>Ga0208863_1002243_pt1 | contig 10308 bp, 5 predicted proteins | sample RifOxyD3_FD_184040 | JGI IMG/M metagenome (GOLD analysis project Ga0208863, IMG submission 184040) | Soil microbial communities from Rifle, Colorado - Rifle Oxygen_injection D3 (SPAdes) | ecosystem: Environmental > Terrestrial > Deep subsurface > Rock core/Sediment | place: Rifle, Colorado...
CCTGCTTGACATAATAAAGCTTATCTTCATAAGTTATTTTATTGTTTGGTTCTCCACGATTTTGCAAATATCCGTCAAATTTGCCTGATGGCATGGATACTCTTGCCTCTCCATCCGTAGCGTCATTATCGGTTATTACAAGTCTTCTCCCGCCGCCTGTAAATATTACTTTAAATGTTCCGGTTGCAGGTATCTTTATACTGTCAACATCTGGTCTATCCGTCACCAAATTGACAGTCAAATGCTGTCCCTTTGGCGGGTCTTTTTGGGTTAGGGTTTGAAGGTTCACCATTGATGAAAATTGGATAATTTGAGGCTCATTTAATGAAGTTACATGAAATTTATCATTAGTTTGTTGAGGTGTAATATTTTTATTAATTGTTTCAGGCTGTATATTTTTATTAGTCCGGATGATTTCAGGCGGGTTACCAATACAACCTGTAAATAATAAGCCTGAAATTATAAGAACTAACCATTTTGCTTTAAAATTATTTCCTTTTATTGCACTAAAAAAGCTCATTTTGTCCTCCTGTTTTATATAGATATTACCTCTATAAATAAGATTATAACATGAATTTATATGTTTTCATACAATTTAACAAAAAAAAAAGAATTTTAAAAATACTTAATAAATCATTAATATTTCCTTTATATTGATGTTTTACGATTAGAATTGTGCTCTAATATTTATAGGGCAAAATATTTATAAATTAAGGAATCACCTTAAAACTAAAGAGATTTCTAGACTGGTTCGATTGTCGTCAACAGCCTAAACCATTAGACCCTATTTATATACAAATTTATGCTTGGTTATTATTAATCTAACTTGACTCAAATTGGTATCTAATTTAAAATTTATTTGTAATTTAACTATTTATTCAGAGGATACAAATTTGTTGTATAATAATTAATATATTAAATTTTGATTGAAAAAAAGTAAGGCAGGGATAAAACAGTAATGAGAGTAATATCAACAAAAATTTTAAAATTATTTTCTTTTTCATTTATTTTCCTTTTTTGCATATTATTTATGCTTTCATCTATATCACCGGCATCTAAAGATTTAACCCGAAAGTATATTAATATAATCAACATTGATGGTGCCATTAACCCTGGAAGTTCTGATTTTATTGTTCAAAGCATAAAACGCTCAGAGGATGAAAAAGCGGTATGTCTGATTATGGAATTAGATACACCCGGCGGTATGGTTACTTCAACAAGAACGATTGTTCAGTCAATGTTAAACAGCAAAGTGCCGATTGTTGTTTACGTATCACCGAGTGGTGCACATGCGGGAAGTGCGGGAACCTTTATAACTTTAGCCGCACATGTTGCTGTTATGGCTCCGGGGACAAATATCGGGGCTGCGCATCCTGTTATGCTTGGCGGGCAAAATCCGCCGGATGTTCCGGTTCCTGCTGATCCTAAAGATAAAGACAAAGACAAAAAAGAACAGCCCAAGCAAGACCATATGAGTATAAAAATAGAAAATGATTTAAGTGCATTTATAGAAACAATTGCAGAACAACGGGGACGGAATAAGGAATGGGCAATTAAAGCAGTAAGGGAGAGTGCTTCCATTATAGATAAAAAAGCACTGGAACTTAAAGTAATAGATATGATTTCTAACAATACAACAGAACTTATTTCCAAATTAAACGGCAGAGCCATAAAAATGAAAGACTCCACTGTAAAAATAATTACTAAAGATGTTCCTACCCAAAAATTTGCAATGAACCTTAAACAAAAATTTGTTGACCTGTTAAGTACCCCTGATATTGTTTATATTTTAATGGCAATCGGTACGTTAGGTATATATTTTGAACTTTCCAATCCGGGATTGATATTACCCGGTATTGCAGGAGGAATTTCCCTTGTACTGGCATTTGTTTCTTTCCAGATTCTTCCGTTTAATCTGGCAGGTTTGATTCTTTTACTTTTAGCAATGGCGCTTTTTATTGCGGAAATGTATGTCCCCACTATGGGTATGCTTGGTATAGGCGGGATTATAAGCTTTATATTCGGTTCTATTTTACTATTCGATACACCTTTTAGTGATTTACGAATTTCAGAAAGCCTTATCTGGGGAACATCGTTAGCTGTTGCCACATTTGTATTTTTATGCATCATTTTCATTGCACGGGCATATAAAGCCAAAAAAGTAACCGGAGACCATGCATTAATAGGTAAAACAGCAAATGTTTACGAAGATATTGAAATTAATAAACAAGGTAAAATAAAAATATTAGGAGAATACTGGAATGCAATAAGTGAGGAGGTGATTAATAAAGGCGAAAAAGTCAAAGTCATTGAAGTACAGGATATGGTGGTTAAAGTAGCAAAAATTTAAGAAAGGAGCTATTAAAATGCCAATACCAGGAATCGGTGTATTTATATTTATTATTATTGCTATAGTAGTAGCAGGAATTAAAGTATTAAATGAATATGAACGTGCGGTTGTTTTTACATTGGGTAAATTAAATGCCAAACCACGTGGCCCCGGGCTTATTTATCTTATACCCTTTATAGAACAGATGAGAAAAATCAGCTTAAGAACAATTGTAATGGATGTCCCGCCTCAGGACGTAATCACAAAAGATAATGTTACCATAAAGGTAAATGCTGTTATTTATTTCAGGGTTATAAACCCTAATAACGCAGTTGTGCAGGTTGAAGATTATCTTTTTGCAACATCACAGTTAGCCCAGACTACTTTACGAAGTGTTCTTGGACAGGCAGAATTAGATGTACTGCTTTCCGAAAGAGATAAAATTAATGCCAAACTTCAGGATATTCTTGATGAACACACAGACCCATGGGGAATTAAAATTGCCACGGTAGAAGTAAAACATGTTGATTTGCCGCAGGAAATGCAAAGAGCAATGGCAAAACAGGCAGAAGCAGAAAGAGAAAGAAGAGCCGTAATTATTAATGCAGAAGGTGAATTTCAGGCTGCTGAAAAATTATCCGCTGCAGCGGCAATCATCAGTAAAACACCTGTAGCTGTTCAATTAAGGTATTTACAAACATTAAAAGAGATTGCGTCAGAAAATAATTCAACAACTCTATTCCCTATACCGATGGATTTATTTAGACCATTTTTAAAATTGATGGATAAGGAGTAAAAAAAACAGAAACAAAAATCGTTTATCAATTTTAAGGCAGAATATACTTGTATGATAGAAGATATTATAAATAAAAAACCGCAAGAGCAGATAGAATTTCTGGAAATAGCTGATGAAAATTCACGCTCTGCTCTTGCGGATTCAATAGCCGAATTATGGCTAACCGATTACTTTGTGGGTCAAAGTCCGTTCCAGATAAAAAATCTAATTAGAAATCTTTCTAAAGAACCCTCATTTGTTTTGCCATTCCTTCTTTATACCCTTCAACAAATCGGAGCGGAAATGATGACAGAAAAAGAAGAAGAAATCCGTTATGAAAAAATGAGGGGAAAAGAAAATGTAAAGACTAAAAAAGAACTTGAAATTATGATTTCTTTGGTAGATGTTGCAAAAGAAATTTTAAGAAAATTGGGCATTGATTTTAAATCATCCCAACCACCTCCGGTTAAGCCAGTCGAACAAACTCCTGATGAACCTGAACCTGAAATTACGGAAGAACCGGAGCCCCAGATTGCAAAACAGCCTAAAAAACAAGAAGTTCAAAAGCCTTTCCCGCAACCCATAGATGAAGATGATGAAGATGAACCTTTTGAAATTCAGGACGAACCGGATACTCCGGAAGAACCATCCATCCCTTTGGTCGCAACAGTCTCAGCACCGCCTGTACCTCCCAAAGAACAATTAAATAATGTGGATGAAGAATTTTCTCCTGCTATTACTAATGTATATTCTGATTTAAAAAAATTACCCAAAGACAGATTATTAAAGTTGGAGCATCTATCAGCTGATATACCTCATTTATATGAACTTTTATCTTTAGCTAAAAATGCAGAAACCGCATTAAAGATAGCAGAATTATTTAACAATAAAACATTGAGAGAAATTTTTGATTTTTTAGCCCTGGTACCTTTGGAAAAAGAAATAGATAATAAATTTGTAGGAATTATTATATCTTCGCTTATTCAAAGCAATTATATTCCTATTATGGAATTAGATGCAATAGAGCTTGAATTGGAACAAATAACCACGACATTAAGAAATCACCGTCAGCTATTAAATATATATTATAATATGTGGTTAATTAATAAAAAAATGTTCCCTATAACAAGCACTGTTTTAAAACAGGCAAGATTAAGAAATGATATTTTTAGTGTTTCTATTCTTTCAGAGCAATTAGAAAAAGAAAAAATGCTCATTTTAATTTTGGAAGAATTTTTAAGCTTTAAAATAGGAATTAAAATAAAAACAGATGGTTTTTATAAAAAAGAAATAAATGAGGCGAATCTCAACTTAATTTTACATTTTGCCACATTGAACAGGAGTAATTCTTTATTAATATCAATTTATCAGGGATACGGGCAGTTGAAAATCGAAGGACTGCCTGAAGAAAAAAAATATAAAATTGAAGATGCTGTACCATTAGGCTCACAAATAATTTCATATAAACCGGGTAATATTGCTAAAGAATTAACAACAGCGTTATCTGATATTTGTAAAAAAGGCACTCCTCCTGAAAATTTAGATTTTTTAGGTAAGTTAGTCTCCAAATATCTTAATATACCTGCCCTGCCAGTTTCAGATTACCCATCTGTTATTCGTGAATGTGTGCAGGGAGTATTAAAATATGGAGCAACTAATAATTGGGAGATGGAAAATGTAATTTCTTATCTTGCAATATGTCTGTTTAGCTTTTCAAAATATACATCCACGCCTCAATTGGGTTATATTGCTTACCAGATAACACAGGAGATTGTTTTGGGTACCCAAAATTTAAAATATAAAATTAATGAAGGTATTACAGGTTTGGCAAAAGCGTTAGTGGTATTACAAAATGAGCCTATTGTCGAAGATATAAAACATTCCCTTGAAATTCCCGGCGCTTATGATTATATTTGTAAAAATATGAGTTCGGCTGTATTTGATACATTTATAGATATTTATGAATCAATAACATTATCAGTAACTACAGCTAAAACTTTAACCTCTGCAATTATAGAAGAAAAAGAAAAATTTAATCTTGAAAAACAAAAACATAGATTAAAAGAAGTATTAATTATATATCAATAATAATAATTTATAATTTTTTCGATTTATCTGCTAACTCAGAGCCTACACGTAAAAATACAGGACCTTTATGGTTTGTTTTTGTTCCGGTTTTTAATTGGTTTGATTTTATATTATCCCATTTACAAGACTGTAAGGGTTGAATAATACCAAGTTGTTCCCATATCTTTGAAGTTATATCCGGTAAATAAGGCGATAACAGTATTGCTATAACACGTAAAGATTCTAATGAAGTATAGAGTACATCACAAAGAGATTTAAAGGTATTTTTATCATCAGGATTTTCTTTTACCAGTTTTGCAATTGCCCAGGGTTTTTGGTTATCAATATATTTATTTACTGCATTGACAAGTTCCCATATACTGATAAGTGCATCCTGTATTGCAAATTTTTTCATTGAATTATCAACGTCATTTACTACTTTTTCAATCAATGCAATAATATTACTATCAACCTCGCCTTCAGGGACTATACCTTGCAAATTTTTATTTAAAATGGCAAGAGTACGATTTAACGTATTGCCCAAATTATTGGCAAGGTCGGCATCTACTCGTTGTTCAAATGCCTCTAGCGTAAAATCCCCGTCAGCTCCGAAAACAACTTCTCTTAAAAGGTAATATCTTACAGCATCTACAGGATATTTTTCAACAAGTTCGTTAGGGTCAACAACATTACCCAAAGATTTACTCATTTTTAAAGAACGGGAATAAATAAAACCATGTATATAGATGGTTTCGGGCAACGTCAGACCAAGACCCAAAAGCATAGATGGCCATATAATAGTATGAAAACGTAAAATATCTTTGCCTATTAATTGTAGATTTGCAGGCCAATATCTGCTAAATTTCCCATCATTCTCCCTCTCTTCGGTTGGCGAGCTTGTGGTCACTGAGCTTGTCGAATGTGTCGAATCCATAGTTAAAGAGAGGGTTGGGGAGAGTTTGCTTTCTTCATTGCCGCTTAAATATCCAAGTGCTGTAATATAGTTGGAAAGAGCATCAAGCCATACATATATTGTCTGGGTATCATCAATAGGGACTTTAATTCCCCATTCAACCGATTGGCGAGTTACGCTTACATCCTTAAAATCATCAATTAAATGTAAAACTTCCTGTCTTCGCCCTTCCGGCTGGATAAAACCCGGATTGTCAAGAATATGTTGTTTTATTCTTCCTTTATATTTGGCTATTTTAAAAAAGTAATTTTCTTCCGCAATCCATTCGGCTTTACGCTGATGTATAACACATTCGCCGTCCACAAGGTCTTTTTCCTGTAAAAATGCCTCACAGCCGGAACAATACCACCCTTTATAACTATCTTTATAAATATCACCGTTTGCATATAGTTTTTCAAATATTTTTGTTACAGCCTTAATATGCCGTTCCTGTGTGGTGCGTATAAAGTCATCATAGGATATATTTAAGGTCTTCCATGTATCTATAAACTTAGCCGTTATATTGTCGCAAAATTCCTGTGGTGCTATATTGGCAGCTTTAGCCGCTTTTTCAATTTTAGTCCCATGTTCGTCCACACCTGTCACAAAATAAGTGTCATAGCCTTTTAAGCGGTAAAATCTGGCGAAAACATCAGCCGCTATTTTTTCATAAGCATGTCCCAAATGCGGGACGGAATTAACGTAGTCTATGGCTGTTGTAATGTAAAACTTGTTCATTTATTACTCCTTTATCTTAAATCTAAAGAGTCATTATCATAAAGACTTATAACCTCTGACTCTACTAATACATTAGCAATAGCTTTAGCTAATCTTTCAACTCTGTGATTCTCCATCCCCCCACCCGTATTGATGTTTTTGCCCGGAGTTAAATGTATGGCCTCATGTATAAGCGTAATTAGCTTTTCCATATCTGATTGCATACTGTGTATTAATATAATATTCTCATTGCCATTATTATAGCTATCTCCTAATCCTGCTATCTTATTTGTAAGATAGATATAAGTTGGCGTTCCTTCGATTTTGACTCTCTTTTTATGTAGTTTCATAATATAATTATTCTTTCCTGATAACTTATTTTTGCAAATCTTTAGATGGTTTTCTTTTAGGCATTTTTAATTCCTTTAATTTGCACTATCCATAAAATATTATAGTATATCCTAAAAAAATCGAAAATTAAATTATGGTTTTTTTAAATCCGGCATCTTAGGCGCCTGCTTTTTAAAGATTTTCATAATTTCTTCTATTGCGCTGTCAAGTTGAGGGTCCTTACCTTTTGCACAATCCTGCGGCGACATTTCAACCTCAATATCCGGGTCTGTCCCATAATTTTCAACTTTCCATCCAACATCTTTGAACCAGAAAGAAAATTCCGGCTGGGTCGTTATTGTCCCGTCAACAAGAGCATGTCTGGGCCATATACCAATAACCCCTCCCCAGGTTCGTTTTCCTATTAAAAGCCCCAGGTTCATTAATTTAAAACTATGGGAGAATATATCTCCATCTGAACCGGCTACCTCATTTGTTATTGCAATCATTGGACCAAAAGGCGATTGATTGGGATAAGGGAACGGTTTTCCCCACCGATTGACATCATACCCGATTCTTTTCCTTGCGAGTTTTTCTAAAATCAGTTGAGACACATTCCCTCCACCATTATTTCTGACATCAATAATCAAACCTTCTTTTGTAATTTCAGATAAAAATGAACGATGAAATTCGGCATATCCGACGGATCCCATGTCAGGAATGTGAATATACCCGACTTTGCCTTTTGTTGATTTATATACGTAATCTCTGTTTTTATTTACCCATTCACGGTATCTTGCAGGGGTTTCATTTCGTAAAGTCTTAACTGTAACGGTTTTTTTATCCGAAAAAGTCAAAGAAACTTCATATCCTGCCTGATTAACCAATGCTTCATAAGGAGTAAAGTCTTTATTTAATTTATAGCCATTAACAGCAGTTAAAAGTTGTCCTTCTTTGATATTTATTCCAGGTCCGTTTAAAGGAGAATCCTTTTTTTCATCCCATGAATCACCTTTTACAATATGTTTAATAACATATCCGCCTTTTTTTGCATTATATTCAAAATCCGCTCCCAAAAATCCCTGGGCATAATAAGGAGGATTACGATAATCCCCGCCGATTTCATAAGCATGAGATGTTCCGAGTTCTCCCTGCATCTCCCATATAAGGTCAGAAAATTCAGAACGCGCGGCAATACGGTCTACCAAAGGAAAATATTTTTTATAAACATTAGTCCAGTCAATACCGCCCATGTCCTCACGCCAAAAATTTTCCCTTTGAAGTATCCATGCTTCCCTGTACATCTGTTTCCATTCATCAACAGGATTTACAGAAACTTTTATCCGGTTTAAATCTATCCATCCGCTTTTTCTGTCAGGGGGACTCTGTGCATATTTTTCATCAGGTTTTTCACCTGCTTTTATTACTCTTAATTTTCTACCGGCTCTATAACAAAACGTTGTATTATCTAAAGAAACTTTAAAATCACTTATCCCGGTTATTAAAACTTCCAATTTTTTATCATTTAAATTATAAACCTCTAATTTACCTTTAGATTCAGGTTCTTCAGGAAACCATTTTTCTTTAATGGAGCCTTCTATCGGGAATGAGGAGATTAAGACCTTATCTTTAATACCATAAATTTGTCCGTATCTTGCTTCAGATACAGGAAAAGATATAACTCGGTCCTTTATACCCTCAAGGTCTATTTTTATCTCATCTTTTTCCTTCTTTTTCTTATCATCTTTTTTATCATCTTTATCTTTTTTCTTTTCTTCGTCAAACGCCTTTGGCACCGGAATAAAAGGCGAAGGTGTGTCCTGTTGAAGGGTTATAAGGCATGGAATAACTCCCCGGGGAAAATTAAGGTCAAAGTGCATATTGTCATGAACCGGGTCAAATATTCTGTATGAAAGGAAATAAATATATTTACCATCAGGGTCAAAACATGGATTTACATCAGCTAAAACAGGATCTGTTATTTCATAACTCTTTCCTGTTTTAACATTCCATAATTTTATACATGAAGTTTGTAATGAGTTTGAGAAGCTATATACTATCCATTCTCCATCCGGAGACCAGTTAAAATCCGTAATTCTGTCAAACTCGCTTTTATCAATAAGTTTTTTACTTTTTTTATTTAAGTCTATGAAAATAAGCTCACATCTATTGTTACTTAAAACTATCTGTTCTTTTTTGGGAGATATTTTAATATTTATAACTTTACCAATTTCTATTTTGGACAACTTTTCGGACTTATCAGCAGAAAAAATTTCAATGGACTCTTCTTTATCTTCATCGGTTACAGCTACTAATTTTTCTCCGTTAAATAACCATCTTGCCAGTCGGTAACGGACTCCGTGAGGTATTCCGTATTGACTTACATTGCCTTCCCAGTTCCCAAGAGTAAAAAATTTACCCCTTGTTGTAATAACAAGTGAATGTGCTTTGGGATGAACATCGTAACTGTCTAAATATTTGATGGTCTGTACAAATTTGCGGTTACGCTGGGTTTGGGGGCTATAAAATTCAATATTTATTTTTTCATCAAGTCCGGTTACAGGGTCATATATATAAATATCAGCTCCGGCATGATAAACAATTCTGATACCATCGGTTGACGCATTTCTTACATAAAATTCTTTATGATTTGTATGTTTTTTTAAATCCTGCCCTGTTTCAAGACAGGAATAAATATTACCAATCCCTTCATGGTCAGCAATAAAATATATTCTTTCACCAATCCACATCGGAGATGCAAGATTTCCTTTCAAATTCAGCAAACGCTTAAATTCACCCTTCCCTTTAATGTCAATCCATAAATCACCGGTTGTCCCTCCTCTGTAACGCTTCCATCTCGCAGGGTCTGCCGTATGCCGTCCGATTATAATTTTACCCGAACGTCCATACGAAATATTCATTGCATTACCATAAGGTAATTCTTCAGGTAAACCACCATCAATATTTATGGAAAATAACACATAATTACGGGCAAATGGTTGTCTGTAATTGCTTGCAAAAATAATAGATTTACCATCATGGCTCCATCCGGCTACTTTAGTCATTGCTCCTAAAAAAGTCAATCTTTTTGCTCTACCTCCGGAAGCCGGCATACAATAGACTTCAGAAACTCCTTCT
>Ga0208863_1002246_pt1 | contig 10294 bp, 9 predicted proteins | sample RifOxyD3_FD_184040 | JGI IMG/M metagenome (GOLD analysis project Ga0208863, IMG submission 184040) | Soil microbial communities from Rifle, Colorado - Rifle Oxygen_injection D3 (SPAdes) | ecosystem: Environmental > Terrestrial > Deep subsurface > Rock core/Sediment | place: Rifle, Colorado...
TATTATTGAGGTTTTATCAGAAGGCACATTATCAAGAGATGTCAGACAAAAATTTTATGATTATGAAAAATACGGAGTTAAAGAATACTGGATATTAGACCCTGATGAAATAACAAAAAGCGAATTTTATTATCTAAAAGACAATACTTATGAACAATTTAAACCTGAAAATAATATAATTAAATCGAAAGTAATAGAAGGTCTTAAAATAGACTTAATCCAATTGGAAAAAAGCCTTGACCCGTTTAGAATTGAGGAAGAATAAGCAATTATATTATACTGAAGAAGGCTATAAATTCGCATTTTGTCATTCCGAAACGCAGTGAGGAATCTTGTAAAGAACCAATTCATTTAAGATTTCTCCATTCGGTCGAAATGACTTAGACTATGCGATTTAGTGAGTTTTATTAATATAGTCAAGCACATAAAAAACAACTTGGGTTGTTAGTATAAAAAAAGAGAAAAATAATATGAATAAGAAAATTTTATGAAGAAAGCGGTGCGGCTCTTCCTTATGATCCTATTTTAAACTCATTAAATGTAGTTGCTGCAACAGCTAATTGTCTTGATCCATTAGTAGGATGTAATTGTCCTTCAGCAGGCGGATGGTATTATGATGCAGTAACCGGTACATTTGGGATTAATATATGTAACGGAGAATATGGAATAGCAGGCACGGTATATAAATATCCTGAAAATCCGTCTGTGTGGTAAATTGTGAACAGTGAGTAGTGAATAGTGAAAAAGCAAAAAAAAATTAAGTTATATAAGGGGTTAACCCTTATTGAAGTGTTATTGGCACTTACGCTAGGCGTACTCCTTGCAATAGCAAGCATATTTGGAATCAGGGGCTATATTAAGGATAGTAATTACCGTAAAGCAACAATGATGCTCAATGTAATACGTTCCAATATTAACACTTATCGTTATAAAAACGGGAAGTATCCTTCTACTGCAACAATCGTTCTTAATACTGGAGGACAGTTTTATTCTGACAGTCCCGGAACTTTTCCCGGAGATCCTTTTTCCGGTATAAGTACGATAAATAACGATAATGTAACTAACTCAAAACTAAATCCCACAGCACCTTATGGCGGATGGTATTACGATATAACATCAGGAATATTTAAAATTAATCTCTTAGATAGTGAATATCAGTATTTATTCCCTGAATCACCGTCCAAATGGTAAAATTATTAAAATTATTATTAAATTGTTGATAACCTTCCGATGTTATCCAATTATTCAATGTTATTTTAGTGCGAAAAATCTTTATTCGTCAGGGCTGTTATATTATATTTTTATTATTGATTTTTTTATTTTATTAGATTTGTATTAATATAATATTAAATATGACAAGAGTCAGGATTTTATAAATAAAATATATAAAGGGAAGATGGTACCTTAAGGATAGGAGGAAGGCGGTCAAAGAAGACCAACCGCCTCCTATTGTTATATTATCTTTAGTATAGTTTGTGAGAGGAGTCAAAAATGGGAATAGATCCGACAAATTTAATCGGTCAACTTGGTAATCTTTCTTCAATGTTTGATAATAAACAGATACTTAATCAAATTTTGGAACAACAGATAAAACCAACAGTAATAAATCCGGCAACGCAACAAGCCCCAAATCCTTTGGATGGTTTAATTGCCAAACTTGCCCAAACAATTAATGAAAATGTAGATTTGGGTAAAATTGCGTCAGCATTTAACATTACTACTCCCGAAGACGCAATAATAAATCAGTTAGGGCTTACAGGTACAAATAAGGCATTAGTGGCTGACCTTCTTACAATGATTAACAACCGTGGAAAAGACGACCGGTTATTTTATCAACCTGCCAACAAAGATAATTTTTTTAATTCAGTGAATTCCATTATTGTTAACAATGGTGATTTAAAGGTTTTCGTAGATGCAACTAAGCTTATAATAAGTAAAGGACAAAACCTTGAAAAATTTTTGGATATGACGGCAACTGTATCCCAAAAAGGTGATTATGACGATTTACGCCGATTTTTTAATGTTCTTAACACAATGGTTTATAAGGGAGTAGATTTAGATAAATATTATGCTTTTGGTAAAGATATTCTTAATAAGAATTCTTATGATTTTGAATCAAACGTATTTAGTTTACAAACATTCGTAAGTTATGGCGGTAAAATAGATGATTTTATTGACATTGCGAAAAACCTTCCGACAACATTTTTAGCAGGAAGAAATAATCTTGTGGATTTACACAGGATTATTATAGATTTTCGCAATAAAGGCGGCTATCTCCCTGTTCTGTTTAATAGCCTTGCCAACGAAGCAAGAAAACCGGATGGAGATGTCCGGGGATATATGAATACGTACATGAAAATGAACGGTTTAAAAGATACAAGTCCTGACTTTAATAAATTTGACCGTATTGAACGCATTGACGGTCCTGATATGGTAATTAAACAGGGTGAAAGCGCTGCTTTATTCGGTCAGGCAATAAGCAATGTGGACGGACTTTTACCGGAAAGCGTGCTTTACTGGAGTTCAATTGAAGATGGTAATTTAAGTCATGGAAGCAGTTATCTTGATTTATCCAAACTCAGTGTAGGTGTCCATCATATTGCGGTTAAAATCGGCGGTTACTGGAGAGGCGGCACAGATACGGCAATTAAAACAGTAATCGTGTTACCACCGGATGCTCAGGAAGAAAATACTAAAGTCCATGATGATAATGGACATGGCAATGATATTGACGGGCATGATGAAAGTAATCCGGGTAACAGTGCAGGAGTTGACAGAACTCAAAATCCTGTAACTAATCCGAACCGTTTTGTGGAATCTGATGTAATAAGTATTGAACCACCGGTTATCAACGTTACTCCCCCTGTTGTTGATACCAAAGGACACCACGATAACGGGCATGGCAATGACCTTGACGGGTATGATGAAAGTAATCCGGGTAACAGTGCGGGAGTTGACAGAACACAGAATCCTGTAACAAATACAAATCGCTTTATTGAAGATATAGGTAAAGCCATAGAGTCAGGAAAAGCTGCTAAAATTGCATCTGAACCGGTTACATTTGTAAATGTTGAAACTGAACAAGATGGGGGAGATTCAGTTAAAATAGTCCAGCTGGTGGATTTAACCGGTAATTTGATTAAACAACTTGGTGCAGTTAAAAAAGAAATAGATATTCCTGACAATTATTATTTACTGATGCGCGATGCATTACGTTATAACAAAGAATATCAGGATAAAATGGAACTGCAATTAAAAGAAGCTAAAAACAGAGAAGCACAATTAAAAACATTAACTGATATAAGTCAGTTCTTACAAACGCAACCCGGAGTAAATAATATTCCTCAACCCCAGCCATAGATTTAAAGCAATAATTAAAATCAGGGAAGCCTTACGGCTTCCCTGATTTGTTTTTTTTAATTTCATTAAATTTTATTATAGTTTTGGACAACATAGCCTTTTTTACTTAATTCATAGCCTATTTGTCCTATTGTCTTCCATAAATACGGGGTGAGCGTTAACTTTGTATTTTTTATTACTCTATATTCACAAAAAGCATTATAATACTGTCCATTAATCAGATGTTTTTTCGCTTTATTAATTCTGTTAACAATATCATCATACTCTTTTTGTGCTTTATCTTTTAGTACTGCTTCTTCTAATATCCGTGTATAAAGAAGTTCAGAACTATCAAATTCTACAGCGGTATTTAATACGTCAACCGCAAATTCATACTTGCCTGCTTTTAAATATTTTTGACCTTCTAAACATAACAATCTTGCAGCTTGTTTATTTGTTTCATAATACCTGTCCCGGGCGTTAGTTGCTTTATAACCTGTATTTATTGCATTTTGCCAATAATTCCGGGCTATATAAATCTCATTATTATCATAATAAATGTTACCCAAACTAAAATTAATTTTTTCTAACCATTGAGGATAATCGTTTAATTTTTTTAATCCATCCTTTAAAAGAGATATGGCTGTATCTGTTTCTTCAAGTGTTAAATAAGCAGCTGCACTCCCTAAAAGATATTCTCCGTAGATATCTATATCGTTGGGGGCTAATTTTGTTGCCATTTGCAATTCATTAATAGCCTGAGTTGTTTGTCCTGTTTTTAAATAACAAAAACCAAGATAAAGATGAGCAGCGGCATAATCTGATTTAGTGTTTATTACTTTGTTTATTATTGTAATTGCATCCTGAAAATTACCTTCCTGAAGATAGGCAACTCCACTATCCAACTCACTTTTTAATATAAATGGAATGTTGGGTTCAGCAATTCCAGGCGAACAAAGACAAAGTGTTAATGTTGTATAAATAAAAATTTGTTTTATGTTTTTCATAGAATTTCCTCATTAATTATAAATGTTAGTATAGCATATATTTTTTTTATATGATATATTATATATCATCACTAGACAATAGTATATTTTAAAGAGAGAGTAAAATGGCAGATGAAGACCTTTTAGAAGAGGAAGAAGAAAGTTACGACGAAGAACCCGAAGAGGACGGAGAAGAGTCTGTCCTTGCAACACAGACTATGGAAATTAATCGTCTTAAACAACGAGTTGAAATTCTAAAAGAAGTTAATGAAAAACAGCGAATTCAATTTAAAGATGAGATGAAACTTCTGCTTAAACCATTAATGCAAAAGCATAAAGAAATTCAGAAAGAAAATATTTTTTTAAAAGAACAAATCAGACTTTTTTCACAGGTAAAAGGATATGTGCCAAAATCTGCTCTTCCCGAAGATAGTAAAGTGGTAGAAAAATTAAAACAGGAACTTGAAAGTTCTCAAAAAATGATTCAACAATTAGAACATGATTATAATAATGTTCTTCATGAGAATGCAGTATTATCACAAGAAAAAGAAAATTTATCACAGCAGGCGGGAGAAGGTTTTTCACAAGCTGATAATATTATTAGCCAACTGGAAAAAGAAAAATCAGAACTTATAGAAATTATAAATGAAAAAGATGCTCTTATAGAACAGCTTGCCACTCAAAGTAGTGAAATGAGCGTCAATTTAGTAGATTTCGGTGCACCGGAAACTGAGGAATCCCCTCCTGTCAGAGTAGATTTCGGATTATCGGAGAGTGAAGAATTACCTCCTGCCGAAGTAGATTTCGGATTGTCTGAAAGTGAAGAATTACCTCCTGCCGAAGTAGATTTCGGATTATCGGAGAGTGAAGAATTACCTCCTGCCGAAGTGGCGACTGATGATGAACTTTCAAAATTAAAAGACCAGATGACTAATTATGAAAAAACATTTAATATAATAGAAAAAGAAATGATGAATCAAAATTCCAGTTATGATGAAATACTGGCATCTCTTAAAGAATCAAGGGAATTTTTGAGTCAATATATTACCAGCCCGTGATTAGTTGTATTTGGCATAGAGAATGCTTTTACCTTTAATTTTATGGTTAAGCTCCACAACAATATTATTTGTATTAGTTGTATTTTTTAATTTATTTTTTTTGCATAATATTAATTCAAGTGCTATTTTGTTATTACCGGAACAGAAATTTATTTCCGTAAAAACCTTTACCTTTTATTTTCTTCTTTCAGAATTTTTCATATATTTTATTTTATTATTATCCGGGATATTAATAGGATGGCTAATTGAAATTAAATTTAAGTGGATTGATAATTTAAATAGAAAATGGCAAATGAAACAGCCATGGTTTTATAAAATTCTTCACTATGATTTTCGTTCTCTTATTCCATGGATGATTTTAAGCTTTATTTGTTTACTTGCCGGATTGATTTATTTTTTATTATTACATAATATATTCGGCCCTTTATTTGCCATAGGCTTTTGTGTTGGTTTATTAATAAGACCTTTAGGCAAATTAAGAGAAATGTTTATGCTTGATAGACCGGAAAAACCTCCTCAGGCAATTATCCATAAAGTAATACCAAAATTTCCTATGCATGTTTCCATCTGGATGGGACAGGTTTATATAAAAGTCTTATTACCTTTATTTTTTATTTTTGTTTTAAGTATCCTGCCTTTATTGGTGAAAGATGAATTATCGTTGTTTTCTGATTTTAAAGAATTACCGTTAATTGTGCTTTGTAGTGTATTTATAGGGCTTATTATAAATTGGTTTTTAACTAAAGAAGAATATCTATTAATTGAAAAACTAGATTCTTTTTTGGTTTTTAAAACATGCTTTGTCCTTTTAATCGCTATTACATTAATTTCTTATGGAATATTTTCTGAAAATATTATCGTTTTTTTATTATGTGGTGTTTTGTCCGGAATAAACCTTGGAACAAAAACTTTGTATGGCTCTTAAAATTATTTGACAGCTTAAGGAAAATCTAGTTTAATATTATTAATAATCTAGGAGAAATAAATGCAAATAGCAGTTGTTTTAGGCACTATTGTAGCCACCATAAAGCATAAAGCGTTTATGGGACGTAAACTTCTTATGGTTCAACCCCTCACTCCTTTTGGAAAGCCCAAAGGTAAAGTCCAAATAGCAGTTGATGTTGTTCAGGCAGGTGAGGGAGATATTGTATTGCTTTTAAGTGAGGGAAATTCTTCAAGACAGGTGCTTGCTTATGAAAATGCCCCTGTGCGTTCTACAATTATTGGAGTTATAGACCATATTGAACTGGATGCTACAAAAAAATAAGACATGACATCTAAAACTTACACTGTTACTGCTATTAATATAAAATCCATTAATTATGGTGAAGCAGATAAAATAATCACGGTTTTCACAAAAGAAGATGGTATATTAAAAGTCATTGCCAAAGGAGTCAGGCGAATCTCAAGTAAATTCGGAGCAAGGATTGATTTGCTTCATTGTAACCGGCTATTCCTTACAAAAGGTAAAAACCTTGATGTTATGTCACAAGCAGAAACGCATGTTCATTTCCCTGCCTTTAGAAAAGATTATGATAAGCTGATGCAGGCCCTTTACTGGGCAGAACTTATATATGTATTTTGTAACGAAGGCGAAGCCTTACCAGAGATTTTTGATTTATTTTTAAATAGCCTTGATATTTTACAGAAAGGGACTCAAATGCCGTTACTTTATACCCTCTGGTTTGAATTAAAATTACTGGAACATATAGGGTACAGTTGTAATTTTACTCATTGTGTCAGTTGTGAAAGGGTTATTACAAGAGAGATTGAAAATTTTTATTTTGATTTAACTTCCGGTGGAATTTTATGCCCCTCGTGTCAGGTTCTTTTTAAAAACATTAAACCGATTACCCGGGAATTATATTTAACTTTACGAAAATTAAAACAATTTTCTTCAAACGATATTTCATCAGTATCCATAAATGAAAAAGTAGAAAAAAATATAGAATGTATTCAAGATTTTTACCAAACTTATGTGTGTTATCTGGCTGAAAAAAAATTAAAAACAATTTCTTTTTTGGAAGATAGTAAAATTTAACTGCTAATAGTTCATGCTACAGGGAAGGGTTGTCAAAACTTCACAACCGTTTTTTGTTATAAATACCATATCTTCCAGGCGTATTCCGCCAAAATTTTCAATATAAATACCGGGTTCTATAGTTACAATCATGCCCTCTTCAAGAGTCCCTTCCGTATGTCTGTCAACTTTTGGCTTTGTATGAACCATTCTACCTACTCCATGACCAAGACCATGCCCAAAATTGTCTCCATAACCTGCATCAGTTATAATTTGTCTTGCGACTGAATCCAGTTCTTTAAGACCCATTCCTGGTTTAGCTTGTTTAATTGCTTCATTTTTAGCATAATGAATCAGATTCCATAATTCTTCCTGATGTTTGGTATGCTCGCCCGGAATTATTGTACGGGTTATATCAGAACAATACCCGTCTTTTTGGACACCACAATCAAAAATAAGAAATTCTCCGTTCTTTATTTTTTTGTCACTGGCAGAGGCATGAGGAAGAGCGGCTCTCCAGCCGGAGGCAATAATAGTATCAAATGAAGTTTTGTCTGCGCCTGTTTTACGCATAAGAAATTCAAGATTAGCTGCCAGTTCTCTTTCCGTTATTCCTTCCCTTACCTGTTTTATAACATCAATAAGAGCATCTTGGGTAATTTTAATACTGTTTTTTATTAATTCTAATTCTTCAGCATCTTTAATCATCATAATGTCTTCTACTAAATCAATTTTGGGTAATAATTCTATACCTGACAGTTTTTCCTTCCATGTATTATACGTTTCAAAACTAACGTGTCTGGATTCAAATCCTATATTTTTAAAATTAAAAGATGGCAAAAATTCTATTAAGCGTGCCTGACAATCTTTTAAATTCCCGACTTTTACAAGTTCAACATTTTTACATTCATTTTCTACCTGTGTATAATATCTAAAATCGGTTATAATATAACTTTTACTATGCGTTATTACAAAAATAGATGTTGAACCAGAAAAATTAGTAAGATATGCAATATTATTTTGATTATTGCATATAAATGCATCTAAATTAAGCTCTTGTAGTTTGTTTTGTAATTTTTGTTGACGATTTTTATAATACATTTTCCCTTACCCTCTAACTTAATATAATTCAGGTGCTTGGGTTCACCAAGTTAGAATAACTTACATGTATTATAACACCCTGACTTACCTTTTTAAGAAATTTATTGTAAAATTTGTTGTGAAAGAAGGAATTGAAATGGATGAAAATAATATTTTATTATCTCCGGATTTTCCATTAAGAATTGTATTGCTTAATTTTGGCGGAATGGGCGATGAAATTTTGTTTTTTCCTGTAATTCAAGTATTAAAAGAGCATTTCCCTTTGGCAAGAATTTGTACAGTCGTTGAATCCAGATGTAAAGACATAATGGAGAACAATTACTTTATTGATAAAGTTTATACATTGGATATTAAATCAAAGCCGGACTTAAAAGATTTAATAGATTTTGTAGGGCGAATCAGAGCAGAATCCCCTGATATAGTAATTTCTTCGGGAAGAAGTCCCTTAGTATCACTTTTGTTGTTTTTTATCGGTGCTAAATATAGGATTGGCTATAATGCATCACCCCTGACTTTTCTTTTAAGCCATCGGGTAGACCTTAATATGAAACAGTATGCTGCAAAAATGTTGTTTGACCTTTTAAGTCCTCTTGGCATTCTTTCTGACTTCCCTTTACCTGTTTTTCATATCCCCTCAATAGCTGAAGAGTGGGCAAAAGCATGGCTGAACAAAAATGAAATTGATTATGAACAGGGTTTTATTACAATACATACAGGTGTTAGCGATTTAAGCAAACAAAAAGGCTTAATTCGAAACTGGGAGAATGAAAAGTGGGTTGAACTTATAAACAGATTATGGCAGGATGGTCATAATATTGTTCTTTTAGGCAGTAAAGGGGAGCAAGAAGATATAGACTGGCTGGTTGGGAAACTTGGTAAAAAAGTTGTATCTGCATGTTCTCAAACAGCAGATATTAATCAACTTGCAGCGTTAATGAAACTATCTTCAATGTTAATTTGTGTTGATTCCGGGCCAATGCATATTGCCGTAGCAACTAAAACCCCATTGGTTGGTATCTTTGGTCCTACTGATGAACAAAGAGTTTTGCCTCCAAGATATTTGAGATTCTCTGCTGTTAGAATCAGTATGGATTGTCGTCCGTGTCTTTTTGAAAAACGTAAACAAACTTGCGATGAATTGCTTTGCCTTAAAGGTTTATCTGTCGATACTGTCTATAATGCTGTAAGAGAGCATTTGGTTCAGGCAATGAAAGAAAAAAACTGTAAAATAAAATGAGTTTGACATATATATATATATATATATATTAGATGCATAAATAATAATTTGAAAATGATTAACAATGTTAAAAAAGAAATTTTACAACTTCTTCAATCAGATGACTGGAATCAAATTTTAGAAGAATTATTATGTCTGCCTCGTCATAAAGTTTTAAATATTCTTTTCTCAGCACTTTATTCTATTGATGAAAAAGTAAAAAATACGGCTGTTAAAGCTATGGGTATTGTAGTATCGGATATGGCGTTAAAAGATATGGAAGCTGCCCGTAATATTATGAGACGGTTAATGTGGACTTTAAATGACGAATCAGGAGGTATCGGATGGGGGACACCGGAAGCTATGGGTGAAATTATAGCAATGTCTAAAGAAATAGCTAAAGAATATTTGCCTATATTAATTTCTTATTTACCGGGTAATGAAAATTTTCTTGAACATGAAAAATTGCAACAGGGATTAATCCGGTCGATAGGACGGGTAGCCCCTGTGTATCATGAAATATTGAAAGAGGTCATACCTTATTTACGTTTATATCTGAATTCAAAAGAGCAGG
>Ga0208863_1002248_pt1 | contig 10281 bp, 8 predicted proteins | sample RifOxyD3_FD_184040 | JGI IMG/M metagenome (GOLD analysis project Ga0208863, IMG submission 184040) | Soil microbial communities from Rifle, Colorado - Rifle Oxygen_injection D3 (SPAdes) | ecosystem: Environmental > Terrestrial > Deep subsurface > Rock core/Sediment | place: Rifle, Colorado...
ATAAGAATGCTCTTGTCGCACTAAAGGCAAAACAAGAGCATCTGGCCTAGAAACATAGTCTTCCTTAGCCGATTCAACCGCTCGCATAATGCAGTACGACACACCAACAAGCCCCATGACACCTCCAACAGCCATTATCCCACCTGTAACAACTGGATGTGCCTGCATAGACCTTTTTACAGCACGCCCCATATCCGCAAGGCGTTCATGTTTTCCGCCGCTGGGATTGTCTTTTCCTTCCTGGTGCTGGCGAGTGCGGCCATCGCCATCAAGTCCGCCGGGATGGCGGTGGGCTGGGGAATTCAATTCCAGCAACCCCTGTTCCTGATTTCCATGGTGGTGCTGGTCACCCTGTTTTCCGCCAATCTGTGGGGCTTCTACGAAATCCATCCGCCGGAATGGCTGAACCTGGGCGGCCTGTTCGACCGAAGGGGGGAAGATCACACTCACTCCTACGGCGGTCATTTCACCACCGGGGCCTTCGCCACTTTGCTGGCCACCCCCTGCTCGGCCCCCTTCCTCGGCACCGCCGTGGGCTTTGGGTTGTCGCGGGGAGCCTTCGAGATCGTCCTGATCTTCCTTTTCCTGGGACTCGGCATGGCCGCTCCGTACCTCGCCATCGCCGCCTTTCCCACGCTGGCCTCCAAACTGCCCCGACCGGGGCGCTGGATGCTGCGGGTCAAGCACATTCTGGGCGGAGCGCTGGCCGCCACCGCCCTGTGGCTGCTGGTGGTGTTGACCGCCACGATCGGTCTGGTGGGATCAATCACGGTGGGTGGGCTGATGTTGGCGGCATTGGTGCTGTTTTGGGCGCGGGGCAAGGTGGCCAAGCGCTTCCGCGCCTTGGACAAGGCCGCTGCGGTGGGCCTAGTGGTCGCTGCGTTCCTGACGCCCCAGGTGATGAGCCCTCCTACTCCCGATCCGGATACACAAGACTCCCCCGCCACCAGCTTGATCGCGTGGAAGCCGTTTGACCTGAACGAATTAGCACGGCTGGTCAGTCAAGAAGGCAAGCTGGTTCTGGTGGACGTTACCGCCGACTGGTGCATCACCTGCAAGATCAACAAAGCCGCCGTGCTGAACACCGAGTCCATGGCCCAGCGCCTTAGCGAGATGGACGTGGTCGCCCTGCAAGCCGACTGGACGCGCCCAGATGAAGCCATCGCCGATTATCTGGCCGGGTTTGGACGCTATGGCATTCCCTTCAACGCCGTCTACGGTCCCAGCGCCCCGGCGGGCATCCCTCTCTCCGAATTGCTCAGCGAGCAGGAGATCATCGAAGCCCTGAATAAAGCGAAATAGAGCCCAAATGAAATGCGGCGGCTCCGGGGGGGTGGAGCCGCCGCTTTTCGCGGACCGTCTAGGGAGGTGGGGGAGTCGCCAGCCAAAGGGGGGGGAGGCCAGACGACGGAGACGGTCCCGCCGAAACTCTTTTTCCTTACACCACCCAGCGCTGGTGGCGCGGGCGGGGAAGGGCAAGGTGAAGGAGGAGGGTGCCGATATTCCCGTTTCTTTTTGATCTTGTCCGGGAGGCTCGCCAGCCCGTTTCCTTCAACTCACGAACCTGATAATACGGATCGGAAGAAAAAGAACGAGCGCTGATTCCGAGGTCCAGGCATGCGTATGGCGCATAGCCAGATAGCGCCAGCAACCTCAATAATGAATGCGGCCAGGAAATTATCTAGGGAGTTGAATACGGTGGGCAGTGCAAGCAGCGGGAATTGGCGAGTCGGCTTCGAGGTTCCTTGGGGGGCCGTTTCAGCGTTTGAAGACGCCTTGGAGCCCTTCTGCGAGGCCATCACCAGCTTCGAGATGCTTCCCGACAGCGGTCCCAATGGGCTGTGGCGGGTGGAGGGCTTTTCCGAATCCGAACCGGCAAGGGAAGCTTTGAGCCTTGCCCTTATGCATACGGCGCACCACGCCGGAATTGCGCCGCCGCAAGCGGAGTTGGTCTTTGACGCCCCCCGCGACTGGCTGATGGAGTCTTACAAGGCCTTTCCCCCGGAAACCATCGGACGCTACTTTGTCTATGGCTCCCACGTCACAGAGCCGGTGCCGACGGGACGAATCGGGCTTCTGGTTGACGCCGCCACGGCTTTTGGCTCCGGGCGTCACGCCAGCACCCGAGGCTGCCTGTTGGCCTTCGACGGGCTGGCCAAGCGCTCGGTCATCCGCAACGCCCTAGACATGGGCTGCGGCTCGGGGATTCTCGCCATCGCCATAGCCAAGACCCACAAGGTTCCCGTGCTGGCCGCCGACATTGACCCCGAATCGGTGCGGGTGTCTCGCTTCAACGCCAAGCGCAACGGCGTGAGCGCCTGGGTCCGCGCTGTTCCAAGCGTCGGATTCGCCAACGCCGCCGTGGGCCGCGCTGGACCCTTTGATCTCATCGCCGCCAACATCCTAGCCCGCCCCTTGGCGAAGATAGCCAAGGACGTGGCGCGGCATTTGACCCCCGGCGGGCGGGTGGTGCTGGCCGGTCTGCTCGCTACACAGGAAATGCAAGTGGCCAACGCCTACCGGGCCCAAGGCCTGCGGCTGGAGCAGCGCATTCCCATCGCGGAGTGGGTCACCTTGGTGATGCGCGCATGACAGACCGTCTGGCCCTTCTGCGCGAGGAGATGAAGGCGCTCGAGCTGGACGGCCTTCTGATTCCCCACGCCGACGCGCATCAAGGCGAATACTTGCCCCCCGGCGCGGAGCGCTTAGCGTGGCTGACCGGATTCACAGGCTCGGCGGGGATGGCGGCGATCTTACGCGACGAGGCGGCGTTGTTCGTGGATGGGCGCTACACCCTGCAAGCCCAAGAGCAGGTGAAGGGATCACCCTTTGCCCTGCATCACTTGATGGACGATCCGTTTGAGCCGTGGCTGGCTTCGCGAGTCGGGCGGGGGGAGCGCATTGGCTTTGATCCTTGGCTGCACACCCCGGACGGCGTGCGCCGTCTGCGCGATGCCCTGGACAAGGCGGGGGCCGAGGCGGTTCCCCTGGCCAACAACCCCATCGACCGCCTGTGGGATGACCGACCGGCCCCGCCACAGAGCCCTGTGCGCTTTCTGCCTGAGACAATCTCCGGGAAATCCTCAGCCGACAAACGCCGCACCGTGGCGGTGACGTTGCGCGAAGATCATGTCCAGGCCGTCGTGCTGTCAGCACCGGATTCGGTGTGCTGGCTTTTGAACATCCGGGGCGATGACGTGCCTTACACTCCCTTCGTCCTGGCCTTCGCCCTGCTGTACGCCGACGAGCGGGTAGAGGTGTTCCTTGACCCATCGCGCCTTCCCGATCCTTTGGACACAGGGGTGCGCGCTTTGCCCCCCGCCGCCTTCGGCCCGGCGCTGGATGCTCTTGCCGGACGACGGGTGCGGCTTGACTATGCCTCGGCTCCCGAGTGGGTGCGCGCCCGCTTGGCCGCCGCCGGTGCTGAGCCGGTGCGGGGCGATGATCCCTGCCTGCTGCCTAAGGCCTGCAAGAACCCAGTGGAGTTGGCGGGCATGCGGGCTGCCCATGTGCGCGACGGGGTGGCTCTGGTCCGTTTCTTAAGTTGGCTGGACGGGCGAGAGGGAGTGAGCGAGCTTGACGTCGCGGCCAAGCTGGAAGCCTTCCGTGCCGAGAGCGAAGGTTTTCTCGGCCTTTCCTTCCCGACCATCGCCGGGTCCGGTCCTCATGGGGCCATCGTCCACTACAAGGCCACGGCCAAGAGCAACCGGGTGCTGCGCTCCGGCGAAGTGCTGCTGATCGATTCCGGCGGCCAGTACCAGGAAGGCACCACCGATGTCACCCGTACCGTGGTTCTCGGCCCGCCCACGGTGGAGATGCGCACCCGCTTCACCCAGGTGCTCAAGGGCCACATCGCCCTGTCCCGCGCTGTCTTCCCCCAGGGCACGGCAGGGCAGCAGTTGGACGCCTTGGCGCGGGGGGCCTTGTGGGCCGATGGAGTGGACTACGACCACGGCACCGGCCATGGCGTCGGCCACGCCCTGTCAGTCCACGAAGGCCCGCAACGCATTGCCAAGCGCAATGGCGGTGCCGAACTCAAACCCGGCATGATCCTGTCCATCGAGCCCGGCTACTACAAGCCCGACGCCTTCGGCATCCGCCTGGAAAATTTGGTGGAAGTCATTTCCCTGCCTACCCCGGAGGGAGCCGAGCGCCCCCTGCTGGGCTTTTCCCCCCTCACCTTAGCGCCCTTTGCTCGCGCCTTGATCGACCCGGCCCGCCTGAAAGGGGAGGAGATGGCGTGGCTCAATGCCTACCACGCGGGTGTGTTCGCCACGTTAAGCCCTTTGCTGGGGGAGGATGAGCGCACTTGGTTGGATATGGCCTGCGCCAGGGTCGGGTGATTGTAAATCATCTCGTATAAATAGCCTGGAAATATATTAATTTGCCAAAGATTGATACGCTTGTACTGTCTTGTTATAATGCGATACTGCCACAAGGTCAAAAATAGGACAAAAAGCGTGGAAAAAATCGATGACCGCGAAGCACAGCAATACATCCGCGCACAGTTGTGAGCCGGACGATCTGGATAAGCCGTTCACCGACGATGAATTTGATCGGGGACTCGGAGCAGCGCTATCGCGGCATAGGTCCGCATCAACTTCTGTCGAAGGGGCGACTATGAACAACTTATTTTTTCATGGCGGGGACAATGAGGAATATCAGACGGCCGCCGAAGAATTGATTGATGCCGTTGAGCCGATAGCCGGGTTTCGGCCCGAAGACACCATTCAGGCTGTTTCCCTTTTAGTGGATGCTTATCTAAAGCTCACTCCCGCCATGGAAGCATTGCAACAACTTGCCAGTATGGCGGATTTAGTGCGCTATCGGGAACACGACAGCGATTAGCCTTTATGCCAAAAACCTGGGTTACCCTAGGGTCAGACGAAAGCCAGAACCCGCTTCTCGTGACTGGAACCTCTCTTTCTCAGTTCCACCTCATTGAATCACTTAATGGTTCATGGGTTCTGACCCTAAATCACGGCAACGCATACCAGGTTGATCGCCCGCCGCCGTGGCGCACCAGAAGACCTTTTCCAACCAGTGATGTGAAGGTTGCTTTGAGTGTGTTGGAGCTTGCGCCAGTTTCGCGCACCATGTCGCGGGTCGTGACGCGGCCATTGTCGCGGACATAATCCAGGATTTTGACGGCCAGTTCCGGCAAGGCGGCAAGTGCGTTTTTCTCGCGCTCCACCTTCACGGCTAGGCGGCGTTTCTGCTGCTGCAAAGCGCGCATGAAAAACATAAGCCAGGGCTGCCAATTCGGTGCCTCTGTGCGGATGGTGCCTTGGGTCTGCCGCAAGGCCAGATAGTAACCGTCCTTGCTGTTTTCGATCACGGATTCAAGTGACGAATACGGCACATAGGCATAGCCAGCCTGTAACAAGAGCAGGGTGGTCAGGACGCGGCTCAAGCGGCCATTACCGTCCTGGAATGGGTGGACTTCCAGAAAGGTGACGATAAAGACAGCGACGATCAAGAGCGGATGAATGCGCTTCAACTCGCGGACGTCATTCAACCATTTCAAAAGCTCAGTCATGCGGTGCGGCGTGTCGAACGGCGTGGCCGTCTCGAACACGATACCTATCATTTTTCCGTCTGCGTCAAAGGCTCCCACGTCATTGCGCAAGGTCTTGTATTCGCCACGGTGCCGCTCGTCTTTATCGCTGTGGCGCAAAAGATCGCGGTGAAGCTGCTTGATATGGTTTTCCGTGATGGGAATGTCTGCCCACGCATGGAAAACGGTTTCCATCACTTCGGCATAGCCGGCAACTTCCTGCTCGTCGCGGCTGCTGAAGCGTTTGATTTCCAGGTTGGCAAGCAGGCGCTCAATCTCGCGGTCGGTCAGCTTGCTGCCCTCGATGCGCGTTGAAGAGCCGATGCTTTCGATGGTCGCAACGTGGCGCAGCGCCTTCAGGCGCTCAGGCGCAAGGGTGCCAAGAGCGCGCCAAGCGCCCTTGAATTCGTCAACCTCGGCAATCAGAGCCAATAGCTCCGATGTGATTTGAATGGTGTCCGTCTTCATCATACCCGAATATATACCGGATTATGCCGGATTGTCCACCCGAATAGGCACCGGATTATACCTGAATGTGATTTTGTATCCGTGGCGGCGATTGATGATGTTATGAAGGAAGTTTCGTTGAGGGTGAAGCGCCCTCTCATTCCAACGCGCTTAATGGATTTGCGTTTGAGTTGCGTGCGAGCTGCGGATAAGTGCAAGGAGCTAGAAAGGACAAAACCCCCAGGTTGCCCTAGGGGTTTCGATGGTGGAGCCGGACGGAATCGAACCGACGACCTCTACAATGCCATTTCAACGGATGATGAATAAAATCAAGGGAATAAGCCCGCAGCAATAGGCTCCCCCGAGCATGCACGCTCAAGCACTTAGCAGGGGTTGCGTGTGAGTAACGTGCGAGCAAACATAATCTCGACCAGAGAAGTTGTGGTGGTCATCGTGACCAACAGGGAAGTCATCAAGCGCTTCCGAGAGGGCTGAAGGAGAAAACAGTCATGGGATTGTGTAAGGTTGAGTTTCTGGTGTTAAGAGAACGGATTGAGGCGCGTCTGAAGGCGGGTTACCCCATTGCCTACGTTCACAAAGAGCTGACTGAGGAGGGAGCGATCACCATGTCCTCCCGATCACTCTACCGGCTGATCAGCGGCTTCAAGCAACGTAGGGAGGATCGGACTCCTTCTCAAACGGCGGGCAAAGAAACGGGCCCTTTGCAATCGAGACTCCCTATTCTCAAAAAGTCTGAGAGACCGCGCTTTGCGAAGTTTGTCCTCGATACGACGGTGGATGTGGAAGAACTGATGAGTAAAGCCTGATGGTCTCCGGGCAAAAGCGCCATCCGATTATCGCTTGTGTTTGTCGGCGCGATAAGGCTCTGGCTCAGCTCTGCAATTTTGAACTCATGCGGCGCAGATACGAAAATCATGACCCTCCAGCGAGGCTATTTTTCTCATCCGTTGAGCGTGGCAAAGCCGACGCGAATTCCGGCCCTGCAAGGTGTAAGCACTTTGCCTATCCTGCCTTCTTTACGACAGGCGAAGAATGACAAGTTTTGAGAAATATCGACAAGTTTCGTCACTTTTTGGCAGAATATGGCGAAGGCTGTCAATATCATGAAACATCAATTTGTTAGCGATAACTGCGGTAAGGGAGAATGACCATGATTAAGATTGAAGACTTCAGCCCTGAGCTCAAGGAGGCGTTCGACTACCTCTGTAGCGTTGTTGAGCCGCACGCAGGCTTCTATCCCGAGACATATGGCCAAGCTATCACCCTTTTCGCGCAGCCCTATCTTGACGGTGTACCCGGAGCCCGAAACGCTGAATACCTGTCGGAACTCATGGATGCGCTGAGAGATATTGGCCTTGCCTTGCATGAGGAGTTGACTGACGAGCCTCTTGGTCGAGACGATTGAGCAGGGTTAAGCTTTAACCGCCCGCGTCATATCCTCAAAAAGCTCCGATGCCGGTTTGACGCCGGTGACGAGGAGGCGGTCTCTGGCGCGGGTGCAGGCGACGTAGAACAGGCGGCTTTGGACACTTTCGAGCAAGGATGCGAGGGGCTTGGCGCAGCGCGCCCACCTCAGAAACGCCGTCTTTTCAGGAAAAATCTATCGCGATCACGTCGAGGGCGTCGATGTCATCCCGCTGGGCGACGATGGCGTTGGCCTTGGCTTGGAGGTGATTGACGACGTTATCCAGGGTAACCATCTCTTTGGACGGGCCTTTCCATGTTCGTCCCTGCTGGGCGTTCACCAACAGCAAAATTCCGTGGCGGGATGAGAGGGGCTTGAGGTAAAGCCCGACCAACTGATCCTCCAACGCCTTTTCCAAGTCGGAGAGCGAGCATTTGTGGGCGCGCTTTATCTCTATGGTGACATTGCCAGCTCCGGGGTGTTCCAGGCGGATATCCGTTTCCTTCTCCCGGTCCACCATGGCTTCCCTCGGGCAAGTGTAATGGGTAAGGGAGCGATGGTCCAACTCCGCCTTGAACCAATTCTGGTATTCGCTTTCCAAGGTGTTTTGATTGAACGGACCCCGAGGGCTGGCGTCGCCGTTTTCCACCCAATCCTTTAGGTCGGCGAGCCGCTTCAGGGCGATGGCGTGAAGATCATGGGCAGAGCGGGGCGGTAGTTCATGGACTTCGGTCAATCTCACAATGTCGGTGGGCTGGCGCTCTTCCTGATCGGCATCCTCTCTGATCCGCTCATCAATCAGCCGCAGCACCTCGGCGCGATGGGGGGCAAGCTCGGGACGTTCTGCGAGGTCTCTGAGGGCGGGGACGGCTCCCATGCCTGGGGCGTTTCTGAGCTGACTTAAGACCGTGGAGCGGGCTTCTTGTGCGTCGACCCTCTTTCCGGGTGAGTATCCGCCATCATGGGGAATGTCATCGACCGGACGGACATGCCGATAGGCCAGCAGGGTCAGCCGGTGCAGGGCGCTCACATCCAAAGATTGGGGGCAAAATTTGAGCTTATATTCTCTTGAATAGAGATTGCTCTGGAGCAGGAAACAGATGACTATGTCATCGGCATCCATAAGCCAGATGGATATGTCAACGGATTCCGTAAGCCCCATTAGAATTCGCGATTCCAGATGATCCAGCGCCGCATGGGGGGCTGCAAAAAACCACAGAGTTAGCCACCTCCAAAAATGCTGACCTTGCGGGTCATACCTGGGTGTCCGCTCGGCAGCCCAAGTGAGAAGTTTGTCCCTGTTGGCGGGATCGTGGGACAAAGAGATCAGGGCGTCGGTCAGCACTTCTGGATGAAGCGGGTCTCCCGCCTGCATAAGCGCATCCAACGTGGTGGAAAGCAGTATATTCTCCGATGATCCCATTAAACTTAGAGCGCCTCCTTCATATGGACCCTCCTCTGGTGTGGCCCACTCGTCGGATATAATTGGTTTCAACACGTCCACCATCGGCTGGGAATGCACGCGGGCCAGAGCAGTCATCCAAGGGGGGAAGAAAAGAAAATCATAGACTGCGTAGGCGACGGCTCGACGGGCCTCGTCGGGGGTGAGCGTCGCCCAGTCGAAACCGGTGTCGTGAAGGTGAGCCAGGGAGGCCAGCCCCAGGCAGATTTTGTCGGATTGCCCGCCGTTTTTTTGTGGGGGCTCAGGTTGCCAGGTTTTCCAGAACACCTTCAGGCCCTGTTCAAAATTGCTCGCGGCGCTACGACCAAAGTTTTTCCGTAGGGCGTCAAAATCGGCCTTCTGCCACGTCACGTTATTCAGCTTATCCTCGGAGAAATTCAGCAAATTCAACATCAGATGAAATGCTTCCCCGTTCTTCAGTTTACTTCGAAATCGAAGGCAGTCCCACTGCAACCGCCGACGCCGTTTCATCTCTGTCAGGTGCCGCTGCATATCCAGCCGGAACCAGCCCCAAATTTTTCTCCAGAGGCGACGAGGGGGGGGTGGGAAGAGCGCGCCCGCTTCCTTGGACAGACCAAATTTTCGCGCGACGCGCAGAGCCTGTCGACGGGCAAGTCGCGGACAGCTTACCGCATACCAGGGGTCTACGGTCAAATGAAGGAGGTTCCTGGCCTGGGCGGTGGTCGAAGCCTGTTCTAAGTCAGGCGGAAGCCACTTGAGGTCTCTTTGGTGACCATAAAGAACGTCATAGCGGTCGAACAATCTAGAAAGACGGACAGGTGTTGCATCTGCCGGTCGGGCTGACAATTTGCGCAGGACCACTTCGCGCCGCACCTCAGGGTGACGCAAGCTGACTTGTTGCAGGTCGACCTTGTCGCTGCCCATAAAGATGCATTGTATCAATTGCGCCACACAATCCAGCCCGTCCACCACCAGATCCAGTTTCCAGTCGTGGAGGGAGGCGTCGATCTCCAGAATGCGGCCCAACAGATGGGGCAGATGGTGCCCCAAATCACGGTTTTCGTCGGAGATCAGGAGGATTTTCACCACAGTCTCCGTCTCTTCTTTGCGCACCCACGGGGGGCGGCGCAGGCGGGAAATCAGGGAGGTGAGAAAGTCGAATAGGTCCTTCTCCTCCGCGCGATCCACCGCCTCTTTCAAAGAATATGAGGCCCCCGAGTTCTTGCGTTGCGAACTGGGAACCTTGTCCAGGGCGGAGAAAAGGTCTTCCGGGGAAACAAACTCAGGATAATACTTGGACGCAAGGGGGGCGACCACCGTCGGGGGAAGTTGGTCGCGCTTGAGGGCCAAAGAGACCGCCCGCCTTTTTTGCTCCGCGCTCCCAGCTGATGCCACCAACATGAGCGCATGGTCCATGAGGTCGAGGTC
>Ga0208863_1002250_pt1 | contig 10281 bp, 11 predicted proteins | sample RifOxyD3_FD_184040 | JGI IMG/M metagenome (GOLD analysis project Ga0208863, IMG submission 184040) | Soil microbial communities from Rifle, Colorado - Rifle Oxygen_injection D3 (SPAdes) | ecosystem: Environmental > Terrestrial > Deep subsurface > Rock core/Sediment | place: Rifle, Colorado...
CAGAGCCGGTTGCAGTGCAGGATCAGGTAAAAGCGCAGGATCAAACGCGTCAAACGTTGGGGCGCCAGTTGATGACCGATGAGGAGCGCAATGCGCAGCGCGCCAAGATGCGCAGCAGCACACCGGAAGAGAAAGAGAAAATCCGCGCCGAGCATCACGAGCAAATGAAGGAACGCGCTAAGGAGCAGGGTGCCTCTCTGCCAGATAATCCACCCGCACGCGGTCAGGGCATGGGTGGAGGCGGTATGGGTGGCGGCATGGGTGGTGGAGGAATGGGTGGTGGAATGGGCGGCGGTGGACGAGGCGGCCGCTAAGCCGTTGACATTAAAAAGACCTGCCGTGAGCAGGTCTTTTTTGTAGGGGCTATTGAGCCTTTTCAACAAACCGATAAGTGGCATGGCAGGCGATGCAGTTTTTCATGGTGTCGCTCAGTAGACTGACGGTGCGTGCGCTGTCTTTGTGTTGTGCGGCGTCCGCTGCGATTTCGTCGAATTTGTTGCGCGTAGCAAAGCCCAGCGCCTTCATTTCCACCGGGATTTTCCTGAACAACGAACCCGGTGTGTCGGCTTCGGCGGCCATGCCCGATGCCTTGGCTGCCTGAACGACGACGTCAAAATCTTTATCCGAGGCGGCGGCCAGGATGGCTTGTGAATTTTGCAGCCAGTTGCGCATTTCCAGCAGCAAGGCATTCCGTTCATCCTTGGTGAGCATAACGGCCTGACGTCCGTCGTCGGAAGGTTGCACTTCGCCGACGGTGAATTTGTAGCCTAGCAGAGCGACGATAATGGACAATACAGCGACCAGACTCCAGCTCAGTTTGCAGTTTTTCATATTTATTCCTTTAGAAAGATGGTTGTAAGAAGATATTTTATTTTCCGTAGAAGTATTCAGTGAATGCAGGACGGAAAGCCTGATGACAGGCAAGACAGCCAGTCTGAAGTTTTTGGAAGGCTGAGATCACTTTTTGCCCATTTTTTTTCTGAGCGGCTTCGGCCAATTCATGGGCTGCCTCGTGTGTCTGATTGTCAAACGCCTTGAATTTACCCATATTGTTGCCAATGTAGCCGATGATGCGCAATTTTTCTTCCATCGGGGCTTCGGGATGTTCGCCTATCAGATGCGCAGTGTGTTCAATCAGCGGCCAATCCTCGCGGGAAATGCCATCAGTCACGATTTGCATGTTTCGGCCCAAGTCCTTCATGACTTTTTGTAGCGCCAGCGGTTCTGCCGCGTGAGCGGAAAGGGAAGTAAAGAGCAGGGTCAGTGCGAGTGTTTTTTTCATGACTATTTCCTTTGTGGGTTTGGTTAAATCAATTGCTGCGTTTTGCAATTCCGTACAGGTAAATCGGGAAAGTTTTTTTCGCCTCTTCCTGCAGGGTGCGTTGGCCGCCGAAGATGGAAACCTGCATCACCAGCCCCTGTATCATGCCGATATACAGCACGGCAGCACTCTTACTGTCCAGTTCGGGCGACACCATGTCCTGCTGTTTGGCGGCTTCCAGAAAATTGGCAATCTTGTTTTCATAACCGGAAATGATGGTCTGCACCAGTTCGCGCAATTTGCTGTTTTTGCGATGCAGCAAATCAGAAAATAGCACGCGTGGAATCGCCGGGTGCCGGGCGATGAAGCCGATGTGGGCGAAAAACATCCGTTCTATCGCATCCAGCGGGTCGGTGGCCTGAGAGGCGGCTTTTTCCAGCACGCTCATCAGCCGGTTGCGTATCCACTGCATCGCGCCTACCCAGATGTCGTCCTTAGTCGCGAAGTGTTTGAAAATCGCCCCCTGCGTGACCTTCATGGCATCGGCCATGTCTTGCGTGGTGACGCCGTCCACGCCTTTTTCTGCTGCCAACTCGACTGCAACACGGATGATTTCGCTTTGCCGCTCGTCGGTGCTCATGCGCCTTTTTATAACATCTTGATTCATAGATAAATTTCCATTTTTTGTAAATTATTAGGGGATTGAATGGCTGTTTCTATGCGGTGCGGCCTTCGCCCGCCTCTTCGTAGGTGCGGCCATCGCGGATGTGGTAGATTCGTTTGAAAGTCGGGATGATTTTTTCGTCGTGCGTGACCACGATAATTGCGGTCTGATATTGCTCGGCCATCTGGCCCAGCAGGCGCACCACGTTCAGGGCGCGTTCACTGTCCAGAGGGGCGGTGGGCTCATCGGCGAGGATCACCGGCGGATGGTTGGCCAGCGCGCGGGCGATGGAAACGCGTTGCTGCTCGCCGCCTGACAGTTGCGAGACCTGTGCATGGGCGCGATGCCCGACATCCAGCGCGTCCAGCAGTTCACGGGCGCGGATTCTTGCCTTGTCGTCCGGTACCCCGGCTAGCATCGGCAGCAGGGCGATGTTGTCGGTGACGTCCAGAAAGGGAATCAGATAGGGGGCTTGAAACACGAAGCCGATGCGGTCGCGCCTGAGGGTACGTAAATCATCAATTTTCCATATGTTATCGAAAATCGTCTGACCACCCAGCTGCATTTTGCCGGATGTCGGTTCTATCACCGCGCCCAGACATTTCAACAGCGTGCTTTTACCTGAACCGCTGGGCCCGACCAGTCCGACCACTTCGCCAGGCCAAATCGTCATGTTCACGCCCTTGAGCGCATCGACGGCGGTATCACCCTGTCCATAGCGTTTGGTTAAATTGACAATCTCAATCGCGGGTGTACTCATCGTTCAACCTCCAATCGCCGAAGCCGGATCAACCCGCAAAGCGGCGCGGATCGCGAAACTGCTGGCCAGCGCGCACATCACCATCACCAGAAAAAACCCGCGCAACGCATCACCCGGTATCAACAGCACATATTTAGGGAACAGAGGGGCCCAGAAGGTGGCGGCGGTTTTGCCCACTACAAAGCCGATCAAACCCAGACCAAGCGCCTGTTGCAAGATCATGAGGCTGATGATCCGGTTGCCTGCGCCTATCAATTTGAGTACGGCGATTTCGCGTATCTTGTTCATCGTCATGGTGTAGATGATGAAGGCGACGATGGCGGCGCTGACGATGGAGAGTATTACCAGAAACATGAAGATCTGTTTGGCTGAGGTGGCAATCAGGCGGGCGACCAGTATCTCCTCCATCTGCGCGCGGGTGTAGCTCTGCAAGTGTTTCCAGCGCCGGATGCTAGCGGCAACCTCCTCGTCTAAAAAGCCGGGTTTGAGCTGCACCAGTACGGCATTCACCATCTGGCTGGTAGCGGGGCTGATCGCGCCGGGCAGTCGGGATGGTGCAGTCGTGCGGGCGCGTTCGTTGAGCAGTGCGTCGTTGTCTTTGAGAAACTGTACTTCCTGTGCGTCCTTAATGGGAACAAAAATCATGGGATCACCACTGGAGGACACCATCCGTCGGGTTAAACCGACCACAGTGTATTCGTGGCGGCGGATGCGAATGCGTTCACCCAGATTCAGTCCGCTCTTAATGTCGGCTAGCGCTTCATAGTGCGATTGCGTAATCGGCCGGCCGGAAATCAGATAGGCCGGCGTGCCGGGTTTGTCGGCTTCGATGCCCACCAGCATGATGCGCACCTCCTGTTCGGCGTGCTGTATCTGCATGGTCAGATAAGCCACATTGCCGGTAGCCATCACGCCGGGTTGCAAAAGCAGATCGCGCGCTACGTCATCGTGAATGGCGGAAGGTTCGGCGTAAGGCCCTAGCGTGTCCTGTTGTACCACCCACAAATCGGCGCCGCTGTTGGCGATCAAGGCTTGTGCATCATCGACCATGCCGCGATAGACGCCCGCCATGGTCAGGGTGACGCCGATCAGCAGACCTAGTCCTACGCCGGTCATGACGAACTTCCCCCAATTGTGCAAGATATCGCGGCCGGCCAGATTAATCATGGTTTGCTGATCCCGGGAACGATTTTGACCTTGGTCCCTTCATGCAGCGCCTGCTGGCTGTAGACGATGATCTCGTCCTGCGGATTCAAACCGTCCGTGATTTGGATGTGGCCGTCCCGCGTTGCGATGCCGGTCTTGACCGCGTGAAATCGGGCTTGACCATTTTGCAGCAGCCAGACACCGCGCTGCTGGTTATTCAGTTTGACTGCAGCAGCCGGTAGTGAATTGGCTTTGTCGATTGTTGCGAGCGCGATGGTGACTTCGGCATTTTCACCCAGATGGGCCAGTCCCGGTGCCAAGCTGACATTGATGATGCGTTCCTCGGTGATGCTATCGCTGATCAGATCGACGCGTGCCACCGTGCCGGCTAACGGTGTTTGCGGGAGGGAGCGCAGCACGATAAGGGCTTTTTGTCCGACCTGCAATCCGTTTGCCTGATGTTGATCGACGCGCGTCCTGACCCACAAATCTTGCGTGTCGGCGATCTGCAATATGGGTGAACCTGCCGCAGCCATATCGCCGGGCTCGGCATGCCGTGCGATGACGGTGCCGCTCGTCGGGCTGGTTAAGTGCGTCTGCTTGAGTAATTTTGCGATGCCGTTTGCATCTGTGGCCGATTTTTTCAGGTCCGCTCTGGCAGCGGCCAGGCTGGCGGTAGCGGCTTGAAGCGCTGCGGCGGCAGCCGTCTTGTCATGCAGTCTGGCATCGAGCATTTCCTGGCTGACGAAATGACGGTTGTGTAACTCGACATAGCGCTGGTAAGTGGCGATGGCGGTTTTATGGCGGCTCTGCGCCTCGTTCAGCAGCGCATTGTTCACTTCGATGGCATGGCTGGCGCGTTCGATGGTCAGATGACTGCTGGCCAGCTTTTCATTCAGATCGACCGGGTCGATTTCGGCAATCAATTGACCCGCTTGCACTGAGTCTCCTTGATCGACTAACAACTGGCTGATACGGCCCGTCATGACGGGTGAGACGGTGTAACTGTGCCTGGCCTCCACAGTGCCGACGCCAAATACATCGGCATATAGCGAGCCGGTTTGCAGGGTTGTCGTGGTGACTTTGACCGGAGCAAGCGGTCCTTGCGTGGTCACAAACCATAGAAAAGCGGGAATTGCGATCGCTGCCAGCACAAACAGGATGATATTCTGTCTGGACAAGGCATACGTTGAGGTAATCTTATGCAGCCTGTGTTTGATTTGCAACAGTGCAAGTTTCATGTGACCAATCGCTAAGTAAGTAATCAGTTACTATCTTATATATTTCAGGTCAAGCGCGCAACTGCTTTATTTCTAGTAGAATCAGCGACCTTATCAACATGGAATGACATCATGGCTATTCTGGGCGTGGCTTTTATCGGTGCCAGTCTTTTGTTCTGGTCGAATCAGAACGATTATATTTACGAGCCGATGACGGCCATGCAAACGACGCCTGAGCGGGTCGGCTTGCAGGCGGAAGAAATTCATATCCCCTCGGGCACCGGCGCTGAGCGCGGCGAATTATTTTCGTGGTGGCTGCCATCGAGTCGCTCTGATGCGCCGACGCTGCTTTATCTGCACGGTAATGACAAGAATATCGGTCAGGCGCGCGATCTGGAATATGTGCGGAGCATGCACGGCATGGGCTACAACGTGCTGATGATCGATTATCGCGGCTACGGCAACAGCACGGGCGGGGCGCCCAACGAGAACAAGGTCTATGAAGATGCCGAGTCGGCCTGGAATTATCTGGTGCGTGAGCGGGGGATTTTGCCGTCCCGATTATTTATCTACGGGCATTCGCTGGGCGGGGCGATAGCCATAGATCTGGCGCTGCACCATCCGGAGGCTGCCGGCATCATCGAAGAGTCGTCGTTTACCAGCATGCCGGCCGTGGTCAATACCACCGAATTTGGCTTTATGCCGACCGATATTCTGGTGCATCAGCGCTTCGATTCGCTCTCCAAAGTGGCAAAGTTGAAAATCCCGCTATTGATCATACATGGCACCTGGGATAAGACGGTTCCTTACCAGATGGGGCAGCAGCTCTATGAGGCGGCGCATGAACCCAAGACTATCGTCCTGATTAAAGGTGGTGCGCACGAAAATAGCTGTATTGCCGGGCGTGTGGAATGCGAACGCGCGTTTACGACCTTCGTGTCTGGAAATTTGCACTAATCGCACCAGCAGTGGCGCACGTTTTATAAATCGGAAATCTGCCAGTTGATCTCAGCCTGTCCTGCTGCACGCAGTGCGTTATTGATTCTCGAAAAAGGGTGGCTGCCGAAGAATCCACGGTAGGCGGAAAGCGGGGACGGGTGCGCTGACTCGATCACGCTGTGGCGACTCTGGTCAATCAGCTTGATCTTCTTGCGCGCATTGGCACCCCACAACACAAACACCACCGGATCGGCTTTGGCGTTGACCGCCTCAATCACCGCATCGGTAAAAATCTCCCAGCCACGGTCTTTATGCGAATTGGCCTGATGCGCACGCACCGTCAGCGCCGTGTTGAGCAGCAGTACGCCTTGCTTCGCCCACGGGGTCAGATTGCCATTGTTCGGTATCTCGTATCCCATGTCTGATTGTAATTCTTTGAATATATTCGATAAAGATGGCGGAATCGCTACGCCTGGCTGCACCGAAAAACATAAACCGTGTGCCTGATGGTCGTCGTGATACGGGTCTTGTCCCAGGATTAGCACGCGAACTTGCTCTATGGGTGTCAGCGTCAGTGCGGCAAAAACTTCTGTTTCCGGCGGGAAAACCGTAAGTAGTTTGCGTTCTTCTGCGACGAAATTTTGCAAAGCCGCGAAATAAGGTTGCTGTGTCTCTTTAGCTAATGCGGATCGCCAGGAGTCTTCAATTAAATCAATCATGGAGGGATTTCCAGCGTTTCAACAGCAGGGCGTTGCTCACTACCGACACGGAACTCATCGCCATCGCCGCGCCCGCGATCATCGGATTCAACATGCCCAGCGCCGCCAGCGGTATGCCGAGTATGTTGTAACCGAAGGCAAACCAGAGATTCTGGCGGATTTTAAACAGCGTCGCGTGCGACAGTGAGATGGCGTCCACCACGCTCATCAGGTCGTTGCGCATCAGGGTGATGTCGGCGGTTTCGATGGCAATATCGCTGCCGCTGCGCATCGCGAAACTGACATCGGCAGAGGCCAGTGCCGGTGCATCGTTGATGCCGTCACCGGCCATGCCGACCAGAATATTTTTTGGCTGGGTCCCCGACTTCTCGGGGTAACCAGCGACTTGCCCGCTTGCGGGCTTAGTCGAATGGCTAGTAGTTTCATCAATGACGACCTTGAATGATTCCACCAGCGCGGCTTTATCTTGCGGCAGCACCTCGGCGCGGAACTCCGTGATGCCGGCCTGCGCCGCAATTGCCTGCGCGGTGGCTTGGTTGTCGCCGCTGATCATCACCACGCGGATGCCCAACTCTTGCAATTTAGCGACAGCCGCGCGACTGCTGGCGCGCAACTGGTCGGCGATGGCGATGTAGCCCAGCAGGGTGTTGTTGCGTGCGACGAATAACACGGTCTTGCCCTGTTGCTGCAAGGCCAGGATGCGCGTCTGGTCGATGGCAATGCCTGATTGTATGGCGTAGGCGGGTGAACCCAGTAAACAGGCAGCGCCGTTCAGTTCACCGCGTAAACCTTGTCCCGGTATTTCGATGAAATTCGACGTGTTTTTAACTGATTGATTATTATCAAAATTTATAATTGACTTGGATAGAGGGTGGGTAGAGCCTTGCGCCAGACTCGCCGCGATCTGTAACAGTTCGGCCTCGTTTGAAGTGTCATCGGGTAGCACATCGGTCACGGTCGGTTTGCCGGTGGTCAGCGTGCCGGTCTTATCCAGCAGCAGCACAGAGAGTTGATGGGCGCGTTCTAAGGCTTGCGCATCTTTGACCAGTATCCCCGATTGTGCCGCGCGTCCCGTAGAGACCACCAGCGCGGTCGGTGTCGCCAGTCCCAGCGCGCAGGGGCAGGAGATGACCAGCACGGCTACGGCATTGATCAGTGCGGCGCTAAAACCGATCCCCATCATCCACCAAACGCCGAAGGTGAGGACGGCAATGGAGACGACTACGGGGACGAAGATGGCGGAGATTTTGTCGGCGAGTTTCTGAATGTCGGCTTTCGAGCCTTGCGCCTGTTCGACCAGGCGGATGATGGCGGCCAGTTGCGTGGCGGAACCCACTGCCAGTGCGCGGCATTTGAGCTGTCCGTTTTGATTGGAGGTGGCGGCATACACCTTGTCGTCGGCTTGTTTGCTCTGCGGCATGCTCTCGCCGGTCAGCATGGCTTCATCCAGGCTGGAGTTGCCCTCAAGGATCACGCCGTCCACCGGCACGCTCTCGCCGGGTCGCACCAGAAAGATGTCGCCCTTCTTCATCTGATCGACGGCTAATTCCTGCATCACGCCGTCGCGCTCGACATGTGCTGTTTTGGGTTGCAGATTGATCAGCGCTTCCAGCGCGCTGGACGTCTTACCTTTGGCGCGTGCTTCGAGCAGTTTACCGAACAACACCAGCGTGATCAGCGCAGCGCTGGACTCGAAATAGACGGGTTGATCAAGATTCAGCAATATTACTGCGCAGCTCATGAAATAGGCTGCGCTGGTGCCCAAGGCGATCAGCACATCCATGTTCGCACCGCCACCTTTGAGCGAGCTCCAGGCGCCGGTATAAAAGCGCCGGCCTATCCAGAATTGCACCGGGGTCGCCAGAACAAAAGGCAGCCAGTCGGGCAGCATGAAGTGGTTGCCTGTCGCCATCAGCAGCATCTCAAACAACATGGGGGCGGTGAGCAGCGCCGAGAGGATGAACTGACGCTGCTGGGTTTGCAGGGCGGCGGCACGGGCGCGTTTTTCGGCGGCGAAATCGCGCACCGGATGGGCGTTGAAACCCGCTCCCTGAATGGCCTTGATCAAGTCGGCTATGCCCGTATGATCAGGGTTGAAAGAGATGGTGGCCTTTTCGGTGGCGATGCTCACCGCAGCCTGTACATCGGGGAGTTGATTCAATACTTTTTCGAGACGCGCGGAGCAGTTCGCGCAGTGCATGCCGGTGACTTGCAGATCGGTGTGGGCGGTATTTTTCATGCGCGGATTATATGCGCTGAAACACAAAATGGCGCAGCGCCATTTTGTGTTTCAGAAAACCGGTTTACAGGGCGCGCTTGATGCTGACCGCGCCGCGTATCTGGCCTGGCGTATAGCCGGTGGCCTGATCGTGCGGGTATTCTGCCGATAATTTGGCTTTGACATTGTCGGCGAGCTGTTCGCCGTGGCAGGCTGTGCAGGCGGGCTGCAGTGCAACGGCCTTCATGAAGCGGAACGACTTGCCGGCGGGTTCCTGCACGATTTCAGAGGCTTCCAGCGTTTCCGGTTTTTCTCCCGCAGCTGCGCGTTCGGCGAACGATTGCAGTTGCTTCTGCTCCCACGCATCTGCTGTGCCCAGCATAGGATTACGCACCTTCAGGCTGACGCGGGTGAGCTTCCAACCTGTCTGGCGGGAAATGTCGCCAGCCATCTTGGGGGCGATATCGCGGCATACCTGAATCGCGGAATCAGGACCACCTTCGCTGATCGCTTTCTTGTTGGCTTCGAGCAGCTGCTTGAGGAAGGGCATCGCTACGGCGCGGGCATCGTTGCTGTATTGAGCGAGTTCATCTGCCTGTGCAGTTGCAGCACTCATGCCGATTATTGAGGCTAACAGGATGATTTTTTTCATTTAATTTCCTTTTTGTAAGCAATTTGTCACCGGCCTTGAGGCCGGTAGATTTAAACCGAGCCGGAATCCGGTTAAACCTGCCCTCGCAAACGGGCAGGTTTAACGGCTTGCAGAGCGATCTATTTCTTCATCGGGCAGGTGTTCAGGCCGATGATGGAGTAGGCCGGGCAGATGCCGATGATGCCGGTCAGCAACGGTACTACGCCTATCCAGCCCCAGGCGCCGATGGCATCAGTGGCTGTCAGTCCGATCAGTGCAAGTCCGGCAATAACGCGCAGTGCGCGATCAATCGTTCCTTCGTTTTGCTTCATGTTATATCTTCCTTGGGAGGGTTTGCAGAGTGGGCAGAATAGGGCGGATAAGCGATGCAGTCTGTGACAAACATCACATAAGCAAAAAAATGCCAGCGCTTATCGTTTTATCCGGCAGGTGTTTACACCGATGAGCGCATAAGCCGGGCACAAGCCGATGACGCCGGTCAGCATGGGAACTATGCCAAGATAACCCCATGAGCCTATCAGGCCTGAGTAGGCCAGTTCGATTGCGGCCAATCCTGTCAGGACGCGCAGTCCGCGATCCGTGCGCCCGTGAAGGCGCACAAATAGCGCGGTGAAAGTCCGTGTCGGAGTATGCCAAGACTCCGTAGCTGAAGGTAACTGCGTTGCCGCGAGGCGGGGTGGAGAGCAACCGGAAGCGAACTGG
>Ga0208863_1002252_pt1 | contig 10272 bp, 10 predicted proteins | sample RifOxyD3_FD_184040 | JGI IMG/M metagenome (GOLD analysis project Ga0208863, IMG submission 184040) | Soil microbial communities from Rifle, Colorado - Rifle Oxygen_injection D3 (SPAdes) | ecosystem: Environmental > Terrestrial > Deep subsurface > Rock core/Sediment | place: Rifle, Colorado...
CAGTGGCGGCGGGCCGTCGCACCTGTTATCCTAAGAAGACCAGATGACCCGCATCGTCGTCTCACGCGCCGTCCGTTGGGCCGCCCTGCGCGCGCAGGGGGCCGACCTCCTGCTGTTCGCGGCACTCGTCGTGGTGGGGCTTTCCTATGGCCTGGGCTACCGCCTGGACTGGGCCGAGGAGAACGGGCGTCCCGAAGACGACGTCGAGGTCGTCGAGGTTCCCGCCCCGGCCGCGAACGCGGCCCGACTGCCGCCCATCACGCCCCAGACGACCCTCTCCCCGGCTCCGGTCGTCGCGTCGATCTCTCCCGCGGCCTCGGCGGAGATCAGGCCGGACGCGCGTGCCGCCGCCTGGGACAAGATGATCGCCGACCTCGACAAGCTCTCGTCGCGCTACCCGGGGCGTGTCTCCATCTTCCTGCGCGACCTGCGCACCGGCAAGACCTGGATGCATCATCCCGACGACCTCTTCCCCGCCGCCAGCCTCATCAAGGTCCCGATCCTGATCGCGGCCTTCTATAAGATGAAGGACGGACAGCTCTCGCTGGACGAGAAACTGACGATCTCCCGGCGCAACCGCGTCGGCGGCTCCGGCTCCCTCAAGTGGCGCCCCGACGGCACGAAGCTGAAGGTGCGTGACCTCCTGCTGTACATGATCAACGAGTCCGACAACACCGCGACCAAGATGATCCTGGAGCGCCTGGGTCTGGGCTACGTCCAGCAACAGTTCCCGCGCATGGGCCTCCTTTATACGGGCATCTATGAGGAGGGCATGAGCCTCAAGGGCGGGCGCGTGGCGCACGAGAACTACACGACCGCGCGCGAGATGACGATGCTGCTGGAGAAAATCTATAAGGGCGAGGCCGTGGACAAGGCTTCCAGCGAGTACATGATGGAGATTCTTAAGCATCCCAAGGCCGCGCAGTCGCGGCTGGCCAAAGGTCTCCCCACCGGCTGGGAGATCGCGCACAAGACCGGCCTTCTGCGCCAGGCCTGCCACGACTCGGCCATCTTCTTGACGCCCAACGGCGACTACACGATGACGGTGCTCACCGGCCAGAATCAGTCCTACTCCCAGGCGAAGACCCTGATCACGAAGCTCGCTCATGTGACCTTCGCCAACTACGCGGGACCGCGCTACTACGCCCAGGCGCCCCGCCGCCGGCGGCGCTGAGGGCCTGTGCGCTCCCTCCTGATGGCCGTCCTCCTCCTCTCCTCCTTCCCGGCGGCTCGCGCCCAGGAGGACGAGACGACCCAGCCCATCCAGCGCTACCTGGCCAACCTCCAGCTGGGCGACGGCCTCGAGGAGGTCCGGCGCATCTATCCGCCCGCGCAAGAGTGGCCTTCCTACGTGGCCCCGCAAGGGCGGATCACGCGCTATCGCGTGGAGAGAGGCTGGGCCAAGCGCTTTCCCCACAAGGTGCAGATCATGTACCTAGGATTCCGCAAAGGCCGGCTGGTGGAGATCGAGGTGATCTACGACGCCAAGTTCTCTCGCGAGAAGACCTACGAGCAGCTGGCCGGCGAGCAGGCGCTTCTCTACGGGGAAGCCAGCCGCTCCGGCGACCGCTTCTGGTGGTCCGACTCCGACACCGTGATGCGCGTCTTCCCGGCCGAACTGCCCGTCCTCAAGGAGGGGGCGAAGGCCGTCGAGTGGCGTACCGCCATCCAGATCTACCAGAAGGGCATCTTCGAAAGCGTCGACTAGGGAACTTTTTTGGCCCCATTGCCGTATATAGATGGCCCCGAAAAGGGCGTTCGAGCGCTAATCGAACAGAGTTCGAACAAAAATCGAACTTGCGTTCGATAGCGTCATCTGCTATACTGACACCCTTGGGGGCCTGAGGTCAGGGGCTTCTCGAGGAGGGAGAAATCACTCAATGGCGAACATGGAAACGGGGAAGACGAAGTCGCTGGAGCTGGCGCTGGCTCAGATCGAGAAGGCTTACGGCAAAGAGGCGGTCATGAAACTGGGCGACCGGGCGGCGAAGATCAAGATCGATGCGATCTCCACCGGCGTGCTGTCCCTCGACCTCGCCCTCGGCGTGGGCGGATTCCCGCGCGGGCGCATCATCGAGATCTACGGACCCGAATCCTCCGGCAAGACCACCTTGGCCCTGATGGCCGTCGCACAGGCCCAGAAGCTCGGGGGGTCGGCCGCCTACATCGACGCGGAGCACGCGATGGATCCCGCGTACGCGAAGGCCTTGGGCGTCGACATCGATAACCTGCTCATCGCCCAGCCCGACTGCGGCGAGGAGGCCCTCGAGATCACCGAGAAGCTGGTGCGTTCCTCGGCCCTCGACGTCATCGTCATCGACTCCGTCGCGGCCCTGGTCCCCAAGGCCGAGATCGAAGGCGAGATGGGCGACTCCCACATGGGCCTGCAGGCCCGTCTGATGAGCCAGGCCCTGCGCAAGCTGACCGCCGTCGTCGCCCAGAGCCACACCACGCTGATCTTCATCAACCAGATCCGCAACAAGATCGGCGTGATGTTCGGCAACCCCGAGACGACGACCGGAGGCCTGGCGCTGAAGTTCTATGCGACGATGCGCCTGGAGATCCGCCGCATCGAGAACATCAAGGAAGGAGACGTCGTCGTCGGCGCGCGCGCCAGGGTCAAGGTCGTCAAGAACAAGGTGGCGGCCCCTTACCGCACCGCGGAGTTCGAGATGATCCACGGCTTCGGAGTCTCGCGCGAGGGCTGCCTGATCGACCTGGGAGTTGAGGGCGGCATCGTGGAGAAGTCGGGCTCCTGGTTCCTGTATGACGGCGAGCGGCTGGGCCAGGGGCGCGAGAACGCCAAGGCCTACCTCAAGCACCATACGGCGACCGGCGAGAAGCTGGAGAAGGCCCTGCGCGACAAGTATCTCGTCGCGCCCGTCGAGACTGAGGCGCAGACCCCGGAGACCGTTGCGCACAACGCGGCCTCCGACAAAGCGACCGCAGAGAAGATATCGGCCAAGCCGGGCAAGGGGAAGTAATCCCCCCGGCGGGCGGGGCCGCCGCTCCTCCGGGGGCGGCGGCCCTCTCTTTTCAAAGGTAGAATAGGGTATGGCCTCCGACGCCGTCCTGGAGTTCCGGCGCTACCTGAGCCTCGAGCGGGGACTGTCCGCTCGGACCGTGGAGGCCTATTGCGCGGATGCCGGGCGCTTCCTGTCCTGGGCCGCGTCGCGCCGCCTCGATGTGAGCGGAGCGCCCAAGGCCGTGCTCGACGACTTCCTATGGGACGAGCGCCAGCGCGGTTTGAAAGCCGCCTCCCTGTCTCGCATGGTCTCGGCCCTCAAGAGCTACTTCGCCTACCAGGCCATCGAGGGCCGGCTGCCCGCCAGCCCGGCCGAGGGCCTCAAGGGCCCGCGCGGGGCGAAGAGGCTGCCCAAGTATCTGTCGCATGCCGACGCTGCACGCCTGCTGGGAGCGCCCGACGGGACCTCCTACGAGGACGTGCGTGAGCGCGCGATGCTCGAGCTGCTCTACGCCTGCGGCCTGCGCGTCTCCGAGCTGCTGACCCTGCGGCCCGAGTCGGTGAACCTGCAGGAGGGCTGGGTTCGCGTGCTGGGAAAGGGGGCCAAGGAGCGCCTGGTGCCCGCTCACGCGCGGGCCGTTGCCTCGACCAAGGTCTACCTGGCCCTGCGCGAGAGCCGATTCCGGTCCCCGGCCCCCGAGCTGTTCCTGGGCCGCTCCGGGCGGCGCCTTTCTCGCGTGCAGTTCTGGCGCATTCTGCGCGCCCTCGGCCGCCGCGCCGGCATCCGCACCCCGCTCTACCCGCATCTGATGCGCCACACCTTCGCGACGCATATGCTGGAGGGCGGCGCGGACTTGCGCTCCCTCCAGGAGATGCTGGGCCACTCCGACCTCTCCACCACCCAGATCTACACCCATCTCGACGCCTCGGCGCTCAAGACGGCGCACGCCAAACACCACCCCAGAGGATGATAGACTCTCTTCGATGACCAACCTGCTGCTGGCCGCCTGGGCCGCCTTCGCCGTTCCGGCCTTCGCCGTCCCGGACGACGCGACGGCGAAACAGATCGTGGATTACGCGCTGCGCACGCCGACCGCCGAGATGGACCCCACGCTGGCCAACGCCTTCCTCGACCTGGACCTGGAGAAGCTGCCCAAGAAGAAGAAGGAGAAGGCTCAGGCCAAGAAGCTGGAGCTCCAGACCCTGTTGAAGATCAGCGCGGGGAAGAAGAAGGGGGGGATCCGCTGGCCGACGCCGGACGGTTGCAAACCCAAGATCTACGGACCCGGAGATGTGGGGGCGCTTGCTATTGCGGGCTTCGAGGAAATCAAGGAGGACGAGGAGAGCTTCCTGGAGGAGCGCACGAAGTGCTCCGAGTTGGAGCTGTGCTGCGAGTTCTCCCTGACCATCGCCCTGATCCCGCAGAAGAAGGGACCTCCCCTCAAGCTCTACTTCCTGCACGCCAACGACCCCATCAACGTCCTTCTGGCCGAGTACCGCAACAAGAATGCGGGCGGACAGACGAAGTTCTTCGGTGGCGGCGTCTTCTCGTGCAACCATTGAGGCCATGACTCCCGAGTTCCGCCTCCCCCGAGGCCTCCTGCTGGCGTTCGGGCTGATCGCGTCCAGCCTCCTGCTCTACGGCCGGAACTTCGCGTCGCCGCCCATCTGGGACGACCATTTCTTCGTGCTCGACCAGCCGTTCCTGCGCGACCCGGCGAACCTGCGTGAGGTCCTGGACCCGCGTAATCTGTTCCGGGTCCTGCCTGTCGTCAACTCGGCCCGGCCGGTCTGGCTGGCCTCCGTCCTGGCGGACCGCGCGCTTCTGGGGCCGTCCTTCACCGCGCTGCGGGTCTCCAATGCGCTCTGGCACGGGCTCGGCGCGGCTCTGCTCGCCCTGCTCGCCTGGGAGCTGACCGGCGGCGCGGCGGCGGCCCTGGTGGCCGGCGCCCTGTTCGTGGCCCACCCTCTCCATGGAGAGGTCGTCAGCATCGTCAACTTCCGCTCTGACTCGGTCGCTTTCGTATTCATGATGATAACGCTCCTGTTCCATCTGCGCGCGCGCCGCTCCCAGGTCCTGGCGCCCTGGCGCGCCGCCTCGTTGGCGGCCTTCGCCGCGGCGCTTCTCGCGAAAGAATCGGCGACCGCCCTGCCGTTCCTGCTGCCCCTGGTCGAATGGGCGGCCCCGCCGGCGCGCGACGGGAAGACCTTCTCGCGGCCCCGTGTCTACGCGGCCTTCGCGCTGGTCCTTCTCGGCTATGTGTATTTTCGCGTGCCGCGCTCCGGGTACGTGACGCGCGACGGGGCTGACGTCTTCAGCGAGCTGTACGGAAGCCATCCTAAGTTGTTCACCCCCGTGTCGAGCCCTCATCCCGCGGCGTCCCAGCGGACGGGCGGGCACACGCCGCAGGACCCTCCGCCTTGGAGCCGGGACATGACCGACCCAGCCACTCGCGTTCGGACGATGATCGCCGTCCACGGCTCCTCGCTGAGAAGGCTGGTCTGGCCTCATCCTCTGCAGGGGGACTACGCGCCGAAGGTGGCGCGCTCCTGGGCCGACCAGCGCGTCATTCTCAGCGCGCTGCTCTGGGCGGCGCTCCTGGGCGCGGCCGTCGCTTTGCGGCGGAGGCGCCCGATGCTGGCCGCGTCGCTGGCGTGGATCCCCGCCGCGATGCTCCCGGTGAGCGGGATGATCATGATGACCAACCTGACGGCGGATCGCTATCTCTATACGGCTTCGGCCGGCGTCTGCCTGGCCGTCGCGTCGTTCTTCCGCGGGCGTGCGCCGGGGACGGCCTCCGGCTTCAGGGGGCGGGGGCTGAGCCTTCTCGTCCTGGAGGTCGTCGCGGTATGGGTCCTCCTCGTCGGGGTCCACCTCAGGGCGTTCCGCAACGACTGGCAGTTCTTCGCCGCGACGGCGCACGCGGACCCGGACGTCGCGCGCGCCCGGCTCAACCTGGCGGTCGTGCAATCAGCCTTCGGGCGTTATGAAGAGGCGGAGCGCAACTTCAAGGAGGCGGCGCGCCTCTGGCCGCGCTCGCGCCGCGTCGCGCGGGCCTACGCCGATTTCCTCGAGTCCCAGGGCAGGGGCGAAGAGGCCCGCCCTCTACTGGAGCAAGCCGCCGGTCCGCTGGAAGACTAGAGGCGTTCGATGACCATCGCTCCGCCCATCCCTCCGCCCGCGCATGCTGCCAGCATCCCGTAGCGGCCCTTCTTCTGGCGCAGGGAGTGGACGAGGTTGAGCATCAAGCGGGCGCCGGTCGCGCCCAGCGGGTGTCCGATCGCGATCGAACCGCCGTTCGGGTTCAGGGCTCCCGACTTGTTCTTGGCTTCCCAGTCGTGTCCGAACTTCTCCTTGCCCAGCTTGAAGATGGACAGGATGGTCGCGGCGAAAGGCTCATGGAGCTCGATGGCGTCCAGCGCGTCGAAGGAGACGCCGGCGCGCTGGAGGGCGAGGGGTGCTGCCAGCGCGGGGGAGATGCCCATGTGCGCTGGGTTGTTGCCCACGAAGCCCCACGACTTGATCTCCGCCAGGGGCTCCAGACCCAGGGCCTTGGCCTTCTCTAGCGTCGTGACGACGAGCGCTACGGCCCCGTCGGAGCGGCCGCAGGAGTTGAACAGCGTCACGGAGCCCTTGGCGCCTTCCTGGTAGGTCTTGCCCTCGATGAACTGGCCGAAGTCGCGGTAGAAATCCTTGATCGAGTACGCGTTGTTGTCGAAGAGCACCGGGGCCTTCGCGAACATCTGGGGCTTCTCGACGAGGCTCGCGCGCAAGTGCGGGTACTCGTCCTTTTCCAGCACGACCGCGCCGTCGTGGGTGGCCGGCACGACGTGGCTGTCGTAGAAGCCGGACTTCCAGCCCTCGAGGCTGCGGCGGAAGCTCTCGCCGGCGTAGGCGTCCTGCTCGGCGCGGCCGATTCCGTACATCTGCGCGCAGATCTCGGCGGTGCCGGCCATGTTGACCTTCTTGACGGGGTCGTTGAGGCCCGCCTCGATCGAGTCGACGACGGAGACCTCCGGGTTGGTCAGCATCTCGGGCCACTTCGCCTTGACCACGTCGAGGGAGCGCAGGGCCTTGGAGGCGCGGCTGCCGTCGATCGAATAGCCGATGCGGGACATGACCTCCACGCCTCCTGTCAGGTACAGCTCACCCTCGCCGGACATGATGAAGCGGCAGGCCGAGGCGACGGACTCGATCGAGGAGATGCAGTTGTTGTGCAGGGTCACTGCCTGGGACTTCTCCGGCAGGCCCGACTTCAGCGCGGCCACGCGCGCGATGTTCGGCGCGGAGAAGGTCTGTCCGACCCAGCCGGCGAGGAGGCCGTCGACGGCATCGGGGGAGAGCTTGGAGCGGGAGAGGGTCGCCTTCACGGCCTGGACCAGGAGGTCCGTCGGGGAGATGTCCGTGAGCGAGCTGGCGAAGTGGCCGATGGCCGTGCGCGCGCCTCCGGCGATGACGATGGTCTTCGATGAAGAGTTCATGATGTCTCCCTTTTTGCGTGAGTGTCGTTTCCTGAGGCAAGATTACTTCATTTTCAGGGAAAGTGCGCGAGACAATTATATAATCCGCTGACGTGAAGAACCTGGTCTTCGTCGGCAGCCACCTGGGCTATCCTATGGATCGGACCCCCTTGGGCGGAGGGGCGATGGTCGGGCTCCAGCTGGCTCGCCATTGGAAGCCGGACTCGACCTGGCGCCTCGTCGTGCTGGGCTCCGGGCCTGAGTCCCCGGTCCCGGGAGTGTCGTACGTGCGATTGGCCCCGCAGGAAGGCGGCATCGTCGACCTCAGCGAACTGCGCTATGCCCGCTTCTGTCGGGAGTTCGAGGTAGCGACGACGGATTGGATACTGTCCCACCGCTCCGAACTCAAGCCCGCCGACACGGCCATCGTCGTCAACGACATCTCCGAAGGTCCGACGCTGGAGGAGCTGGCGCGCGCCGGCTACCGCATCCTCTCCATCTGGCACGTGGACGTGGTGGACTACTTTAACAAGCTCTATCTGCGCCGATTCCTGGCGCCCGAGAAGCTCACCCGCATCCACGAGCGCCTGCGCGCGCTGGGCGTGGACTGGGTCCTGCCGGACGTCCTCGACCTCGTCTTCGAGAAGCAGCGCGAGACGGTCGTCCACTCCCGGCGCATGGTGGTGCCCTCGACGGCGATGGCCGACACGATCGTGCGCTGCTATGGTGACATCGTCGGCGAGGCCGAACTGCGCCGGCGCATCGCGATGGTCCCCTGGGGGGTCTGGGCTTGCGACCCGACGCCCGCCGAGGAGAACCGCGCCGACGAGCTGCGCGAGTACCACGAGATCGGGCCCGACACCTTCACGCTGATGACGCTCTCGCGCATCTCGCCCGAGAAGGGCATCCATCTCCTGCTCGAGGCACTGCGTCTGCTGGAGGTCGACGGCACCCTGGCCGGCAAGGACGTGAAGCTCTTCGTCTGCGGGGAGCCCGCCTTCATGATGGGGCAGTCCTACCACAAGAAGGTCCGGCAGGCCGCCGCCCGGCTCAAGCAGGTCAAGGTGATCTTCCCCGGCTATCTGGACGCCGAAGCGAAGCGGACCTATTTCCGCCTGCCCGACCTGTTCGTCTCGCCTTCGATTCACGAGAGCTACGGGCTCAACGTGGTCGAGGCGATGCACGCGGGCCTGCCAGTCCTGGCCAGCGACCACTACGGGGTGCGGGACACACTGCCGGTCGAGGCCGGTCGGCTGGTCCACTATCCGAGCCCGAAGAAGGCCCCGCCTCTGCTGGCCGCGGCCCTGGTCGCGATGATGGCCGACCGCGCGAGCCTCAAGAAGATGGGCGAGGCCGCGCGGGCGGCGTCCGCCGCGATGCCGTTCTCGGACGCGGCAGAGGCCGTGCGCGCGGCCGCGCTGGGGATGCTCGAATGAGGCCGGGCCTGAAGGTCGGGCTCACCGTCGACATGCCCGCCCGGGTCGAGAGGCACATGAAGCCTCACCTGCAGGGCCAGGTGAAGCATCCGCTCTACGCGACGTGGGCGATGGTCTATCACATGGAGACGGTCTCGCGGATGCTTCTGGCCCCCTATCTGGAGGCCCACGAGGAGGCTGTGGGCGGCGGCGTGTTGGTCAAGCATCTGCGCCCCGCCCGGGTCGGCGCGCCCCTGCACGTGGTCGCGCGGCTGGTGCGGGTGCGCGGCGGCCGCGTTTATACGCGCACCGAGGTGCACAGCCGCGGTCGCAAGCTCGGTGAGGGCTCGGTCCTGCAGGTTGTGATGACGCGCTCGCGCTTCGCCAAGCTCCTCAAGGAGGCCCGCTGAATGGACGGCTACCGTCTGGTCTGCGAAGTCCCGGTCCGCTTCAGCGACATGGACGCGATGGGACACGTCAACAACGCGGTCTACCTCTCCTATCTGGAAGCCGCGCGCGTGGATTACATCGCCCGGGTGATGGGCATCGTCGAGCCCAAGGACTACGGGGTGATCGTCGCGCGCGTGGAGATCGACTACAAGAGCCCGGCGTCCAACCGGGAGACGGTGCTGGTGGGCTGCCGGGTGGAGTCTTTGGGCGGTTCCAGCATCAAGATGGACTACCGCTTGGAGGACAAGGCGACGGGGAGGCTGGTGGCCCTGGCCAAGACGGTGATGGTCGCCTACGATTACGACCTCGGCAAGCCGAAGCGCTTGAGTTCGGAGCTGCGCAGCAAGATGGAGGATTTCGATGGCATCTCGTGAAGCCGTGGTCGTCGCCGCAGTGCGCACGCCGGTGGGTCGTCTGGGAGGGGGTCTGGCGTCGGTGCGTGCCGACGACCTGGCCGCGCATGTCATCTCCTCTCTGCTCAAGCAGGTCCCTGGCCTCGACCCTGCTCAGATCGCTGACGTGTACTTCGGCTGCGCCAACCAGGCCGGCGAGGATAACCGCAACGTCGCACGGATGGCATTGCTCCTGGCCGGTCTTCCTCAATCCGTGCCGGGCTGCACGGTCAACCGGCTCTGCGCCTCGGGGCTGGAGGCGATCAACGCCTCGGCGCGAGCTATTCTGGCGGGAGAAGGGGATGTGTATGTGGCGGGTGGGGTGGAGAACATGAGCCGGGCCCCGTACTCCCTGCCCAAGGCCGAAGCGGGCTATGCCTTCGGAAATCTGACGGCCTACGACACGGCGTTGGGATGGCGCTATCCGAATCCGAAGCTGTCGGCGATGTTCCCTCTCGAGGCGATGGGGGAGACGGCGGAGAATCTGGCCGAGCGCCACAAGATCTCGCGCGAGGACCAGGACGCCTTCGCGCTGCAGAGCCACCACCGGGCGGCGATGGCGCGCGACTCGGTCTTCATCGACGAGATC
>Ga0208863_1002253_pt1 | contig 10266 bp, 8 predicted proteins | sample RifOxyD3_FD_184040 | JGI IMG/M metagenome (GOLD analysis project Ga0208863, IMG submission 184040) | Soil microbial communities from Rifle, Colorado - Rifle Oxygen_injection D3 (SPAdes) | ecosystem: Environmental > Terrestrial > Deep subsurface > Rock core/Sediment | place: Rifle, Colorado...
AATGGGGCGGGTCTTGAAACTGGAAAGACAATGGGAAAAAGTCTTGATAGGGGAAGGGGAGATACCTTACAATCTTTGCCCCGTATCCTTTTCTATTTAATCATTGGTTTTGGAGTCCCTTTGTTACTTACCGCTATTCAATTGATTCCATCTCTTGAGCTTTTTCAGTATTCAACCAGAGAAGGAGGATTAAAACTAAGCCAGGGAGCAATCTGGTCATTGCCGCCTTTACAGTTATTAGAACTGTTTATTGGCGGTATTATGGGAAACATTTTTACAGGAGAAGGCATTTTCCCGTTAATTGGAGAAAATTTTTTCGGAGGTACCTTATTTGTATTAACCATTTATCCGGGTGTTATATGCACTGTTTTTGCCATATCAGCAGTTATTAATATAAATAAAAACAAGAGTTATTCCAGATATATTTTTTACTGGATAGTGATATTTTTGGTTTTTCTTTTAATTTCTTTAGGTAAGTATTTACCTGTATTTCCTTTTTTATATCAATATCTACCGGGCTTTAATTTAATACGTTATCCGGTAAAAATTTTTATAATTTCCATTCTTGCTTTGTCGATTTTAACCTCTTACGGGTGTGAACTGTTTCTTATAAGGGATGAACAAACAAAGAAAGCCGGCATTACAACAATTATAATCACCTCAATCTTAGCTCTGATAACTATGTTGTTTTATATATTAATTCCTAATCTTACTTCAGTATTACATTCAATTACAAAACAGAATATAGGAATAGATTTTATAAATCAAATTTTACATAATATCCAAAATAGAGCCGGTGTGACTTTAATTATATTAATCAGTGCCATTTTATTATTTTATTTTTATTCTATTTATTTAAAACAAAAATCAAATCAGGTTATTCTTTTTATGTTAGGGCTACTTATATTTACTGATTTATTTATTGTAGACATGAACCAATTATGGGGTATTAAAAAAGATTTTTATACGAAAAATTCAATTGTCGGGACATTTTTAACAGATAAAATAAAAAATAAAGCGAATTACAGAATTCTTTCTGCCACTAAAAAACCTTTACCCATGTCTTTTATGAAAGATTATATGAATGCACCTTTACTGGGAAATATGATTTATGACAAACAAGTTTTATCGGCAAATACAAATATGATTTATTCTCTTTTTAATGCCTATGGTTATTTTCCGTTCCAGCTAAAAGACATTGATTTTTTATACGGGGCTTATTTAAAGACAGACGATAAAGAGTTAAAACGTATTATTGAAAATATATTAGGAGCAAGATATATCATTTATTTTCCTGAAGTAAATCAAAAAATTCCCTCTAAAGATAAACTTATTTTTGATTTACCAGAATTAAATGTCAAAATTTTAGAGAATCCTTTAAGTAAACGGGTAAGCTTTAAAACTGATTCAATAATTGTAAAAGATAAAAAAATAATGCTGGACGGAATTTTTTATTATAAACTATCTAAATTTAATCCAGCGGAAAATGTGATCATTGTAAATGACGAAAATTATAGAAAAGCCCTAAATGAGGTAAAAAAAGAAAAAGCTGATAAACTAAGAGTTACAGGGCCTTTTATTTATCAGGAAAGCAATAATAAATTTTCCGTGTACGTTTATACTAACAATTCAGGCTATCTGGTAATCAATGATTTGAATTATCCCGGCTGGGAAGCCTCTCTTGACGGACAAAATTTACCCATCCTTTGTGCAAACTATTTAAATAAAGCAGTTAGAATACCGACAGGTCTTCATAAGGTAGATTTTACATATAACCCTTTTAGTTTTAAAATAGGAATGATTATAAGTATTCTTGGCGTAATATTGTTTATAGTATGTTTTATAAGTTTGGATAATAAATACAGTAAGTCATAACTTAAAAGTATTTGTATTACATCTCTTTCTTCCTGCCGGCTTTCATTCTTAATCCCAGACCTTCAAAAACAAATAATATTGCATAGCCCCACCATAATGTATAAAATATGTAAAATATCAGGGCAATGCTTAATACACCGGCTTTATCAATTGCTTTTTCAGGGGTGATTTCATAAAAATTGTAAGCGACTTCGATTGTCTTTTTCATTACATTATCTATAAATTCAGCATCTTTAAATTTTTCCTGTTTCTTAAGATCTTTCATTATTTCCTTAAAACATGTCCACCAGGTTACCATTATTTGTTTTTCTGATTTTTCCGGATAACCGTAACTGTCACAAATTTCTTTTCCTTTATTGTAAAACATGGAGTCAGAATCTTTTATTGCAGCTTGCACAATCTGTGCAATATCTCCTGAAATTTTAAGGTTACCATTATCATTACTGAATTGCCCGCCGGATAAAGTAAATACTTTTTCAGCGTCAGGAATCATTTTATCGTCTTTTAATTTGATTTTTGCTTCAAAGATTTTCCCTTTATACTCTTCACTTTCTTTTAATATATCCTGAATATAATAACTGGAACCTTTAGCAATTGAATTAAATAGTTTATCTGAAACCTCAAATGCATTCAGCCCGTTAAATACAGGAGAGAACATTAAAATCAAAACTCCAAAGAAACTGATTATCAATAATATTCCTTTAATAAGTTCGGTTTTTCCTGAATTTGCCATTTTATTTCTCCTCTTTCAATAAGTGAATATTGCCAAAGAATTCTTTAAAGACCCAGATACCAAATATTCCAACAATGATAAAGAAAATATAAATACCAACAGTATCTATGGTGTCTGTAATAGATTTGGATATATTTAAAATTTCCATCTCACGAAGTTTGGCTGGTAAAGCACATAACCTGTTGACAAAGCCGGCAAGAATTGTTATTGCGTAAAAACCTCTTATGTAAATCCCTTTGACGACTTTGGTTGTCAAAGCTCCTACCTGTATTCCGAATAAGGAGCCTAAAAGCATTCCCATTGCCAGTGTGTAAAAGATAAATCCATAAATGGCGTATTGTGTAATAGCCGCATAACCGGCTGTAAAAATAATTTGAAGTATGTCTGTTCCTACAGTGGTAAAAGAAGAAACGCCCAAAACATAAACAAACATCGGAAAGGTTACAAAGCCTCCCCCTACACCCATTATAGAAGCTAAGAAACCTGTAACGACACCGCATAAAACTACAAATACAGCAGGAATTGTTTTTCCCCCGGGAACAAGGTCTTGATCAAAAGTAAGAAGAGGGGGAATTTTAGAGCCTTGAAGAATGGCAGGTAAATTTTTTCTACTTGATATTGTCTCTTCACCATGAGGACTTTCCCCCGGATGAGCACCTACATCTCCCCCGCCTTTTCTTAGATTTAAAAAGTCATACATGGAATAAATTCCCAAAAAGCCTAATAATACAACATAAATTATATTAATAAACGTATCACTTAAAACAGGATTGATGTCATAAAGTGCTCTGTTAATAAGACCACCTCCTGTCGAGCCTACAAGCGAGCCGACTAAAAAAGCGATTGCAAGGCTGACACAAACATTGCCAAGTTTTTTATGAACAATTGTACCCATAATGGCTTTGGCAAAAATATGAAAAAGGTCAGTTCCAACAGCTAATATGCCTTTGACACCCGCACTCATCAAAGCCGGTGTAATTATAAATCCGCCGCCTGCTCCAATACATCCTGTAATCAAGCCGGCTAAAAGTCCGATAACTATGGATACCAAAAAAATGTTCAAAGTATAGTAAGATGGATTGTATGCCTCCTTACCTCCTAACATTTTGGGCATGTCGCCGGCAAAAGCAACTGAAAAAAAGATAATCGGTAATAGCATTAAGCCCAAAATGAGAAGTCTCTTTTTATCTTTCAAGATATTCGTAGACATTTCATATTCCCATTTTGCCTGAGCCTTTGCGGCAAGTAAAAGCATCTGATAAATTTGTCTGGCTGTTTTCATTTACTTTTTCCTTACAAAATATAATTTTGGTTATTATTTCATTAGCATCAGTAATTTATACTAATTATTTGATTATGCTAAACTGTATATCAGCTTATTTTTTTAGATAATTGTGGAAAATTACTTATTTTATTTTATCTAGGTTATTAACTGATAGGTATAAACTCAAAAAAGTCTGGATAATCATTTTTTTTATAATCTCTGAGTTTGGATGACATATCAGAAAAACTCATTTATAATATCTATATGTTAGATTTAATTAAATTAAAAATTCTTGATTTATCACGTCTTTTACCCGGTAGTTATGCCACTCTTATTTTAGCTGATATGGGTGCAGAAGTCATCAAAATTGAAGAACCAAAAAGAGGTGATTATGCAAGGGAATTTCCTCCTTTTATAAAAGGCGAAAGCGTGCATTTTTTAAATCTTAACCGTAATAAAAAGAGTGTTGTATTGGATTTGAAAACGCCCCAGGGGCAAAAGGCATGTCATGAAATGGCGGCAGAAGCAGATATAATAATTGAAAGTTTTAGACCCGGAGTATGTAAACGTTTAAATATAAGCTATACGGATTTAAAAAAGATTAATCCTAAAATCATATACGCTTCGATTTCAGGATATGGACAAACCGGGCCATATAAAGATAGTCCGGGCCATGATATTAATTATATTGCCCTTGCAGGGCTTTTAGGGATAACGGGGACCCAAGACACGCCTGTAATTCCGGGCATTCCCATAGCAGATATAGCAGGAGCTTTTTTTACTGTCATTGCAATTCTTTCTGCTGTTATAAACAGAAATATTACGGGGAAAGGGAGATATATTGATATTTCCCTTGCGGATTCAGCATTACACGCAATGTCCCCTGTTTTGGGCCAATATTTTATTGATAAAAAAACACCCAAAAGAAGCAAAGGCTTTTTAACAGGCGGATTTCCATGTTATGGGGTTTATAAAACCAAAGATAATAAATTTCTGGCACTTGGGGCATTAGAATCAAAATTCTGGATAAATTTTTGTCAGGCAATTGAAAGAACAGATTTAATAGAATATCAATTTTTTGATAAAGCAATTAAAGAATTAAATAAAATTTTTAAAACAAAAACACAAAAAGAATGGATTGATATTTTTAAAGATAAAGAAGTATGTATTACTCCTGTTAAAAATTTAAAAGAAATAGAAAATGATGCCCATTTTAAACAAAGAGAGATGTTTATAGAAATTGAACATCCTTTAGCCGGAGTTTTAAAACAGATCGGGCTGCCCATTAAATTTTCGGATATTACTCACGGCCAAGATTTTCATCCTCCCTGTTTAGGTGAACATACAATAATCCGCAGATTTTGCCGATGAACGCTGATAAACAAAATTCCTAAAATCTTAGATATATCCTTTATCCTCTGCGATAATCTGTGTCATCTGTGGATAATTAAATTTAACAAACCCTAAACTTTATTGAATGCTTTTTTCTCCATGTCTCCCCATTCTTTTACACGGCGTAATGCTGAAAATATAGCCTTAAAACGCCAGTAAGTTATAACCTGCCTGTATCCAAAATTTTCTATAAATGCCAAAAAGAATAATTTGATTAAAGCAGAAAAATGGGGATAACGCTGAATGGAAAATTCTTCGAGAGCTACTGCTGCAATAGATATTGCTATACCAAAAATTAAAGTTAATGTAAAAAATGCAATTACAAAAGGCATGGAAGCAATTCCCAAAGCTAAAGAAACAATAAAAAGAAAATATCCTAAAATCTCAATAAGTGGTCCCAGCATTTCAAAAAAGTAAAAATATGGAAATGCCAAAAGTCCTATACGCCCATAAAAAGGATTAAATAACATTTTTTGATGAGGTATAAGACTTTCTATAAGCCCCCGTTGCCAGCGATCCCTCTGGCGGGCAAGTGTGGCAATGGATGACGGACATTCTGTCCATGCAACCGGGTCAGGAATAAAAGTTATACGGTATGGGATTTTCTTTTCCCTGCATACACGATGAAGCCTTACGATAAGTTCCATATCTTCCCCAACGGTATTCGTACTATATCCTCCTGCTTCAACTACCGTTGAACGCCGAAAAACACCAAATGCACCTGAAACAATCAACATAGCATTCAGAACATCCCATCCCATTCTTGACGAAAGAAACGCCCTGAAATATTCAAGTACCTGAAAAGCAGCAATAAAATTGTCAGGCATCCTTATTTCTTTAACAATCCCGTCTTTAATAGTACATCCGTTAGCTATTCTTATAATTCCCCCAACTGCAATAGTTGCCGAATTTTCAAGAAACGGTCGGACAATTCTGATAAGTGCGTCCCGTTCCAGAATACTATCAGCATCCATAGCACAAAAAAGGGGCGTTCTGCAAAAATTGATTCCGGTATTTAAAGCATCTGATTTGCCACCGTTTTCTTTATCAATAACCCATATATTGTCATGCTTGAAACTCCGGTATACATTTTTTACCTTTTTGGTCTTTATATTAGATGTTACAACTCGGTCTACCGGTTTTAAATCAAAAGCTTTTATGAGCTTCTCCAATGTATTATCTTTTGACCCGTCATTTACAACAAGAATTTCATACTCAGGGTACTTTAACATTAAAAGAGATTTGATGGATTCCACACAGGTTGCTTCTTCATTGTAAGCCGGGACAATTAAAGTAATAGGCAGGGCACCTGTCAAACTTATAAGTTCATCAATATTAACTGTTTTAAGCCGGCGCACATACTTACGAATTGCAGAAAATGCCAAAAGTGTAGTTATGAGATAAACTGAGTTTATTACAAGAAAATATATTAAAAATACAGGATTTAGTAATTCAATAAGAGAATTTATCATATTTTTCTACTTTTGTTCTTATATCTTTCTTCCATTAATATTTGTTTAGCAAGATGGGCTTGTGAATGATCTGATTCCGAAATTTCTCTAAGCGTATCAAATTCATTCAGGTCAGCTAATGCCCCTGCTGCCCGGATAGCCACCCATGTAGAGCTTTCGTCCAGTAATGCATTTTTTAATAATTCTACATCTTCATGCCCGCCTATGCGCCCTAATATCTGAATAACATACGCCCGGATAATAAAATCAGGAGAATCAAATAACTTTCGAATTACCGGTAAATGTTCGGGAGTTCCGATATTGCTTAAAAGACGAAGACATGCGGCAATCAATTCCCTGTCAGTTTCTTTTTGCATAATTCGGACAGCAATATCCGCTGAAGTAAAATCATTTATTTCTTTAAGGGTCTCTGCTATAATTATTCTTACAGTTGCAGACTGTTTATTATCAGCAAAAAACTTCTTTAATTCCGGCAAAATTTCTGCCCCCATAGAAGTCAACATAGAAACCAGAAATGGTCTGTTCCAATTTTCAAAACGATGCAATCTGCTAAGAATAACGCCAGCATACTGTGAGTTTTGTTTATTTGCCATGGAACGGGCTGCAACCATTGCTACCAGTGGAGACGGATCATCAAGTGCACTGATAATTTCATGAATATAATCAGAAAATCCAAGTATGGCAAGGCTATGTATTGTTTCTGCCCGTTTCTCTGCCTCTCTGTTTCTTAATTGGCGGGCTATAAAAGGCAAAAAAGGACTTGCAAGCTCTATTAATACGTTTTTTTCATCGCCTTTGACTCCATAATTTCTCTTTAGGTTTATCCCCTGCAATAATGTCTAACATATCCGGGCTCCATTCTTTTTCTAAAATAGTCCAATGTTTTGCCTTTTGTATATTTGCAACCCGGAGGAGTATAGTAAAAATTAAAAAGAACAAAGCTAAAAGAAAAACCAATCCGATTACCACAGAAAGTAAAAGAAATATTTTGTCTTTGAATGCAAAATTTAAAAAAACCGAATAATCAAAATTATCTATCATTTTCGTTTAAGTAACCGATTTATACGTGCTATAAGTTCAAGAGGGGAAAAGGGTTTTTGAATATAATCATCAGCACCCAATTCAAATGCTCTTATAATATCATGTTCTTTGCCTATAGATGTAACCATTGCAATTGGAAGATTCGCATAAGCGGGTTTTTTTCGAAGGTTTCCTAAAAGTTCCAGTCCATTCATGCCTGGCATTTTTATATCAAGAAGAACCAGAGAAATCCCTGTATCAGGAGCTTTATCAAATGCTTCGGCACCATCTGTAAAATGAAGGACTTCAAAACCTTCACGCTCCAGACGGTGTCTCATAATAGAGGCTGTAAGATTATCATCTTCAACCAGCATAACTTTTGCTTTGGTGCTTAGAGATGCTGCGACCAAAGAAACAATACGATTACGCCCTTGTTCCTTTGCCTGATAAAGAAGCTTATCCGTTACACCGACAGCTTCCTTTACTGAAATATAGGATGTGAATTCTGCAATCCCGGCAGAAAAAGTAATATGAAAAGTCTGGTTATCTTCTGTTTTAAATTCTTCATCCCGCAAGGTTTGCAACAATTTTTCAGTTGCAATTACAGCACCTGCTATAGCTGTATCAGGCAATAAAATTAAAAATTCATCCCCCCCCCAACGGGCAATAACATCAGATTTACGAAAAACATTTGAAAGAATTGAGCTAAACGCACGCAATACCTTATCCCCCATATTATGACCAAAAGTATCATTAACTGATTTAAAAAGGTCAACATCAATAAGGCAAACGCTAAAAGGGTGATGTTGACGTATAGAAAGCAAAGTTATCCGGGTAAATGCTTCATTAAAAGCCGTACGATTGGGGAGTTCTGTTAAGTGGTCTATCCGGGCATCATTTAAAAGGGTTGATATTCGTTCTATTTTACCTGAAACAGCTGAAGCCAATGTGTCAGGGTCAAAAGGTTTTTCAAAATAATCATCAGCACCTAAAGCAAAGCACTCGGTTTTTATTTGAGAAGCATTTTTTACAGAAACCACCATTACAGGAGTTATAGATGTTTTTAAATTTTCCCGTATTTTTAAAAGAAGACTACGCCCGTCAATGTCGGGTAAAATAAGATCAAGAATAATCAAATCGACTTTTTTTTCTGCCAGAATTTGTTCTGCTTTTTGTCCGGTATCTGCAATATATATTCTACGATTAGGGTCTGCAAGTTTTTGCTCCAGAAGGTTATAAATAGCAGGATCATCATCAATAATTAAAATCGAATTCTTTTTTTCATTTTCGTCTGCTATTACTTCTTTCAAAAGCTTTATTAATTGCTCTGTTTTTGGCTGTATATCCATATCTTCTGCATCTTCAACCTCTCCGGCAAATTTAGTAATTTCAGGAAAACCATAAGTTGTACCTGAGCCGCGAAGAGAGTGAGCAATCCTTTTTATGGATTCTTTTATTTCAGGGTCATTTTTCACAAGTTCTTTTTTAGCAGATTCAATGGCTTCAAGTCTGGAGATAAGACCATCCCTATATAACTGTTTAAGATTATCCATTTTATATATTTTAACTCTTCAATATTTAATTTGTTAAACATTTGGTAATGAGAAGATAATAACAGACACTTATGAGTTTTTATTGTGGAATCACATTAGTTATCTCTACCAAATATTTATATGATACTATAAAAAAATGTTCACGTCAATTGACAGATAAAATACTTATTTTATAATATAAAAATCTTAAAAAAAAATAAAAGGAGAATATATGGCAAAAATATTTTTAGTGCGCCACGGTGAAACAGACTGGAATAAACAGGAAATTTTCAGAGGGACAATAGATGTCCCGCTTAATGATGTTGGACTGAAACAGGCGGATTTATTGGGTCAGGCATTAAAAAAGACAAAAATGTCGGTAATTTATACAAGTGAATTAAGTCGTGCGTATCAAACCGCATCTGCTATTGCAGAATATCAGAACGTAAAACTTATAAAAGAGCAGGGTTTTAATGATATGTGCTTTGGGCTATGGGAAGGTAAAACTTTGGATATGGTAAAAAAAGATTATCCGGAACTTTATAATTTATGGAAAACAAAACCTCATAAAGCTGAATTTCCTTCGGGTGAAAATCTGGATATGGTTAAAAAAAGAGTAAAGCTGTCTTTAAATAAAATTATAAAAAATCATTTTGAAGATAATGTAGTAATATCATCCCATAGAGTAATTACCAAAGTTTTGCTCTGTTATGTGCTTGGTCTTTCAAATTCACACTTCTGGCAAATAAAACAGGATAATTGTTGTCTTAACATTATTGAATATTCAATAAAAGATGGCTTTACTGTCAATCTTATTAACGATACCTGTCATCTGAAAGAATTAAAAGTAAATAAACTTGGTGATTTTTAATTTTATTAGAATTTAATCAATAAAATAATAGTATAATATTAAGTGTCATTGATATAAGTTTCAATGGCATTTGGTTTTTGAGTCGGGATTGTCTCTTCCTCAAAACT
>Ga0208863_1002255_pt1 | contig 10262 bp, 3 predicted proteins | sample RifOxyD3_FD_184040 | JGI IMG/M metagenome (GOLD analysis project Ga0208863, IMG submission 184040) | Soil microbial communities from Rifle, Colorado - Rifle Oxygen_injection D3 (SPAdes) | ecosystem: Environmental > Terrestrial > Deep subsurface > Rock core/Sediment | place: Rifle, Colorado...
TTGTTATTTATTTGTTATTTATTTTAATATTTATTTTAATATTTATTTTAATATTTATTGTTGCAGGTTGCAGGTGCAGGTTGCAGGTTGCAGGATAACCGAGGGTTGAGCGGAGTCGAAACCCAGGTTGCAGGTTGCACCATTTACCAAATACCATTTACCATTTTACCCCTCGTTCTGTACTGTACAATCGTTCCACCTGTGCTGAGCGAAGTCGAAGTATGGAACGATACTACAGGCCTACTTACCACGAACCGCTTACTTTTTTATCTGCCCTTAATACGTAAACTTTTCAATTTTATAACATCACCTTACTTAAATATTTGAACAGCATGATTTTTTGTATCAACTTTTGTGATAATATTTTCAATAATGCCTTTTTCTGAAATAATAAAAGTTGTCCTGTGCAGACCTTCTATTTTTTTTCCGTACATTATTTTTTCACCCCATACGCCATAATCATTGATAATTTTTTTCTCCGTATCGGAAATTAAATTAAAAGGAAGATTATACTTTGAAATAAAATTCATGTGTGATTTATCGCTGTCTTTACTAATACCTACTACCTCGTATCCTTTTTGTTGAAATCCACTATAATTATCTCGTAAATTACAAGCTTCTTCGGTGCAACCGGGAGTATTGTCTTTAGGATAAAAAAATAATACCAGCTTTTTGCCTTTAAAATCTGAAAAGCTTAAAACAGATCCATTCTGATCTATACCCTTAAAATCAGGTGCTTTATCTCCAATTTGCAGTTTTGTCATTATTCAAAATTTTCCCGAAAATTAATCAATTAACAATTTATATTTAAAATTTTTATCAAAAGTTATCTACACAGATTAGAATTAAGAATTAAGAATGGAAAAAGGAATACAATAGGAATACAATAGGAATACAATAGGAATTCAATAGAAATTCGGTAGAAATACGGTAGGAATACAATCGAACATCTATCGAACATCTACCGAACATCTATCGTTGCACTATCGAACACCTATCGAACACCTATCGAACACCTATCGAACACCTATCGAACACCTATCGAACACCTATCGAACACCTATCGAACACCTATCGAACACCTATCGAACATCTATCGAACATCTATCGAACATCTATCGAACATCTATCGAACATCTACCGAACACCTATCGAACATCTATCGTTGCACTATCGAACACCTATCGAACACCTATCGAACACCTATCGAACACCTATCGAACATCTATCGAACATCTATCGAACATCTATCGAACATCTACCGAACATCTATCGAACATCTACCGAACATCTACCGAACATCTACCGAACATCTACCGAACATCTATCGAACATCTATCGAACATCTACCGAACATCTACCGAACATCTATCGAACATCTATCGAACATCTATCGTTGCACTATCGAACATCTATCGTTGCACTATTGAACATCTATTATATTTTAGGTATGACATCAGAAAAAGAAAAATTTTGAATTGTAATAATAGAAAAAACAGATAAAAAGCAATATGAAACAACGACATACGTTTATTTTAATGTATAAAACAATATTTTGAGATTTTTTTTTTAAATTTGTAAGTTTATAGAAAAAAGATTTACTCTGAAATTTATGACGTGTTGGAATATTTATTTAAGGCTGATTTTCGCCTTATTCATTATATTTCTGAATACTCATTCTTACGCGCAGCAAAAGTTGTCAGAAGGAGAACAGGATGTAAAGAATAAAGCATACCAGTTTTTTAATGACGATAATTATGCAGAAGCACTGCCTCTGTTTTCACGCCTTTTAAGTATATACCCGAAAGACCCCGAATTTAATTACGCTTATGGTGTTTGCCTCGTAGAAGAAAACAAAGACTTAGACAAAGCACTTCAATACTTCAATTTCACTTTAAAAAATACGTTAATACCTGGAGCGATATATTATACAGGGCGAGTATGGCACATGAAATATAAATTTGATGAGGCATTATCTCACTACAAACAATTTAAAGAAAAAGCAAAAAAAGATGATTTGAAAAAATTTCCTGTGGACAGGCAGATAAAAATGTGCCAAAGCGGAAAAGAACTTATAAGATATGTTAGTATTCTTAATGTGGAAGAAAACAAATTAGTTAAAAGTAAAGATTTTTATTACTCCTATAATATTGATGATTTTGGTGGAAAAATACTTGTAAAACCTGAAGAATTCAAAACAAAATCCGATAAGAAAAAAGAAAAAAATAGCGAAAATAAAAGCCTAATGTTTTTATCAACAGAGTTGAATGTTGTTTACTATTCAAGTTATGGAGATAATGACAAAAATGGAAAAGACATTTACAGAAAAGTCAAAGATAATGCTACCGGAGAATGGATGCCGGCTGAAAACCTTGGCGCAGTAATTAACACTACTTACGATGAAGACTTTCCCTATATTCACCCCGATGGATCAACTTTGTATTTTGCTTCCAAAGGACACAACAGCATGGGAGGTTATGATATTTTCAAAAGCTCTTACGATTGGGAAACCAACATCTGGTCTGCACCTGTAAATCTTGATTTTCCGACAAACTCGCCCTACGATGATATTTTGTATATTTCTGATTCTAAAGAAGACATTGCTTATTTCGCTTCCAACAGAGAGTCTGGCTATGCAAATGTTTCTGTTTACAGAATAAAAATTGAAAAAAAACCAAGGAAAAAAGAAATTGAAAACTTTGAGGAAATTATCAGAAAATCAAAACTCGAAGTTGTTTCTCCTATGCTCTCTATGAAAGACAGAGATGAAAATATTAAAATTACAGAGGATAAAAATCAGGGTACAACAAATAATAATTTCAAGGAGGGAAAATATACATTCAATGAATTAACTTATTCCGAAAAATTAACACAGGATGAAGTTTATCAGGAAGCAGATAATGATGCAAAAGCTTTGAATAATGAATCAAAGGAAATGCAGAAAATGGCTGCTATTGTAATGCATGTTGCCGACAATAAAAATCAAGAAGCTGATGAAAAACTGAAAGAATACGAAAAAGTTAAAACCAAAGATAAATCAACAGCCGAAAAAATAAAAAAAGAAGCAGATAAAGCCACCAGAGAAGCAGTTATCTCTTTTAAGCTTGCTTTAAACCTGAAAAATATTTCTGAAGATAAGAAAAAAGATGCAAAAGATGCCGACGATTTTTTAAAAGAATTAAGCTTTAATAAAAAAAGAGAAGTAAAAGATCTTGTTAGTGATTTAAACGCACACAGAAAAAAAATAAGCAGGAAACAAAAAAATTATACTACTGTTGAAAAAGAAATGTTAAATGCAAAAGTTCTTTCTACAGATTTGGGAAAGCAAAGAGATTCCAAAACAGCAGAAGTGGATGCCATAAAAAATGTGGTAATTGATGTTGAGAAAAAAATTGAAACTGCAAAATCAAAAATTAAAAACGAGATTAATACTGCAACAAAAATAAAACTCGAAGAAGAAATAAAAGATCAGGAAATTCTGCTTTCGTCAAAGAAAAAACAAGAGCAACAATTATTATTTGAATTAGAACAAATAGACAATAAAACATCTACAAATAATAATGACATCGCTCTATACGAGGGGCTTATTCAGGAAATGAATTCCGGAAAAACAGAATACACAGAACCTGAAAAATTAGTTGCCGCTATTGACAATAATAAACTGACAAAGGCTATTGAGATCAAATCAAAAGAAATAGGAATAACAGATACCTCAAATAATATAATTGCAGAAAACAAAACAACGAAAGATACCAAAGAACCAGTTGATGATAAAAATATAAAAATTGAAAAAAACAAAGACCTGTTGGTTTCAAATGTGAATTATAAAACACTTATAGAAGAAGCTGAAAAATCTGAAAAACTTGCCGACTCTTTAACGCTGGTAATAGAATCCTCAAGTAAAAATGCAGAAAAAATTAAAGACCCTGATAAAAAACAGGAAGAACTGAACAAAATTGAAAATCTGAAAACTATTGCTGATTTTAAAAAGCAGGATGCAGAAAAAAAATACGCCCAAGCCAATGAAATAGGGAATACTTATATTGCATTAAACGAAATTGAGGCAAACAAAAACAAGCAGGATGATAAAACTACAGATAACAAAACCAACAATATTCAGGAAACGGATGTAAAAGAAAATAAAGACCTGAAAAAAGATGAAACAAATCAGAACATTTCTGTTTCATCGGGTATCGTGATGAAAAGTGTTTTAGCAGAAAAAGAACAGAAGCAACTCCGCAACGACAACCCTGCATATAATAAAGTGCTGAATGAAGCTAATAAAGCTCTATCAATGGCAGACTCTCTGACAAAAGAAATCAGCACGAAAAAAACAAATCTTGATAAAATTAAAAATCCTGCAGATAAACAGGCTGAACAGGAAAAAATATCAAACATGGAAAATATTGCCAATTTCAAACGTGAACTGGCTGAAAAAAGATTTGTAGATGTAAATCAGCATGAAAAATCTTTCTTGATTTCTAATGGAAAATCTGTTGATATTTTTGCAGAAAATAAAACGGAACAAACAAATTTAAATACAACAGAAAACATAAATGACGCAAATAAAAAAGATGATACTGAAGCTAAAGATATCAAAGAAACAAAAACAACAGAAACTGATAAAAATGTAAAGAAAGAAGTGTCTGACCCTGCATTGGTAAATGAAATGAAAGCCGTTACTTTTGTCAGTACACTGGTATCGAAAGAACAAAACACGCTGGAAAAATCAAATAAAGAATACAAAGAACTTAAAAAAGATATTTTCAGATCACACGAAATAGCAGACTCTCTTTTTCTACTTGCCGATAATAAGAAAAAAGCTTTGGCAAAAATAAAAGACCCAAAGAAAAAACAAGCAGAAGAAGAAAAAATAAATAATCTCGAAAACATTGCAGTTTTTAAAAAACAGGATGCGTTAAAGAAAACAGCCAGACTTAAAGAGACCGAACAGGAGTATTTTGCATCCGTTCAAAAAGAACAAAAAGAGAATTTGTCTGAAAATAATACAGAAAAAATAAAAGATGATACAATAAAAAAAGAAAACAATATAGCAGAGAATAAAACAACAGATAGTAAACAAGACAATCCCGAACTGAAAAAACAGAACGAACAGATTGAAAAAGACAAAGTAATTCTTGAACAAAATACAAGCTATACTTCACTGATCTCTGAAGCGAAAAAAGCAGAAACACGCGCCGACTCTTTATCGAATGTTGCAGAAGAATTAAAAAAAGATTTAAAAACAATTGAGAAAAAGAAAGACAAACAAAAAGCCGAAGAACTGATTGCTGTCCTCGAAAAATCGGTTAAGAAAAATCAGGAGGAAGCAGAAGCGAAATTCAAACAGGCAAACGATGTGGGCACTCAATACCTTGCAGAAACAAAAGCAAAAGAAGACAGCAAGCTTGCCGATAACAAAACATCAGAAATTAAAAAAGATGATACAATAAAGAAAGAATCTGATAATTCTGAAAATAACAATCCTGATATTAAAGATAAAAATAAATTCCAAACTGATAACAAAACTGCAGACAATACGGTTACTGAAAAATCAACGGCTTCTGTTAACTTAACTGAAACAGAAAAAAAAGCACTTGCAAAAGATACTAAATTCACAAAATTAATAACAGAAAGCAATAAAAATAATCACATATCTGATTCTCTCTTTGCATTAGCCAAAACGAAAAAGAAAAATCTTGATAAAATAAAAAATGCACAGGAAAAACAAGCGGAGCAAGACCAGATAACAAACATCGAATCCATCGCGAAATTCAAAAAAGAGTATGCTGTTAAAAAAATAAATGAAGCCAATGAATACGGAAAAGCAACCCTCGAATCAAATCCTGCTCTGTTAGCAGAAGCTAATAATAAAAAAGAAGATGAAAAAATTACAAAAGATAACGAAGTTAAAAAAACAAAAGACGGAACTACTGATCTTACCGAAAAAGGAAATGTAACAGAAAAAGACATTGCTGAAATCAAAGAAGCAATGACAAAGAAAATAAACGAAAAACAAAATGCTGATAAGGAAAAAACAGACAAGCAAAAAACAGAAGAAAAAAAGAATCTTGCTGACAACAAGGACAACAAGACTACAGATAATAAAATAACTGAAAACAAAGAGGCCAAGAAAAATATTGCTGATACAAAAAAGACGGATGATAAAACTCAAAAAAATATAACTCCTGTTTACAAAGGAACATTATCTGAAAAAGAACAAGAAGCATTAAAAACAGACGAGAAATTCACAAAACTGGCAATAGAAGCCCAAAAAGCAAATCATGTTTCAGACTCTCTCTATACACTTGCAGAAAACATGAAGAAAAAGCTTCCTGCTATAAAAAATGTTCAGGAAAAACAGGCAGAACAGGACAAAATTGCCAACATCGAATCTATTGCAAAATTTAAAAACGAATTTGCTGTAAGAAAATTTACTGAAGCAGATGAATACGGGAAAGATCTTCTTGCATCAAATAACCCGAATAACACAACTACAGAAAATAAAGATATTGTAGCAGAGAACAAACAAACAGAAAAAAAATCTACAGAAGTAAAAAATGATACAGAAATAAAAAAAGAAGTTTCAACAGAAAATAAAATCGTAAATGAAACAAAAAAAGAACTATTAAAAGACGATAAATATTCAATCCTGATAGCAGAAGGGAAAAAAGAAGAAGTTGAAGCCGATTCATTAGCCTACATTATTATTAAGAAAAAACAAAATCTTAATGAAGTTAAGGATGATAAAGAAAAAACGAAAATACAGAATGAAATTGCGCAACTTGAAAAAAGCTCTGAAACGAAACGTCAGAATGCCGAACAAAAATATGCAGCAGCAAATAACATGAGTAATGACCTGCTTGCAGAAAAGAAAGCAGATACTAATACAGAATCGCAATCGGATATTCTGAAAGCGCCTATATCCGAACAAGATAAATTTTGCAAAGAAAATACAGAAATCTTTAAAAAGAAGGAATCAGATGCGCTTGCATCTATGTCTGAAGCAAACAATCTTTTTGATAAGTTGACTGTATCCGTAAATGAATCCGATAAAAATAAAACCCGAACGGAACTAAAATCAAAAATTGAAAAAGCAAAGAAAGAATTAATTGAAGCATACAAAGTAAAATCAAATGTTGATCTGATAAAAAATACAATGTTAGCAACCCGATTAGAGGAAATGATTACTCTGCCTGAGGTAAGCAGCAATAAACAAATCGCGCAAAAATATAAAGACGATGCAGCCAATTTTAGAAAACTGGCAGAAAAAGCTAAAACAAATGCCGCGAATGCTTCAGATATAAATGAAAAACTTTCACAATTTAAACGCGCACTGGATTACGAACAATTAGCAATCAAGAGTCATGAAACGGCTGTAGACGTGCTTATGGAAAGCAAACCTGTAACATTTGTTCCTGCGTCAGAATTATTGACCGTAAATACGAATGATGCATATATGCAAATCCGCAAGGTAGAAGAAGAAATAAACAATGAATCAAAGGAACCTTCTTACAATAAAGATAATGTTAAAAATGAAATTGTAACTTTATTATCTAAAAAGAAAGAAACAAAAACAATACTTGATGATCTGACCAAGCAAGCAGCATCTACACAAAAAGAAATGACTGAAATAGCTCAGATGGAATCCCTTTTAATCGAATATAAAGCAAACACTGAAAATGCTACTGACGAAAAAGAAAAAATCAAAGCAGAAAAACGTTTAAATGAACATACAAAAAAACTGTACAAGAAAAAATACGGTATTGCTCAGCAAATTGAAAAAGAAAACCAGCAATTATACAATGTATATTTAAAAAATAGCCTCAGTCTGCGCCCTGATGAGGATTCCCCTGCTCTGATTGAAGGAATGAAATTGGAAGCTCAGTCCTCTGTTAATTTCAATAAAGCAAAAGAAATTCGTGACAAAGTAAGCAAAGAGCAAGACCCGCTTGTCTCTGTTCCGGAACTTGAAAAAGCAGCCAGCCTCGAACTTCTTGCATTATCTCAACAAGAAAAAGCTTACGGGATTTATTTGAAAATTATTCCTGTAGAAAAGCAAGAAGAAAAGCTTATTGCTGATGTAAAGAAGGACGAAAAGAAAGACAACACGGAACAAATATCCGAAATAAAAAAAGATGAGAAAAAAGAAAATATAATCATTGAGAAAAAGGAAGAACAAAATATAATTCCCGATAAAAAAGAAACAAAAGAAAATAATGTAGCAGAAATTAATGAAACAAAAAAGGAAACAAAAACTACTGAAACGAAAAAGCAGAATAAATTAATTGCAGATGTAAAAAAAGAAGATAAAGAAAAAAAATACCTCACTGAGTTTGACGAAAAGAAAAAAGAAATTATTAATGTAGAAAACGTTAAACCGGAGAAAAGGCTTGCAACATCAGATAAGGCAAATATAAATTATGGTTTTTCTATTCAACCTAAAAAACATGCTGAAGAGAATAAGGAAATACCAATGAATGAAGCTGTGCCATCAGGTATTGTTTACAAAGTTCAGGTTGGAGCTTTTAAAACCCCAATACCTGCTGATGCATTTGCAGGGCTGAATCCTTTAGCTTGTGAAAAACTTGAAGGAAGTGCTTTTGTAAAATATCTAGTAGGATTATTTAAAACAGAAGATGCTGCTAAAATTGCCCGCGCAGAAGTTAGAAAATCCGGATATAAGGATGCATTTATTGTAGCCTATAAAGATGGAGTAAGAATTCCGCTATACTTAGCAAGAAATACGATAAAGAGCAAATCAAAAGATGAGCAACATGAATACAAAGAAATTGCAAAAAATGAAGTTGAAAATGTTACAAAAAATATCAATGAATCAAAAGCTGCAAAAAACACCCTTGTTTCAGAAAATGTAAATAAAAATAAAGAGATAAAGGGAAATAGTAAAACTACAGAAAAAAATAAACAAGATATCAAAGAACAAAAAGAAATCAAAGAAGAAAAAGAAAACATTGTTGCAGAAAATAAAAATCAAAAAGAAGCAATAAATAAAGAAGCAAAGAAAACGATTCCAAATGCAGTTAAATCAGTTAATGTAAAAGAGGTAAAAGGTCTTCTCTATACTGTTCAGATAGGTGTTTTCCGTAACCCGAGAACTGCAAAAGACTTATACAATTTGAGTCCTATTTTTGAGGAAACCATTATGCTTGGCGGCATTGAAGCAATTAAATACACAAACGGTATTTTTTCAGATTATCTTGAAGCCGTAGCTGCAAAAGATAATATCGTAAGAATGGGGATTAAAGATGCTTATATAGTAGTATATTTTAACGGAAAAACCATTCCACTGAATCAGGCCAATGTTATGCTGATGAATCAGGGGGCTTCTGTAATTGCAGATCCGAAATCAATTAATGTTAAGAGCGGAAGTAATGCAGGGACATTTAAAAACGAAGTTCAGAACAAAAACACAGGTAAACTTGTTTATAAAGTACAAATAGGCGCTCATAAAGGGAACGTGCCTGAAGATTTAATGAATAAATACATGCAGGCAGCTCAATATGGAAGCCTGAGTGATTATATGGAGAATGAATTAAAATGCTATTTAATTGGCGAATTTAACACCTACAAAGATGCATTAAAGATGAAAGATAAATTAATTGAAATCGGAATTGAAAGACCCTTTGTAGTTGGATTAAGAGGTGGTCAAAAAGTAACAGTAAAAGGAAATCAATAAAAACTATGGCAACAAAAGAAAAAATCAGAGAAGATCAGAATTTTAATCCGGAAATAGAAGGGAAATACTATCTGGTTTTACACAACGACGAAGTAAATACATTTGAATTTGTAATAGAAAGCCTTATTGATGTTTGCGGACATGATAAAATTCAGGCAGAACAATGCGCAACCTTAACACATTATAAAGGTAAATGCGATGTAAAAAAAGGTTCATTCGACAATCTTAAAATGATGAAAGATGCATTAACAGACAGAGGTCTGAGTGTTACAATTAATTAGTGTTTGTTCATAATGCCCGATTTCTGTGTTATGCTCATAATAAAAAACAGTCATTTACAACAGTAAACTCCTGATTTTTATTATTTCGCAAGCATTTCGGCAAGCTCAATGTATCACCTTGAACTCGAACATTCTGAACGAAACACTGACTTTATGACCTAATTAGTGCCTGCAAGAAAACTCGCAAATAATTAATAATCAATACGTTAATGTTAATAACTTTTTCAAATCTTTTTCAAAAATTCTTGCACAAAATATTTATTATGCTTAATTTTAGTGTATTA
>Ga0208863_1002256_pt1 | contig 10262 bp, 8 predicted proteins | sample RifOxyD3_FD_184040 | JGI IMG/M metagenome (GOLD analysis project Ga0208863, IMG submission 184040) | Soil microbial communities from Rifle, Colorado - Rifle Oxygen_injection D3 (SPAdes) | ecosystem: Environmental > Terrestrial > Deep subsurface > Rock core/Sediment | place: Rifle, Colorado...
GCCGACCCGCCATATCGCTCGAAAAATCGTGGTTGTCCTGCCCTTTGCCCTGATGGTGGGGATGTTCAACCCCCTTTTTGATCAGACGGTGCTGATCCGTCTCGGCCCCCTTGGTATCAGCGGTGGCTGGCTCTCCTGCGCCTCCATTCTGGTCCGCTCGACGCTTACGGTTGGCGCGGCCCTTATCCTGGTGGCGACAACCGGCTTTCCCGCGATCTGTCAGGCTCTTGACCAGTTGGGTCTGCCCCGGATCTTTACCGTGCAGCTTCTTTTCCTGTACCGTTATCTTTTCCTCCTCAGCGAAGAAGGGGGTCGGACGGCCAGGGCCCGCGAGCTGCGTGCCTTTGCCGGCAAAGGTCTGGGGCTAAGCTCATACGGCTCCATGCTCAGCCAACTCCTGCTGCGCACCTGGCTGCGGGCGGAGCGGGTTCACCTTGCCATGCTGGCGCGTGGCTTTGTCGGGGAGTTCCATCCGCGCCGGACAACCAGATTCGGGATCAGGGAGTTTCTTTTTCTGGCGGGCTGGTCAGGCCTGTTTCTTATTTTCCGTTTGCTCAATGTCTCCCAGCTTCTGGGGGCAATCGTTATCAGGGAGTTGGGATGAGCCATCATCTTGTCGAGGTCAAGGATCTGCGTCATGTTTATCCCGATGGAACCGAGGCCCTGCGGGGCGTTTCCTTTCGGATTACCCATGGTGAATCGGTGGCGATTATCGGCGCCAATGGGGCGGGAAAATCTACCCTGCTTCTGCACCTGAACGGTTATCTGACAACCAGCCAGGGCGAGATTCGCATCGGCGATTTTCCCTTGAACAAGGCGACCCTGCCCGAGATTCGGCGCACGGTGGGCATGGTTTTTCAAGACCCGGATGATCAGCTGTTCATGCCCACGGTGTTTGACGATGTGGCTTTTGGCCCCTTGAACCTGGGCTTGGCCGGGGATGAGGTGGAAGAGCGGGTGCAGGGGGCCTTGGCTCGAGTTGGGGCCGGGCATCTGCGGGATAAGCCGCCTTACCGGCTGTCCGGCGGGGAAAAAAAGCGGGTGGCCATTGCTACGGTGCTGGCTATGTCGCCGGATATTCTGGTCATGGATGAGCCGACCAGCGGCCTTGATCCCTTTTCCCGGCGGCAGCTAATGGCCTTGTTAAAAGATTTTCACCACACCCGGATTTTTACCAGCCACGATCTGGATATGGTCTTGGAGCTGTGCGAGCGAACCATCGTCCTGCACGAAGGGGAGGTGCGGGCCGATGGCCCAACCCTGGAAATCTTTCGAGATGAGGCATTGCTTGCCGCCTGTCGGTTGGAAAAGCCTTTTGCCATGCAGGGCTGCCCGGTTTGCGGCGGGTAACTGTTCAGCAGAAAAAAGCGGTGGATCACCCGGTCCATGGCCGGGTGATTGGCTTAGAAATTTTTGTCTATTAAGATAGAAACTGAAATGCGCAAAATCATGCAGCCTGCGATGGATAGAGATCGGGGAACAGATGATCCGCGATATGGGTTGGCAAGCTTAATCTTACAGCCCCTTTTGGTGTAGCCGACACCAAAATCCCCTCATCCAACAACTGCCCCAAGAGCACCCGCCCGCTACGCTCGGCCATGCCTGAAACACGCAGTATATCGCCACGCCCCACCTCTCCACGCAACAATGCCTCTTGCAGCATGTAAACGGCTTCTGACTTGAGATCTCGATATTCTGATTTTGGCCCAGGGATCAACTTCGCCCCACGCATGGCGACATAGCCGCTAATGCGGTCGAGCATACCGTCAAGTTTGAGCATGCCACGCATGAAGGCAATCTGATCAAGACAGGTCGTGAGGAAAAAACGACAGAATGTGACCAGCGTTTCGTTAGAAAGATTTCCCCTGCCATCATAGTCGTTGCGCCTCTGAGCATCGGCCCAGCTCAAGGCGGCCATATAATCATCCCTTTTTCGGGCAAGACCCCGGCTAACATTCCAGAGCCCATATCCCTGCAAGGGCAGACGACGAAAACAAGCATCCGTGTAAAGCCGAGCCACTCGGCCATTGCCGTTAAGAAAAGGATGAATCCACATCAGGCGGTGATGGGAGGCGGCAGCAACGATGACAGGCGTGACGCCATGATGCCTGCTGGAGGCATAGGCTGTGGCGAAACGATTGAGAAACACAGGAAGATGCTCCGCAACCGGTCCGACATGCCCGGCAACCTTCACCTCACGTTGCCGGATTTCGCCAGGGATAAACTCCAAGACTTCTTCGGTCGTCGCGTTTTTTACTTGCCGCAGTTCAAGCGGCAATTGCTCGTAAAAAATGCGGTGCAACCAGAGAACAAAATCGCTATCGGCCGTATTGATATCCGGCTGTTCCTGGAGACGAGACTCAATCTTCCGCTGACACTTGATATGAGCAAGGCTCTCCATTTGGAGGTTCCGCCTGGCGGGATCAGTTGAGTAATCCCGGCGCATGGCGCGCTCGATCTCTACCGGGTTGGTGCTGTGCCCCTCGATAAGGTTGGAATAATAGCTGTTGATGAGCCGCAGGAGCTCGACAACCGCCTGTTGCGTTAGCGGGTGAAGTTGTCCGCCGAGGGCAGCCGACTGACTGACAACTTCACGAGCCAAGTCTTCCAAGTCGGGTGCTCCGCTTGGCAGAAGTGGCTCCATTTCGGATGGGTCATGATACATTTTGCCGATTTCCTTGCCGATGTTAATGTCAACATAACAATAGAACAATGTTGAACTTTATGTCAACTATCTTGCGTAAAATTATAGTTAACCTGCCGATCATTATGGCGGCCTTAAGTTTGGCGATATCCGCCAGCACCGTGACCGGGATAATATGTTGGCAGGGGTTTTCTGCCCAGAACCAGTAGCAGCCAGAAGAGGCGGAACACATATTTTCATGGGTGTCCCCCTCCTATTTCTCCCCAATCGTCAAATACAAACTGCCGGAAACCACTTAGCGAAAAGACCAACATTTACTTGGTCTTTTCGCTAAGTAAGCCGAACAAACCACCTGTCCTTCTTTGCAACCCATTGTTTACAATAGACTTTTTAACAAGCAATCGTTGGCATTGATATTGCTGTGCTTTGACGGAAGATAAAAGCTTTGCGGGTTTAACAAGTCAACCAAGGGGGAAAGAGTGCATGGGAAAGAGAGGGCGGCCACGGGACGGCATCAACGAGGCCCGGAACAATACCACGGAATCAGTACGCAAGGCCCTTGCCGGGCCAGCGCGCTGCAAAAGATTCGAGAAAACGGAGGAGAAGAAAGATGCATAAGAAAATCATGTTATTTTCCCTGATTGCGGGGATGCTTGCTCTGGGCGGGGCAGAATTATACGGCAACAAAGCCGTGGCCGCCGGCAAAAATACCGGAACCGATACCTGCAAGGACTGTCATGCCGAGCAGGTCGAAAGCTTTATGAAATCACGCCATGCCAAGGGCTCGATTACTGGTCCCAACGGCAAGGGCGTCTGCCTGACCTGTCACGGGCCCAACCTGGCCGGCCATGTGGAAAAGGGCGGTGGCAAGGGAACCGGCGCCTTTACCTTCGCCAAGAAGGCAGATCCCAAAGCCAAGGCTGCCCAGTGTCTCACCTGTCATAGCTCTTCTAAGCATCTCGCTCTCTGGGAGTCGAGCAAGCATAAATCTGCCGGACTTTCCTGCGATAGCTGTCACACCGGCCACTCCAGTCTGGCCAAAAACCTGAAGATGCCCCAGACCGAGCTTTGTTTCTCCTGTCACAAAGATATCAAGTCTGAAGCCAGCAGGCAGTCTCATCATCCGATCAAGGAAGGCAAGATCTCCTGCAGCGATTGCCACGATCCGCATGGTTCCTTCAGTGTCAAGAACCTCAAGGCTGATTCAGTCAACGAACTTTGCTACAAGTGTCACGCTGAAAAGCGCGGGCCCTATATGTACGAACATCCGCCGGTTGAGGAAAACTGCATGAACTGCCATACCGCCCATGGCAGCAATCACAACAAGCTGTTGAGCAAAAAGGTGCCGCTCATCTGTCAGAGCTGTCATGACTGGAGCAATCACCCTGGCACCGCATATACCCAGCTCAATTCATTTGCCGGCTCTGCCTCAGGTCGGGGCGCCTTCGGACCACGGTCGTGCCAGAACTGTCACACCAGTATCCACGGCAGCAATGGGCCCAACACCTTGGGTTTGAGATATATAAAATAAAGGAGGGAATACAATGAAAAAATTATTAGCTACAGGAATAGCCCTCCTGCCCATTTTCTGGATCGCAGGGGCTCAGGCCGGGGATGACATGTCCGGTCAGGTAAAGGTTACGGGCAAAAGCATCAAGGTTGATGGCAACAAGGCCAAGTTCAGCGAATACGGCGATCCGGACAGCGGGGTCACCGGCGGGGTGGAGCTTAAGTATGACGCTGAGGCCGGGTATGTCAATCTCAAGGCCGATGAAATAGCTCGGGACACTCAGAATTTAAAGATTGAAGCCGGGCAGTACGGTAAGTCCAAACTGGATGCTTCTTATAATCAAATCCAGCACAACTTCAACTTCGATGCCAAGACTTTTTACACCGGCGTCGGCACCAACAATCTCACTGCCGCTCCGTATACTTCGACCGCACAGGTTACTGCGTCTAATGTCTCAAACTGGACGACATTCGACTATGCAATTTCTCGTGATCAGTACGGCGCTAACCTCAAGCTGGATATGTTAAAGCCTTTCTTCGCCAATTTCTCGGTGTCGAAAGAAGAGCGAAAAGGTATTAAGGCGACAGCCTCCTACCTTACTAACGTCGTTATCGAACTTCCCGAGCCGGTAGACTACACAACCAACACCTTCCAGGCTGAGGTCGGTTACGGCCAGGACCCCTTCTTTTTTTCGCTCGCCTACTTAAAGAGCAATTTCGAGAACGCTAACCCATATCTTTACGTCACCAGTCTGGCCGCAGGCAATATCAGTGAATTTATTACCCTGCCGCCGGATAACGATTATTCCAAGGTCGCCTTCAAGGGACGGGTCAAGATGCCGATGAGCAGTGCCCTGGCGGTCAATGTTGCCAAGTCGACGGCTGAAAGTGAGGTGAATCTGAACAGTACTTATAATAATAACGGTACCACTCGTACCAATACTTTGTCCGATAATATCTTTAACGGCAAGGTTGACACCTTCCTTTATGGTCTGGTTTTAACCTCCAGCCCGCTGGATTTTATAGACACCAAGCTGTTTTACTCCAGCTACGACAAGGCAAATAAATCAGACTCGATCAACAGCATAGGCTCTGCTGGTACCTCTTTTACCAACCATCTCTTCGACTACGAAAAGACGAGCTACGGCCTTGAGGCCGGTTTGAAACTGCCGGCCCAGATGAAGTTGACTCCTTACTACAAGCATATCAATGTTGAAAGGCATCGTGGCGATCTGCCTGAGACCGATGATGACATTTATGGGCTCGATTTGAAGTGGAGCGGCTTGGAGTGGTTGACCGCCAAGCTCGGTTACGAGCGGATGGATCGAAAATCAGACTGGCAGCAGCTCTTAACCATTCTCACTCCATCCAATCAGACCAGCCTCAATGCTATCGAACCCTACATCCGCCGCTTTGATGCGGGCAGTCAGGGGCGCGACACCTACAAGCTTGCCCTGGATTTCTCGCCTACCGACAAGCTCAATCTCGGACTGGCTTTCAAGCACAAGCAGTCTGATTATAACGAAACCGTTTACGGGGTGTTGAAGCAGACCAACAACAATGTGAATTTCAGCGCCGACCTGACAGTAAACGAGCGACTCTCGCTCTCCGGTTATCTTGATTACGAAATCGAGAAAATCGACCAGACTCAACGACGTTTATCAAGTGTCACGCCAACCAATGTCAATCCTGATGTCCTCGCTGTTGACAGCAGCAATTACACCTGGACTGCTGACCAGAAAAACAAAACCCTGGACTACGGCGTGGCAGCCACCTTGGTGTGGATTCCCAACACCCTTACCCTGCGGGCCCAGTTTGACAAGGTTAAATCAGACGGCTTCGCGGATTACACCTACTATGCTGGACTTAGCGGCGGTTTCACCAACGACACGGTGGATTCGGAAAACTGGGATGATTACACCAAGGATTCCATTATGCTGAAGGCGACCTATACCGCGACCAAGAGCCTGACCCTGATCGGCGGCTATGCCTATGAGCATTAGCTGTGCGAACAAGATCGGCTGCCAGACAGAGACCGGACTGTTGCGCGCTTGCTATCTAAGCTGAGCATAACCATGCGTAAAAAAGCGATTATCGGTTTTCTCCTCCTGATCTTTGTTTTTTTTGGTGGCGGAATCTATATCTCCCTGGTCAACACGCGGATCATCACAGGGATGGCACAAATAAATGCCCTGAATCAGGTTGAATTTTTTCGGCACGATCTGCTCCACAAACTCGACATCGTGCAGATGGATCTTTTGCTCCACGACTCTCCCCATGTCATCCAGGTCAACGATTTTGTCAACCATGGCAAAGCGATCACCGTAGCGATGAAGAGTTGCAGCAACTGCCATCACTCCCTGCAGATGATGACTGAATTCAAACTGCTGCACGGGCGAATCGACAACTACCTCAAACAGGCCAGCCTGGGTTACACCCTGAGCGCCAACCATCAACGAATGCTTTTCGAGCGCAAGAGAGCCCACGCCCTCGGCCAACAGCTTCTTCAGGAAATCGGTGATCTGGCCGGAGTTTCCAGCCACAAAATATCCAACAAAATCGCCACGATCAAGGCTGAGATCACCAGTATGAAAAACGCCTTACTGGCACTGGTTATCCTGATCCCCTGTCTACTCCTTTCTTTAATCTATCTCTTTCTCGACAGGTTTGTCTCCTCCGTTGCGGTTCTCATCGCAGCCGCAAGCAAAATCAGGGAAAGCGGCGGCGGATACCAGATCGGCCAGAAACTCCCCGACGAATTCGGCGATCTGGCCGAGGCATTCAACCAGATGAGCGCTGGGATCAGAAAACGCTGCGACGAAACAATCTCGGCCAGAAATCGTTATCAGACTTTGTTCGAGTCGGCGGATGAGGCCATTTTTATTCTTGAGGCCAAGGGAGAACAGGTCGGAAAAATCGTCTCGGCCAATCAGGCGGCGGCGTTGATGCACGGTTACAGCCTTGAGGAACTGTTCGCCATGCGGATTCAGGATCTGGACACTCCAGAGAGCGCTGCCAAAGCCAAGGACCATATCCGTGACTTGCTCAACGGAGGCAGGCTCGAGATTTTGGTTGAACACCGTCACAAGACGGGTCGCATCTTCCCGGTGGAGGTCAAGGCCAGTCTCATCGAAATTGAGGGCCGCCGCTATGTCCTGGCCTTTGACCGCGATATCAGCTTGCGGGTCCAAACCGAGACAGCCCTCCAGCGGGCCAGACAACTGGCCATGGTCGGCGAAATGGCCGCCGGGCTGGCCCATGAAATCAAAAATCCTCTGGCCGGGATCAAGGCCTCCCTCGAAGTGCTTGGCCACGAGTTGCAACTCGAAGCCGATGACCGGGACACCTTGAAAATGACCATCGTCGAGGTGGAAAGGATCGAGGCCCTGCTAAGAAATCTCCTTAACTATGCCAGACCGCCAAACCCGTTTTTCGCCCTGATCGACCTGAATCGCCTTCTGGAAAACGCGGTGCGCAACGCTGGCATCCTGCTTAAGGCGAGAGAGACGAGCGATTCAGCGCCGGTGGAGTTTATCCGCGACTTCGACCTTGAACTGCCGATGATCATGGCCGATGCCGCCCAGCTTCAGCAGGTGATTCTTAACCTGCTCCTTAACGCTATAGACGCCGTTAGCGGGGGTGGGAAAATCACCCTAAGAAGCCGTCCATCCCCTGACGGTGGAGTGGAAATCGTGGTGCACGATACCGGTAAGGGGTTAAGCGAAGCGGCCGTGAGCGGCTTTTTCAACCGTTTTATACCACCAAGCCCAAAGGCAACGGGCTTGGCCTGCCGATCAGCAAGCGGCTGATCGAGCTTCACCATGGCGAGATCATGGTCAATGGGGCCCCGGGACAGGGCGCAAGCTTTATCATTCATCTGCCGGTCAGCCAACCTGAGGGAGAGCAAGAACCATGAAGAACAATGGCCGAATTTTCGCGGTGGACGACGACGAACTGATCGTTAGCATGCTGGCCCGTTCCTTACGCAAGGAAGGTCATACAGTCGAGTATCAGATCAGCCCCAAGGGGGTGCTGGCCAAAATTATCGCCTGGCAGCCGGACATCGTTTTTCTCGATATCGACCTGGCAGAGGAAACCAGCGGCCTTGACCTGCTGGCGGAGCTCAAAAAGGAAAAAATCGCGGCGGAAGTGGTGATGCTCACCGCCGACAACTCTTCGGAATCTGCGGTAACCGCCATGAAGAATGGAGCGGTGGAGTATTTCACCAAGCCCTTCAATTTGGAAGAGATAAAGATCGTAACTGCCAATATCATCACCAACATCCGGCGCCGTGACGAGGTCGGCTACCATCGCCGGATGGAAACCCCCTGCTGCTTCGAGCACGGCCTGATTGGAGCTTCCCCGGCGATGCTGACGGTTCGGGACAAGGCTGAGAAAATGGCGAGAAGTCGGGTGGAAACCATTTTGATTACCGGCGAATCAGGAACCGGCAAGGAGGTTCTCTCCAGGCGAATCCATAACTGGCGGCAGGATGACCCGGGTGCCCCCAAAAGCATTGAAGATGCCAGCCCTTTTTTCGCGGTGAACTGCACCGCCTTGTCGGAAACCCTCATCGAGGACGAGCTGTTCGGCCATGTCAAGGGCGCCTTTACCGATGCCAAATCGGATAAAAAAGGGATTTTCGAACTGGCAGGAGACGGCACCCTGCTTCTCGATGAAATCGGCGACATGCGCCCGGATCTTCAGAGCAAGCTCCTCAGAGTAATCGAAGAACGGAAGGTGCGACGGTTGGGGGGCCAGGTCGATTTGCCAGTCGAGGCAACGGTGATCGCCACCACCAACAAGGATCTTAAAGCGGCAGTGGAACGGGGAGAATTCCGGCGCGACCTGTTCTTCCGTCTCAGTGCCTTTGCCATCGAATTGCCTCCCCTGCGGGAAAGGGGTGATGATGTCCTCCTGCTTGCCAGATATTTTTTAAAATTTTTTGCCAAAAAAATACGGGAAAACGCCTATCAGCTCTTTGCCGCCTGAAATGGAGAGGGCCTTGACTTCCTACCCCTGGTCAGGCAATGTCCGGGAACTGCGCAATATGATCGAACGTTGCGTGGTGCTTGAGGAAGTGGAACAGGTTGCCGCCGACTGCCTGCTTGGCAAACTGATCACTCCTCTCGGAAACAAAGCAGCCCAGGGAGCGAGGATAATCCTGCCCGAGAAAGGTCTTTCTCTCGAGGGACTGGAAAAAGACCTGATCCGCCAGGCCTTGGAAAGAACCAGCTTCAACCAGACCAAGGCTGCCAATCTGCTTGGCCTAACCTACGACAGCCTGCGATATCAGATGAAAAAATTCGGTTTGGCGGCTGCAAACCAAGGCAGATAAAATATCTTATGTGCCTGACAATTTGTTCAGCAGAAAAAAGCGGCGTGGTTTGAGGTGAAAAGCGGTGGGTCGCGGTGGAGAATTCGGGCAATGGCTGGATGACGTTTGAACTCCTGATCGAGAAACTGTCGGATTTCCTTGCGTGACCAGCCTTTGGGATGTTCAAAATCGGTGTACAGGGAGAGGTCGCCTCCGTAAAATTCGCTGCGCGTTACCGAGGGCGCTTCTGGGCTGCCGATGGGCATGTTGAACACAGCCAGATTGAGAAAGGTGATGGCCTGATGATGCTGGAGCACGAAGTCCATGGTGTGGCGCGCCTCGGCCAGAGATTCGGCTGGAGTGCCAAACAGCAGATAGATGTAGGTGGAGATTCCGGCTTTGGCCAGGGCCTGCAGTACCTTGGCGCTCAGGGCCAGATCCTGGCCTTTGTGCATGGCCTCCAGCACGGACTGATCGCCTGATTCAAGACCAAGCTTCAGCATCCGGCAGCCAGAACGGCGCAGAGCTCGGCAAAAATCAGGTTCGGCCAGCAGGGGGCTGATCCTGGCAAAGCCGTACCAGTCGAGGTCCGGCGCTTCGGCGGCCAAGGCCTGCATCAGGGCCGGGCTTACCGCGTTATCAAGAAAATGGAGCAGGGCTGGCTGGACTGGCTGGATGGCGATCTTGAGCTTGGCGATATCTGCCAGCACCGTAGCTGGAGGAATCTGCTGGTAGGGGTTGCTCTCGGCCTTTTCTGGACAGAACAGGCAGTGATTCCAGTAGCAGCCTGAA
>Ga0208863_1002258_pt1 | contig 10251 bp, 9 predicted proteins | sample RifOxyD3_FD_184040 | JGI IMG/M metagenome (GOLD analysis project Ga0208863, IMG submission 184040) | Soil microbial communities from Rifle, Colorado - Rifle Oxygen_injection D3 (SPAdes) | ecosystem: Environmental > Terrestrial > Deep subsurface > Rock core/Sediment | place: Rifle, Colorado...
ATTTGCTGCATAAACCCGTCAAACCGGCCAAGTTAAGATCTCTGGTGCAATACCATCTCAATGAAGTGACCCATTAGTTTGGCTTAATCTTCCCACCTATCTTGAGAAAGCAATCCCATTTCTGGATTCTTCGATTCAGGCTCATACCTCATTGGAAATACGATCCCTCGTTCAGGCTCATACCACGTTGGAAGAGGCTTCATAAGTATTGCAGTGGTTGGATTTATGTGACATGATCAAAAGCAAATTTTTTGTTGTGCGGTGTCGCCGTGTTATTTTATGTCGTCGGAATAGCACCCATCCTGAATGATCCTATGAAAAAAATATTTTTTGTTTTAGTGCGTCTGTTTGAGCATCGTGGTGCTTTACGCGCGTTATTGACCTGGCCGAAGTTTTCCGTCACCTCCTTCAATATGCTCTGCACGTTGCGTAAGCAGTCCGTGTGGCCGGGTTCGGTAATTGATGTGGGAGCCAACGTGGGGCAATTTGCCGTGGCGGCAACCAAAATATTTCCCGGTGCTCGGGTGTATTCCTTTGAGCCCAATCCGGATTGTCTGGTGCAGTTGCGTAAAAATACAGCCGGGCTGAGCAATGTGTCGGTGCATCAGCTGGCGCTGGGTGAGCAGGCCGGGGAAGTGGCTTTTCATGTCAACTCCTACAGTTTGTCCAGTTCGATATTGCCACTGGCAAATTCACACCGTGTCGCTTTCCCATATGCCCGGGAGATCGCGACCATAAAGGTGAAAATGGATACGCTGAATCACTTTTTTGAGGCAGTACCCCTGCCTCGTCCAGCCTTGCTAAAACTGGATATTCAGGGCTATGAGGCGCAAGCCTTGCGCGGAGCGGGGGAGTTGCTTAAACAGATTGATTATGTCGTGCTGGAAGCGTCATTCAAGCCTATGTATCAGGGGGAGTGTCTGTTTATGGAAATCACTGAGCTGATGAAGGGCATGGGTTTTATTTTTGTGCGCCCTCTGGCCTGGGCGTCTGACACGAAATCAGGCGAAATCGTACAAATGGACGCGTTGTTTCAACGTGCTTAAGTGGCGACGGTGTTATCTGGCAGCAATAATTTGACGGTCTCATCCTGCTTGTTTTTGATCGCCAGTTGTAGCGCGGTATTGCCGTTGCAGGTTTTGAGATCGCTTTTCGCACCTTGCTTGAGCAGCTGTTGCACAATTTCGCAGTAGCCCGATTCTGCCGCCTTGTGCAGTGCGGTATAGCCGTTGTTGTCGGCGAGATCAATATGGGCGCCGCACTCAAGCAGCTGGCTGATTATGGCCGGATGATTGCGTGCTGAGGCCTGAATTAACGGTGTCCAGCCGAAATTGTTGCGCGCGTCAATGAAAGCGAGATGTCTGATCAGTAGTGCTGTGCTGCGCGGGTCTCCACCAAATGCGGCCCAGTGCAATGCAGTATTGCCATTGTTGTCGGCAGCAAGTGCATCGGCATTGTGCCGGAGCAACAAGTCGACGATATCGTTGTGACCACGGAAGGCTGCGCTCATCAGCGGTGTCCAGCCCAGATTGTCGCGGATTTCAGTGCTGGTTTTCGCTTCAATGAATAAAGCCACCGCAGCAAACTGACCGGTTTCTGCCGCACTGAAAAACCCTTGCTGCGTGCCGGGGATATCGTATTGCTGCAAGGCGTTTAGCAGTGCGTCCGTCGCTTTGATAGGTGTCGAGCTATCGATCGGATGCGGCGTGAAGCTGGCAAACGAATCCGCTGATACTTCCCATATATCGTTAATTTTATTCTGTTTTTCTTTTGAGGCGTGGATCAGGCTCAGGCGCAGGATATTAGCTGCTACGTCGGGAGAGAAACCGCTGCGCCCCTTGCGATCACTGACCATCAACTCCATAAAGTAGTCGTTCAGCGTATCGTCGTTCCAGCGCGACAGGATGGTTTCAAGTATGCGCGGATATTTCTTTTCGAGCGCGTAAGGGTAATGTTCGGTTGTGCCGCCTAATATCCTGATGAGTCGCTGATCCATAGTCTATTCAACACAAGGTTGTCTCAATAGTTTTGTGCGATATTTTGTTTGGATAGTGCAGGGTTCTGTGCAAAGTAACGTTTGATGCCGATCAGTACCGCATTGGCCAGTTTGGTCTGATAGTTTTCGTCGTTCAGCCGCGCTTCTTCAGCGGGATTGCTGATAAATGCGGTCTCCACCAGGATGGACGGGATGTCGGGTGATTTGAGCACGGCGAAGCCCGCCTGTTCGACGTGACCGCTGTGCAAATCGTTGATGTTGTCCAGTTCGCCCAGTACATGTCTGGCCAGTCGTATGCTGTCATTGATGGTGGCTGTTTGCGACAGATCAAGCAGGGTGCGTGCCAGATAGGGGTCTTTGACGGCGATGTTGACGCCACCGATCAGGTCGGCCTCGTTTTCCTTTTTAGCCAGCCAGCGCGCAGCGGTGCTGGTGGCGCCGTGTTCTGAAAGCGCAAATACGGAGGAGCCGTGCGCATCCGGCTTGATAAAGGCATCGGCGTGTATCGAGACGAACAGGTCTGCCCGTGCCTTGCGCGCCTTGGCCACACGCCCGCCCAGCGGGATAAAATAGTCACCATCGCGTATCAGTACGCCGCGCATATTGGGCGTCTCATTGATCAGCGTGTTAAGTCTGCGTGCAATGGCCAGCGTGACATCTTTTTCGTGCGAACCACGGCTGCCCCGTGCACCGGGATCTTCACCGCCGTGTCCTGCATCGATCGCGATAATCAGGGTGCGGGCACGAAGTTCGGGTTGACGCTGCGTGATAGCCGGTTGGTTTTTTCCAGTGTGCGCAGCCTTGCCAGTGGGTTCGGCGGGTTTGTTGATCAGCGGCAAAGCTTCCCCTGTGGTTATGTCCTGATCGAGCAGCGCCATCATTGCGTCAGTTGCCTTGGCCGGATAGATATCCAATACCATGCGGTGGCCATATTCGCCCACCGGGTTAAGATCAAATAATTGCGGTTTAACCTGATTTTTAAGATCAAATACCAGACGCACCACGCCGGGTTTGAAACGTCCCACACGCACGCTCTTGATGTAAGGGTCGTCTTCGCCTATTTTTTCACTTAATTGATTGAGTGCTGCGCCATGCTCCACCCCTTCCAGGTCGATGACCAGCCGGTCAGGATTTTCCACCGAAAACATGTGGTGGTGGATGGGCTGTTTCGACTCCAGCGTCAACCGGGTGTAATCTTGTGCGGGCCAGATACGCGCGGCAACAATTTCGATGGCTGCATTTGCCTGAGGCAGCCAGAGCAGCAGGCAGCAGAGCGCCCACTGCTTGCGGCGTGCAACGGCAATAAATTTTATAACTGCGTTAAACATGCTATTCCCATTGAGGTATTGCTTTTGATCTCGACGCAGCGTCCCTGCTGCAAAATATCGATGTAAATCTCCAAGTCAGCCGGAGGAATAAAGGTGCGTGCCTTCTCGGGCCATTCGATGAAAAATATCGATTTTCCATTGAATTCATCGCGAAATCCGGCGAATTCCCACTCATTTTCATCTTGCAGACGATATAAGTCAAAGTGGCGTAAGTCTAACCCAGCGGCATGGTAGGGTTCAAGCAATGTATAGGTCGGACTCTTCACCCGTCCGGTAAAACCCAGTGCGTTGAGCACGCCGCGCACCAGACAGGTCTTGCCAGCACCCAGGTCGCCGTGCAGATAAATCACCATGCCGGGCTGTAGCTGTGCCGCCAGCCGGTTCGCCAGGGCTAGCGTGGCATTTTCATCGGCGAGCAGAATTGAACTATTCGCAGAGCGATCGTTCGTTCCCTCTCCCGCATGAGGGGGAGGGTTTGGGTGGGTGGGGGGCATGGTGGCTGTCGTCATAATTTTTGGCAATTGAACCGTGCCCGCAGAGAGATTCGGCTATCATCGGGGGCATGCAAAATATAAATCCTCAGTCAGTGCAAAATCCATTACAGGATAAATATCACGAGCTTGTTAACATGATAGGTGTGTGGGCGCGTGAACTCAGTTTTCAGGCAGCAGGCATTGCAGATACGGATCTTCGCTGTGCCGAAACCGGTATGTTGAACTGGCTGGCGCAGGGCTTTTACGGCGAGATGGATTATATGGCAAAACACGGTGTGAAACGCAGTCGTCCGGCGGAACTTGTGCCCGGCACGGTGCGCGTGATCAGTGTGAGGATGAATTATCTGGCCGGAGGTGCTGCGGACAGCGAGCAGGTATTGCAACAAGGCGATCGGGCTTTTATTTCCCGCTATGCGTTAGGACGCGATTACCACAAGCTGATGCGTCGCCGTCTGAGCCTGCTGGCCGACAAAATTCGACATGAGGTGGCTGAATTTGACGGGCGGGTTTTTAGCGACAGTGCGCCGGTGCTGGAGGTCGAGTTGGCAAGTAAGTCAGGTCTTGGGTGGCGGGGTAAGCACACGTTGTTGCTCTCGCGCAGTGCCGGTTCCTGGTTTTTCTTAGGTGAAATCTACCTGAACTTGCCGCTGCCGGTCGATGAACCTGAGGTTGCGCATTGCGGCAGTTGCACGCGTTGTATCGCAGCTTGCCCGACTCAGGCGATCATCGCGCCCTATCAAGTTGATGCGCGCCGCTGTATTTCTTACTTAACCATTGAATTAAAAGGAAGTATTCCGGTCGAGTTGCGTCCGCTTATCGGCAATCGCATCTACGGTTGTGACGATTGCCAGCTGGCCTGTCCGTGGAATCGCTTCGCGCAAATCACGGTCGAGGCTGATTTTTCAGTCCGTCATGCTCTGGATGATATGAGTCTGATCGAATTGTTTGTCTGGGATGAGGGCGTATTCAAGGAAAAACTGGCGGGGAGTGCCATCTATCGCATCGGCCATGAGCAATGGCTGCGCAATATCGCCGTGGCACTGGGTAATGCACCGGTCAGTCTTGAGATTATTGAGGCGCTGCGTGCGCGCAGCGCCCATGTGTCAGAAATGGTGCGCGAACATGTAGCTTGGGCGCTGGCGAGGCACGGCGTTGCTGTTTAAGCCGAACGGTATTGGCAGGCTGGCAAGCGCTCTGGATACGGTTTGTTGGTGGTCGCGAGCGTGAAATGAAGACACTCCGCAGCGCTGGGATACGGTGCGGAGTGGATGGCAGAGCGATTGATTACTTCAGTTTTTCTATACCCAGCATCTTGAGGATGCTCTTCTCGTAGAACGGTTCGGAACTGCCTTTCTTCATCTTGCGGATGAAGTATTTCTCAAAGGCGATCTTGGCGACATGCACCCACTTGCCTTCGGCGAACCAGTTGACATTACGCGGCGGGATCTGCGGCATGGCGACAAACACCACCCCTGTTTCGCCCAGATCGGCCAGACAGACCGCATTCCAGGTCGCTTCCTGATTTGCAGTTTGTCCTTTTATTTCGGAACTGATGTTGTGCACCGTGGCGGTCACCATGGATTCAATCATATAGCCGGTCTTGGGTGTGCCGGTCGGTACAGGCGTGACCTCGACCGGCGGTATGGCGATACACACGCCGACGGCGAAGATGTTTTTGTATTTCGGGTTGCGCTGATGTTTGTCTACCAGAATGAAACCGCGCGGATTGGTCAGCCCTTCGATGCCAAATACCGCATCCACACCTTTGAAGGCGGGCAGCATCATGCTGTAATTGAAAGGCAGTTCGTGCAGCTTCTTTTCCGCGCCATTTTCGTTGTGTTCGGTGACGAACATCTTGCCGGCTTCGACCTTGGTGACCCGGGCGTTGCAGATCCACTTGACTCCCTTGTCGCGAAATGCGGAGGAGAGGATGCCTTTGGAGTCGCCTACGCCACCCAAACCCAGATGGCCGATATAGGGTTCGGATGTGACGAACGTCATCGGCACCTTGGAGCGTATCTTGCGACGGCGCAAGTCGGTTTCCATGATCATGGCATATTCGTAGGCAGGCCCGAAGCAGGAGGCGCCTTGTACGGCACCCACCACGATGGGGCCTGGATTCTTGCAGAATCCTTCCCAGACTTCATGCGATTTCATCGCATGATCGACGTGGCAAACTGAATAGGTGTGTCCGCCGTGAGGGCCTAGGCCTTCCACTTCGTCAAAAGCCAGTTTAGGGCCGGTTGCAATCACCAGGTAATCGTAAGAAACAAACTTGCCGTCGTTCAATTCGACACTGTTCTTTTCGGGGTGTACGCGTTTTACACCCGTTGAAATGAAGTGGATACCCTTGCGCTCCAGATAGGGGCGGGCAGAAAACTCAATGTCCTTGCGGTTGCGCCATTTCACACCTACCCAGGGGTTGGATGGCACGAAATGAAAATTTTCGCCATTTGAGATGACAGTGACTTTGTCACCGCTGCCGATCTTTTCCTGCATTTCGTATGCGGTCGGCATGCCGCCTATGCCCGCACCCATAATCACGATATGTGCCATGTTTGATCTCCTTCCCCGGTTGATTGATGAATTTGCTGCGATGAATTTGCTAAATTTCGCTAACTATATGAATAAATTTAATTTAACAGCGTGGAGGACTGTCGTCGTTGTGTGCGGTATTTTGCTCGACAAACAGAACGGCGGCCTTGACCCTGGATGACAGATTGAGCTTGTTCAGAATGTGACGCACATGCTGCTTGACTGTGTCGTAGCTGATCTTCAGGGTGAGCGCAATCGCCTTGTTGCTTTCACCGCGCGAGAGCAGTTGCAGTATCTCGCGCTCGCGCTCGGTGAGCGATTTGATAGAGTTTTTTTGCTCGCTGGCGTATTGATCGCCGCGCAGCATGTTAATCATCTTCATGGTCATGGTCGGTGCCACTACCAGCTCGCCGGCTGCGATGCGACGGATGGCGTCCACCACTTCATCGGGTGCCATGTCTTTGAGTAAATAGCCGCGTGCGCCTGCTTTTATCGCGTTGCCCATGTCTACTTCCGAGTCGCTCATGGTGAGTATGACCACCGGCGTGGTAAAGCCCTCCTTGCGGATTTGTTCCAGCATCACTAGTCCGTCCATCGGCTTCATGCGCAAATCCATCACCAGCAGATCCGGCTCTTCGAGCAGGATGACACGCAATTCCTCGATGTTCCCTGTCGCACCCAGTACGGTGAAGCCATAGCCATGCGAAAGCAGTTCGCTCAGGCCGCGTCGACAAAGATTCTGATCGTCTACCAGCACCACTCTCAGGTTTTTACTCATTTGTTGCTCTCCAGTCTGATAATGGTTCGGGGAAAAACAGTTGTACGCGGGTGCCGCATCCTTGTGAGCTATCCATCCTAATTTCGCCGCCGATGCGTTGTGCACGTTCGCGCATAATCATCATACCGTAGTGTCCCTCAACGGGTGCAAAAGTCAGGCAACCGCTGCCGTTGTCTTCGATGGTGAAGACGTAGTAACCGGAAATATAATTGATCAGCAGACGGGCGTGAGTCGCACCGGAATGTTTGCCGATGTTGGTCAGCGCTTCGCTGACGATGTAGAGCACTTCAATTTCGTATTCCAGCGGTAATTCCAGGTCGACTACGCGGTTGGTGTATTCGAGTGTGATCTCATTGCGTTCGTCGAACTGCTCGGTGAGTGTTTGCAACGCGGGCAACAGGCCAGCCGGATCAATCTCGCAACGGAAATCCCTGATCAATTCGCGTGCGGTCTTCTGGCTGTGAGCCAGTCCTTCTTCGATGTCTTGAGCGTAAGCTGCCGCAGCAGTCAGATTGTTCGTTCGTATCGATTCGGACAGCAAACTGGTCCGCATGCGGGTATAGGCCAGCGTTTGCGCCAGAGAGTCGTGAATGTCGTTGGCGATGGCCTGACGTGCCGCCATCCGGTCGGCCCGTTTGAACTCGCGGTTGGCCTTAATGTGTTCGATACAGGCGCTGAGGATTTTAGCGAAAGACATCACGGTCGCGGAGGCGCGATTGGAATGCTCCTGAGAGGTGGAAAAGAACAGTGTGATAATGCCGATGGGGTTTGCCAGCGGTGCGCGACTCTCCAGCGGAATCGTAATAGCGGACTTGAACAGGCAGTCGGGGTGAAAACAAACCGGGCGGGTGGCGCAGGTGGTCAGGTCACTGGAAAAAATTTCATGTTCAATCGCCGCTTTACCGCGTGTTTCGCAGTCAAATTCGGCCAGCTGTTCGGATTCGGGTAACTCTTCAGGCATGCCGAAAGAGCTGATGGTGTGTAAGGTTGGACTGTTCAGCGGCTGTATGCGGATGACACCTGCACTGGCATTGACTGTTTCGACGATGGTTTCCAGAAATTCATCCAGCAGCGGGCCTAAATTATTGGCCCGGGAAACCACCGCCGAGGAATTCTCTGCAATTTTGCGTGGATGGCCGACAGGGAGCGTGAAAGTGGCTTCAGTCTGCCATGTGAAATCCGTTATTGCAGAATACAATGCTGAAGTTGGGTTTTTAATCATTAATTCATTGGCTAACTTGGTTTTCCGGGAGTGTCTATTGTAGCAACGGAAAAGCACGGCGAAGCATAAATACACGTGGAATCATTATAATCGCCAATTAAAACACAGACCAAGCATGCGCAATTATATCTTTGGGATTATTTCCATATCCCCCGATATGGTTATAGACATGAATATCCCTGATTCGGCCTAATGCACACTGAATTTGGTGAGCTATCTAATGGATGTTGTCCAACACGAAAGCAAAATGAAAATTTGTATTGTTTCTGATAGTCACGATCGTGCCGAGCCCCTGGCTGCGGCGATAGTCAAAGCTCAATTAGCCGGCGCGCAGGCAGTTATTCATTGCGGAGATCTGATCGGCGCCAATACGCTGCGCACCTCGCTGAAATTGGGCATTCCTTTGCATGTTTTGCATGGAAATAACATTGGCGATCAAATGGCCATGCAGCGTATGATGACAAAATCCGGCGGGATTTTGACCTATCACGGTCAGGATGCGGAGCTTACCCTGGGCGGGCGACGCATCTTCGCGACTCATTACCCTCACTACGGACGCGGCATGGCGTGTACCGGCGACTACGATCTGGTCTGCTGCGGTCATAGTCATGTTGCTGAAATCCTCTGGCAAGACAATATCAAGGGCGGCAAGACGCCGCTGGTCAATCCGGGTTCGGTATCCGGCATTGGTGCGCCCGGCATTACTGAAGCCTTTACCTGGATACTGGGCGATCTGGATAACATGGTTTTCGAAATACATACGCAGGAGAACTGATATGCAGTTTGTTGATGATTATATTTTTCAACGGAGGTTCGAGTGACAGATTCAATTGCAACCAGCCAGACCATTATGGTCGTCGGTGGCGGTATCAGCGGCATGACGGCGGCGCTGGAGGCCGCTGAATGCGGTAAACAGGTGATGCTCATCGAGCGCAATCCCACCTTAGGCGGACGCACCTCGCTGCTCTACCGGTATTTCCCTAAAATGTGTCACCCGACCTGCGGACTGGAAATCAATTTGCGCCGCTTAAAGGGCAATCGCAACGTGCGCGTGATGACCATGACTCAGGTCGTATCGGTCACCGGGTCGCGCGGTGATTACACCGTGACCTTGAAAGTCGCGCCCCGCTATGTCAACGACAACTGCACCGGTTGCGGCGACTGCGCCAAAGCGGTTGATGCCGAAATCGATAATCTTTACGAATACGGTTTGGCCAAAACAAAAGCGGCTTACTTGCCGCATGCGATGGCCTATCCGCAGCGCTATGTGATCGATGCGTCGATTATCAATACGCCGGATGGCGAAAAGGCCCGTGCCGCCTGCAAGGTGGGAGCGGTGGATCTGGCTATGCAGGAAGAGACTGTCGTGGTCAAGGTCGGTACCGTCGTTTGGGCGACCGGCTGGAAGCCCTACGATGCCGCGAAGATACAGCCCTACGGTTACGATCGCTTTGCCAATGTCATCACCAGTCTGGAATTTGAACGCATGGCCGATCCCAAGGGACCGACCGGCGGTAAGTTGCTGCGCCCATCTGACGGTCGCGAGGCCAAAAATATTGCGTTTATCCAGTGTGCCGGTTCCCGTGACGAGAATCATCTGCGCCACTGTTCGCGCATCTGCTGTATGGCCTCGCTCAAACAGACGCAATATGTGCGTGAAGCGTATGGCGATGCAGGTAAATCGACGGTGTATTACATCGATCTGCGTACCATAGATAGGCTGGAAGATTTTTACGTTAAAGTTCAACAGGATACGACGGTCAGTTTCGTCAAATCCAAGGTCGCGAAGATCGTTGAAGACAAGGATGCCAATCCGGTGTTGCACGGCGTGGACACAGAAGGTTATCACCGTTATGCCACATCGCACGATCTGGTGGTGTTAGCCGTCGGTATGGAGC
>Ga0208863_1002259_pt1 | contig 10250 bp, 2 predicted proteins | sample RifOxyD3_FD_184040 | JGI IMG/M metagenome (GOLD analysis project Ga0208863, IMG submission 184040) | Soil microbial communities from Rifle, Colorado - Rifle Oxygen_injection D3 (SPAdes) | ecosystem: Environmental > Terrestrial > Deep subsurface > Rock core/Sediment | place: Rifle, Colorado...
TGGGTAAATGTACAGCCGAATGCACCGGGCAATATGCCGGTGAACGGCCCGGAAGTCCGTTTATGTTACATGAAACCGGCGATCAGTACAGCCGGCAGGTCGATCAGAATATCGTGGATGTCCGGTTAGCTGATCAATTGCTTGCCACGACGATTATTGTGTACGGCTTACCGGACGTGCCGGCTATCCTTGAGAAGATGACCGGTTCCAATTCCACCGGCTATATTTTGACCTGGATCGGTTTTAGCGGCGTAGTGGTTAAGGACCAGTACGGCAATCCGGTGGCCAATGCGCCGGTTAGTTTTGCAATAAATGAGCCGGTAGAAAAAGCAGCCTGTCCGTCGAATCCGAACAAGGACAGCCGGCCTGGACTCCTGATTAACAACACTGATCCGTGCATGGAGAATATTCCGCTATACGGTCAATGCGGCAGCAAAACACAAGCGAATATCCTGAGCAGCAGCAATGGCGCGGCTTCGGTTCAGGTCATACTGGGTGGCGTGCCGGACGCTGATTATAAAATCGTGGCGAACACTCCTGAAATTGCGAACAGCAAAGAGATGATGGTAAGCACCTACCAGTTCGGGGCGTGTAACGGAGTTTCAGAGCCCTGGAGCCGGATTATCGTAAATGCACCATATGTTGCCGATGCGAACGGCAACCAGATCAACGCGGTAAAGGTTGGCGGCTCTTTACCTCTCAAGGCCAGGGCCTACTGGTTGCTGGAAAAGGAGAAGGAAGTCTCCATGTCCTTTGATTGCGCTAACGGTCATTTTACTTGCCCCAATACCATCGTGGGCAGTCGCGAGTACGAGATCATAACTGATTTTGATTCCGAATCCATCACCTTTGACGGTCAGCTTGGCAGCCCGCAAGGCCTTGGTCCGGACAAGATGTTTTTCGTCGATTATCAGGTCGGTGATACACCGGGGAAGAAAAACGTGGTCGTACACGCCGATACCAAACGGCAGGGGAATTTCAACACGGATCTGTGTACCAATTCCTGCCAGGTAGTGCTGGATACCATTAATCTTTACGACGACGCCCAAGTCGAGATATACGCGGTCGATATCAAGACCCCGACCGAAGTTTATAGCCCCGTGAATGAAAAAGGCGTTCTGCAACAGGATCTGCAGATAGAATACGACATCCTGCCGGCCGAATATCAGGCGGCCGGCGCCGCGGTCGTCATCTATGAAAAGGAGGCGGCAACCGGCAGATTACATTTTTTAACCGACATCCAAGGCGAAACCAAAGGCCATGGTTTTGTGACGTTAGCCAAAGGGTTCGGGTTTGATCTTGAAAAGCAATATGTCGCCATGGTTGAACTGAACCGGGGGACAATGATGGAGATTGTGAGTGAGGAGGTGCCGATTCAATTGGTGCCGGTTTGCCCGATTAAAACAATCTATATCAAAGATGACAGACACCCGATTCGGGTTGGAACCCCTTCGATAGCCATGGCTGAGACCACTCCGGCCAACTACCCGGTTGTCTGGTCCATCCGGAAGAGAGATGATGGTGTCAAGGCAAGTATTGATCCTGAAAGTGGCGTGATTATCGCGGAAGACGGGACAAAAAACGGGTATATCACCATCCGGGCGGCAGATGCCGAGAATCCCGATTGTTTTAAAGAAGCCATAGTGTTTGTCGGCTGCACCTCGTGCGGAGAGGGGAGCGGCATGTGTACTCTGCCTGGTGCGCCAACCTTCATGCTGGCCAGTGTGGAAGTGAATTTCGGGCTCGGACTCGCTAAAAACAGTTCGCTGGCCGGCAATATCTTCCTGCGGGCCAAGGAGATGGCAGCCGATCTCAGCACACCCAAAGCGCTGGAGTTCTCCACCCTGTCGCGGCAGGTGCAGCCAGTCTATGATGGGCAGGGAGTTCTCCGCCAGGTACTTGCGTCGCAGACCCTGGTCGATATCGTCATCAGGGATCAGTATGGTTACGAGATGGTCTTCTACCCTGGCGAGGCCGCCGGCAGTTTGCAGGATGGCCGCTACGAGATTAACCCGGGCGTCATTCCGATTGTCACCTGGCGGGTTGAGAATCCCGATGGCGCGCTGGCTGGTAACCGCTTGTTGATCACCGAGATCAGGCAAACCTCTGAAAAGACCTATGAGTATTCCTGGGATTCGATAACCGGCACCTGGGCGCTCAGCAAAGGCAATGGGCTCAAGGTCCAGTCCCGCCAGGAAGTCCGGGATGACGTGAACAAGCAGCGCATTGTCACTGAGGAAGTGAGAGATCAGGCCGGCACGGTTGCCTCGGTTCTTGAGACCACCTTCCAGACGTTTACCTGGGGCGAAGAGATCATCAAGGAGGTAGTTGATCCGGTTGGAGCAGCTCTCACCACCCTGACCAGCTATTATAATGATCCGGCCCTGTCGGGAAGTTACGGAAAAATTGCCGAGCAGGTTCATTCGGACGGCTCCTGGGTCAGATACGAATACGATGAAGCCGGCAGAAAGGCAGCGGTAATCAGTTCCTGGCTCGATGCACCAAGCGGTTCAGCAGCCGATTCCGCCAAAGTCACATACTACGATTATGCACCGGTCGATCCGGATGATCACGCTGCGCCTACCGACAAGTGGTCGCAGCGCACCGTTACCGAAAAGCTCCAGGGCCGGATTGTCGCCAAGACCTATTACGCTTATACAACCAATGCAGAAAATGATCGGATCGAGATTGTCGAGCGGTGCGCCCGACCGGATTCAGTTTATGGAGATCCGGCCAACCTGCGGAGCGCGAGTGTCTATTATCAGTCCGAGACCGGCCAGCCGGGAGCGGGACGATTGCAGAGCGCGCTTTCGCCCGACGGTCGACTGGATACCTATACATATGAATTCGGCACCTTTATCCCTGACCCTGATACGGTTGCTAGCTACCGCTTTGAATCGGGCACCGGCACTGATCTTCGTGAAACCGTGGTGCACGGCTCCATGGATCATCCGGACGGCATTGCCTTCAAGACTACCCGGGAAGTCAGGATCGCCAACAAGCTTGGTCAGGAACTACTGCAGGAGACCCGTGTCTTTACCGGTACGACCGCCGAGCGGCTTGATTGGAGCTATAATTACCTTGACGGCCTCGGTCGGGTAACCGGTGTTCTGCGGGCCGACGGTACCATTACGGAGAGCACCTGGTCCTGCTGCGGCAAGGAGAGTGAGCGGGATAGCTTGGGGCTGGCCACCACTTACAGCAATGACGATCTGCAGCGCCTGCAGTCGCAAACCCGCGACGGCCTGCACGGCGGGATCACTACATCTTATACTTACGACGCCATGGGCCGTCAACTTACGCAGACGGTCAGCTCCGGCGGCATAACTCAACAGAGCGAGAATACATACGACCTGGCCGGCCGACTTGTCAGGGGTGTTGATCCAGCCGGACGGGTGACCACCTACGATTATGACGAGGTTAACCGGCTAACGGTGACGACCAGACCGGGCGGTGCAACCGAGATCCACGAAAAGTACCGAGACGGTCGGACCAGAAGTATTACCGGCACAGGTGTGGTGTCGCGCTATTACGAGTACGGGGTCAACGCCGACGGCAACCAATGGACGAAAATCTATACAGGGCGCCCGGATTCTCCAATGTGGGAGAAGACCTCCACTGACCTCCTGGGTCGGGCCGTACGCACGGAAAAGCCGGGCTTTGCCGGAGTCGAAACGACCACGCAAGAGTACGACCCGCAAGGTCGGCTGCTGAAAATCACTACGAGCGGCCAGGCCGACACTCTATATGAATACGACGAGCTGGGCAATGTCGTCCGTACCGGCATCGATCTCAATCACAACAACGTGTTGGAGGTAAGTTTGCGCGACCGGATCAACGAGAGTACGACCTCCTACGTCCTGCTAAACGGCGACTGGTGGCAGGAGAGTGAGCAGCGGGTGTTGGCCAAGGCAGATACCGACACAGCAACCCCGGTTGCCATCCAGAGGACTCGGCTGACCGGTCTCGGAGTGAACGGTCAGATCCAGGAGACGATGAGCATCGACGTTAACGCTAATCAGACCAGCAGTCGGACCTATATCGACCGCGCGGCCAGCAAGCAAACCAGGGTAACGGATTATCCCGACGCCAAGATCGCTGAGGTCATGGTGAGTGAAAGCAATCTGCTGGTCTCGGCCCGCAGTAAAACCGGGGTTGAGCTGACCTATGACTACGACAACCTGGGTCGCCAGATCGCATTGACCGATCCTCGCATCGGTACGACGGTCAGCCATTACAACACCAAGGGCGAGAAGGATTATGTCGATGATCCGGCCGGTAATCGGACCGGATTTGCCTATGACTTGATAACCGGCCAAAGGATCAGCGAAACCGATGCCCTGGGCAAGGTGACCCGTTATCGCTATGATGAGCGCGGTCAGGTCACCAAGTTGTGGGGCGATGCAGTCTATCCGGTCAGCTATGAGTATGACGCCTACGGTCGGCGGAGCGCCATGTCCACCTATCGCAGCGAATCCGGCTTTAACGGCGAGACCTGGCCGACTGATCCCGGCCAGGCTGATCGGACAAGCTGGCATTATGATGAGCCGACCGGCCTGCTGCTCAGGAAAGAGGATGCGGCCGGCAAGAGCGTTTTCTATACCTATACCAGCGGTGGAAAACTTGCGATCCGGACCTGGGCGCGAACCGATAATGGTCAGCCTCTTTCGACTACCTACACCTACGATCCGGATACCGGTGAGCTGGTAACCATCGATTACTCTGATTCAACCCCGGATGTCAGCTTTACATATGACCGACTAGGTCGCCAGCAGACGGTAATGGATGCAGTCGGAGTCAGGGCATTTATCTATGATGAGGCACTGCATCTTGTGAGTGAAGAGGTCAACGGGACCGGAGATTTTGGCTCGACCTATAATCAGACGATCAGCCGCACTTATGATAGAAACAACGTCAAAGGCCGGGCCACCGGCTTCTATCTCGGCAGTGTCGAGGCGGAATCACTGTGTCGGGTCAACTATGGTTATGAACCGGCAACCGGCCGGTTTACACAGCTAACCTGGCAGACCGGCTATCAAACCGCTACCCAGACCTATAGCTCGACCGATACGGCAGTCTATTCCTACCGGCCCGCTTCCGACCTGATCGACCATCTTTCGTTTAATAACGCCAAAGTTACAACGAGTTATAGCTACGAACCAAATCGCAATCTGCGCACTGATATTCAAAATACCTACAACGGCAGCCTGATCTCCCAATACAGCTATGAGTACGATGCTGCCGGTCGCCGGAAATCGGTCAAAAACAGCGGCTTGGCCTTTGGCGCACCCGCGGCCTTTAACCTGTATGCTTACAATCCCAGAAACGAACTGATGGAGTCTGCCCGTTATCTGGGTAGTGCCTTTGCCGACATCAGTCAGCCGGTCCAGCCTGAATACCGGCGCTATGATTATGATCTGATCGGTAATCGGACAGCCAGTGTCGAGTCAGACGACACATCAACCTATACAGCCAATAGTCTCAATCAATACACAGCGCAATTGGAAACCGCGCCGGTCAGGACCAGGGATTTCAGCTACGATGCAGATGGCAACCTCACCGAAGCATCAGATCAGACCTCCGGTCTTCTGTACTCCTATGACGGCGAAAACCGGCTCGTCAGAGTTGAGCCTGCAAGTCCGACGGCGGGCGATCAGAAAGTAGAATTTGTATACGATTACATGGGCCGCCGGGTGGCGAAAAAAAGTTATACCTATGCATCCGGCAACTGGACACCAGCCATTGATCACTACTATATATATGATGGTTGGAACCTCATTGAGGAAATAAAAATTGATCATGCTTCTAGCCTTACTCAGCAATCTTACTATGTCTGGGGCTTAGACCTGTCGGGCAGTTTACAGGGAGCAGGCGGTATCGGTGGCTTGATCGCCAAGGTTGATGTTGACACTTTTCCGGCGAGGGCTTACGCTTACTTTTATGACGCTAACGGCAATGTCGGGCAGTTAGTCGATGCAGCCGGGGTAATCGCTGCCCACTATGAGTATGACCCGTATGGCAAAATGTTGAAGGCGGAAGGCGTGCTGGCGGCAGATAATCCATACCGGTTCAGTACAAAGTACTTCGATGACGAGACTGGGCTGGGGTATTGGGGGTATAGGTATTATTCACCTGAGTTGGGACGGTGGGTGAACAGGGACCCGATTGGCGAGGATGGAAATATTGTTTTAACTGCTCGAACGAAAAAACAAAGTTCTGATATTGGGTTGTATTTATTTGTTCATAATAATTCGTTGAATAAATTTGATATATTGGGATTATGGGCAATTAGTGAAAGAGGAATTCAATTTATTACTGAAACAGAACATTTTATGCCTATGCCATATGACTCAAGTGGGACTGGTAGTACTATTGGATATGGTCATTTACTTCACAAAGGACCTGTAACTGACGAGGATAGGAAGCAATATCAAAATGGAATTACGAAACAAGAGGCTTTGGCAATATTTAAAATTGATTTGGCACCGGTCGAAAGGTCTGTCAACACACTGGTCACGGTTAAATTGTTTCAATGCATGTATGATGCACTTGTAAGTTTTGTATTTAATTTCAATGAAAAAATATTTAAAAATTCAGAGTTGTTAACTAAACTAAACAAAAAACAATATTGTGAAGTGCCTGATGAATTTAAGAAATTTATTAAAGCCAGAAAATGTAAGGACTGCGAGTTAGAAGTTTTGACGGGCCTTGTGAAAAGGCGAAATAAAGAAGCCGCAATGTTTTCTGAACAAGGCTTTGACCCATATTAACGCATTAATTGTTAAATTGATCATGTTTAGGATTGAAAAATTATACTATGAAAGGTTTAAAGAAATTTTCTGCAATAATAATTATTATTGGCTCGATTATCATATATTCTTATTGTTTGGCGGAAACATTAACCCAAAATCGTTTTGAATCTTCCGGACTAAAAGAAGAAGAAGTTAAATCGTTTTTTTTGGCTATCCAGAATGCTGTAAAAAATGACAATTACAGCAAGTTGTCAAAATTAATTAGTTATCCTATCAAGTTACTTAATAATCATGGCCATTCAGTAAAAATATTGGATGAAAAGGATTTTGTCGAAAATTTTGGTAGCAAATTTGTCGACAGCAAATGGAAGAATATTATTGTACAGCAAAGAGTTGATAATCTTTTCTCAAATTGGCGTGGAGTTATGATTGGTAGTGGTGAAATATGGTTTAGTGGATTATGCAGCAACAAAGAATGCTCAAAATATGAAATTAAAATAATTGGAATAAATCAATCTGCTCGATCCGAATACAATGGCAAAGATTCTGCTGCTAAACCAACCGACGATGTCGTGATCGCGAACACTGCCACTGATTCTGAGATATATGGAAAATGGATAATAACAGGTCATGAATTTGCCTATATATCTGCAATGGATGATATGGAAGCTAATTTGTGGAAAGGTAAAAAAGCTGTTTACACTGAAAAACTTGCCGTTTTTGATACCGAATCATGTCCAAATCCGCATTATAATGTAATGCCTGTCAAGACTGATGGATACTTCCAAAAAGAATTCAATACATTACCTTCTAATCTTGGAATATATGCCGAACAAGTTACAATCATTGAAATTAAATGTAAAAAACAAGCCTGGAATGCGCCAGGTAGCTTCGTTGTCCGTATTTCTGATAAAAAACTAATGACGTTATGGGATGGTGTCTTTTTTATTTTAACACCTGACGCAGAAGGGAAATAACGCTCTTAGCCATTTATCTAATCGACATTCCACAGGAGTGGGCAATGGTGGCAGGTCTGACTTTTTGACATTTATCGAGTAAAGGGGGAGGGACGTAGGTGATTTAGTGATTTAAGGCGCTTAAATCACTAAATCACCTACGTTTCTGTCCCCCAATTGTAATACCGGTAATTGCGGAAGTTTTAAGTGATCTAGATCCTGGGTTGAGGAATAGAGCCGCAGATGCTCTTGGAAAAATTGGTAGCAGTTTGGCGATTAGCCCCTTGAAAAATTATGTAAAAATAGAGAAGGATCTGCATGTAAAACTAAATATGGCGGCTCAATTAGTGATATTAGGAGAATTTTGTAACTATTCAGCAAATAAAAGTGAGCCAATCTGAAAAAAAGTTCTTGACATGGTTTCCGAGTGTTTTTTGAAAAAATGATTGTAGTTGCGAGTAGATCCATAATGAGCACGCCAAGCTAACAAGAGCCACCTGAGACCGCTTTTGTAGCCTTTCACGAGGTCAAGCGTGGACAAAATTTGAAAACGTCTCACAACGCATCCTGACGACAAAAAAATCGTTTTAAAATCCCGTGTTATAATAATTCATTATAATACGGGAGATCAGGATGACAATTGAGAGTATCGATGTAGAAACAACTATAAAGCGGGTCAAAGATCTGATTGCCGCCGAAGAGAATCTGCCACCGGCACTTAAGGTTAGTCTTGAAGCTTTGCTGCTTTTGGTTACCATTCTGATTAACCGATTGGGGCTCAATAGCAAAAATAGCAGCAAGCCACCATCGACAGACCCGAATCGTGCCAAAAAGCCAAGAGTTCCAAGTGGCCGTAAACCGGGTGGTCAACATGGGCATGCGGGGACAACTCTGCAACAGGTTGCCGATCCGGATGAGATAAAGATCGTTGAAATTGACCGAAAATCTTTGCCGGTTGACGACTATCGTGAAATTGGATATGAGAGTCGGCAGGTCATTGATATTGAGATTTGCAGAATAGTTACCGAGTGGCGAGCTGAGGTTCTGGAAAACAGTAAAGGCAAGCGTTATGTAGCTCCTTTTCCGGAAGGTGTCACCCGGCCAGTGCAATACGGTGTCGGGGTGAAGGTCAACGCGGTTTATATGTCTCAATACCAGTTGATCCCCTATAATCGTATTGAGGATCACTTTCAGGACCAGATGCAGATTCCGGTCAGCGTTGGCTCCATCTGCAATTTTAATCAAGACGCATTTGAGCGTCTTGAGCACTTTGACCAATGGGTCAAAAAGCAGCTCGCCTCATCGGCCTTGGTTCATGCCGATGAAACCGGCATAAATATCAGCGGCAAGCGAGGCTGGTTGCATAATGCCTCAAACAACAAGTTCAGTTATTTTTATCCTCATGCCAAGCGAGGCGGCGATGCCTTGGATGAGATCGGAATACTGCCAGGGTTCCAGGGCGTCATGTGTCATGACCATTGGAAACCCTACTATAAATACGGCGTATCTCATGCTCTGTGCAATGCTCACCACTTACGAGAGCTTGAAAGAGCTTGGGAGCAGGATAATCAGGAGTGGGCGCAAAAAGTGTCGGCATTGCTTAAAGAAATCAACAAGGCCACGCACGAAGCAGGCGGATGCCTGGAAATATCAGTTTCGGAGCATTACCGAAAACGCTACCGAGACCTGCTTCAAGAAGCCGAAATTGAATGCCCCGCTCCGGATGAAACAGAAAGAAAAGGGAGCAGGGGGAAGGTGCCTCGATCAAAATCCCGAAACCTTTTAGAACGCCTTCGGGATTTCGAGAACGATGTTTTGCGATTCATGGTTGAGGAGATAGTTCCCTTTTCCAACAACCAGGCGGAAAATGATTTGCGAATGACAAAAGTTCAACAGAAAATATCAGGTTGCTTCAGATCTATGGAGGGAGCTAAGATATTCTGCCGAATTCGCAGTTATTTATCTACGTGTCGCAAGCAGGATGTCTCTGCCTCTGAGGCGTTGCGTTTATTATTTGAAGGGAAATGGCCTCAATTTATGAGGCCCCAATGACTACTCTGTTGTTATGCTAAAATGTAATGTGCTGAATAGTTACAGAATTTTTATATTTGGAAGAAAGTTTAAAAGTCCTGGAAGCATCTCAATTGGATGATTTTAGTGATGTAAGAGGTTGGGCGACAGAATGGCTTAAAGAATTAACTGGTCAGGATTTTGGTGATGATGCAGCAGCATGGCGGAAGTGGTTTGAGGATGAAAAAGTTAAAAGAGGATTGAAGTGACGTTGACGCCGTCTCGGTCCCAGGGAAAACGCTCTTAGCTATTTATCTAGCTGACATTCCTTACAGGGGCGGTGGGCGGGAATCAAAATAAAGAAGCGTCTGGATGTCGAAGCGTATGATGAGACCGATTATGAATCACTACAGAACGACCCAAACATTCGTGCCATATCACCGCCGAAGGAATCATTGTTGGAACTTCGGGAGATTGTGAGCAATCTTTTTGTAGTGGAGCTGGAATCCATACTCTGTCGAGCCAGAAAAAA
>Ga0208863_1002263_pt1 | contig 10236 bp, 7 predicted proteins | sample RifOxyD3_FD_184040 | JGI IMG/M metagenome (GOLD analysis project Ga0208863, IMG submission 184040) | Soil microbial communities from Rifle, Colorado - Rifle Oxygen_injection D3 (SPAdes) | ecosystem: Environmental > Terrestrial > Deep subsurface > Rock core/Sediment | place: Rifle, Colorado...
AATCCATCAGCCTGTCGCACATATTACTGGTTCTGTGTGCTCCTTTAATTTCTAAACCAGGCTTGAATTGCTCTCTGTTTTTGCGAAGCTCTCCAATTTTTTCCTTTACTTTGTCGGGTAAATTTGATTTATGTACCCATTCAAACAATCTTCTTAATTGTTGTGAAAAACTCGATATTGATTCTGCATTATAACAATTCCATACTTTGGTCATTAATTCATTGTTGTTATGTACTTTTTTAGTGCATGACTTTATCTTCAGGACTGAATGAAGATAACATAGAACCAAAATTATATCTGAACAAATATTATTCCATGCATTTTTAGTCGCTTTCCAACCGTCTGTATTTACTGTTTCCGGGTTATATTCAAGTCTTAATAACCGGGCTTCTTGAATAAATTCACCATAAGCTTCCTCAAGCCCTTCTTCTGTCGCATCTTTAGATAAAGAAGAGCCTAATATACAACCGTTTGATACTGTTGTAGCAAGATATACCCGTTCATCATACCATTTTGTATGTTTTTCATCTGCTGATATGTGTTGTGGTAATTTTTCTGTATTTTTTATGTATCCTCTCAAAAAGTGGTTGTCATGTCATGCTGAATTCATTTCAGCATCTAAAATCGAGATTCTGAAACAAGTTCAGAATGACATAATATTGAGAGGATACTTTTTTATTGTCGTTGCAACAATTGAATTTCTTCCCAATGAACAATATGCTCTATACCAATACATCGCATCTTTGCCAAAATTATTTGCCACTGCTTCGAATGAACTTCCTGAATGATATGTATTTAATCCCTTTGAAATTTCTTCTGTCTTTCCTATCATGAACGGCATTATCCTATAAAAAAGCAAAAATATCAGCTGCCAACAGAGCCCCTTCCCGTAATATTTTAGGCGGATTTGTTGTCAGGTCTATGATTGAAGAAGATACTTTATTTTTTGTTTCTCCGGCATTTATTAATAAAGCAAGTGATGAGTTGGAAAATTGTTTTTTTACATCTTCTGGCTTATAGGCAGAAGGATAACCAGAAAGATTTGCGCTTGTAGTTGCTAACGGTTTATCGTAAAATGTTAAAAATTCAAGAAGAAAAGGATTATCCGGGACTCTTATACCAATAGTAGATAACCTTGTTATTGCCGGATTGACTCTTTCTGATTTATTTAATATTATAGTTAAAGGTCCTGGCCAAAAATTATTCGTTAATTTTCTTGCTTTTTTTGAAAAATTTTTTACATAAGGTAAAAGTTGTTCCGTATTTGCGCCTAAAAGAATTAAAGGAAGAGAAACCGGACGATGTTTTATAATATAAATATTAGTTATTCCCTGTGGTTCATCAATATCCGTTCCTATACCATAAACAGTATCTGTTGGAAATGCAATTACTTCACCTTTTTGTAATAATTGTTTCATTTCTTCAAAAATATGTTTCAATTCAGTTTTTTTGTTAAGTATTATTTCTTTCATTACTTTTTTTATCGGGTAGGGCAAGCCCTACCCCTACATTTTATTACAATTCAATTTTAGAATTGAATCAATCTAACCTGGACAAGCCAGAAATATCACCCTGAACTTGTTTCAGGGTCTCATAATATTTTTTTCCATTTTGAATTTAATTCTTAAGATACTATTATATGATAAAATATATTAAATTACTCAGTGATTATAGACCTTTTATTTTATAAATATTTTAAAATAAGGAGAAATTAATAATGGGACAGTATTTTAAAGATACGGAACAACTGTATAAAGTATTCGGAACTTTATTTGAAAAGTCAAAATATGACCCCAAACTTGGTCCAAAACTTGCCAAAGCAGGTCTCATTATAAAGTTTAATTATACAGACCCTTCGGGTTCGATTACAATTAATCTTAAAGATAAACCCGCGGAAGAAGGCGCTTATGTAAGTTATGAATTTGGGGAAAGTAAATGGGTACCTGACGTAACAATGACACAATCTTCTGATTTTAGTCATAGATTCTGGTATGGTAAAGAAAATGCAATTGCGGCTTTGGCAATGAGAAAAATTATTGCGTCCGGTGCCATTCCCAAAGCAATAGCCTTAATTCCTGCTATCAGACCTTTACATCGTCTTTATCCCAAAATTCTGGAAGAATTGGGCATGACAGAATTACTTATTAAGGAATAAAAAAAATTCTTTATTCCCTTTTCGGCCTTTGATAGGGGATTCGGTAGTATTTAAAATATTAAAACCTATATTTTCCATTGACCTGCATAAATCATTCAAAACCTGCAAGCGAATATCGTCAGAACGAACAACTCCTTTTTTTACATATTTTTGTCCTGCTTCGAATTGAGGTTTTACAAGGCATATAATCTCTTTTTTGTCTTCTAATAAATTTGCTATGGGAATAATTACTTTTAAAAGTGAAATAAAAGATACGTCTATTACTGCTAATGTTGCTTTTGGACTATTAATTTTATATAAAAGCTCAGGTCTAAAATACCTTATATTAGTTTTTTCCACACAAATAACCCGTGAATCATTTCTTAATTTAGACGCTAATTGTCCATAGCCTACATCTATTGAATAAACCAATTTAGCCCCTTTTTGAAGCAAACAATCCGTGAAACCGCCTGTGGATGCACCAATATCAAGACAAACCCTATCAGAAACACAAACATTAAAATCATTAAGTGCTTTTTCCAACTTAATCCCACCCCTGCTGACATAATTGTGATTATCCGATACAACTTCTATTTGAGAAGATGAATCAATAAATGTCCCGGCTTTGATGATTTTTTTATTATTAACAAATACCAGACCTTTCATAATAGCTGACTGGGCAACCTGACGCGTCTGAAAAAAGCCGGTTTTAACCAAAATTACATCTAAACGTTCTTTGTCTGTTTTCATAAATATATATACTTAGCCACGAATTGACACTAATTATCACGAATAATAGTAAATCCAATATTTATATTATAACGCAAGCATTATTTTAAATTTGTGCTATAATATTATTAAATAGGAGTGGTTTAATAATTATCGGAGAAACGGAAATGAAAAAGATTAGCGTATTAATAATTTCTTTTCTAATGCTCATATCCTGTGAAAGTCTGGTAACAGTCAAAAATCCCCTTTTAGATTACACTCAGGTTTATAAAAATTCTTCTGCTTTCACCTGGCAACAGGGAGAAAATATAAGTCTTGAAGTTGGAGAAAATATTCAGTTGGGAATTAAAAATATAAGGCGAAATACAATAATTACTCCCAAATGGTCAATTAATAACAACCTTGTTGGGGAACTGGATGTAAATGGTATATTTAAAGCTAAACAACAGGGGGCAACAACTGTAACAGCTAAAATCGGAAATACGCTAATTAAAACTTATGCCATTACGGTAATTGAAAAAACATTACCCTCTTCCTTACCTATTTCTCAATTACCAACTCCTACCCCAACACCCGGTGGCGGGAATGTTCCTACACCAACTCCGGTACCGGGAGGCGGGAATCCATCCTCTTCTCTCCCCTCTTCCCCTTCTTCTCCTTCATCCGAGGATACTTCTTCTCCCAATATGTGTATTTCTTTAACATATCCGGGAAACGGTGCGTTATTAACGGCAAACGCAACATTGAGAGCACAAATAACACAATGCGGATTACGTGTTCAAATCCTGGAAGAGAATAACTCTCTTCCTCCCGGTTCTCCTCCTCCTGTTAACCCTGATGTAAGAATCAGCTTCTATTACAAAAAAACTCTAAATGGTGAGCCTGTCTTAATAAGAGAAGGGTTTAATCTTTATGAAACAGAGTGGCGGACAAATGAAGTAAGTAATGGAGATTATTATTTATTTGCAAGAACAAATTATGGCATTGAAAGTCCATCAGTACAGGTAACTGTTCAAAACGATTGCTGTCCACCACCTCCCTGTTTAACCGGTTATAAACAAAAAATAACAATAACAAATGCGGGCGGACTTTTAACGGATTATCAGGTTAATGTAAACAAAAACAACACAGATGCACACTTTTGGAGCAATGTAAATACTAAAGACGACATAAGGTTTTTTGCCGATGATGATATAACCCCGTTAAATTATTGGGTGGAAAAATTTGATACCGGTACAAAAACAGCTAATTTATGGGTAAAAGTTCCGAATATTCCGGCATCAGGCACAAAAAATATTTACTTATACTATGGGAAGATAACATCACCTTCCACTGAAACTTTTGATAATACATTTACAAAAGATTATGACCCTGATGCCACTTTGGTAGGTTTGTGGCATTTGGATGAAAATGGGGATAAAGGCGATGTAATAGATAGCACCGGAAATGGAAATGGCAAAAATGAATCTCATACTGGGACATTAATGGGGGCAGGGACTCCGGCATGGTCAAATGGAGATATTGGTAAGGGTAATGCTTTAGATTTTAATGAAGGAGATGCAAATAGTTATGTCCAGGTAACCAATACAGAAAGCATAAAACAAATAGCAGATGCAGTAAATAATTGTACTATAGAGGCATGGATATTTAGAAATAATAATACTCAATGGAATACTATTATGAGTACAAATACAGCATTTCGGTTTTGTATTATTCCTGATTCAGGTAATGATTTAAAGTGGTCATGGTGGGATGGTGGTGGTGTGTTGTCAGAAATATATAGTCCATTCACGCTAGATGGAACATGGGCTCATGTAGTGGGTGTAAAAGATTATAATGCAGGGACAGGACAAACAACGCTTGGTTTTTATATAAATGGAGTAGAACAGGCAGGTGCAAATTGTCCTCTTTCATTTAATCCTCTTGCAACAAATGTAATAAACTTATTCGCAATAGGGAAAAATAAAATTGGAGGATGGGGGGATGATATGTTTGACGGTAAAATAGATGAGGTCAGACTATATAACCGTAAATTATCAAGCGCAGAAATTAATGACCGTTATACCAATAATACAAATATAAGAGATGGCTTGATTGGCGAATGGCGATTTGAAGAAAATGGCGGGGCAACTGCTTATGACAGCCATTTATGGCAAAATGAAGATGCAAAATTTACTACAGGCAAAAGTTTAAAGTTTGATGGCACGGATGATTATGTTGAAGTTTTGGATAATAATAATCAAAGACCTCCACAAGTTTCTGTCGAAGCATGGTTTAAAACAAGCGGAACAGATGGAGCAATCATATCTAAAAGGAGAAATTTGGGGGATAGTTATTTGATTCATGTTGGAGTTATTGGCATTCCGGGAGAAGAAGCCAATAAAGTTCATTTTTCTCATTATGATGGTAGTTGGCATATAGTTAACAGCGTCTCCTTTGTTAATGATAATAATTGGCATCATGTTGTTGGAATCTATAATGGGTCTAATTTAAGAATATTCCTTGATGGGAACCTTGAAAATACGAACCCGGATGCAACACCTTTATCCCATGTCCCCGGCTTCCCTTTGTTTATAGGCTCTTATTTTGAAACGCAAAATGTTTTTAATGGTCTTATTGATGAAGTGCGTATTTATAATAGACCATTAGATGTAGATGAAGTTAAAGCCCACTATGAACGCAGAAAATACACAGCAACACCCCCGACTTTAACTTTTGGACAACCAATATGCAGGTAAAATACTGCATAAGGTTATAAATTCACATTCAGATACCCTCTCCCTTTGAGGGAGAGGGCGTGGGTGAGGGTTAGTTTATGCCTAAATACTTGCAAAAAAAATGCCCTTAAAGGGCTTTTAGGTTTAAGTAGAGAAGAGAGATTTATGTCTTTATTTAATTTTTTCTTAACTCCTTATTTACATCTTACAAACTTATTATAGTAATATTTTTTTTATTCTTGTGAGCTTTAACAATAAATTAATAACATTTAATAAAAGTAGGGTTTGTGAAAATTTAATAGCTTTTAAAGTGTCTAATGAAGTATATTTAATTCAGTTAATAATAACAATATCTTAACAGTGAAATATTAAAATACATTTATGATTAGGGAAAATTTTGTTTTAACTACACAAGATAACATTATTAGGTTCTATATTTTCATATAAGGAATATGTGTCTTCTCAATATCATGTCATTCCGAACTCGTTTCGGAATCTCAAATTAGATGCTGAAATAAATTCAGCATGACAAGGCAACTATTTTTTGAGAAGATACAAGAATATAATGTATAAATAAGGGGAGGATGTCCATGATTAATGCAATTAACAGAAATGATGCAGTAAAATTTGATTTTAGCACATCAACAGTTACCCAAAATCCTAATATTACTAATCCGGGTGCTTTAGATACGGCAGATAAATTAACTTTATCCGGGACGAAAGAAGCCAGTAGTGCGGATGTAGACTTTTTATTAAAAGTATATAACAATTCATGGTCATCAGCAGAAAAAAATCTTGCAATAAAAGCTCTTGGGGCAACAAAATCAGCTCAGGCAGCACAAAAACTTTATGATATTTACAAGAGGTCATCTTCTGGTGATGAAAAGTTAGCTGTTATTAATGCACTTGGTCAAACCCGTCAAATTTACGCTGCTCAAAAATTAGCAGATATTTATAAAAATTCCTCTGATTCATGGACAAAAGTTGCAACTGCTAAAGCTTTGGGAGAGACAAGAACATCTTATGCAGCAGAGCAATTATATGATTTTTTGTCTCATTCTGCTTTTTTAGGACAAGAAAAATGGGCTATTATTGAAGGGTTAGGTAACAGCCGTCAGGTTTATGCAGCTCAAAAGCTGAATGAATTGTATAACAGGGCAAATGATACCGGAGAACAAAGCGTTATTATAAATGCACTGGGAAATACAAGGCAATCACAAGCAGTGTATTATTTAAAAGATATTTATAAAAAAACATCATGGAGTGGACATTACCAGGATGTAATAAAAGCACTCGGATTAACAAAATCCGATCAGGCATCTCAGATTCTCCATGATATTTATAACAGGTCAAGTGACACAGGGACAAAGAACAATGTATTGCTTGCATTAGCAGAATTATACAAAACACCTGAAGATTTTTAATTAAATATTGAATAAACAATTTAGGGAGCAGGCATGCATGTTCCTTAATTATTCCAGTTTTTTTCTGTGCATGCTAATTATTTTTGTCGAACTTATATTTTTTAAATGTTTATCAATAAAATTAAAAATTTCCACCATTCTGACTGTTTTGCCCCTATCGATTAGAGTGTGAATAATTAAATGATATATATGTTTTTGAAGTGCTTGTATTTCTATATTTTTAACATAAGGACGTATATCTATGTTTTTTATTTTTTTATCTTTTTCTCTATTTATAATTACTTCCGATTTATTTAAAAACTCCTCAACTCCTTTATGAATATCTCCTTCAGTTTGTATTTCCAGTTCCCATATAGCCATTTTCATTGTATCAAAAACAGAAGCAGCATTGATTGGTAATCTCCAAACCGAAAGAATTTGAATCGTTTGCGGAAAAACATCATTTAATTGCTGTTTTAAAAAGTTAGGGTCATAATAATTGGTTAAAAATAAATCCGCATATTCACATTCACTTGTAGCGTTTACAGGTAATGGAGGTGAAAACTGTATTTGAGGCTGAGGGTTATAACCTGCTGAGTAAGCGATTTTAATATTCGCTCTTCGTAGAGCTTTGGAAAATAATTTTACCATGTCTAAATGAGATATGAATTTTGCATTGCCGGTTTTGTGAAATTTAGCCCTGATTCGTGAAACTGTAATTGAAGAAGGTCTTAAATTTATAGTATCTGTAAAAGTATTTTCATGTAGGGGTAATGCTTGCGTTACCCTTTTTATCATGGGTTGGGCAAGCATTAATGTGGTTTCATAAGCAGGACAAACACCACAATCGCTGCATTGTTCACTACATGATAAAGTGAGTTCTTCCTTAAAAGCCTTTTTATATTCTTCTTTTAAAAATTCTTTATTTATGCCGGAATCAATAAAATCCCACGGAAATTCAAAGTCTAAATTTCTTTCCGTATATATTAAATTCTCCCACTTTTGTATATTTTCTGATTCGTTCATTGCTTTTTGCCATAAATTATATTTAAAAAGGTCATCCCATGCATCAAGGTTAGCTCCATTTTTCCATGCTTTATATATTAATTCGCCTATGGAGCTATCTCCCAGTCCGATTAATGCTTCCAGTTTGCTTTGATAAGGATTATGAAAATTTAATTTAATAAATTTGGAACGGAGGGCTTGTTTTAAAAATTTTTGTTTTTCTGTGATTTCTTCAATAGTATTTAATCTACACCACTGAAATGGTGTATGTGATTTTGGAACAAATATTGAAAAAGTAATAACAAGATTAACATTTATTTTTTGAATACGTTTAATTAATTGGATAATTTCATCTAAATCTTCTTCGGTCTCGCCAGGTAGTCCTATTATAAAATACAGCTTAATTTTTTGCCATCCGGCTTTGGCTGCGGAATTTATAGTATTAAAAATATCTTCCTGTTTTATATTTTTATTTATAATATTCCTTAGTCTGTCACTACCGGCTTCTATGGCAAAAGTAAGAGTACTTCTTCTTACTGACTGAACAGCATTTGCCAGAGCTAAAGAAAAATTGTCTACTCTTAACGATGGTAAAGAAAAAGAATGCCCTACTTTGCTATAATTATTTAAAAGTTCGGGAATAACATCAACCAAAGCCGAATAATCACTTGTACTCAATGAAAAAAGAGAACATTCTTCATAACCGAATTTTTTTAGGGTTAAATCAACAAGGTTAAGAACATTATCCTTACTCTGTTCTCTTACCGGGCGATAAAGCATGCCTGCCTGACAAAAACGGCATCCATGCTCACATCCTCTTCTGACTTCTATAACAGCTCTGTCATGGACAGCAGGGATGCAGGATTCAGGAAAATCTAACGGATGATATTCTTTTTTTAATTCCTTAATTATGCGTCTGTGAATTTTGTCTCCTTTTTTATACAGCTCCGGTACATAGATTCCTTTTATTCCAGATAATGCAAATAATTTTTCCTCACGATTTTTATTTTTATTCTCTAATAAACTCTGTGTTATTTCCTGTATTATTTCTTCTCCATCCCCAATAACAAAAAAATCAATAAAATCTTTTATTGGTTCGGGATTAAAGGTATTTGCACCACCGGCACAAATTAACGGATAATCATTTATTCTTTCTTTTCGTAACACCGGAATATTACCAAGCTCAAGCATATTAAGCATGGTTGTATAATTTAGTTCATAACATAAAGAAAAACCTATTAAATCAAAATCTTTAAGTTCTCTTTTGGATTCAAGGCTAAAAAGCGAAAAATTATTTGTTTTCAATAATTTTTGCATATCCGGTTCAGGGGAATAAACCCGCTCAGCTAAAGCATAATCAAGTTTATTGATTATATGATAAAGTATTTTTTGTCCCAGATAAGACATGCCGATTTCGTAAATATCAGGATAACAAAGAGCAACTTTTATTGGTGTTTTTGACCAGTTTTTTTTACAAATCCCGAATTCCTCTCCGATATATTGAGCTGGTCTTGTAATAGTACCTATTAAAGGGAAAAAAATGGATGGTGAAATATTAGACATTTATTATTAACCTCATTATGATTTCTATTATAACAGTTTTATAAATATTTAGTAATGGTAATGCTTGCGTTACCATTACATCCGGCCGACTATCTGCCAGCCGTCTTTTGATAATAACAGATAATCCGTTAACTCATAAGAATTTATTGCGTTCTTTTTTTTGAGTGTAACTTTATACTTAATTTCTGCTCTCTCCAAAGTTTGTTTAAGTTCTTTAAATTTTAAAGAAACAAATTGTAACTCTTTTTTTGGCATAAATATTTTTTCTATTACAGGCATTGGATTTATTATTTTACCGTCTCTTATACTATCTAAGGATTTCCAGTAATAAATTACGGTATCGGTAGGACACGAAAGTAAAGAAGGTACATTATAAAGTTTAGGTTGAGTTTCAAGTATAGCTTCGCTTTGTTTTTCTGCCCACATCGCCTCTTTTTTATTATTAAGTTCTGATAATAAATTACTCATTTCGGAATAAACATTAAAAAGTTCATATCTATGCCCCGGATTATATGTTTCATAAGAAGGCAAATCCTGTATTAAAAACGCCACTATACCTTTTTTGAGCCATTCCAATGCAATGTCTTTTTTATTTAAGATATGAGAATAATAATAAGCTATATCAGAATAAAGACGGGGGTATTTATAAGGATTAAAATCTATTGCTGTTTTAAAAAAATTACAA
>Ga0208863_1002265_pt1 | contig 10225 bp, 7 predicted proteins | sample RifOxyD3_FD_184040 | JGI IMG/M metagenome (GOLD analysis project Ga0208863, IMG submission 184040) | Soil microbial communities from Rifle, Colorado - Rifle Oxygen_injection D3 (SPAdes) | ecosystem: Environmental > Terrestrial > Deep subsurface > Rock core/Sediment | place: Rifle, Colorado...
CGGGGCTAGAGTCACGGCTAGAGTCACGGCTAGAGTCACGGCTAGAGTCACGGCTAGAGTCACGGCTAGAGTCACGGCTAGAGTCAGCCCTGGCGGTAAAAATATTTCTTCTGCTGAGCAGGGCTGAAATGGGCAAGGCAGCCCTGGCCATTGATCTTGGGCACAAGACCGTATCCGGAGAGCTGCATAAACAAATCAAGAGACTTCTAGCCTTAAATTTGATTGAGATGACCATCCCTGACAAGCCCAATAGCCGACTCCAGAAATACCGGCTCACCGATAATGGTTTGTCTTTGCTCGCCTCCCTTCAGGAAGACAGGTCATGAACTATCCTTCCATCCGCATCGAAGGCGCTATCCTCTCCCCAGACATCCTCGACCGCATCGAAGAATCGCCAGGACAACGGCCGGCAGACTTTAGTCTTGATAATGCGGTCAAGGACGAGATCGCCCGCGCTTGGGCCGATGCCCAGGACTACTGGCGCATCTTCCAACGTAAACTTGACGCCCTCAAAGTTGACTCCCCGGCTACCACCGAAACCCGCCAGTTGTGGATTCAACCTCTGCTCGGTCTGCTTGGCCATCAGCTTGAATACCAGGCCAAGGCCGCTGAGCTGAACGGCAAGCTCTACCCCATCTCCCACCGCGTCGTCAACCGGGCCAACACCCCAATCCATATCATCGGCTGCCGGGAGCCCGCCGGGCTGGATCGCAAACCGGAAGTACGCCGTTCCACTTCATCATTCAACATTCATACTTCATCCTTGTCTTTCCGCATGTCGGCCCATGCCATGGTGCAGGAGTTCCTCAACCTGCAAGACGAACTCTTCGGCCTGGTCACCAACGGTCTGGTGCTGCGCTTGCTGCGTGACAGCTCACGGCTGATCAAGCTCTCCTATTTGGAGTTTGACCTTGACCGCATCTTCAGCGATGGCCTATTTGCCGATTTTGCGGTGCTTTATCGTCTGCTGCACGCCAGCCGCCTGCCCCAGAGTGTGGATGCCTCTGCCACTTGTTGGCTGGAGCGTTACCATCAGGACTCTTTGGACTCCGGGGCGCGTATCCGCGAGGGGTTGAGCAAGGCGGTTGAAAAGGCGATTCTCGACTTTGGCAATGGCTTTCTTGGCCATCCGGCCAACGACGACCTGCGGGCCGCCATCAACTCCGGCAGCCTATCGCCCAGAGAATTTTATCAAAATCTGTTGCGCTTGATTTACCGTCTGCTTTTCCTTTTAGTAATTGAAGAACGGCATCTGGTGTTTCCACCTCAGGCCGATGCCGCCAAGCGTGACATCTATTACCGATATTACAGCCTGCAGCGTCTGCGCCGTCTCTCGGAGAAACGCCATCTGGCCGACCATCGCCGCCATGACCTCTGGCTTGCCTTACTCGCTAACTTCCGTCTCTTTGCAGCCGAGGGGCCGGGGCTCAAACTGGGTTTGGCGCCGCTGGCCGGTGATCTGTTCGGACCCGAGGCCATCGGTCCGTTTGCCAACTGCACCTTGGGCAACGATGTCATCCTTGGTTGCCTGCGGTCGCTTGGCCTCTATCAGCACCCGGACAATGGCCAGTTGATCCGGGTCAATTACGCTGCCTTGAATGTCGAGGAGTTCGGCTCGGTCTATGAAGGGTTGCTGGAGTATGAACCGGCCTTCCTCCCGGCCGGTAGTCACCTGGATTTCGCCTTTGCCCAAGGTGGGGAACGCGCCGCCACCGGCTCGCACTACACGCCGGATGATCTGGTGCAACCGCTGATCAAGCATTCGCTCGACTATCTAATTGCGGAAAGGCTGAAAGGCCCTGATCCCGAGAAGGCCTTGCTCGCGCTCCGGGTTGCCGATATCTCCTGCGGATCCGGCCATATCCTGCTGGCTGCCGCTCGCCGCATTGCCACCGAACTGGCTATTGTCCGCACCGGTGAGGAGCAGCCGTCACCTGTCGCCTTCCGCAGCGCTATCCGCGATGTGATCCGGGAGTGCATTTATGGTGTGGACCTGAATCCGCTGGCCGTCGAACTCTGCAAGGTTGCCCTCTGGCTGGAAGCTCATAACCCCGGTCAGCCGCTGAACTTCCTTGACCACCACATTAAATGCGGCAACGCCATTGTCGGTTTTGCAAAACGGGAGGAGATGGAACGCGGTGTACCGGATGAGGCATTCGTCACCATGCCGGGCGATGACAAGCCGGTAGTGGCAGAATTGCGGAAGCGCAACAAACGGGAGCGGGAACAAAAGGACCTGAAGAGGTTAGAATATATCTCTCCGGAGATTCAAAAGCAGCTCGACGCCATCCTCAAACGCTGGCGGGAACTCTCCCGTCTGCCGGAACGAAACCCAACGGAAATCGAGGCCAAGAAACGCCGGTTTCAGGACTTCACCCAAAGTCAGGACGCCTGGTTGTTGAACCAGATCGCCGCCATCCCAATTGCCCAGTTTTATCTAGCGAAAACCCCGGAGAATTTACCCAAAGTCATCACCGATGAAAAGTTTCGTTGCTACCTGGCCGGAGAACGGCAACCCCAGGGTCAGGCCACGGCGGCAGCTTGGGCGCTTGGCAGAGATAGGCGCTTTTTCCATTGGTTTCTGGAATTTCCGGAGATCATTGAGCAGGGTGGCTTTGACTGCATCCTGGGTAACCCGCCGTATCTGGGCGGTCAGGGGTTGAGTGGTACTTACGGCCAAGCCTTCTGTGAATATGTGAAATGGGAATACGCCCCTGCTGGTCTCTCTGACCTGGTGGCCTATTTTGTCCGCCGTATTTACGGCCTTCTGCGGCCTGGTGGTTTTACCGCCTTCATCACCACCAACTCCATAAAGGACGGTGATATTCGCAAAGATGGGCTTGATCAAATACTGGCTGATGACGGGGCCATAAACATGGTGGTGCGCGGCATCAAGTGGCCTGGACGAGCAAAACTCGTTGTATCGTTGGTTGCACTGCACAAAGGTAAATGGCCAGGAAAACGAGTTCTTGACGGAATAGAAGTTTCTTACATTAATTCCTATTTCGAGGATGGAGAGGATGGAGGCGATCCAAAAATCTTGCTGGAAAACTCCAACAAACTTTTTGTTGGCTCTGAATGGGCCGGTGACGGTTTCCTCCTGACCGCAGAGCAAGGGATGCAGTTATTAAAGAGTGACCAACAAAATAATCAGGTTGTGTTACCGATCATCAATGGCGATGAAATTAACAATCACCCAGCGCAGCTTCCAAATCGATATACGATCTATTTCTCTGATTTTACTTTTGATAAGGCACAGGCATTTGATGGGCCATTACGTTATCTTGAGGCCCATGTAAAGCCGCTACGTGACAATCACAAAGAGCTATCGTTACGTACGAAGTGGTGGCTATATAAGAGGCCAACACGTGATCTTTATATTGCGCTTCAAACATTAGGTCGCTGCTTTGTCGTTTCGCGCACGACAAAGCACCTTTGTTTTTCTGGGTCCACAACGGATAACGTCTTTTCAAAAGCACTGGCAATAGTTACAACCAACAAATGGGATGTATTTGCTGTATTGCAGTCAGGATTCCACGATGTTTGGGCGCGAAAATATAGTGGCTCATTGAAACAAGACTTACGATATACCCCCTCGGACTGTTTCGAGACCTTCCCTTTTCCAAAAAATCTTTGGCAATCCACAAACTCTACGCTGGCCACTTTGGGCGAGCGCTATCACGAACACCGCCGCGCCCTCATGCTCAGCCTCTGGCTCGGCCTCACCGACATCTATAACCTTTTTCACAACCGTGACCTCTCACCGGAGTGGGTCGCCAAGGTCAGCAAGAAATCCCCGGCAGAGGCGGGGGCCGGCTACCATGGCCTTCTTGAACTGCGCCGCCTGCACCGCGACCTTGACCACGCCATCCGGGACGCCTACGGTTGGACCGATCTCAACCTTGGCCACGATTTCGTTGAGGTCGAAACCCTCCCGGAGAACGACCGCGTCCGTTATACCATCAGCCCCGCCGCCCGCAAGGAAGTCCTGAAACGTCTTCTGGCCCTGAACCATCAGCGCGCCGCTGCTGAAGTTGTTACTGCTGCCACCACTCCGATCAAGGCAAAACGTGGCCGAAAAGGCAAAGGCGATGATAGCCAAGGGAGTTTGTTTTGATGCAGAAGCGCAATTTCTGGAATTTTCACTGTAGCCGCCCACGTTGGAAGGTAATATGACGGAACTCAGAATTTCATTCGAAACCGAGGGGTTTCCATCAGGCACGGTTGCCAATGGTATGAATGACCTGCAAGTGACGTGGGATGACATCCTTTGGGCTGCCATGACGGTCGGCCGTCCGAACAGGTACTTTGTCTTCCGCTATGGTGACGCATCTCGATATGAGGCCATATTCCGCTGGTCGTTGACTCGGATGGCGTTGGAGCAAAGAGGGCCAGGCGCCTTCCGGCTCCGACGCACAAAGGCCGCGAAGGCACTCGATCCAACCGAGAAAGGGGCGGTAAGCTACTTTCTCGGCATGACATTCTGCAAACTTTTCGCAACGAAGCTTCTGGATACACCATGGTTGCTTCATCTGGATGTCTTTCGACCAGATCTGGATGTCGTTTTATCGGGGAGGTCCCGGCCGGATCTCATTGGCCGACAAAAGGGAACGGCGCAGTGGCATGCCTTTGAATGTAAGGGACGAGTCAGTAACCCGGACTTGACAGTAAAGCGCAAGGCAAAGGAGCAAGCGCAATGTCTGGTGGCCGTGGGCAGCACCTCCTGCACTCTCCATATTGGGGCAATCACGTATTTCCAGAACGATATTCTCAGGTTTTTCTGGCGTGATCCTGAACCGGTGGAGGGAAGAAAAATCAGGGTTCCATTTACCTCTGACGCCTGGCGATACTATTACGCGCCGTTTGCGCAGCTTTTTTTCGACGCAGGCTCAAGCGGCGACAAGAATGGACTTGTATCCATTCACGGTCTTGATCTCCAACTGGGTATTCACCCTGCAATTGCAAACCACTTGAAAGAACACCGTTGGGATTTTGCTGTTGCTGCGGCTGCGGAACTCTCTGACGCATTTCACCAAAACGGATACCAGCCGGATGGTCTCGTTGTAAAGGCGGGAAAAAGCTGGAAAGAACCATTTGATGAGTCAAGTTCCGAGGAACATCGCAAATGATCAACCACGTCCAAATCAACCTCCTCATCCGCGAAGGCGAGGGACTGACCGTCGAGTTCAAGGAGCGCTTCACTCCGCGCATCGACGAGGATATGGGGGCGCTTTTGCCAATACCAAGGGCGGCATTATTCTTCTGGGCGTGCGTGACAACCGAACGGTGGTATGGAACAGCTCACCAACAACCTCAAGGCCCCATCGCACTTCGCCTATTGGTGGAATGAAGGGAAGAAGTAAATAAAAACCAGGATTATCAACATGAAGGGGAGTAAATTACTCGGAATGAATACTCACGAAACTCTTGGCAAGATATCGGCGGCAGGGGATTCCCTTTTTGAGCGGGTCGTCTCAATCCTCGAACAGGCCAGGGCCAGCGTTGTCCGATCGGTCAATACCAACATGGTGCTTGCTTACTGGCTGATCGGCCGGGAAATTGTGCTGGAGCTTCAGGGCGGAGAGGAGCGGGCGGAGTATGGCAAGCAGGTTATCCAAGAGCTTTCGAGCGGACTTACGAAAAAATACGGTGGCGGATTCTCCGTTACCAACCTTCAATATTTCAGAAAGTTTTTCCAGTCGTATCCGGCGCGTTTGGGGATTCCGCGCCCAATGGGCGCGGAATCCCCCCGGACAGAACAGCAGGCGGAAATATCACGCCCGGTGGGCGCGGAATCCATGCACGGTTTCTCACCGCAACTTTCATGGTCGCATTACCGGGCCTTAATGAGAGTTAGCAAACCGGAAGCCCAGGAGTTTTACGAACGGGAAGCCATCGCCTGCGGCTGGGACAAGCGCTCGCTGGAGCGTCACATACATTCCCAATATTTCGAGAGATTGCTGAAAAGCCAGCACCCGCAAAAGATGCTGGAGGCCGCCAGAAAGGATGCGGGTTCGCGGGAAACCGCCATTGCAACCCTGAAAAATCCTTATGTGCTGGAGTTCCTGGGACTGCCCCAATTGTCTGCCTTGCAGGAAAGCCAACTGGAATCCGCTATCATTACCCATCTGCAGGCTTTTCTGCTGGAGCTTGGTAAGGGATTTGCGTTTGTTGCCCGCCAAAAACGACTGCGATTCAATGATACCGATCTGTATGTTGACCTGGTTTTCTATAACTGTATTTTGAAGTGCTACCTCCTTATCGATCTCAAGATGGGCGAGCTTTCCTACAAGGATGTCGGCCAGATGGACGGCTATGTCCGCATGTTCGATGACCTTTATATCGCCCAAGACGATAACCCCACCATCGGCCTGATCCTCTGCACCGAGAAAAACGAAGCCGTGGCCAGGTATTCGGTATTAAACGAGCGGAGGCAGATATTCGCCTCTAAATACATGCTTTACCTGCCAACGGAAGAAGAACTTGCGCGGGAGCTTGCAAGAGAACGTATGCTGATTGAGGCGCAGTTGGAAGAACGGCGTTCAATAGCTGAAGCGGAAGAAAGCGACAATGCAAGATAGAGAACATTGCAAAGACATTCTCTACGACGCCATCGAAGAGGCGGTTGGCCAAAGGGATAAGCGCCCATGATCTACCCCGCTATCCGCATCGAAGGCGCCATCCTCTCCCCGGACATTCTTGACCGGCTCAAAGACGCCACTGGCCGGCGCCTGGCGGACTTCGGCCTGGTCAGCGGCGTCAAGGTCAGCAAGAAATCCCAGGAAGAGGCCGAGGCCGGCTACTATGGCCTCCTCGAACTACGCCGCCTGCACCGCGAACTCGACCACGGCTTTCATGAGGTCGAAACCTTGCCCAAAAACGACTGCTACTGTTACACCATCAGCCCGGCGGCCCGGAAGGAGGTCTTAAAACGCCTGCTGGCTTTAAACCACCAGCGCGCGGCTGCTGAAGCTGTCACTGTCGCTTCCATTCCGGTCAAGACAAAACGTGGCCGAAAGGTCAAAGGCGATGATAGCCAAGGGAGTCTGTTCTAATGTGTGGAGAAAGAAAACCCCCCTCGGTCCCCCCTTGTCAGGGGGGAAGAAAACAATCGCCTCCAACGGGACGCGGGGGAAAAAAACAATCGCCCCCAATGGGTCAAGGAGCCAGACAACATCCGGCCTCAACTGAGCAGGTGGCTAGTCTGAATTTAATCGTTGATCATGCTAATTTGACCAGGAAAAACCAACAAAAGATGGCACAGGAAGGGTTTGCACCCTCCCCTGATAAGGGGAGGGCCGGGGAGGGGTTTTCTTCCCCCCTGCCAAGACGGGACCGAGGGGGGTTGCCGTTTCTCCCCTACAACAAAAATCTCACCCTCCTGGCCCGAGAAAACCGCAAAAATCCCACCCAAGCCGAAAGCAAAATCTGGCACGAAATCCTCTGCAAAAAGCAATTCGCCCGATATAAATTCCTTCGCCAGAAGCCGATAAGCAACTACATCGTGGACTTCTACTGTGCCGACCTCCAACTGGTAATCGAAATCGACGGCGACAGTCATGCAGAAACCCTGGAATACGACGCGGAACGGTCAAAAATTCTCAACGCTTACGGGCTCACGGTAATCCGTTATAACAACAACGATGTGCTCAAAAATATTATGGGGGTCTACGATGACTTGGCTCGACGAATCCAGACCGACAAGGACGGCGCTATTTGCCATGACTCCGAAAAGGATGACTGAATAATGGATAAACCCATGCAGGAGAAAAAAGATCCACATATGACCAAAGCACCAAAACATAAATGGACCTTCGCCGCCCGCTTCCGGTATCACGCCTTTGGCTGGCGCTCTCAGCCTGCTATCGAACGGGTAAAAGAAGCGGTGTCGGAGATCAAGGCTGCTGCCCGACAGGATATGATACTGGGAGCCGAGGGTGCGATCCTGCTGCTTGAGAAATTGTCTCCAGCACTGGAACAGGTGGACAGCTCATCCGGGGCCATCGGCTCGGCGGTCAACAATGCCATCGAGACCTTGGTGCCGATCATCGCCCAAGCACCGTCCGATGAAACAACCCGTAGCAGCTGGCTTGATCGGCTGTGGAAGGCTGTGGAAGAGGATGCCATCCCTTACATCGAAATTCTGCCCGAGTATTGGGGTGTGTTATGCCGTACCCAGGAGATGGCATCACACTGGGGCGATGAGTTAATCATCCCGCTTCGGCACAGCTGGTCACAGGACAGGAGAGCTGGAGGCGGTTATTTCAAGGGGACATCCGCCTGCTTGAGCGCCCTCTGTGCCGCTGGCCGCTACCCTGAAGTTTTTTCCCTCCTTGACCTCGCCCCATACAAATTCTGGTCGTATCGGCAGTGGGGCGTCAAGGCCCTGATCGCCATGGGCAAACAGGCCGAGGCCCTACGCTACGCCGAGGAGTCACGAGGGATTAATGAGCCGGTGGCCGCGATAGCCGCCGCCTGTGAACAAATTCTGCTTGATAGCGGGATGGCGGATGAGGCTTATCGCCGCTATGCCATTACGGCCAACCAGAAAACTACATATCTGGCAACCTTCCGTGCCATTGCCAAGAAGTACCCTCAAAAAACGTCACGCGATATTCTCGCCGACTTAGTGGCCAAATCCCCTGGGAATGAAGGCAAGTGGTTTGCAGCGGCAAAATCGGCAGGACTCTACAGCGAGGCCATCGAACTGGCGAACCGGACGCCATGCGATCCAAAGACATTGATCAGAGCGGCGCGGGACATGAAGAGCCGCGAACCACGTTTCGCCGTCGAGGCCGGGGTAACAGCCCTTCGCTGGCTGGCGGCGGGCTACGGCTACGAAATCACCGGCTTTGATGTACGAGAGGCCTATCAATTCACCATGGAGGCCGCCCGCAATGCCGGCTGCGAGGGTAACGCCCGGGAACGTATCCGAGCCGTTGTGGCAAGTGATCCACCCCCGATCAGGATGGTCAGCACGATTCTCAGCTCCGAACTCGGGATGTTAGTCAAATGAACAGATCCACATGCCAGCAGGCGCTTGAAGCGTGGGAGCGTTGTTTGCTCTCCATAGTCACTGCAAGTGCAGACCATTGAGTCGGCAAATATGTGAAAACTGATCAGAGCATATTCCGCTGTTGCCATCTGGGCGGAACGCGAAAGGAAAGTCAAGAGATCGAAATCCGACCCCTTTGATCCCCTCTGACCCATTTTCCTATTTCACCTTAAGCCTTTTTGCTAATACTATTTGTTTTTTCAATGGAGCCATGGTCGGCAAAACCAATCTCCTGGCCATCGGAGGTTATCACAACTCCCCTTGAACAGAATTGGCAGGATTCTTTCTCGAAATACTGATCCAGTATTATTCTCCTGCCAACTTCAGCAACTGAATTTTGATCGGTAAGCAGAAGTTTCTGATTATAAAATTCACCAACAGTATTTTCCAACCTTCCTTCCCCATGAAGAATATCAAGAATATCATTCAACAATTGAGCCTGTTTGCGGGAAGGAGGTAAGCTTTCGGCAAACCTCTTAATAAATGTCAGTTGCTGCAATTGTTTCTTTCTAATGGACTCGTTTGTTGGTGTTAAGGCCTGCCTACCTGTCTCAAGCTACCGTTACCTGGTGCCTGCATACCAATTCGTTGCAAATACTGGCAAGACGGCGGCCGGCACCAGAGAAAAGACCCTTCCATGAGAGTTAGTTCATTGGGCATCAATGTCCGTTATCTTATTTTCAAGCAAAATTTGCGCCAATATCATGCTGTCGCTAATGTGCTGTTTTTAAAGATAAAATTTCCGGATGGAATGATTCTGGAGTAACAGAGAGAGAAAAATCTTCCTATGACTGAAGGCTCAATGTACCACTTTTACTCGAGTAGGTTTCTGCAGCGGTGCATCTGGGATGTTGTTCTTGTTTGGCTATTTTTATTGATAAGCCCCTTTAGATCCTAAAATCGGTTTGGGTCACGACCTCATGAGGCGGGCTTCTCGCAATGGGTGATATAGATGACGAACTGGAGGCTGGCTGTCCCTCCATCCGCGAACCGTGAGGCACGCGCTACCGGTTTCCGGTTGTCGCCACCTCAAAATTAGGCCGGAGTGCAAGGAAAGTCAAGAGATCGCGATTTTTTGAGGGTTAGAACGCCTGAGTGTGCTTTCTATTCCGACAGGCTTGCCATGCTTCGGCTTGACCACCTTTTTAGAAACCCGTATATTTTAACAAA
>Ga0208863_1002267_pt1 | contig 10221 bp, 9 predicted proteins | sample RifOxyD3_FD_184040 | JGI IMG/M metagenome (GOLD analysis project Ga0208863, IMG submission 184040) | Soil microbial communities from Rifle, Colorado - Rifle Oxygen_injection D3 (SPAdes) | ecosystem: Environmental > Terrestrial > Deep subsurface > Rock core/Sediment | place: Rifle, Colorado...
CCCGCGCCGGGTTCGACGTGGGCACCTCCGTCGCCGTCGACAGCAACGGCAGTCTTTGGGTCGCCGGCTTTTCCCAATCCCCGGCCCCGCGCTCCCCGCGTGACTTCGATCTCAGCCTTTGGAAGTACGCCGCGGACGGCCGCACCCTCCTGGGCGGCCCGTATATTCAGGAAGCCTTCCTGAGCGGCATCGATAACACCACCACCGCCCGCGTCATGGTCTCGAGCGGCATCGTCTCCATCGCCGCCCCGCGCGGACGCGGCGCGGCCGGGACCGACATCGCGTTGACCCGCTTCGATAAGAACACGAACAAGTTCGCCGGCCTCTTCGCCTGGCGTCCCGCCGACGGCTCCTCGGCCTTCCCCTCGGCTGTCATGACCAATCCCGGCGGCTACATCCTGGTGGCGGGCGGCGTCGAGTCGGACGGCACGACAGGGGCGTTGTGGCGCCACGATCCGGCCACGGGCGGCCTCCTGGGGGCGTCCCAGCTCGACGCGGGCGGCGCGCGCGGGGCGGTCTTCCGTGGAACCGATCTATGGTTGTCGGTCGACGGCTCGACCTCACCTTATCGCGTGACGACACAGACCGCCCTGGCTGGGGCCCGCTCGGATAACCGTGCGCCGCGCACCACGCCGACCTTCGGCGCGCCTTCCATCGCGGGCGACCCCGTCTACATCGCCACCACGACCTTCCTCGGCTTCTCAGCCGTCGACGACAAGGCGGGCAACGGCGACGGCCTGGGCGTGGGGACTACGCAGACCTTCTACGCCATCGACGCCGCCCCGTATTCGCTCTTCAACGCCAGCTTCACCTTGGTCGCCGAAGGAACGCATACCATCTCGTTCTACAGCGTGGACCTGGAAGGCAATCCAGAGGTGGTCAAGTCCTCCCATGTGGCTGTGGACGCGACCGCGCCCGTCGTCACCTTCTTCTCGACGGGGACGGCCTTCGCGTTCGCAGCACAGGACCCCGTCGTCAATGGGGTGGCGTCCGGGCTCAGGAGTCTCTACTACCTGATCGACGTCACGCCTGTTACATGCACGAATCCCCAACCCAGCACCGCGGCCGCGCCCGGCACCTGCGCCAACTTCGTCTACGGCGGGCCTTTCACGCTGGACGCAGGCACCCACACGGTCTACTATCTGGCCCAGGACAACCTCGGCAACGGTCAGAATGTGGTCGTCTCGAGCTTCGTCGTCGTAGGCGCCCTGCCGCCCGCCTTCAACCTAACGCCCTCCTCCGGGCCCATCGGAGTGCCCTTCACCATCATGGGCACGGGCTTTGGGACCTACGTAGGCGCCAACACGCGGGTCAAGATCGGCCTCAGCACCGCGCCGCTCTCGGTGTGGAACGACACCACCATCTCGGGAACCATCCCCAATCTCTCGACCGGGTCGTACGGCGTCACCATCGAGCGGCAGTTCGTCTCGAGCGTGGGCGTGACGGCGACTGGAAGCTTCTCGGTCGTCCCGCTCTCGCCGACCAGCCTGTCCGTCTCGTCCGGCCCCATCGGCATGCCCTTCACCATCACCGGCTCCGGCTTCGGGCCCTACGCGGGCGCGCTGACGCGCGTCCTGGTCGGCGGGACCACGGCACCGCTGTCCGTGTGGAATGACACGACCATCACAGGAACCATCCCCGGCATCTCGTCGGGAGCCGTCTCGCTGTCCATCGAGCGCGCTTCTTCCGACGGCGGACTCATGACGGCCGGACCCATGCCTTTCACGGTCACCGTGCCCTTCATCTCGACCGCCATCCCGACCTCAGGGCCTATCGGCAACGGCTTCACGCTGTCGGGGACCTCGTTCGGGCCCTACGCGGGCAGCCTGACCCAGGTCCTGATCGGCGGGTCCACGGCGCCGCTCTCCGTGTGGAACGACGCGACCATCACGGGCACGGTCCCGGGGAATCTGACGCCCGGCACTTATCCCATCTTCGCCCAGCGCCGCACCGGCGACGGCGGCGTGGTGAACTCCAACGCGCTCGGCTTCACGGTCGTCGCTCCCTTCGGCGCGTCGCTCTCCGTTTCATCAGGCCCCATCGGCATGCCCTTTACCATCACAGGGACCGGCTTCGGGACCTACGGCGGGGCCAACACGCTCGTCTTGATCGGAGCCAGCACCGCGCCCTTGTCGGTGTGGAACGACACGACCATTTCCGGAACGATCCCGGGCCTGTCCACCGGAACCTATACGATGGTCGTCGAGCGTGTCCAGGACGTGAACATCTTCAGTTCGACGGTCGGAGCTTTCAGCGTGGTGGCACCCGTGGTCGATGCGCTGACGCCTTCGTCCGGCCCCATCGGCGTCAGCTTCACCCTGACCGGCTCCGGATTCGGTCCTTATGCAGGGACTCTGACGCAGGTACTCATCGGCGGGGCCACGACGCCGCTCTCCGTCTGGGACGACACGACCATCGTCGGCACCGTCCCCGGAGGCGTGCCGACCGGGAGCCAGACGCTCGTGGTCCAGCGTCGCACGGGCGACGGCGGTCTCATCAGCGCGAACGCGGCGAACTTTCAGGTCACGGGGATGTCCCTGGCGGGGCTCACACCTTCGACCGGGCCCATCGGCATGCCGTTCACCATCACGGGCAGCCAGTTCGGAACCTACGACGGCGCCAACACGCGCGTGAAGTTCGGCACGGCCTTGGCGGCGCTCTCGGTCTGGAACGACACCACCATCAGCGGGACCGTCCCTGCGCTCTCGACCGGGGTCTATGCCGTCGCGGTCGAGCGCCAGCAAGGCTCGAACATCTCGGTCGCCAATCTCGCCGGCTTCAGCGTGGCGGATTATGCCATCACGGGTCTGGCCCCCCTGTCTGGACCCATCGGGATGCCCTTCACGGTCACCGGCGCGGGCTTCGGTCCCTACGCGGGCGCGAACAGCCGCTTGATGGTGGCCGGCGTGGCCGCCTCACTCTCCGTCTGGAATGACACGACCATCACTGGAACCATCCCGGCGCTGTCCTCGGGCACGGTGCCGATGTGGATCGAGCGTCAGTCAGGCTCCGGGGTCCAATCGAGCGCCACCGGCTACTTCAACATCACGCTACCCGCCGTAGCCACGCTGACGCCGTCCTCGGCGCCCATCGGAGCACCCTTCACCATCACCGGGACCAGCTTCGGCCCTTACGCGGGCTCGAACACGCGCGTGAAGTTCGGCGGCGTCGCGGCGCCGCTCTCGGTCTGGAACGACACCACCATCTCGGGCACCGTGCCCGGGGTGCTGAGCGCCGGACTGGTCAGCGTGATCGTCGAGCGCGCAGCTGGAGCGGGACTGGCCCAGGCTTCCGCCCCAGACTTCACGGTCATCGTCCCCATCATATCGGCCATGGGCCCGCTGAATGGCCCCGCGGGGACGGGCGTCCAACTTCTGGGCTCGGGCTTCGGTCCCTACGGCGGCTCGGCGACCCAGGTCCTGCTCGGTGCCACACCCGTGCCGTTGTCCGTGTGGAACGATGGCCGCATCGTCTGGACGGTGCCGACCGGTGTCGCCGACGGAAACTACCCGGTCGTGGTCTCGCGCACGGCGGCGGGCGGGGCAGTACAGAGCTCATCCATGACCTTCACAGTGGGGACCGGCATCGGCGGGGCCTCTCTCGGCTTGAGCGCCGCGCTGCCTTTGACCGCCAAGCCGGACTGGCATTTCGAGGGCTCGCTCCTCATCTCGACGGTGGCGAGCAGCCACATCGAGTCGCCCTCACACGCGGGCGTGATCGTGCCCGCCGGAGCGCTCAGCACGGCCACGGTGGTCACTATGGCGCGTGACCGCGTCAGTCATGGGGGCGACCGCGCGGCGGCGCTGACGGCGACCGGCCTGGGTGCTGGCGGCGAGGCGATGAGCTTCGGCCCCGAGGGGACTCATTTTGAGCGGGCAGTCACGCTGGAACTGCCCTACGACCCGGCTTTGGTGCCGGCGGGCAAGCTGGGTAAGCTGGCCATCCACTACTTCGACCCCGTAACCAAGAACTGGACGGCCCTGCTCACCACGACCGACGAGGTGCGGCATGTTCTGAGCGCGCAGACGAATCACTTCTCGCTTTATCAGCCGCTGGGCCACGGGATCGGCGTCCTGGCGGCCGACGCGACCTTCGGGTTCAAGGCGGTCTACGCGTTCCCGAATCCCGCACGCGGGGGGGCGGTCACCATCCGCATCCAGCCGGGGTTGGCCGACTCGGTGGCGGTGCGCATCTATACCACCAGCGGCCTCAAGGTCCACGAGTCCTCGGATTTCTCGCTGAATCCCAACCTCGACGACGGCAACGGCCTCGGCGCCCAGTACACCTACGACCATGTCTGGAATGTCTCGGGCGTGGGCTCGGGGGTCTACACCTACGCGGTCACGGTCAAGCGCGCGGGGCAGAGCGACATCCATAAGACCGGCCGGGTGGGGGTGATCAAGTGAAGACCATCCTCCTTGCCGTCTTGCTCGTTCCGGGCGCGACCTGGGCCGCGGAGACGGCTTCGTTCTTAACCGTCGGTGCCGGTGCGCGGGCGCTGGGCATGGGCGGGGCGTACTCGGCGTTGGGAGAGGACGCGGACTCGCTTTATTGGAATCCTGCTGGTTTGGCTCGGCTGGAAAGAAAAGACGTGGCCGCCTCGCACACCGAGCTGTTTGCGCCGTCGCGGCATGATTATCTCGCCTACGCGCACCCGACGACGATGGGAACCTTCGCGGGGGCGTTCACATATCTCAGCCAAGGGAGCCTCGACGGGCGAGACGCCCTGGGACATCCGACGGGAAGCTATCAGGCCTCGGACTCGGCCGCGAGCTTCGGCTACGCGCGCAAGACGGAGTGGGCCGATCTCGGGGCGTCCATCAAATATCTGCGCAGTCACATCGGTTCGACCGAAGCCCAGGGCGCGGCGCTCGACCTGGGCGCGCGCCGCAGCCTCGACGCCCTCGTCGTGGGGCTTGCCGCGCGGAACATCGGCCCGGGCCTCAAGTACGAAAACCAGCGCAACGACCTGCCGTTAAGACTCGCGGCAGGCGCGGCGTACAAACTGGTGGGCGGGCACGCTGTGGTTTTCGAACTCACCAACGGCCCGCGCGGCGCGGGCACGGACGCCGCCTTCGGCGGCGAATATCAGCCGATGAGGAACGTCATGTTGCGTGGGGGCTACACGACCCAGAGCGCGGGCGGCGGAAGCGGCTTCGACGCGGCGAGAGGCCTCACCCTCGGCATCGGCGTCACCAGGGAACGCTGGCGGCTCGACTACGCGGTCCTACCTATGGGAGAATTGGGGACATCGCACCGCTTCAGCCTCGGCGGCCGATTTTGATTTTGGAGAAACGAATGAACAATTCTCTCATCGTCGCGCTGCTGCTCGTCGGCGGGTTCTCTGCGGCACAAAACACCCCGCAAAACGTCGGCAGCCGGCCCCAGATCGTCGTCGACAGCGACCGAAAAGCCGAAAAGGTCAAGTTCCAGGAGATGTCCACCCAGGAGAAAGCCGAGCTCAAGGCGGCCAGAACCGACGAGACCAAGTCCGCAGCCGAGAAGAAGGCCGCCGTCAAAGCCATCCTGAAGAGCTACCGGAAGAAGCGGCACACGCTTCATGAGCAGTTGAGGCAGAGCCGGAGCAAGAAGGATTGACATCTTAAAAGGGGAGAATATGGCGAAGGCAGACAAGAACAACGACAAAGACAAAGAGAAGACCCCGGAACCTCCCACCAAGGAGAAGGAGGTCCACATCTACTCGCTGGCCACCACGGTCAACGAGTGCATCATCTTCCTCGAGGAGCTGGAGGGCAGCCGCCTGCTGCCCATCTGGATCGGCATCACCGAGGGCCAGGCCATCGCGATCCGTTTCTCCGGCATCGTGCTCCCGCGCCCGCTGACCCACGACCTGCTCTTGGCCTCGGTCAAGCAGCTGGGCTTCGAGGTCGTCAAGATCGTCATCAGCGACATCAAGGAGAACACCTTCTACGCCCGCATCGTCGTGAGCGACGGGAAGAAGACCGCCGTCCTCGACAGCCGCCCCTCGGACGCCATCGCCATCGCGGTGCGCGCCGGCTGTTCCATCATGGTCGACGAGAGCGTGTTCGCGCGCTGCCAGACCCTGACGAAGCCGATCTCCGAAGAGGAGGTCGGGAAGTTCAAGGAAGATCTCAAGAACCTCAAGCCCGAAGACATCTTCAAAGACCTCAAGAAGGCGCCGGAAGAAGGGGGGAAACCTCCCAAGAAGAACGACCCCCCCAAGACCAAGGAGGATGAGAAATGAACCGGCTCGACATCATCAAGGCGGTGGCGAAGGTCCTGACCACCAAGGGCGAGGCCTCTCTGGCCGTCGAAACGACCTTCGAGACCGTCCGGCAGGCGCTCAGCCGCGGCGAGAAGGTTGTCGTGTCCAACTTCGGGACCTTCCGCGTGAAGTCCCGGCAGCCCCGCGTGGGGCGCAACCCCAAGACGGGAGAGCAGGTCAGCGTCCCTTCGCGGCGCGGCGTGCGCTTCAAGGCCTCGAAAAATCTACTCGAATAAATTACGCATCGGAAGCTTGACTCGGAACCAAGAGGTTCTCAGTCCAGTCGTGCGTATTCTTGAGTTTACTTACTCCAGAGCGAGTCTTTGTCTAATCAATATTCCGCAGGCAACCGATCGGTATGACTAAACAGAAGATTCTTGACGAGATAAAGCGCACGGCCATAACAAATGGCGGCATGCCTCTTGGTGCTGCGAGGTTTTTTTCCGTAACAGGAATCAAAGAATCCGCCTGGGTTGGCAAGTATTGGGCGCGCTGGAGCGACGCCGTTCAAGAAGCCGGCTATACTCCAAATAAAATGCAGGGAAGTTATGACGGCGCAGTTCTTATAGAAAGGCTTATCCCGCTCATTCGCGCGCTTGGGCGCTTCCCCACAGCCAACGATATGCGCCTCTGGAACCGGAATACGCCCGACTCACCGAACGTCAAAACCATCTTCAATCGCCTCGGGCCGAAAAAAGAGATGGTACAGAAAGCTTTTGAATATTCCCGCAATCGAGACGATCTCCAAGACGTAGCAAGCATATGCGCTCCGACAACTGGCACAGATGTTGCTCCGCAAGATGAGAAGCTCCCGAACGGAACCACGGCTGGATACGTCTATCTCATTAAATCCGGTCGCTTTTACAAGATAGGCAAGACGAACTCAATCGGTCGACGCAACTACGAGTTAGCCCTCCAATTACCCGAAAAAATCAAGACCGTACACGCCATAGAAACTGACGACCCTTCTGGAATTGAAGCCTATTGGCATAACCGTTTCGAATCAAAACGAAAGAACGGCGAATGGTTTGAACTTCAAGCATCTGACATCCAAGCTTTTCGCAAAAGGAAGTTCATGTAATGGAGCTTCCTTTTCTCCCCGACAGAGACTTCTTCACCATGCGCGAGGCCGCACGCCTGGCCCAGGTCCCGCCGCACACCCTGCGCTACTGGGAGGGCCGCTTCGGCGACCTGCGCCCCGCCCGCAAGGCGGGAGGGCACCGCCGCTACACGCGCGCGGACCTGGAGCTCATCCTGGAGATCCGCGACCTGCTCCACAAAAAACGCATGACCGTGGCCGGCGCGCGGCGCGCGCTCCTCGACAAACGCCGCGCCCCCACGGCCTTTGACGGCCCCAGAGGCACCCCCGCCGATTCAGCGCCCGCGTTGAAGCTCTTGCGCGAGGTCAAAAAAGAACTTAAAATGATCATCGAGGAGTTCGGCCGGTGACCATGACAGGCCGCGTCGCGCCTACGGTCGGGGACTGGCTCAATGGTAGAGCGCTCCCTTGGGGTGGGAGAGGCTACAGGTTCGATTCCTGTGTCCCCGACCGTGGGCGTGACGGGCTCCCGACGTGACGGGGTATAGCTCAATTGGCAGAGCGCTTGGTTCGGGACCAAGAGGTTCTCAGTTCAAGCCTGAGTACCCCGACCATCTTCTCGTGAACGCAGTGAGGGACGCCGCCGGCCGAACAGGCCGCTCCGGCGTCCTTTCGCTTGCCCCTTGCGCGCGCCCTTGACAAATCACTAGAATGGCCGACGCCGCCCCCTTGACGCGTCTATACTTGCTCGTGGAAGGACGGGTCCAGGGAGTGGGCTTCCGGTGGTTCGTCCGCGATCGGGCCGAGTCGCTCGGCCTGGCGGGCTGGACGCGCAACCGGGAGGATGGGACGGTCGAGGCGGAAGTCGAGGGGAGCCGGAAGGCCGTGGACGCGTTCGTCACAAGCCTCCGGGACCACCCGACCGCACGCGTGGACTCGATCGTGACGCGGCCGGCGGTCGTAAGTCGCGAAGTCGGATTCACCATCAGATGAGATAGGGGAACTATGGAACCGTCGACAGACACCATAAGCCAATACTTCAAAGGCATCCAGAAGCTCTCGCTGGTCACGCGCGAGGAGATGCACGAGCTCTGGAAGAAGGCCAAGAAAGGCGACGCGGCCTCCAAGTCGCGCATCATGGAGGCCAACCTCCGTCTGGTCGTGCCCATCGCCAAGAAGTACCACCGCCAGGGCATCGACTTCATGGACCTCGTCGAAGAGGGCAACCTGGGCCTGATGCACTCCATCGACAAGTTCGAGCCCTCGAAGGGCTACCGCTTCTCGACGTACGCCTCCTACTGGATCGAGCAGTCCATCCGCCGCGCGGTCGAGGAGCAGTCCAAGACCATCCGCATCCCGCCGCACGCGTGGGAGGCGTTGAGGAAGTGGCTTAAGATGTGGGAGAAGATGCACGTCAAGCTGGGCCGCGACCCGTCGCTGGCCGAGATGGCGCGCGCGATGCACTGGACGGCGCGCCAGGTGCGCGGCGTCCTGGACGCCGCCGAGGCCGCCAAGGGCATGGGCTCCTTCGACGCCCCGATCGATTCCGACGACGACAACATCACGGTCGAGGACATGGTCGCGGAGACCTCCGCGCAGTCGCCCGAGAACGTGATCGGCGTGCTGAAGCTGCACGACGAGCTGCACCAGGCCCTGCGCGAGATCGGCGACCGCGAGCGCATGATCCTGGAATTCCGCCACGGGCTGACCGGGCAGACCCCGATGACTCTGGAAGAAGTGGGCAAGCGCCTGCGCCTGTCGCGCGAGCGCATCCGTCAGATCGAGGAGCGGGCACTCCTGCGCCTGCGCCGCGTGGCCAACCGCATGGGCTTGATCGACCTCGAGGACGGCGGCCGCCGCAGCCCCACGAACCTGCAGCCGGGCTTCGACCGCCCCAAGCTCAAGACCGACATCCTCGGCCAGACCATCCCGGCCGGCCGCAAGACGGCCCCCTCGGCGCCGCATCTCATCCGCCGCCAGCCGCGCAAGCTCATGTTCACCGCTCCGTCCAAACCCACCGGCAAGAAGAGGAAGTGATGGATTTCAAGAAACACATCCACGACGTCCCTGATTTCCCCAAGAAGGGGATCGTCTTCAAGGACATCACGCCGCTCTTGTCCGATGCGAAGGCCTTCGCGGCCGCCATCGACCGCATGGCCGAGCCCTTCGTGGGCATGGGCGTGCAGATCGTGGCCGGCATCGAGTCGCGAGGCTTCCTGCTGGCGACCCCGATCGCCTACCGCCTGGGCGCCGGCGTGGTGCCCATCCGCAAGAAGGGGAAGCTGCCGCGCGCGGTCAAATCCGCCAGCTACGCCCTCGAATACGGCACGGACTCCATCGAGGCCCATGCCGACGCCTTCCCCAAGAACGTCAAGGTCCTTTTAGTGGACGACGTCCTGGCCACGGGCGGCACCGCCGCCGCCGCGGTCCAGCTCATCGAGGATATCGGGGGGCATCTGGTGGGCTCCTCCTTCCTCATCGAGCTGGGCTTCCTGGACGGCCGCGTCAAGCTGCCTGGGCGCAAGATCCACTCGCTCGTCTCCTACTGACCGCCCGGACCATGCCGCTGGGGCCGCTCTTCTCCAGCAGGAGCTCTGGCGGCATCCGAGCAAATGAGCGCAAAGTGTAATAAGATATGCGCCTATGCCTCGATAGCTCAATGGATAGAGCTACCCTCTCCTAAGGGGTAGATGTGGGTTCGATTCCCTCTCGGGGCACGATTTAGTAGTATAGCGATCCAATATATGACCCTTAAAGACAAGCAGCATTGGTCGGCCAAGTCGGAAGTCAAGCGCGACGAGCTGAAGGACGCGCTCACCCAGGCCCTGGACTGGATGATCCTCCATCGCCGCGAAACCGGCATGGCGCTGGGCGCGGCCGTGGTCCTGGCCCTGCTCACCGGCCTCTACCTTTATGGAAGGCATTCCCGGCAGAA
>Ga0208863_1002268_pt1 | contig 10211 bp, 13 predicted proteins | sample RifOxyD3_FD_184040 | JGI IMG/M metagenome (GOLD analysis project Ga0208863, IMG submission 184040) | Soil microbial communities from Rifle, Colorado - Rifle Oxygen_injection D3 (SPAdes) | ecosystem: Environmental > Terrestrial > Deep subsurface > Rock core/Sediment | place: Rifle, Colorado...
TCGCGCTCTTGCAGCTGAGTGCGACGGCTTTCACGCCTTCCTGCCGGTTGTAATAGTCCAGCCACTCCTGCGTGATGACAGGATCGGCGAGGTCGATCTTGTTGAGTATCTTCAGACAAGGGCGCTGGCGGTGTTCGCGCAGCTCGCGGATCATCGGGTTGCAACTCGCCTCGGGCGCGCGCGCATCCAGCACTTCGATGATCACGTCCGTGAATTCCATCGTTTCGGCCGCTTTTCTGCGGGCCGAGGTCATGTGACCCGGAAACCATTGTATTGCCATGTATACCTCTATAAATCCATTTTTTGGGCGAACCGCGGTGTCGCGTGCTCGCTCATTCCTAGTCTATCAACCTGATATGCCTGCGTCATTCGCTGCGCGGCTCCTTGCGCTTCATCCCAAACCTATGGATTTCTAAAGATTTACACGATCGATCGGCGCGGTCAGTAGCGCCAGTTGAGCTTCATTCAGATAGCACCATTCGCCTGGCGCCAGTCCCAGCGCGTCAAGTTTCAGATTGCCAATTTGCGAGCGGTTCAGCGCAGCGCAATGATTGCCCGCCGCCGCCAGCATGCGTTTAACCTGATGGTATTTTCCCTGTTCAAGCACGATTTCCAGCTTATTTCTGTCTATCATCCGGCAAGTCTCCGCTGCCAGAGGTTCCGGTTCATCGTGCAATTTGACGCCTTTTAACAGTAGCTCAATCAGTTCAGGCGTCACCGGGTCATGGGTGGTAGCGACATAGACCTTGGGGACGTGATGTTTAGGCGAAGACTGCGTGTGGATGAACGCGCCATCGTCAGACATCAGCAGCAAGCCCGTGGTGTCATGGTCGAGTCGGCCAACAGGCTGTACATCGCGCCGGGTAAACTGATCGGGAAGGATGGTCAGCACCCCGGGATGATGGCTGGGCTTGCGTGAGCACTCGAAATTCGCCGGTTTGTTCAGGGCGATATAGACCTGCTTGCGGAACTGCCACAACTCCTCAAAAATCGTGAATTCCAACCCGTCAGTCTCTATCGCGGTGTTTGTGTCGGTGATGACGGTGCCTGCGATACTGACTTCGCCGCGGGCGATCAGTTCACGGCACCACTTGCGTGTGCCAAAGCCCTGCGTATGCAGGATGCGATCCAGGGTTAATTTACTCATGGCGGGATTTTAACAGAATCAAGACGTTAACGCCGTGATGGCGGCGCTTTCCTTCGGGGCGTGGCCCGGCGTTTTTGCGGTGTCGCACGGTGGCGTAGCGGGGGTGCGGTGTTGAGGCTAAATTTCATGATGTGAAATGGCTGAATGTCGAAGTCTATCGTTACCGGCCATTCATAAAGCACGCATAATTTCCCCCTCTCAGTACGGCAAGTTGACACTACACACCTTGCGGGAATACAGTTCGCCCCACTTGCAAAACTGTCCACAGTACATCGCACCGCACGTACGGCGCGAGGCCAAAGGCGGAATTCCCCAGAACAGGAGCTGGCGCAAGGCAAAACCCGCGATGTCGGGCGCATGCCAGCTGCACCACTGTTCGCAAAAGGGGAAACACTGAAAATGATCGCACCAGTAGCTCAGATCGAATCGAGGATGTTTGTTATTCGCGAGCACTGCGAGAGGGTGGAGCCGAAGGCTCCGGGTATCCGTCGGCGTCCTCCTTGCGGGGACAAGGTCATGCTTAGTCCGCACTTGGCCGAATTGTATGAAGTCGAACCACGCGCGTTGAATCAAGCGGTCAAACGCAATATCGCACGCTTCCCGGAAGACTTCATGTTCCAACTGAACCCTGAAGAATTCGCCAACTTGAAATCACAATTTGTGACATCAAGTTGGGGTGGTATCCGAACTGCCCCCTATGCCTTCACCGAACAGGGTGTTGCCATGCTCTCCAGTGTTCTTCGCAGCAGACGCGCCATTCAAGTCAACATCGAAATCATGCGAGCCTTTGGGGGTGACGTGATGAAAAGAATACGCAATCAACAAATCCGCTTGCGTCAATATCTAACTACTTATATATTGACCGTATGAAGCCGCTCAGATTCACCGGCTCCAGCAAAGACGATCTAGCCGCATTCCCCAATGAAGCCAAAGGGTTGGCAGGGAACGAGCTTTGGCAAGTCCAGCTCGGACTGGAAACCGATGCTGAACGTGGGCGCAGGTGCTTATGAGATTCGCGTCCATGTGCTGGGCGAATGGCGCGTCATCTATGTGGCGAAATTCGCCGATGCTGTTTACGTGCTGCATGCCTTCCAGAAGAAGACGCAGCAGACGCGCAAAGAAGATATTGAGCTGGCAGCCGCCCGCTACAAGCAACTCAAGGAGATTGCAAAATGAATCAACTCAAAATCACCAAATCCAGCGGCAACGTATACATCGACCTCGGATTCCCGCCGGAAGAAGCTGCCATCCTCGCCATGCGTTCCGAACTCATGTGCCGTCTCGAAATCCTGATTCGCGACAAGGAATGGACGCAGGCAGAAGCCGCGCAAGTGCTAGGCATCTCGCAATCGCGCGTCTCCGACCTGATACGCGGTAAATTCGAGAAATTTAGTCTGGACATGCTGATCACCCTGGCGACCCGAGCGGGAAAGAAAGTTGAACTGAAGATGGCGGCTTGAACATGGAATACGAAACCGTGGTCTGGCCCCGAATATTATGACTGCTATAAAACCGTGGTCTGTCCCCTATTGCTAGGGTAGCGCCCCGATACAGATGATGAAAAAGGGATTGGGCGAAGAGATGTGGCGCGAGAAGGAAAAGCTGGCCCTGGCTTGGTTGGAAGAGACACTACCCACGCCGAAGAGGCCGCTAACTTCAGATGCTTGGTTGGGGGTGGGGGTGAAATGACGTCGGCAAAACAAACGTGGTCTGTCCCCAATTATTCCCTCTATTAAACATGAAACAACATTGTCTGGAGAATTTATATGTATCTTGATCCACGTGTAGTTATAGCGTTGTTGCGAAATCACCTTGCAACGCACGATCAACCCTTGTCATTCCTCTTTGGCGCTGGCACTTCTTCCTCAATTAATATCGCCGAAACACCAAAGCCAGGAGAAAAAAAGGGATACCTTCCGCTAATCCCAGCGGTTGATGCCCTCACTAAGATGTGTGGCGACTCAGCGTCGAAGGAAAGTGAAAAATTCAAAAAGGCTTGGGCCTCGGTTATTGCCGAGTGCGAACAGAATAAGATTGGCCCAAATATTGAAAATATCTTATCCAGGCTCAGATTTAAGATTTCAGCTATTGGCGAAGCTGATACCACCCTTGGATTAAATAAAAGTGAATTAGAGGCTCTCGAAATATCAATTAGAAAAACAATTAATGAAAAAGCTTCTCCAAATGAGAAAATAATTCCTGAAAATTTGCCGCATAAAAAATTTGCTCATTGGATAAAACAGGTATCTCGAAAATTACCTATAGAAGTATTTACCACCAACTATGACACGCTAATAGAGCGATCTTTTGAGCGAGTTCGAGTTCCGGTTTTTGATGGTTTTACTGGTGCGTACCAACCTTTTTTTAATGGTGACTGCTTCGAAAACCCTCATCTTATGCCACCCACTGAATGGGTTAGAGTCTGGAAAGTTCATGGCTCTGTAAATTGGAAGCTTGAATCCACACCTGAAGGAAGAAGAATTATTCGTACAAGCGACTGTACGGATGGGGAGATGATTTTGCCTTCTCACCAAAAATATGATGAATCACGTAAGCAACCCTATCAAGCACTGATAGATAGATTCTGCAATGTTCTCAAAAATGATTGTTCACTTTTGGTAACCGCTGGTTATAGTTTTAATGATCAGCATATAAATGCCATCATTTATGACGCTCTTGATAACCATCCGTTAACGCATGTTATTTCATTGCAATATGATGATCTCTCCGTAGACGCTCAAATTGTTAAAGAAGCTCTAGGTAGACCAAATTTTATTGTTATTGGTAGAAATGGTGGAGTACTTCACGGTAACTGGGGTACGTGGAAACTTCAGGAGGCTGTTGATAACCGCACGGCCAGCTTCATGGATGTTGCATTTGATAGTAACGGTTCTCAAGATTCCCCTGAGGAAGCTTTGAGAGGACAGGTTCGCCTAGGAGATTTTAACTATTTTTGTGCTTTTTTAGCTGGAATGGAAAGTTCTTCTGGGGGTGTGAAGTGAGCAGAACAGAACCCACATTTATTGGTGAAGTCCAATCTGTTAGCGGTGGATTAGTTAATATTCTTCTTCGTGAAAACCTTAATTCCTCCCTAATCCTTGTTGATGGTGAATCTTATAGAATTGGGCAGATTGGAGCATTCCTACGAATCCCTCTTGGTTATAATCAGCTTTATGCAATTTGCACTCAAGTAGGTGCATCAGCAGCCCCCAAAGAGCTAATGGCAAGTTTTGAAAATAGTCATCGATGGATATCTGTTACTTTATTCGGGGAAGCACTTGGGGGACATTTTGAAAGGGGCGTTAGCCAATATCCAACAGTTGGCGATGAGGTGCATTTAGTCACGACCGGTGATTTGGAAACGATTTATGGATCTACAGAAAATACAGCAAGCATCACTATTGGAAATATAGCTGCATCTTCTGGAATAGCTGCGAGGCTTGATTTAGGAAAAATAGTTAACCGTCACTGCGCGATTGTGGGTTCAACCGGCTCAGGAAAATCTAATCTTACTGCCGTTTTATTGGATGCTATTAGCAATCAAGGATTCCCCTCAGCAAGGATTTTGGTTATTGATCCACATGGAGAATATGACTCTACTGTAGGCGCTAACGGTCGAGTCTTTAAAATCAACCCTACCGAAGAAAATGAGTCACCTTTATTTGTTCCTTTTTGGGCTTTGCCTTTTGATGAGCTTAAACAAGTAGCTTTCGGCGAGATGTCTGTATCTAGTGAAACCATTATCCGAGACGAAGTTGCTTCCAGAAAAAAAGCTTCCGGTAAATTGTTGGCGAAGCCTATTGCACCTGATTTGATAACTGCGGATTCTCCGGTTCCATTCAACTTAAAAAAACTTTGGTTTGATCTGGATGATTTCGAGCGAACCACATTACTAGACAAAGCTACGGGCGTTAAATCAACTTTGGTCGAGACAGGAGATTATGAAAATCTTAAGTCGAATGTGTATCAACCTCATAGCAATAACAATACCGCTCCATTCCAAGGCCCACGACGCGGCATTAGTCGACAGCTAGAATTATTAAAAAGCAGATTAAGAGATACAAGATTTGGGTTCCTTTTTAATCCAGGTGAAAATCTAACTCCGGATGATCAAGGAAAAACAACATCAGATTTAGATTCTTTAGTTTCATCTTGGGTTGGTCATGATAGGCCTGTTACGGTATTAGATGTTTCTAGCCTTCCTTCAGAAATAACATCGACAGTCGTTGGCACATTGCTGAGAATTGTTTATGACACGCTATTTTGGGCTGGCAATTCACCCATCAGCGGGAAGGAGCAGCCTCTACTTTTGGTTCTAGAGGAAGCGCATCTTTTTTTGCCCGAAGGTCAAGAATCTGCTGCTCACAGGACGGTAAAAAAAATAGCTAAGGAAGGTAGAAAGTATGGAGTTGGATTGTTAATAGTAACTCAAAGGCCCTCTGAAATTGACGCTACCGCCCTTAGCCAGTGCGGAACAATGATTGCCCTTCGAATGAGCAATAGCACAGATCGCTCTAAAGTGAGCGGGGCCATGCCAGATGATCTTGGTAATTTAGCAGCAATGCTTCCATCTTTAAGGACAGGTGAGGGCCTAGTCATTGGTGAAGCGATGCCTATTCCATCGCGTGTATTATTCAGTCGCGCTAGTAATAAACCAATCGGCGGTGACCCTGACGTTGCTGAAATGTGGAAAAAAACTGAAAGGCCAGATTCAAAGCACTATATTAATGCCATTGAAAATTGGCGAATTCAAGCAGTAAAAAAATAATACAACCTTAAGGAGCCACTCAAATGCCTGAAATGAATTTTGTAGATTCTTCAAATGTTGAACAAATTGGGTACGACGATACTTTGCCAGTATCAGAACTGCATGTGAAATTTAAAAATGGAGAAACTGTGTACGTATACTTAGGCGTGCCTTCAAGTCTTTTTGAAGAACTAAAGCATGCTGTGTCAGTCGGCAGTTTCCTCAATCGCGAAATTAAAAACATCTACCCATTTGAAAAGCGTTAAATATAAAAAATGGGGCATGTCTAGCGCCGTAGCACACTGACGTGAGGGCCAATTCAAAGGGTACAGCTTCGCAATATTGACTAAAAGGGCCGCGACTGGCAAAAAGAGGCCAGGCCCCATTAGTACTCAAACAGATTCCAAAGAAGGTGGAAGGGAAAAAGACATGAACGAGATTAAATGCCCGCACTGTGGGAAGGCATTCAAGATTGATGAAGCTGGGTACGCGGACATCCTGAAGCAGGTTCGCGACGTCGATTTTGAGAAGCAGTTGCATAAGCGGCTTGAGTTGGCTGAGCAGGAGAAGCAGAGTGCTGTTGAGCTTGCCAAATCCAAAGCCGCTAATGAGTCGCAGCAGGCTGCCGCGGCCAAGGAAGCCGAAATTCAGGAGCTGAAAGCCAAGCTCGAAGCCGGTGAGGTTGCTCGAAAACTCGCCGTAGCCGACGCACTAAAAGCTGTGGAAAAAGAGCGTGATGCGCTCGCGAACGAACTTGAGAGGACGAAGCATGAAAAACGAGCCGCTTCTGAGCTTGCCGAGGCGAAGCTTTTGAGTGAACTTCAGATGGCTGCTGCAACGAAGGATGCGGAGATTCAAGGTCTGAAAGCCACGCTTGATTCCATCGAGGTTGCACAGAAGCTCGCAATCACCGAGGCCGTCAGTGTGGTAGAGAAAGAGTGCGATGCGCTGAAGAGCGGCCTAGAACAAGTGGAGCTTCAAAAGCAGCTTGCAGAGACGGCGCTCAAGGACAAATACGAAACGCAAATCAAAGATCGCGATGATGCCATAGAGCGCCTCCGGGACATGAAGGCGCGCCTGTCGACTAAGATGGTTGGCGAAACTCTCGAGCAACACTGCGAGATCGAGTTCAACCGCATTCGGGCGATGGCGTTCCCGACAGCATATTTCGAGAAGGACAATGACGCGCGAAGCGGTAGTAAGGGTGACTATATCTTTCGCGACTCGAATGAGGCTGGTACTGAGATCGTCTCGATCATGTTCGAGATGAAGAACGAGAGTGACGAAACGGCTACCAAGAAGAAGAACGAAGACTTTCTCAAAGAGCTCGACAAGGACCGTACAGAGAAAAACTGTGAATACGCAATCCTTGTTTCACTTATTGAACCTGACAGCGAGTTATATAACTCCGGTATTGTCGATGTGTCCCACCGTTACCCGAAGATGTATATCGTCCGGCCGCAATTCTTCATCCCGATCATTACGCTGCTGAGAAATGCCGCACAGAACTCACTGAAGTACAAAACTGAGCTTGCACTGGTAAAAGAACAGAACATTGATATAACGAACTTTGAGAGTGAGCTTGATGAGTTCAAGACTGGCTTCGCCCGAAACTACGAGCTGGCATCCAAGAAATTTAAGACGGCTATTGATGAGATCGACAAGACCATCGACCATCTCCAGAAGACCAAGGACGCCTTGCTCGGTTCAGAAAACAACCTTCGTCTTGCCAACAACAAGGCCGACGATTTGTCCGTCAAAAAACTGACCAAGGGCAACCCCACAATGGCAGCAAAATTTGCCGAGATCAAGAATCACGATTCATCCGATGCTGGATGAGTTGCGAGCTAGTGGGGCGCTTAAAATAATCCCCTCCCCACACTCCGCCCGCTTCGATGCACGCGGCGAGCTGCGTCTGGCTGAACGGCTGACGACAAGGCAAGTTTGCAGTCCATGGTAATGCAACTTGCCGTGTCCGTTCCCCTCACCTCAATCCTCTCCCGGAGGGAGAGGATGCAATCGAATCGCTACGCGAGTTTCACGTAAACGATAGCCTCGAAGACAACGCCTGGGTGTGGCACAACGGTCGGGCCTTTCGGCAGGCATCCGGATTTTGTGACCTTGCATCGCAAACTCAGAGCAGCCTGCGGGAACTGATATAATTCGGAGCAACATAATTCGCCATACAGGTGAGTCACGATGGGGGAGAGAACGATGCAAGTCAGCAGCAGCCTGAACCAAAAGATCGCCCAAGCTGTTCAGACCTCAATGCAGATCGAAGGCTACAAACCTGTGCAGTCTGCCGCAATCCAAAAACAGGCACAAGCATTGATGGAACAGCACCGTGTCCAAGTATCAATTCGCAGAAAGTGACATCTACCTGACCGGCACAGATATTCCCAGGAACCGCTTGGGAATAGAAACGCCGGACTTGTTGCATGAAGTGGAAGCAACGCTTCTGAAACAAGCCTACACCCGTTTCATCACCGAACTCGAACCCTCCGTCCGCTTCGACGAGAATTACTTCAAAGCACTGCACCGCGACACCTACGAATCCCTGTACGAATGGGCGGGTCTGTACCGTACTGCGGATATGAGCAAAGGCGGCTCGCTATTCTGCCGCGCCGCCTACCTCGAACAGGAAGCTCGACGAATCTTCCGCGAACTGGATCAAGAGCAATGCCTGAAACAGGCTGCGGACTGGCCGGTAGAAAAATTTGCCGAACGTCTCGCCCATTACCAGTCCGAACTGATCGCCCTGCATCCGTTCTACGAACTCAATGGACGCATCACCCGATTATTCTTCGATCTCATTGCCGTGTACAACGGCTACGAACCCATCGACTACAGTCAAGCGCTGGCAGAAGGCCCCTCCGGCCTGAACGCCTACATCGAAGCCTCCATCCAGTGCGTGCAGTGCGCCGACAGCAGTAAATTACAGCAGCTCATTCTGCAAGGCTTGCGACGCACATGAACCCAAACCCGCTCTCTGCCAGCGGACCGTGGAATCTCGTCGCCGACGGCTAAACCCATCCCATGGCCACTCTAATCCCCTCCCTCGGTTCCGCCCGCTTCGATGCTCGCGGCGAGTTGCGTCTCGCTGAACGCCTGAAAGATTGCCTCGAAGACAATGCGTGGGTGTGGCACAACATTCCGGTCGGGCCTTTCGGCAGGCATCCGGATTTTGTGACCTTGCATCCGCAGCAGGGCATTGTGGTGCTTGAAGTCAAAGACTGACGGCTGGATACGATAGGCAGTGCAAACAGCAAGCAGGTCGAGCTGATCACGGATCGTGGCAATGTGTCCACTGACAACCCTTTTCAACAGGTGCGCGAGTACATGTTCAGCGTGGTGGATACGCTCAAACGCGATCCGCTGCTGGTTGTTGAAGGCGGGAGCTTTAAGGGCAAGCCGGTATTTTCTTTCGGGTTCGGTGTGGCGTTCACCAACATCACGCGCAAGCAGTTCGAGCAGACCGACTTGCGTGAGGTGTTTCCGCCGGAGCGCTGCATCTTTCGCGATGAGATGACGGAAAGCGTAGCCCCCGATGCCTTCCGCGAGCGGGTGTGGCGCATGGTGTCGCCGCGCATCGGCCCTGCCTTGTCGCTGCCGCAAATCGACCGGGTGCGTGCGCTGTTGTTTCCGGAGATTCGTGTCACCCAGTTTTCTCTGCCGTTTGACGAGCCGACCGCCTCGCCCGCCGATGACCGCATACTGGAAGTGATGGACATGCAGCAGGAACAGGTGGCGCGCAGCATGGGTGAAGGTCACCGCATCGTGCGCGGCGTGGCGGGCTCCGGCAAGACGCTGATTCTGGCGTTCCGCGCCGAGCAGATCGCGCGCGCGGCAAGCCGCCCGGTGCTGCTGCTGAGTTTTGCGAACGGCATCTCGGGGCGACTGGAAAATGTGATGCAGGACAGAGGCGTGGAGGACAAGGTGATTACTTCGACCTTCCATTCCTGGTGCTTCAGGATGCTGCGCGAGTACGATCTGCCCGCGCCTAACCGTAAGGATTTCTCTGATACGAACGATTGGTATGCCGCCAGTGTGCAGGCCGTGCTCGATGCCGCCGAGAGCGGACTGATTCCCGGCGGGCAATACGACGCGGTGCTGATCGACGAGGCGCATGACTTCGAGCCGCAATGGCTGGCGCTGGCGGCGAAGATGGTGAACCCGGACACGAAGGCGCTGATGATCGTTTACGACGATGCGCAGGCGATTTACAAAGGGCGCAAACGCCCGGTGTGGAAGCAGCTCGGCATCGAGGCTGCCGGACGCACCACGGTACTCAAGGTGACACCGCAACACCGCGCAGAT
>Ga0208863_1002270_pt1 | contig 10203 bp, 9 predicted proteins | sample RifOxyD3_FD_184040 | JGI IMG/M metagenome (GOLD analysis project Ga0208863, IMG submission 184040) | Soil microbial communities from Rifle, Colorado - Rifle Oxygen_injection D3 (SPAdes) | ecosystem: Environmental > Terrestrial > Deep subsurface > Rock core/Sediment | place: Rifle, Colorado...
ACTTATATCGAATCGCCGCGCAAACGCTAGTACCGCAACAAGCAACTGCCAAAATAATCCCGTTGCCAAGCAGGCAGCGTGTCTGGCGCAATGTCGGCTGGTCGATCGCTGCCAGCGTATTGCTGGTGCAGGCCGCTGTCATCGCCAACCTGATGCGCAGTCAGCCCGGTACCAGCGTCGAGGAGCAGATCAATCAGGCGTCGGAATATCGCGCCGTGCCGCAAGCACCGGCTAGTTACAGCTATCTTGAAGTCTATTTCAAACCGGACGCCAGAGAAGTTGAAATCCGCAAGTTGCTCACCCGACTTAACGCCAGCATCGCCGATGGTCCGGGAGAGTTCGGGCAGTACCGCATCAAGGTACAGGCTGGGATGGAACAGAATGCACTTATCAAGATACAGGCCAGCGGCTTGGTAGTTGAGGTTGAGAAGAAGTGAAGGGCGCCAGATATGCAGAGGGATTGAAATGAGACTGGTGAGGCTTGGTATGATTTTGGTACAGATTGAGCTTTGGTAAAGCATTTGATAAGTGGTGAGTTGGTATTAGGGGAATATCTACAGCGGAAATTTGGTTCGGGAGCCTGTGCCCCCGAATGATTTGTGATTCCGAGTTGTAGCTATTCTGACAAATACACAAGGCCGCACATTCAAGCTTATTGTTTGATGGCTACCCTAAGTGGATTTATTTTTTAAGGATGTGGATATGAAAAGCAATAAAAATATTATAGGAAACTGGTTTGACTTTACTCATGATGAGCATATGGAGAGATTTATCCGATTTTTGGTTATTGGATTAGTATGTTCTGCACTGATTTCCCTAATAATTATTACTATTACCAGCTTCAGGTTTTTTGCACCACCAACTAATTGGGCTATAGGTTTTAAACTTGATGGGCAGACACTTGCTAGCTATGTCGCGATTACCATTGGCACCGCGGTTTCTCTCGCAGGGTCGTTAGTTGCTATTACCCTTGCATCTGCGGCCATGAAGGCTTCGGAAGCAGCCAATGGATTGCAAGAAACTGCGAATTTATTGCAAAAAGAAGCTAACGATCCATTGACGCAAAGAAGTAATGATGTGCTCTTGGCTCGTAATCGTTTGGAGTCTTCAATTGGTTTAATTAGACATGCCTATATACAAATAGGTAAGTTGGCCCATGCATCATCAACTGGAATGCCTAAATTCGATTTTTTTAAAAAAATAGTTGGTTTGTTAAAACCGACTATTTCATCTGCATTATTAGAGACAGATTTGGTTACTTGTTGTGTGGCGGCTTCACAACAACAAATTACAAATAAAACTCAAGATGAAATATTTGCTGCAGTTACTGAAATTTTGAAGGTGATTAATGCATGGGAGATTGATCTGGAATCTACAGAAAAATTTGTGACTGATTTTAAGTTTTTCAAGGCTCACTTTGAAATGATATTAGGCATAACGGAAGAGATTTCCAAAAAGGCCAAAGATAAGCAAATGTTGGAACGCAATTTTGTTAGTGAGTTACTGAAGGGGCAGTGAATATGAGTGATATGGATAAGTTGTATGAAGAATTGCAGCTTAAGTTCGGTGTAGAATTTTTGGGTGAAAGTAATCTTAAGGAAATAATCGTAAATGACATCCTACGATTCTTGAAGGGTGGCGATGACAGTTACTATCTCCCATGCTTAACGTATGTTGTTCCCAGAATGGGGAAAAGTGTGTCCGGCGTTTTTAGAGCTATAACAAAAACAGTTGCATACAATAAAAACATAGAAAATATCGTAGTGATTAATGCTGATAGTCCATGTATTCCAGATGATGTTCAAGATAATACGGCTTACTTGGTAATACTTGATTCTTATGAACCAACAATGACAGGTTGTGCATGGGTTGAGAGGGCAAAATTTGTCAATAAAATTTCAAAATATCCACAAAGTTTAGGTATCTTGATTTGGGATGGCTTCCCTAATCCAGACCGCCCCCGTATAGATGGTATTCAATCAAATTTGCTTGAAAAAAAGTACCTATCTTTTTTTCATGAATCAGAATGCGTCGAGATTGATTTTGGAAATAATATTTACTTTTCAATGACAGGATATTTGGAGCCACATGGTGAAGCTTTCCCTGCAAACAGTCTGGGACAGATTGTGCGCGGTCATGTGAAACTTTTTGGTTTGAAATAAGGAGTTCCTATCTAGAATCTACCTTGATTCTCAGAGTGGGGTATTGGTTGTTTGCACATCAGCGGAAATCCGAGTGATTTTTCTGTATAAAATCTGGACTTAGAGTCATAAGGGGACTGAAATTTGGACAGCCCGTTAAGTGGTAATTTTGCCCAACTCACCGTCGTGGGAGCGCGCGGATATGTGACTAATCTCAACAGGTATTAACCAAATGGAGATGAAATTTTTTTATGCTTAATTACCGTATGGGATGGATATGAGTGATTTTCTTAATGTCGGCATGCTTGTAAATATTGTTACGTTATTCACTGCTACAGGATCCCTGATTTTTAGCGCCCTTTTTATACATAAAAAATTTGTAGTAAAGGAGAATCGCAAAGAAATCGGCATCATATTTAGGGATACAGTTGATGGACTTTCATCAGACAGTGCAGAGGTGCGAATGACTTCGGCGATTTTGTTACGAAGATTTTTTAATAAGGAAAGTGAACTAGGTACGGGCGGTACACCCTTTGCTGCTGATTCTGTGCAGGTGATAGCAGCCTTATTAAAGACACAGCAGACCTGCAACTTTCAGAAGGTGCTGGCGGATAGTTTGCGTTATGCGCCGATTGAATGTCTCAATAAAATTGATCTGCAAAAAGCAAATCTTTCCAAAGCATATTTAGGTGACAGTGGCATGAGTATGGAGGACGCTGATTTCTATCAGGCCAATCTTTCTGGCGCATCATTAAAGGGTGTGAAGTTGAATGGCGCTAAGTTTTATGAGGCGACTCTGACGGGAACAGTCCTGAAGAAAACAGAGTTGCGTAAAGCTAATTTTGATTCGGCCATTATTCATGGTGTCGATTTCACGGGTGCGGATTTGCGAGGAGCTTCTTTTACGAATGCTTCTATTAGAGAGGTTGATTTTTCAAATGCCATGATGGAGGGTGCGAGCTTCGACGGAGCTCGGGGTTATGCAATTACAAACTGTCCCCCTCAGCTTCACATTAACCCAAAAATTATTAATGGAAATAAGAAGATATTTATTAGTAAGCCTGGGTTGCTTGATGTCAGGCAGGAGCAACTGGTATCAGCCGTGCGGGAGCTGTTCTCTAGGAGTGGATTGGAATCGGATGAGTTGCATCGCGGCGATTATGACGCTTCCAACGTCCTGACCAAGCTCGCCAATAAAATTGATGGTTGTGATGCCATGATCGTTTTTGGTTTTAAAGCGATTCATGTTGTAGATGGAATTTTTCGTTACAGCACAGAAGATATGCGTCAGATTCAACAAGAGTTTCTATCGACACCATGGTGCCAAGTCGAGATTGGTATGGCTGCTATGAAAAGCATGCCGATGCTGCTATTGGTAGACAGTGATGTGAGCGATGGTGTTTTTGATGAAACTGTAAATGATGATTTGCTGGTGAGATTAGATATCGCCAATTGCTTGAACATGAATAATTCCAATGTGCTTAACTGGATGCTGTCGATTGGCGGGGATGGTGATGCCGTCAGGCCAGCATGAATGTGAGGAACATGATATTTGCTAGTGAGATGTGAGTTGGTCCATTTGTGCATTGAGGCAGCGTAGATTGAGAGAGCTATGAAAATTCAAATTTTAAGTGACTTGCACCTTGAATATTCGTCGTTCGAGCCGGTGCAGACCGATGCCGACGTGATTGTGCTGGCAGGCGATATCTGCCTTGGCACGCGCGGTATCGCCTGGGCCCGGCAAACATGGCCTGACAGGGAGATCGTATTCGTTCCCGGCAACCATGAATATTACCGCTCCGAAATCGGCATCGAGCATGAGCAGATGGAAATCGCGGCCCGCGTTTATGGCGTGCATGTGCTCAACCGGAATGAAGCCATGATCGGCGGGGTGCGTTTTCTGGGTGCGACGCTGTGGACGGACTTTCGCCTGTTCGGTGAGGCCGAGCGTCCCTGGGCTTATGCTGCGGGGCTGAACGGGCTGACCGATTTTCGTGTGATTGACTACGGTTCGCAGACGTTCATGCCGCAAGATTCGGCTGAACTGAATGCGGCGGATGTTGCTTGGCTGGAAGGGAAGCTGAAAGCTGAGAAATTCGACGGGGCAACCGTGGTGGTGACTCACCACTTGCCCTCCATTCGCTCGGTGTCAGAGCGCTACAAGAAAGAGCTACTGTCTGCCTGCTTTGCCTCGAATTTAGAGCATCTGATGGGATATAGCCAGCTCTGGATACACGGCCATACCCACGATAGTTTCGACTACCAGAACAACGGCACACGTGTGATCTGCAATCCGCGCGGCTATTGTAAGGCGGGCGAGTCGCCGGAAAATCGCGATTTTAATCCGGCGCTAGTGGTGGAGGTTTGATGCGGAAGATGCCTTTTGACACAGAAGGAATTGTCGAATCATGCCCAGGCTGATCCTGTTTCTTGATTTTGACGGCGTATTACACCCGGTCGGTAATCGCACCGGCGAAGAGCAAGCCTTCGCCAATCTGCCGTTTCGTTGCTCTATTAATTCAACATGGTTAACAGTGTCACTTAATAAAATCCTCTCGTGTTGGAAGCTAGGGAAGAGCTGAACTGAGCTGCATGAAATTTGTTCGCCCGCGACTTTTTGTTTTGGAGAATTATTCCCGCTGAATTCATTGACGGAAAGCGGTCCTTCCCGAACGACGGCTCAGTCTCGACAGCGTTACTTGGCGAATAGCAGGTTTGGAGCAGGCTGAAAAATTGATCGTTAGGAAAGCGCCAAGGGCAGGTTTCCGGCTTACAATATTGAACCGTCACGATCGGCAAGGTGCCATAAACGGTCCGTCGAGGTCTCAAGCTTGGGTGACTGGTTTCTGTTGCACAGCAGACAGTTGGGAGCAGAACGACTGGCTTCCCCTGTTCGGCCTTAGCGGAAGTTTCCGCACTTGGCGGTTAACGTCCTGAGTACATCGTCCCTGGTGCAGACGGCGATGACACAGCCAGACGCCGGTGCCATCCCATATCAATAACTTGAGGCGGGGGTAATTGCGATTGGTGAATCCATAGGCTGTGCCATCGCAAGGAGAACGTCCGTCAATCTGCTGGATCAGCAATGACAGTCGATCCATGCTCCAGCGCATGTCTACGGGTTCCGCGTGCAGGAATACCTGTTCCGGCTGGATCATTTGAGCCACGCACTTAACCATGTGGCACATGCTTGCGCTTGATTGCCTGACCAGCGAATGTTGATGTGCGTGGTGCGCTTGGTCAGACTGATCTCAATGGTCTCGCTGCAAGCAGCTTCAGCCTGAGCCTTTACAGGCAATTCGGCTTGAATGGCAACCAATTTTGAAGGTTCTGCTGCGACAGGTGCTGGCAGTTGATTCCGGTAGCGGTCGATCCATTTGCGCAGCAGGTTGGCATTGATACCGTGCGCCAGCGCGATTCTGGAAACAGATACGCCAGGTTGGCATTGTGCGACCAGTCCCTGCCTAAACTCGGTTGTATACGTGCGTCGGCGAGGTGCAGGATTCGTAGTGCTCATGATGGTGTCCACTTAAATTAGGTGGACACCATGCTCTTAGCTTTCGCTTGCTCAATCAAGATGGTACGGCTGGACGCTTACATTACTCCCTTTGGTTATGGTTAAGAGACAATTCGAATTGTTATCCATCTATGCTTTCCTGGCAACAACCATGTGTCCTGACCTACGCCAAGCATCAGACCCCCAGAGCATTGGCGTGTGACTAGGCCGAAATATATAGGCATTTAGGCATATATAAATTCTGAAGGCCACCGTGTATATTTCGTCACAAGACAGCTATTTTTCAAGGATCATGATCATATTTCTCGATATTGATGGAGTACTTTTCCCCAATGCCTTTATAGGGAAAAGCGACCATAATTACTGTCAAATTGACCGTTTTGAATCGATCATGCGGGATTTTCCGGCGTGTCAGATCGTCATCACTTCTGGTTTGCGCGAAAAAAGAAGTCTGGATTCATTGAGGGGAATGTTCTCGACTGACATAGCCGCAAGAATAGTTAGCGTTACACCAGTCATTGGATTGTCCATAAAGCATTGCCGTCAGCGCGAGATTGAGCGGTATCTCCGTGCATTGGACCAGTTATCTCATCCTTGGCTGGCATTGGATGATGTTGCAGTTGAGTTTGAGTGTGGACTAGATAATCTGGTCCTTTGTAATACGTTCACAGGTCTGAACGATGCTGTAGAAATTCAACTTCGAGAGAAGCTTGTTGCTATAGACACGCAGTCACCAATGCATATGATGCCCCATAGGAGAGAATGGTTATGCCAAAACGAGATACCCACAGAGTAATACCGCATCAGGACGGATGGCAAGTTAAGCGAGACGGAGACCAACGGCCTAGCCATGTAACCGAGACCAAAAAGGAGGCCGAGCAATTGGCTCGAGCCATTAGTCGGCACCAAGGTACTGAGCTACAAATCCATGGTCAAGGCATGAAAATTCAGCGCTCTGATAGCCATGGACGTGATCCATGCCCGCCCAAGGATAAAAAATAGCCTTGTTATGCAACTTGGATAACAGTTTCTGGGCAATGATTTTGGTGGGTCGTGCAGCCGGTTCGTGCCAGAAGGAGACATTGGGTTAATGCGTAAAACTAATGCGATGCTGACCCCTTAGTTGCTTAGTTGCAGTCTATTCGTTATGTTGCTCTGGGAGAACAGTAGTGAGTTACACAGCCAATACGTTCAATGTAATGATCGCCTCGCCTGGCGACGTAGCATCGGAGCGCGCAATTATTCGAGACGTAGTTTACGAATGGAACGCTGTCCACTCGGGCACTCGAAAGATTGTTTTGCTCCCGGTCGGGTGGGAAACACATTCGTCGCCGGAAATGGGGGCGCCAGCACAGCAGATCATCAATCGCCAAGTGTTGAACAAGTGTGATCTTCTGGTGGGCGTCTTCTGGACTAGGCTCGGAACACCGACGGAAAAGCATCTGAGCGGCACGGTTGAGGAAATCGAAGAACACATTGCATCAGGAAAGCCGGCCATGCTGTATTTTTCAAGCCAACCTGTGGCTATGGACACCGTTGACCTTGATCAGATTCAAAAGCTAAAGGCATTCAAGCAATCCTGCCAGAGCCGTGGCCTCTATGAGGGTTACGACAGTCATGGGGAGTTCAAGGAAAAGTTCTACCGTCACCTGCAGTTGAAGTTGAACGAGCACCCGCTGTTTCAAGTTGACGATGTGAGCCAACCTGACACGACTCTCGTCGAATCACGCACTCAAATTCCTGCGCTTTCGCAGGAAGCAAGAGTACTTTTAAAGGAGGCGAGCCAAGATAGCGGAGGCACTATTCTTCATGCTCGTTATATTGGAGGTACCGCCATTCAAACGAATGGAAAGAACTTTATTTCTTCGAACGACCGGCGAGAGATTGCGAAATGGGAAGAAGCACTGGAACAGCTCAGATCAAACGAGTTTGTGGTTGATCGGAGCTATAAAGGCGAAGTGTTCGAGATCACAAACCTCGGATACCAAGTCGCCGACATGATCGCGCTATGAGCAACATAACCCGGCAGTCCACACGGACGCTGCGCGATAAAGCCGCGCAGCGCCGGTGACTTCCACGTTGGGCGGCGTGTTGTAGGGTTGAGTAATGTGAACAAATATCCATTAAACAGGGGGAATGAAAGTGGCAGATAAAAAGGTGGTATTCGTCGCATTTGCAATCGAAGACGAGAGGCAAAGAGACTTTCTCAAGGGTCAGTCCCTGCATACGAACTCGCCGTTTGAATACATCGATATGTCTGTAAAGGAGCCATATGACTCAGGTTGGAAGGATCGGGTTCGCACTCGGATAAAGAGGTCTGATGGGGTAATCGCGCTGGTTAGCGCGAACTCGCTTACATCCAGTGGGCAGAAATGGGAAATTGCCTGCGCTAGAGAGGAGGGGAAAAAGGTTCTTGGTCTTTGGATCTATAAAGACGACAGAACCAATCTGGTTGGCGTCAATACTGTGGCATGGACATGGCCAGCAATTGAAAAATTTATTGATAGCCTTTGACGGAATGGTGTAATTGAAACATGAGAATCGCACTGATTGTCGGAATTAACTATTACGAACATGGCAGCCCGCTATTCGGTTGCGTAGATGATGCGCATGAGGTTAAAGCGGTACTTGCGCGCCATGATGGCGGAGCAGTGAACTTTGACTGTCGCATGCTCACGGGGACGGGCCCGACTGACCGTGTTGATAGAGGAAACCTCAAGGACCATATAGAGGAACTGTTCAAGACAGACGCTGATATTGCGCTGTTCTATTTCGCAGGACACGGTCATATTGAGGCAACTGGCGGGTATCTACTAGCAACGGATTCTCGTCGTGGTGATGAGGGTGTATCTCTTTCTGAAATACTCATTTACGCCAACCAGTCACCAGCAAAGAACAAGATTATCATCTTGGACAGTTGCCACTCCGGGATTGCTGGGAGCACTCCGTCAGCGGTTCCGCTAGCTTCTCTCTCAGAAGGTCTAACAGTTCTGACTGCTTCGACTAAGGAACAGTACGCGACCGAAGAGAATGGGCGAGGTGTTTTCACTACGCTTCTTGTTGATGCGCTAAATGGAAGTGCGGCAAATTTAACTGGTGATATCACGCCAGGAAGTGTCTACGCCCATATAGACCAATCACTTGGCTCTTGGGAGCAACGGCCAGTATTCAAGACGAACGTGAAGCAATTCGTATCGCTGAGAACGGTTTCGCCGCCAATACCAACCTCGGATCTTCGGCGAATCACGGAATTCTTCCCTTCGCCAGGCTTTGAATTTGCATTGGATCCAACCTACGAGCCAGAAATCAAAGGCAGGGATCCTGGCATGCCGCCTCCGGATCCCGAGAACACAAGAACATTTGCCATCCTTCAGAAATACAATCGGCTCAATCTACTTGTTCCAGTGGGTGTCCAGCATATGTGGAACGCCGCGATGGAGAGTAAGGCTTGCAGGCTCACGGCTCTTGGGGAGCATTACCGAAGGTTGGTAGAAAAGAATCGGATATAGCGCCGCCGCCCGGCAGTCAAGAGGGTCTGCGCAAAAGTGCGCAGACCCTTACTTTTACGTTGACGCTGTAGAAAAACCCATTTCCAGACTATTATTAGGCGCAGTTTTTCCGCCCTAAACGTTAGCATTTCGACATCAAAATCTGACTGTTATTTTTGCGGCGGCGAGCGCGAACAAATTGTTCCGCTGTTGATGTGATACGGTGGGCGTATTGAGACCTTTATTCCATTTCCTACTGCGCATACCCTCGCACTTTGATCCGTTGGTACTTGATGCTTTCAAACGCATTAGCGAACGTTTTCGGGAGATTTTCGAGAGAGCCGGCTTGTAATGTTGGAGCAATAGGAGATAGATCATGCAACCTGATTTCGCTGTCTAATCACAATCTTCCCGCCTGCCAGACAGCTGTTGTTCGCCACGGACCGCTTAGTCTCGATTGTGTGAGTTCGCCAATGCCCGCAATCGGGTGGTTCAATTCGCAACCACACACAAATTTTCATTGCCCGATTACAGACATCGGCTTCGTCATTTATAGAGGCTGGCTGATTTAAGCATTACAGGCGGCAGGTTGCGAGAATTATGAGTGGCGCTTTTGGAACATTATGGGTGTGGGGTTTAGATCATCATTCGCAGATTTGCGCCGGAAAAATTTCGTAGCACTATCTCCCGTCTTTCGTGTGGAGTAATATCCACGCTACGATAGTGACAGGCGCGCACCCCATCAATCATGCCAACAAACGAAATCAGCAAGCTGTCCAAAGTCCGGGTTACCGCCCCCCTTCCGGCCGACTATCCTTTCAAGCGAAATATTCTCAGCCTGTTTGCATCCGTTCTGGTCGTTTTGCTGGTCACTTTTACGTTAAGCGCCTACTGGTTTGAACAGCATAATTTTGCCGATTCGCTCACCCGCTTGAGGCAAGCAGTCGGGATAAACTACAAAACTGCGGTTGACCGGGAAGCCGACATGCTGTCGGCGACGCTGGATACCATTCAGCATAACGACCGCATCAAGCACGCTTTTGCTTCCGGGCAACGT
>Ga0208863_1002271_pt1 | contig 10200 bp, 9 predicted proteins | sample RifOxyD3_FD_184040 | JGI IMG/M metagenome (GOLD analysis project Ga0208863, IMG submission 184040) | Soil microbial communities from Rifle, Colorado - Rifle Oxygen_injection D3 (SPAdes) | ecosystem: Environmental > Terrestrial > Deep subsurface > Rock core/Sediment | place: Rifle, Colorado...
TGCCCAGGCCCGCAAGCGTGAGGGGGATATTATAGTTCGTCAATATATTTCCCCCCCGGAGTCTTCCTCTGTGATCCAGAAGTAAGCATCACATCCACCGAATCATGCTGCTTTGGTTGGTTCCTGATCTGTCCAGCGGGGTTCGCGTTTGTTTTTGCAGCGCGGGTAGTTGACGCATCCCCAAAAGGGCTTCCCGTCTGTAAAGGTTGGATAAAAGAAAAGGGTTTACAGGAAATATCCCGTAAACCCTTGATCTCACTTGGTGACCCCTACGGGACTCGAACCCGTGTTACCGGCGTGAGAGGCCGAACATTAGTATGCGCGCTAACTCTATACAGAACCATAATTTTCTGTAACTCCCTTGTAATTACAAGCAGTTGCCTTTTTGTCTTGATTGATATTGTTTTTCCTCTTTTTTCATTATATTATCCCCTGGAGGTTGGATATAGGGTTGGATAAAAAAAGCAGGGAGACAAAATGGGCAACGAACGTCATTCCACCAATTATCCAGGGGTCTTCTACCGAATTCGCCGCCGGCTCGGTGGCCCTGGTGATGAGAAAGTATTTTATGTCGTGTACAAACGCAACGAAAAATTAATTGAAACCCAGGTAGGCAGACAGTACCGCGATGACATGACTCCCGCAAGGGCCGCGTCCATACGCGGCCAGCTTATCGAAGGGAAACGTTTGACCAATGCTGAAGAGAGAGCGGCAGCACAGCAGAAAACCTGGACCATTACGGCCATCTGGGAGGAGTACCGTGGCCATTTGCCAACGAACAGGAACACCTCGGATGACAACAGGTTTCGAAAATATATCGAAACAGGACTAGGCACAAAAAAACCAGCCGAATTGGCCCCACTGGACATTGACCGCTTAAGGATCAATCTTCTTAAAATTCGATCTCCGCAGACCGTCAAGCATATCATTTCACTCATAAAGCGGATATGCAACTTTGGACAGAACAAGGGCCTCTGTCAAGGACTCAGTTTCAAGCCGCAGATGCCCGAGGTTGACAACAAGGTAACGGAAGATTTAACCCCGGATGAGCTGGCCCGACTCCTGGCTGCCATAGATGCCGATGAGAACAAGCTGGTGGCGGCCATGATGAAACTGGCCCTTGTAACCGGCATGCGGCGCGGAGAGCTGTTTCGGTTGCAATGGCAGCATATTGACTTCAACAGATGCTTCATCCGCATCGTAACCCCAAAGGGCGGCAAAGAACAATCAATACCGCTCAACGATGCCGCCCGAGATTTGCTAAAAAACATGGGGCGCAGCAGCGAATATGTGTTCCCAGGCGAAGGTGGCGCCCAACGGGTATCTGCTCAAAAAGCATCGAAGCGGATCAGGGCACGCGCAGGACTTCCGAAGAGCTTCAGGCCATTCCATGGCCTGCGCCATGTTTTCGCATCCATGTTGGCCTCAAGCGGCCAAGTTGATTTATATGTTCTCCAGCGACTCCTGACCCATAAATCTCCAGTAATGACGCAACGCTATGCGCATCTAAGGGATGATGCTTTACGGCAGGGGGCCGATATAGCAGCGGGAATAATTGCCACCGGTGGACAAGAAAAAAAAGGGACGGCGTGACCATACCCGGCTACGAGCTATCGCTGACGGCAAGGTAAGGTCGACTCGCCAAAACGCTGGAACCCAGTCTGAGATGACTAACCAATAGCTGAAGGATCAGTGGGTTGTTGTCTGTCAAAGAACTGTGGGTGAACATCCATTATCCCGCTACGGCGAGGTAGGGAACCGCCCGGTGCGGACCCGCATGCCGGGTGGTGTGGTAAGGGGGAGGGAGCCCCCCTTTACCAGATTATGTGATTTAATTTCAATTTTTTCGAATACAGCATTTCTTATATTTCCTCCCCGAACCGCATAGGCATGGGGCGTTCCTACCTACTTTCACTTGTCTTTCGGCTTTTGGTGATTCAACAACAGGGAACTCATACACAGTTCTTTTCTCAACAACACCGGTTTTGAAGAACCCAAGTCCTTCGTTTGCCTTTTCATAATGCGCTCTTTCTTCATCTGACCAATTCGCACAGTCCATTAAGATGAAATCTTCTGAGTTTGTTTCTGCATATTTTGGAGCATCAATCGCGATACCAATAACCGTTTTCAAATGGTCAAATTTATTTTTTGCAGCGCCACAGGCTACTTCAAGCAACGCTTGTCTTTTTGGGCGGTACTCATTCTCATAGTCGGTAATACCGTCCACCTTGAGCTGCAAAAATACATACCCTTTGTCTTCGTAAAATGACGGCACAAACGACAAGTTTCTCATTATTCGTTGCTGTGTCTCTGGAAAATTACGAATTGACTGCAACATTCTTGCAGATAGCTCTCGGCGGTGAAAGCGAGGTTCTTTTGCCATTTCATGAATAGCACTGCACCCTCTCAATGGGGAAGAACCGCCAATTGTGCCGTCAAGAGTGTTTTGACAGGTAATCTGGAGGAGCTTATCCCAATGATAAGAAACTTTATCTGCTGCCTTTTTTCTTTCGTATATTTCTAATTCAATAAAATCTTTCCATTCACCTTCACCAATTGTCACGCCATTGACGTCTTTTTCTGAAGTACCAATAAAATGCTTGTTTCTTGTCTTATCAAAGTTGAGCAAATAGTGAGCTAATAAATCCTCCTCACCACAATAAGACAGCATATCGTACGTTTTGATTGCCTCAACTTTGGCATCAAGATATGCCGTAAGATCGTAAAAGGTGTCTAATTCTGAAAAAATAATAGGTAGGTTATGGCTATCAAACACATGGACGGGATTTTCTTTGTCCATATTTACCATAAATGGAAAGGGAAGATCAGGGACTCCGCTTACATAAAACATCCCTAAGCTTCCATAAACGTTATCGTCAGAAAAATTTTCGCAAGCCTCTTTTGCCCCATGGGCAATAATAATTTTGTGTACCACCATTTTTTGGCGGTCAATATCTAGGGGAAAAGGAACCGCCAACTCTGTATCTATAAAGATACCCCGACCGCTTCTAATGTAACGTTCAGCCCCATGAGCGGTTCTTGTCTGAGCATCTATCGCCTCTTTCTTCCAACGCTTCCATTTAGTAAGTGGGTCTTTGTTTTCTTTAGTAAGAGCGTGACTCTCTCGATCAAAAAAAATGAAAACGTGGTTTTCAAAAACAGCGAGCAGGTCACAAAGTTCTTTTTTATCGTCCTTAACCGGATTGGGATAACTCCATAACTTCAAGAAGGATTTTTCGCAAAGATCTGCAAGCAATCTTTCTGTGGGTGTTACTCCTTCTGATTTAACAATTTTGGAGGTCATTTATTTGTCGCACAACGAATAAGGTTAGATTGTGAGAGCGCAGCGAACCACAATCTGAACCGTTTGTTGAACAAGCCCGGTCACGGACAGGGCCGGTCTTCTCTATAGAAAATATCTTTTTGGAGTGGGGGGTGTGCCTGGCTGGTTGGTGGGCTCGATCTCTCCTGTTTCCGGAAAATTGCTTTATGAAAGGTCGCTTTTCTGAAGAAATCGGCCTTCAGCAGGCAAAACAGGCTGTTTTTCGGGCGCAGAAATCTATTGTCGCTGGCAGCGATTTTTTAACGATATATGTCTGCCTCAGGTTACATAATGATTTCTCCCGGTCTTGGTCAGGGTAAACAGTGAGCCGGGAGCCAGTCTGTCGGGATCCTTGTCTTGACGATTTTCATTGCCGACCCGCAGGCCGGGCAGGTGATCTTCGCCCGTTCCCTGATTTTTTTGATCATCCTGAAGGGATTTAGCCGTAAAACCAGTTGCAGCAGCCTGATCAGTTTTTTGCTGCATGAGTGGAGGAAGCCGTAGCATCTGGTCCTGCGGAAACCTTTCGGCAGCACATGGAGCATCAGCAGGTAAAGAAAATACTCGCCGGCCACCGTTCTGGTCTGATACTTTTTCGTTTTGGAGTCGAAATACCTGAAGGTGACCATGCCGTTTACGTTTTTCAGGATATCCTTTTCCTGGATCACCCCCTTGTAGAGATACCTGCCCAGGTAGATCAGCGCTTTGTCGCCCCTGCCGACGTTTTTACAATCCACCACCCATTTACCGGGAGTGTTTGCCGGGATCGGCAGATTGCAGGCGGTAAAGTCCTTGAGTATTTTCGCCCTGAAGACCTTGGCCAAGGCCTTATGATTAAAAAGATACTTCCCCGACTTCATCCTCCAGGCCTTGTCTTTCTGGTTGATACTCGCCCCCGGCATCACCACATGGACATGGGGATGGAACTCAAGCCTTCTTGAGTGGGTGTGCAGCACCGAGGTGAAACCCGCCGCCCCGCGCAATTTTTTGTCGTTGGCGGTGAAGGTTTTCAGGAGTTCCCGGCTTGCGCTGAAAAGTATCGAGTAGGCCAACGACTGGTTCCGCCAGACCAGGTCGTGCAACTGCTTCGGCAGCGTGAAGGTAATCAGGAAGTATTGGACTGGAAGCTGTTTGTCGAGTTGGTTGTCGATCCATTGCTGGCTTTCATGGCTCTGACAATGGGGACAATTCCGGTGGCCGCAGGAATGCGGCACATATAAATGCTCCCGGCATTGGTCGTTGGTGCATTGCGCAATCATGTACGGGCTGTGATGTTTACGGCACTGCTCCATCGCACGCAGCGCCTGTTTGTGACTGGGCAGAGGATTGTATTGGCACGAGAATTTTTCGGCAAATTCCTTGATGATCGAGGCGAGTAGAATCATTTCTCACCTCCCCAGGAAAAAGTGACCGAGTCGATAATGGTGTTGATTTTTTTGCAGGCGTTCTCATGATTGACGGACGTAAGATGGGTGTACCTGACGGTGGTCAACAGACTGACATGCCCCAGAATGCCCTGCAATTCAACCAGATCAACGCCTTCATTGAGTAGATGGGTGGCGTAGCTGTGGCGAAGGGAATGGCAGGAAATCTTTTTATTGGGCCAGAGGCGGTCCACCACCTTGTGCATGGCAACCTGAATGCCGCCCCTTTCCAGCGGCCGATCAACCAGGTGGGCATTGTTCACGCCCCTCTTGCGGTTGGGAAAGATGAACGACGGATGCCTGCGAATCTGCCAGAACCCCCTTAACGTGTGGAGTGTTTTTTGCGGTAGCGGGACGAATCTGTCCTTATTGCCTTTTGAATTCCGGATATGCACCCGCATGTTGTCGGCATCAATGTCGTTGATTGTAAGATTGATGGCCTCGCTGAGTCTGAGCCCCATGCTGTAGGCGGTAAAGAAGAAAACCCTGTAGTCAATGACCCTGGTCGCGGCAAGCAACTGATTGACCTGGTCAACCGAGAGAATGTCGGGGATTCGCCTGACCTTTGGTTGTCTGACGAGCGGAATATGCTCCCATGTCTTTTGCAGAACGTGGGTGTAGAAGAACTGCAGGCCATAGAGATCGAGCTTGACCGTATTCCATGAATGCGACTCAAGAAGATCGTGGAAATAATCGAGCAGCTGATCTTTGGTAAGATCGTCCAGCCGGCCGTCGAAGTAATTGCCGATCCGCCTGATTGCCCGGGCGTAGGCCTCGACTGTTTTTGGTTGATATCCCGCGAGTTTCAGGTGCTTGCAGTGCTTGACGTAAAGCTTGTTGAATTGGGGAATACCTGGTAGTTTTGTGTCCATTGAGCCCTCCTGATTGTAAAGTGAATGGAAAGTAAAAACAGCACTTTACAACCGAATCCGTCCTTTCGGACAGGAGGCTCAATTTTTATAAAACAGCGATGGCCATAGAGACGTGGGAACACCCTTTCTCCGCGTAGCGGCTTCGTTCAACTACCCGCTGAAGCCGACGGCCCCGCCTCCGGCGGGTCCGTCGGCTTCAGCGCTGGTTGGGCTTGGCTGCGTGAAAAGCCGCCATCCAATGATCCTAGATAATCAGAGAACTCGGGATAGAGCAGCGTTTTGTTGCTGGTGAGCATAAACATGTACGAACCAAATAGCTTAAGGTGAACGTGCTTGTTATCTCCCGGATAGGTAAACCGATTTCTTAGGTCGAGACGGTCTAAGCGTGGATAGGGAAGAGTCTTGTCGTTTTTGTCGAAGTAGCACAGCAAGCCATCTTCGATGCTCAAAATCATGTTATGCTTATGTCGGTGTAAAACACTATCGTCATAGAATCCGTCGATCTCATTCGCGATGCCGTCTGCGTTAAAGTCTAGTTTCTGACAGATGAGGACGCTTGGCACCAAGTCATACGGATGATCAACAGGGTCAAATGGACCGGCAGGAAATTTCCGAACGATGGCTGGGCTAATGATTCGCTCGCCTAAAGCTTTAACGGAAGCAAGTTTATTTAATGCTTCTTTGAGCTGTTGCTTAGACAACGACGATTTAACCTCGCCGATGCAGCATATTGATTCGACCGGGAAGAACCTCTGCCTATCCCCCTCTTGGTATAAAGGTGTCATCCTTGAATCGAAGATGACCAAGTCGCACTGTGTGCTTACATCGTTGCAAGATGTGATGACGAAACCTGTTGAGATGTCCAGCGCACGAGGGACAATAAACTTCAGAAAATCACGAACAATTGATTCCCGGTACATCCCATACTCGCCAGCATGTCGAAGTCGTTTGGACGTAGGGTCATAGAAGACCTCAGTAGAGACAGTTGAAAACGCTGACATAAATAGGTCTGCACGCTCTCGAAATAGGCTGTCGAAGATATCGTTGCTCAAGTTCCGGTCCTTTATGCCCAACGACCAAGTCACTTGCGCCGCAGACGTTCACGGCGTCAAGTGAACCGCCAGGTTCGGCAATTACTTTTTAATTTTTCCAATTAGCCCTTCAAACATTTTATCGAACACTTTTTCGTGAGTGGGCAATTTAAGATTGTCTTTCTGATAACTATCAAGGTGCATAGAAAAAGAGTATTTCATTGTGCTCCTGTCAGAATTATTTTTGACCATTTCCTTTAGGATGTTTGGAATGGTATTCAGCCCTGCCATAACAACACTCAGGAGTAGATCAAGATCATCTATCGACAAAACAACTATGTGTTCAGGTGGAATTAGGTTTTGGCCAATTTGCTTCTCATTCAAAAAGGGGGTAACAAGATCCCCTAAGAATTCTTCCCACAAATCTTGCCCACCCCCCAAAAATAAATCCCTGTACGTTACAACCAAAAGAAAATAATTAGTGCGATTCGGTATAGTTAATTTGTCGTATTTTTTTGATATTTCATTTGCCAGCGAAAACCCCTGAAGAACAGCTTTTACAACGTTTTCATTCAGTTCTCTTTCAAGTTGCCTGTTGCCGGGATTTACCTGGACTGTTGGGCGCATCTCGATTGCTTTTGCTTCAAGCATTACAGTACAATCATCGAATGGTAGCAAGAAATCCGTAATTTTCTCCGCAATAAATTCTTTGGCGAGTTCTACTTCTGTAAAATGTTTATCAGGTAAAGCAGAAATATTTTGACCAATGTACCTTTCAAACAAAACCGAAAATTGCTCGGACAAAGGGCTGCCACCGTAACATTTTGTTGTGTCGTAAAAAATTGACGAAATGGTTCTCTCGAAAATTCTTCTGGAATATACCCAATATGTCTCGTTTTCGTCACGTAATAACGGGTAGGTTATTAGAGGGGTAACTTCTGTTAGTTGTAAATACGGATTTTCAATACGCTGCTTTCTTCCTTTCAAAAAAAGTCTCAAATTTTCCAATGACAAAGAAATTGAATTTAAAAATATTGTTATTTCATCAATTGAGTAATTCGAAATAGACGAAAGGACAGAAGGCTTAAAAGCGATATTCTTTTCATTTTTTCCCAGCCACGTCCATAGGAGTAGGCAAAGCTCTAAAAATTTTCTTGTGTCAAGACCACGTTGAATTATGAAGTTTTTCTGAATTGGATGATCCTCAGAAATTTCACAAAACAACAAATATTGCCTTGATAATTCCCAGGAATTGAGTTTTGCCTGATACCAAAATTGTTGAAACGCTGTAGTTCTTAGAAACTTTTGTAAACCGCCAATCCCACCATCTTCTAAAAATGCATTTTTGGAAGACAGATCGTTCATTTGATTCATTAATTTTGTGACTAATGACTCCGTAGCTTCCCTCGTAGGATATTTTTGCCCTCCGCATTCAACACTCCATTTGATTAGTAGAGCAAGATTCCAGGGAAACCAGCCTTTCCACTCAGCAATATGTGTGTTCTCTATTTCGTGAAGCTTGATTGAACAAAGTTGTATCAAGGATATAGTGTCTATCTTTGTCAAACGATTTCTAATTCGTTTGAATTTTTCGTAAAATGACATGAGATATTTCTATACCGAATGACAGACGTAAACGGACGCCGCCAATGATGAACTTTCCGCAAGCCAACCCGCTTCCCGGCGTCCGTTTGACGCCATTGTTAACCCCATGGCAAGAAAGTGCCGTCTGGAATAAGCAGGCGAAGAGCGCGCCCTTCATAGGCAGCGAATGACCGTGGAACAAACAAGCGTGGAATTTCTGGAAAATACGGACCATCTTTGCTGTGAAGCAAAAGAAGCAGAACCAGCAAGGCCGCAGTCGCATTTAGGACATTTTTTAAATTAGCATGGCGAAAATGCTCGGCCCTGTGATGTTTTACATTGTTATTGCTTTGCCACCAATCCGGCGAGTTAGCCGCTGTGTCCCAATTGCTCCATGGGCGGAAGGTCATTCCAAATCGTGGTATTTCCACTTCAGCTTGGGGAAGCATTGGTACTGCGTTCATCAAAACCTCTTTGTAAGCCTGGATACCGCTCGCGTCGCGTTCTAGGTTAATTGCCTTGCATAGAGCTTTCGCAACTACGTCGACCTCGGCCGCCGCAGTCATAAGTAGACGGGCTAACTCGATTGAATAAACAGTCTCATTGTCCGGAGAGAATTCGATCCAGCGGGACAATTGAAGCAAGTCATCCTCCAAGCATGAGAAGTAATTCAAGTGCTTGGAAACTGTGTGGTGTTCTATTGTCACAGACGGGTCATCTCCTGTGGGTTAACGTGGGGGTCACCGGCGCTGCGCGGCTTTATCGCGTGGACCGCAGGGTTAGAACTCATTTCTTCTCTCCAAGCTTGAAGAATAGCAAGCTGGCAAGCATGAGGTGGTGGGTAGCTCGCTCGGCTGAGATGTGAACGTTGTGATGTGCCTTTGGATTTCTGATTCCCGCCATAGAGCCGGTAAAAAGTTCCATGTATCCCTGCTGGATATTCTTACCTGTTTCGGTGGCGAGATCGTCAAGAATGATTATTGGATTCGAGGGAGTGAATGCCTTGCGCATGAGAGGAACGCCATCAAGCTCATCGCTCGTAGCCTCAAGGTAAAGTTGCTTTACGCGAGCGTTTAGCTCCTTGAATACGGACTCAACTGCGTCGGCGTAGTGGCCGGCATTGAATCTGGGCTTTCCAAGTTCAACAACTTTCGGGTGCATGAGCAACCAGATGCCGGTTTCTTCTATGATCTTGTGGCGCTGTTGCGTCCAGGGGAAAGGACTTCCGCAGTTACCGCAGAATTCAGGGCGAGAGGGTAATGGTTCTGGCTTCTTGGTCAGGTATGAAACGCGAGCAACGAACGTATTGCCCAGCGCCTTCCCGCAATTGGCACACTGCTCAATGAATTTTTCTCCGCAAATTTGGCAGTTCGTCGCGGTTGACGGCGCCTCATCGGCGTAGATCAAGTGGCCGTTAGCGCAAAACTTTACGAAGAAACGTGACGGTCGCGGCATGAGTTCTAACCAGTAAGTATACTTCCCGATAACTCCGGGTCCACCAAAATATTGGCACTTTTTTCCGCTCTGGTACGCTTGCTGTTAACGTGATAACTCCACAAAACTCATGTTATCAAGAAACTCGATAAGCAAAATTCGCCATGACCAATGTGCCCCCGAAGATACTTGCCCGGCTTGATGCTCGCCTGGCCCGTGAGCCTGGCCCGTGAGCCTGGCCCGTGAGCCTGGCCCGTGAGCCTGTCCCTGAACAACTTTACCAGTTTTAAACCCCTTGATCAGCCCAGCGGGACAGGCAAAAATCAAGCGGAGCAGTCATGCCGAGATGCAAACGAAAAAAGCAGGGCAAAGTCTGGGAAGTCAATTTTCCCTGCCGCCGCAATAGAAAATTTTTTCATTCCGATTCGGCTAAGTGTTAGTCTCCATTTCCTGAAGATTGTATTTTTCGTCACCCCCACCAGAATGGGCAGACTACTTTCCCATCTTCTGATCGCCACCACTGCGAAGGGGGT
>Ga0208863_1002272_pt1 | contig 10199 bp, 8 predicted proteins | sample RifOxyD3_FD_184040 | JGI IMG/M metagenome (GOLD analysis project Ga0208863, IMG submission 184040) | Soil microbial communities from Rifle, Colorado - Rifle Oxygen_injection D3 (SPAdes) | ecosystem: Environmental > Terrestrial > Deep subsurface > Rock core/Sediment | place: Rifle, Colorado...
GATTCTTTACAATCAATGGCTGTACAAGTAATGCTACATGCTTGTTATGTCCATCGGAAGAAGGCACAATAGCCGGCTCAATATGGTCAGCAGAAACAAACTGGTATTATGGCACTGAGAGATTAAAATATTTAGGCTCATGGATTGTTTCTGCTGTTAACTAATTCTTGTTTCTGTAAGGGAACAGGTATGCCTGTCCCCTGTTTAGAAAGATAAACAATGAATGAAAACTTAGAATCTCAAACAGATAAAAAAAATGAGTTTGTTCCTGCAAGCTTTATAAAACGATTTGCAGCAGCGTTTGGAGAATATTTACTTATTCTTTCCATTCCTTCAGTTTTATTCATTCTTTCAGGTATTTTAGGTAAACTTGGAGCCAGGATACTATTTGGAATATTATTATCATTATTCTATTTTTTTAGTGTTTTCGTTATCATTATAATAGTTATTATACTTCCTGTTTTTTTAAGTGTTTATTTTGAGCAAAGTCGTTTTAAAGCTACCCCTTTTAAAATGCTTTTAGGGCTTCAGGTATTTAATGTTGATGGTACTGACCTATATTCTTCAAGACTTAAACACCGTGCTATTTTTAAAAATATTATTATTATTGTAATAGCAATATTATTTTTTAATTTTCTTAGTATGCCTGACTACAGTGGTTGGGGATTTCTTATACCGATTTTTATATTAATAATTTATAATATAGCAGGAATTTCTGGCTGGCTTCCATTTAAAGCAAAAGGACAGGCATTACATGACCAACTTGCAGGGACTATTGTTTTACAAAAGACATTTTTTAAAAATAAGGTTAGTATTTTTTCAATAATTTTGATTCCTTTTATACTATTTATATTAACATTTAAAATATTTTTAATGTGGTCGATTTGGAGTTTTAATATAATTACTATTGTTCCTGGATGTGTTAGTAGAGCCTGGATTTACCGATTGGTTTTAGAAGAGGATAGATATAATCTTGTCGTAAAAAGTCATATGTTCATTTTCCAAGAGGGGGTTGAAAAGTATGGAAAATCCACTGGTGGTATATACCCTAAAAATTTACAGGAACTTTCTGTAAGTCCGTACTGGAAAAAGTTTACTAATCCATATTGTGGTTATGCTGAAGGTATAGGAGGTGCTTTACTGGATTATAAAGAATATAAACGGGCTGATAAATATAGTGGTTTTATATTGTATGAGCCTATAGGAAACCCTCCCAAACGTTATTTTATATATGGTTGTGATATAAAAGGAGAATTAATATACAAATTAGATAATAATATACGGTTTGATATAGACACTCCTCAGCCCATATTGCAGCAACTTTTCCCTTTTGCTAATTATTGGCAAATTATGTATTGGGAATAATATTATACTAAGCAAGGGCACAAACTCGCATAATATATATGTCATTTCGACCACATTCACTTCGTTCAGTGTAAACTCCGGGAGAAATCTTAAATGAATTGGTTCTTTACAAGATTCCTCACTGCGTTTCGGAATGACAAAATACGAATTTATAGACTTCTTGGTAGTCATCCGTTAGTACTTTGATAAAGAAAACAACCTTCCGAATTAAATATTAAAAAGTTCGGAAGGTTTGATTATGCGAAAAAGTAAAAATTGGGAACAAAGTTGTCCCAACTCCAACTGTTCATATTATCGGCGAATAAACCGAGGAAATATAAGGTCAGTTTGTACATATATGACAAAAAGTGGAAAGAGGCGTATATTTCAGTGTAATATTTGTCAAAAAAGTTTTGCGGAAACCCGTGATACAGTATTCTTTGGGTTGAAAACACCAGAAGAAAAAGTTATGATGGCACTTAAAATGATTCTGGTAAAAGTTGATTTGAGTAGTATTTCGTTTGTATTAGATGTCAAAGAAGAAACAGTTCTTGAATGGCTAAAAATTGCATCAGAAAAAGCAGAAGAGATAAATGAACATTTAATGAAAGAAATCAAAGTAACACAAGTTCAATTTGATGAAATGTGGAACTTTATTGAAAGAAAGCATTCTATTGAATCGGAAGCAGATAGAGAAAGTAAAGAATTGAGTGAAGATGGAAGGCAATGGATATGGGTAAGTTTTGCATCTGAATTTCGCCTTATTTTGTTAACCCTTATTCAGATGACAATGGCGGTAATAATTGGTATTCCGTGTTTTTTCAGCGACGGATTCAGTAGTTATCTTCCTGCTTTGATTGAGTGTTACCATAAACTAACGCTCTTCCCTCGAACAGGCAGAAAAGGCAGACCTAAAGCCCCAATCAAAGAACCTCATCCCGACATTGTTTATGCATAGGTAATCAAGAAAAAGAAAAAAGGACGTTTACACAAAATAGTTCACCGTGTACTTTATGGTATTGAAAAATTTAAAAAACTTACATTAACTATTAGTACAAGCTTACTTGAACGATTAAATCTTACCTTTCGTCAATCTTTATCTCCCTTAGTGCGTAAAAGTTTAAGTTTTTGTAAAAAACGTATATGGATGAAAAGACGTGTGTTGTTTTATCAAACTTTCTACAATTTTGTACGCCCTCATATGAGTTTGAGATTACCCTTGAGTCCTCATCAAGAATGCACAGCTTTATTTAAACCCAGATGGCAAAATCGAACTCCTGCTATGGCTGCTGGACTTACCAATCATGTTTGGTCTTTTAGAGAATTTTTGACCGTTAAATTTGAACCAATTTATTTTCAAAGTACTGGTGGCTGAGCACCGACAAAGGCAATAAAATTTTTAACGCTTGAAACTATTTGTAACGTTTTACAGTGTAAACCCGGTGATATTTTGGATTATATTGACGATAAATAACTATTCCCGAATTGCTATTGATGCACGTCTTGCTGCCCAGCATAAATAAGATACGGAAACAAAGTAAGAAGCTGGTACTCTATGCATATAAGCCATTTTAACACCAAGAATTGTTGTTTTGCCTCCAAGTCCCATAGACCCGATACCAAGCGAATTTATTTCTTCAAGAAGTGTTTCTTCCATTTCTGCTAATACAGGATTTTCATTTTTATCATTCAAATCCCGCCAAAACTGTTCTTTTGATAAAACATAAGAAGTCGCCCTGTCACCGCCAATTCCTACTCCGATTATACCCGGAGCACAACCCTGGCCCTGCGCTTTAAATACAGCATCCAAAATACATTTTCTTACGCCTTTCATATCTCGTCCGGCATTTAATACTGAATCAGGAAGTCTGTACTGTGCTCCCACATTTTCGCTTCCGCCGCCTTTAAGCATTAACCTAAACTCAACATAATCTTTATCCCATTGATGAAAATGTATTACAGGATGATTTATTCCAATATTATTACCGGTATTTTTGCCTGTTATGGGGTCAACTATATTGGGACGTAAAATAGATTTTTCAGTTGCCAGTATTGTTGCTTCTTTTATGGATTCTTCTATGTCTTTTGGGCTATAAGACGGATGATGATAAATATAATATATATTGGTACCTGTATCCTGACAAATTGGTAATTGCTGTTCTTTTGCAAGAAAAACATTTTGTAAAATCTGGTTTAATATATTATATGAATTAGAATTTTCAGGTTCTTTATCTTTTGCCTTTTGTAAGGCATTTATAACATCTTCAGGTAATTCCTGCGATGCTTTTCTTATTAATTCCAAGACAACAGAAATATAGTTTTCTTTAGTAAACATAGTTTACTCTATATTATTTTTGTCTTAATAATACCTAATAATTCTTGTTTTATTTCATCTTCCACTTTCAAACGAATTTCTCCGTATAAATCATGCAAATGGTCAGCAAATCTAGTGTTTAGTTCTACCATACGTAATTTCATTTCCTGTAAAAAATTTTCTTTTATAAGCTCTAATCTGGCTTCAAAGCCCTGTTCTATATCCATAAGATGTTCTTTTAAAATATCAAGTTTATGCATAAGTTTTTGGTTTATTTCTTCATCAATACGGCTTTCAAGATTATTTGTCGCTTCTCTTGCCTTTTCTAAAAGCTCCTCCTGTGCAGATAATTTAACCTGTTCTAATTTGCCTTTGGCATCTATAAGTGTTATTTGCTTTAGTAGCTCCAGACTCATTTTTACATTTATTTTATCGTTGTTACGTAAAGTAATAATTGAATTGTTTTGCGGGGAAATAGATTCTTGCATTTTTGTCTCCTCTTTTACTTCATTATTAACTGCATCTTTTACTAAATTAGTTTCTTCATTATTAATTGTATCTTCGGGAGCTTCTTTCACTTGAGTAAAAAGTTTTTTAGCCAGGGCCTGCGTAAGTTCCAATTCCGTATTTTCATTAAAAAAATCGGGTTTTTTACCTTTAAAAACAGTATCTAAAAAACCTAACATAAAACAACCTCTTTTTATTCTTAAAATAATAATATTACTATCTATAATAAGAAATAACGGGAGATTCGGTCTGTGTTTTTTACCACTTTTTATAAATAATAAAAATTAAATATCCTACGATTATTAGCAAAAAACAATTATAAAGCACCAATTTATATGAGCTTTTCACCTTCAGACGAAATGACATATACTATACGAGTAGTGAACTTGCTTAGGCTTTTACAAAGGAGAATGAAAATGTATCTTCAGGGTAAACGAATAGAAAGATTTTTACTAACAGGATGCCCGACCCCTCGCACGCCTGATAAAACAGATGGAACAAAAATAATAAAAGTTCAGGAACATAAAATGTTACTGGATTCAAAAGATTCTCTTAATCTTTTAAATAGTGAAATTTATGAACCCATGGAAACAAAATTAATAAAAGCACAAATAAAAAAAGGCGATGTTGTTTTAGATATTGGAGCTAATATTGGTTATTACACATTGATTTTTGCAAGACTTACCGGAAAAGAAGGCAAAGTTTATGCTTTTGAGCCTGCTCCCGATAATTTTGCTATACTTACTAAAAATATCGAAATGAACGATTATAAAAATGTAATATTGGAGCAAAAGGCTGTCTGCAATAAAAATGGTAATATAAAGCTTTATTTATGTGAAGAAAATAACGCTGATAACCGGATATATGATTCTCAAGACTTTCGTAAATCCATTAACATTAATTCTGTACGTTTAGATGATTATTTTAAAGACTATAATGGCAGGATTGATTTTATTAAGATGGATATTCAGGGTGCAGAGGCAGGAGCATTTAAAGGAATGTCTTCCATTTTGGAAAAGAATGAAAATATCATGGTTATTGCGGAATTTTGGCCATTTGGATTAGTAAAATCCGGCAATGAGCCTGCTATTTATTTAGATCTCTTGTTAAAACATAACTTTAAATTATATAACATAGATGAAATTTCCAAAAAATTTTCGCCACTTAATAATATCAATGAATTTTTAAAAACGTATACTGTCAAAAGAGACAATTATACGAATTTAGTATGTACAAGAAATGTATTACCTGACTTTCAGTTTTAGTTTTTAATATCCCACATATTTCCCATAGAGTTTTTTTGCGACAAATTTATCATTTGTCCCTTTAATAATGGCTCTTGCATTGGGGAATATAATGAGTTCATAATTATCAACCATAAATTTAAGCATGTATTGGTTATAATTTACAGTTCCTTGTTTTTCTAATTTTTTAGCCAGTTCATCCAGAGAAATACAGGCATTTTCAACCCCACTGATATGAATGGTATCTCTGCCGCACAATGAGACAATTCTTTGTTCTTTTTCACCTTGCAAAAATTCAAAATTATTTTGTTCGCAGCATATACAATTATTTTGTCTGATTAACGGTATATGGTCAAAAGACCTGTCCCATACGTCTAATGCCAATAAATTAGTGCATAAATTATTAAAATTACCCGTAAGAATTTTAAAAGCCTCAACAGTACTATAAGAGGCTATTATATTTATTACAGGGCTTATTATACCGACAATATCACAGGTCTCCATTGTACCTGCCGGGGGCAAATCAGGAAAATAACATCGTAAACATGGAGTTTTATATGGAATTATGGGTAAAGTATATCCATAACTTGAAATAACAGCAGAATATATCCATGGTTTATTTAATTTAACACAGGTATCATTAATCAAAAATCTTACATATAAATTATCAGAACCATCCATTACCAGATTGGAATCCTTTATGAAAAATTCTATGTTCTGATGGGTAACATCGTCAACATAAGCAGAAATTTTGACCTCTGAGTTTATTTTGGATAATTTTTTTTGAGCCGCTATAGCTTTAGGTAAATTTTGCTTAATATCTTTTTCATCAAATAGTATTTGGCGTTGAAGGTTGTTTTTCTCAATAAAATCCCTGTCTATAATTTTCAACTCTCCTACACCGCTCCTTACAAGGTTATTGGCAATTATTGAACCCAAAGCTCCACAACCTATAAGGGTTACTTTTGAATTAAATATTTTTTTTTGTCCTTCTTCACCAATCGGCTGAAAATACATCTGACGGGAATAACGATCTAAAGAATATTTTTTCATTGCCTAAAATTCTCCTAAAAATTTTATTTCAGGCTCTAATTTAATATTATAATGTTCATAAACTAAATTTTGTAATTGCTTTATCAGCAAATAAACGTCCTGAGCTTTTGCGCCTCCCAAATTAACAATAAAATTGGCATGTTGTTCTGAAACCATGGCATTCCCGACTTTCATACCTTTAACGTTTAAATCATCAAGGAGCTTTCCTGCCGGTAAAGAATCAGGTGGGTTTCTAAATACGCTCCCGGAATTCGGAAATTTGATGTTTTGTTTTTGTTTTCGTTGTTCTTTGAATTTTAGTATATCTTCTTCAATGAGATTAATTTCTCTTTTCTTTAATTCAAAAATTCCTTTAATGACTATCTTTTCTCCTTTTTGTAAATTACTTTTTCTATATCCAAAATCAAGATTTATAGGTTTTTCATTATATATTTCTTCTTTTAGCATATCTAATATAACAACTTCGATTAAATATTTACTTATTTCACAATTAAACGCTCCTGCATTCATGACTATGGCACCGCCAACTGTGCCGGGAATACCGATAAGCGGCTCTAAACCGCTCAAACCGTATTTTTTTGCCGTATTAATTAAACCTGCCAACCATTTCCCTGCCATAACTTTAACAATATTTCCTTCAATTTCGCAGTTGGCAAAATTTTCAGCCAAATGTAAAACAACTCCTTTTACACCTTTATCAGAAACTAAAACATTACTCCCTGCACCCAATATATATAAGGGTAAATTTTCTATTCTTGCAAATTTTAAAATTTTAAAAATGTCCGGTTCATCAGCCGGAGAGGCAAAATATTCCGCCATCCCTCCGATTCTGTATGTTGTATAAGGTGCTAAGTTTATATTTTTTTGTATAATATCCATTTTTTTCTTTAATTATCACTAAATAATATTATAACATTGATAGTTATGTTAGGGTTAACTTATAATTTTATTTGGGTTAATACAGACAAGTTTTATATTCTTTTCCCGTATAAATTATCTAATAGTATTTTAGCGCAGAGCGAGGTAAGTTTAATGAAAAGACAAGAACGGGTTCAAAAAGGGAATTCCCTGGTATTTACTAGTATTTTGACATTCTTACTTTTTATTATATTAGCTGGATGTGGCGGAGGTGCAAGGAGTCTTTATGCTCCTGCGACTTATATGCCTTACCAGGCAATGCAGCCAATGCAGAGCTTGATTAAATCATTTGCTCTTAATAACGATCCGATTGTTGATAGTGATGCGTTTTCTGTTGCTATGGAAGAGAATGCTTTTGCTGCTTACAGCAAACCAGTGACGCCAACGGCAGGACAGATAAAAACAACTTCCCAGGATGGATTCCAAACCCTTTATATACAGCCGGAAGCTGGTGCATATCCTATTCTTAAAGCTATTGAGGATGCGAAAAAAACTATTGATATTCAGGTCTATATGTTAACTATGAATGATATAATTCAGGCATTGGTAAAAGCAGCCCAAAGAAAAGTAACAGTCAGAATTATATTGGAAAAAGAACCGTTTAATCCCGGTAATCCAAGCAATCCTATTCCCATTAATCTGGTAACTTATAAAAAATTTAAAGAAGCCGGAGTAATAAATAACGGAGTATGGATCAGATGGTCAAATAAAGCGTTCTTTACCTATACTCATCAAAAGACTATGATTATAGATAATAAATTAGGTTTTATAATGTGCATGAATTTATCAGGAACAGCAGTAACACAAAATAGAGAATACCTTATTGCTGATACTCATCCTGATATTTTAGCTGAAATGAAAAAAGTATTTGAATTAGATTGGGCACAACAGGTATATCAGGCACCTGCACAGACACCTCTGGTAATAAGCCCGGTTAATTCCAGAACACAACTGGAAAATTTACTCTCCAGTGCAAAGAAAACTCTTTATATCGGAGTTGAAGTTATGGGTGATCCCGGGACAGAAGCTATTGTAGTACAAAAATTTAAAGCAGGTGTGGATATAAGCTTAATGCTCGGACATTATAAAAAAATAGCGTATAATTTAGAAGTTGCCAAGAGAATGCAGGATATTGGAATGAAAAATATCAAATTCCTTGGAAAACCATTCCTTCATGGTAAACTTATAATAGCTGATAATACCGCATATCTTGGGTCAGTTAATCTTACAACCAATTCAATGGACAAAAATAGAGAAATGGGAATATTACTGACTGACAAAAATATTGTCAATGCACTTAAAAAGTCCTTCAAAACTGATTTCGCAAATAACTGCGACCCAATGCCTTAAGTTTTTGTAAAAAGATAATAAAAGCCCCGGGATTCCGGGGCTTTTTAAATTATCCCTATTTATAATATTCTATAGTGGTTTTAAATAAAATCTCTGCCTCTTTTATAAGATTATTGAAAACAGAACCAAAAGATATATAAAGTGTTGGACATGGAGTATGCGTAATCATAAAATCAGTGCTTTTCAGTACCTTTATTTTGCCTGAATATTTTGTTGCCAAACCTGCTAATTTTTTCCCGCCTGCACTTGTGTAATAATGTGAAATAAATTTTGTCCCTTCATGGCTTATAATGTAATAAACCTCGGGTTTAAATTTCATTGAGCGTTTGATTCTCTCCAGAACCTCAATATCTTCATTAATATTTTTTCGTGAAATTATTACTTCTGCTCCCCCTGCTTCAAGAAATGATTTAAGTTTTAATGTTACGTCCCAATTAGCCTTATTAACAATGGCATTATTGTCAAAAAGCGGGTCAAGCATTATTTTACGGTCTTGCAATATGCCATTATAAAGAGGTTCTAAATTTATTTCATTATTCAATAATTCTCCGGCTTTTATAGTAAACTGGTAATTGGTTTTTTTACAGCCGTTACATGAAATGTCTATTATATGGCTGCCTTCTTTTAAATCTTCATAACCAAATATGCCGTCAGGATTTGTATAAGTTACAAATTGTTTATCAAGTGTACATTTGACATTATTTACCGGCATTAATGTTTTTTGGAATTTAATAGAGCCTATAAAAGCACTTTTATCGGTATTTTGAACAGTTAACTCAAGCTCTTTTGACGTATTCTGACAATCTATTTTTACAGATAAATTTTCTTTTATATCTTCTATTTTAGGATAACAATACGCATAACCGTTTAGCGTTTTTGCCAAATAACCCTTTTGCCCGATGTAAAAATACACAGGGGTATTATCTGTTAGAGGGAATTTATATACATCGGTTATTTTGATCTTTATAAATATTTGTCCTTTATAAGCAGGCGTTAAAGAAGATGGAATAATTTCCGGTTCCAGATACATGGCAGGTCTTGAAACCATAAAATTATATAGAAACGGAATACTTGAATTTCCATTAGTATTGCGTGATTTAATAAGAAGGGAGTGAACCCCTGCTTTAAGAGGAGTAATTATTTGCAGATTTAATTTTTCTCCATCAAAATTGCTTGTTGTTTTTTCATCATCTACATAAGCTTCAGCCTTTACCACTGTACTTACAGGGTCTTTTATATTTGCTTCAATATTTAACGGAACATCACCAAATGGTGTTAAAAAGTTTAATACTTCCAGGTAAGGGACTCCTTTACCAAAATATTCCATAATACTTTCAAAATATCCAAGTGCTTCTTGTTTTTGAAAATTTTCAGTTTTAAATAATTTTTCCAGCGATGAATTGGAAATATAATTTGCCTCTCCTAAAACAGCCGGACGGCTATTATGACGTAATACAGCATAATTGGCA
>Ga0208863_1002273_pt1 | contig 10195 bp, 6 predicted proteins | sample RifOxyD3_FD_184040 | JGI IMG/M metagenome (GOLD analysis project Ga0208863, IMG submission 184040) | Soil microbial communities from Rifle, Colorado - Rifle Oxygen_injection D3 (SPAdes) | ecosystem: Environmental > Terrestrial > Deep subsurface > Rock core/Sediment | place: Rifle, Colorado...
TGGAAGATTACCGCAACCGTATATAACTATTCAGCAAAACAAGTTGCCTCTGATGGCGGTTATCAATATACCACTACTACTTTTGATTCCGTTACTGCCAGGCTTGAAAATATAACCAAAAATTTTGCAATTACAATTGAAGCTACTCCACCTCAAAATTCCGGTGATGAATTGAAATTCAAGGGTGAACTTATAAGCGGGGCTCAAAAACTTGGTGACATAGTATTGAAAGAAACAACCTGTGGAACTATGTCTTATGCATCTTCTACTACTACAGTTTCTCCTTCCAAAGATGTTTCTACAAACAACTCTTATGGCACTACCCCGATAAAATGCAAGATGCCGTTTATAGTTTATACGGATGGAACAGAAGAAGATTTACAAAAATATTTTACTGAAATCGCTGAAGCAATTTACGGACGTCCTTTAAATCAATCTGTAAATATGTCTCAAAGCGTCTCTCAAACTGTAAATATTGAAGCCCCGGCAACTCCACCACCACTAAAATGATTTTATGAAATAGAATAAGGTGAAAAGTGAATAGTGAGTTATGAGTAAAAAAAATATCTCCCGTTCACTATTCACCAATCACTACGAAATATTTAGTTCAGGCTACAAGCATGAACCAGTTAACAGGGCTAGGGTGAGTTAATGACCTTGGTTAGATATTACATAGATTTCTTATACAACATTTATCACAAGATGGTTCTTTTTTGCAAGTATCTTTAGCAAAAGCAACAATAAGAGCATGATATTCTTTATATATATTTGAATCCTGTGGTAAATTTTCATGAAACATTTTTTGAATCAAATCATATTCAAGTTCTCCCTTAATAAGGCTAACTCGTGAAAATATCCTTCTTGTATACGCATCTGTTACAAATATGGGTTTGTCATAAGCATATAATAAAATTGAATCTGCTGTTTCTCTTCCAATGCCCCACACAGATAAAAGTATATTCCTTGCCTTTTCGGTAGTATAATTTTTAATTTTTATAATATCACCCTTTAATTCATCATTTATAAAATTCAAAAAGGCTTTTATTTTTTTACTCTTTTGATTGAAATAACCTGATGGTTTTATGAGTTCTGCAAGGGTTGTCATATCAAGGTTTTGTATTTTTTTTATATCAAGGTTGGTTTTAGTTTTTAAATTTATTAAAGCCTTTTCAACATTTTTCCATGCTGTATTCTGGGTAAGTATAGCCCCTATGCAAATTTCAAATATTTCTTCAGAAGTTCTTTCCCTTTTTGAGAATTCTTCCAGATAGCGGGATTTACCATCAATTACAATTGGCCACCAATATTGGAATCCATAAATTTTAAGAAGGATATTATAAATATCTATAATATTGTTCAATTATTTACCCACATTATTATAATAGCTTAAATCCTGTGACGTAATTAATTTATGAGAATAATAGCCAAAGTCATAATTTAATTTTTGCAATGTTTTTTGTTTTTCATAAGGATTATTAGTAGTATATAATCCCAGATGCTCCCAATTCTCTTTCCTTAGACTCCGTTCGTTATGAACAGGCTCTCTTTCAATTATTCTTCTAAATTTATTTTGTGCCTGGTACATAGCTTCGAGACCATCAAAAGTCTCTGCAAAATATTTTTGATAATAATACTGCAAGGCTGTTTCCACTATTGGAACAGCCCAATTAAGGTAATGAATATCTTTCAATTTGACTACATATTCATCAAAATCAAAAGGAAATAATCTACTTTTTCTATTCCATTCCATATTAATAATAAAAAAATCTGTTGAAAGTCCTCTCGGTAATTCGTAAGCGTTACCCATCCATGATGAAGCGGCTAACACCTGCTTATTATAATCAAGGTCAACTATAATATCTTTAATAAATTCCGGGTATAATAACCATGTATCCGCGGCTGTAACCACTACATATTTTATTCTTTTTTGATGTTCGTTAAAATAGTTTACTCCTGAATTGATTTGGCTGGCACAACCTTTAATATGCCCGCTGTTTGGAAGTTTTATTAATTTATCCTCAAGATATTTTTGGTACCCGTATTTTTTTTCTCCATTATAGGAATGTAATATATAAATTCCTTCAAATTCCTTTGCAAAAACTTTTTTTAATATTTCCTGATAAATCCGTACATCATCTAAATAACTGTGGGAGTAAATTATCCAACCTAACATAATTCATTTTTTACTAATTCATTCCTGTTGCCATCTTTTGAATCAGTTCCAATCCTTTTTGAGCATCTGCATCATCAGGATTTAGATGTAATGCCATAGTAAAAGAATTATAAGCATCTTCAAAACGCTTTAATTGTAACAGACACATTCCTAATCCCCGATAAAGAGAAGAATTTTTGGAATCCAAATCCAAAGCCTTGCTAAATACGTCAAGAGCACGTTGATTTTCATTTAAATTTATTAATACATAACCTAATTGTACTAAATTATCAACATTATCTGCATCAAGTTCCAAAACATTTACTAATAAATTACAGGCATTTTCTAAATTCCCAAGATGTTGCTCCACATTTGCCAATAAACGAATTGCCTCTATTGCCTTTGGCTCTAATTCTATTGCTTTTTCAAGATATTCTTTTGCTTTTATATAATTTTCCTGATATGTTTTAATTTTACCAAGGTCAAAATAAGTTATTGCTGATTTTGAGTTTAATTCTAATGATTTTAAGTAAAATTCTTCAGCTTTTACAGGGTCCTGTTTTGTTAAATAAATGGCTCCAAGAGTTGCATAAGCCTCTGCACTATCAGGCTCTAATTCCAGTGCTGTTTTTAAATCTTTTTCTGCTTTATCAAAATTATTTAATTTCAAAAAACCAACACCTCTTCCGATATAATCTTTGGCATCATTAGAGCCGTTTGTTATTAGATTACCATAGATCTCAACTATTTCATCATATTTACCAAGTAAAAGATATATTTGAAAAAGAGAATTAATCAGTTGTCTATTTTCTTTTACATTTTCCAGCATATCTGTGGCTTCTTTTAATCTGGAAGAATTAATATAAATATTTGCAAGTTCTACTTTTGTAGCATCCTGTTCTTCTTTTGTTTGAAGTTTCATTAAATCAAAAAAGTATTTTTCTGCCATCGGATAATTCTGCATATCTGCGCATAATCTTCCCATAGACAGTAATAATGGTTTATTTTGAGGATACTCTTTAAGTGCACGTTTCCAATAAGAAAAAGCTTTATTCAAATCTTTTTGGAACAGGTAAACGTTTCCAAGGCCTGCATAAGGTTTCCATGTTGTCGCGCCTTTATCATATACAAGAGAAGTAAATTCTTCTGTTCGAAGGGAAGAGGCTTTTTTATAAGCTTCCACTGCTTTATCATATTCTCCTGTTGCAGTATATGCAGTGCCAAGATTAATCCAGTAATCACCATTATTATATGTAAATTTTTCAGCTTCTTTGGCAACTTCGATTGCTTCTTCAAATCTTAGCAATTCATCCAATACAGATAATAAATAACTATATGTAGCACTTATATAAGTAGGAAATTGTTCCTTATCCTTACACATTTTAATACTTGTTTGTAAAGCTTCAAGGCTTTCTTCGAGTTTACCGGCTACTTTATAAGTCAAACCAAGATTAAAATAATGAAACGGGTTTTCTTTTTCTTCTTGTATTGCATGTTCGAGCATTTCCAGATTTCTATCACTCTTTCCCCGTTCGGTCATTAATTTTCTTTCATAACCATAGTGGAGAATAATAATATCATTTGTAATCAGTTTATCCAGTTTATTTTTACCTTCAACATGTTCCATCTGTTCATGAATAACTCCTGTATATCGTAATTTTGGGCTATTCGGGAATATTCTCATTGTATAATGTTCAACACTATCCATTTCACTATTTTCCTGAGTATAATTCCGAATTTTTACCTGATAGCCGGTTAATTGTAAAACAGGTAACTTAATTAATTCTTTTAAATTATTTTTACTCTCCGGTGCTAAAACTTCGTCTGCATCCAGAACAAGTATCCAATCACTTGTTACATATTTTAAAAATTCATTTCTTGCCTGTGAAAAATTATTTTCCCAGGGGAAATTATATACTTTAGCTCCGTATTCTTTTGCAATTTCTATTGTCTTATCCGTTGATCCCGTATCTACAATTATTATTTCATCTACAATACCTTTTACACTTTCAAGACATTGAGGTAAAAAATGTTCTTCATTTTTTGTAATCATACAAAGGCTTATAGTTGGTTCTTTGATCACAATTGGTCTTGCAAGATTAAGAACTTCCAACAGATTCCGATATTGTTCATCTTTTAATATATTATCTATTTTTGGCTGTTTTTCAATTAAATTGTTTACTGATTTAAGACTTGAAACTGCCCCTGCATGTTCCGGGTCCAGCTCAATAACTTTTTCAAAAAATATTTTGGATAATGCAAATTCATCAAGATTAAACAACGCTATTCCAATAAGATTAAATGCATTGGGATTATTTGGATAAAGTTTTATGCTTTCCTCTAAAATTTTAATAGCAGAAGCGTATTCTTTATTATTTAAAAATATCATACCAAGATCAAATTTAATCAAAGGGTTGGCTTTATCAGATTCTATAGCTGCCTGTAAGTCTTTTATGGACGTTTCAATATCTCCTTTTTCATAAGCCTCTAAACCCATTAATATTTTTTTATGAATAGCAGATTGTTCTAGTCTGTAAAGAGGGCGGTCTGTTAAAAAATTTAATCTCTCCAATACTTTTTTCAAACTATGTTGCCATGTAAAATTTTCAAGTATATGCTGGCTTGCTTTTATCCCCTTCTGTTGTGCTGTTTGATAATCTTCAAAAACCTCACGCATTAACTGCCGTAAATATATAACATCAGGTTCTCCAAAATATGGGTAATCAAATGTTTCTACTCCCATAAATTCTTTTTTTACATGCTTTGTAAGTCTTGCCGGCACAAGATAGGAATTTTCTTTGTTGCAAAAATCCAGGGCAGTTCCGTAATTGCTTGTAATAACAGGCAATCCGCAGGCAGCTGCTTCAATTACCGATAATGCATAACTTTCAGTTCTATAAGGGTAAACAAAACAATCACAGGTTTTATATAAAGAGGCTAATTCATCATCATTTAGATGGTTATCAATATAAATAATTTGCGGATTTTCAGGAGACGATTGTATGTCACGTATCTGATTTATATAATTTTCTCTTGCTGTTAATGGAGAAGTTGCATAATCTTTAATAATAAGGGTTACATCTTCATCATCCAAAAATTCGGCTTTAAATGCAGTTAGTAAAATATCTATACCAGTATTCCATGTAACATCTCCCACAAAAAGAAATTTAAAGCTTTTTGCATTCTCTATTCTTTGTACCTTTACATTGGGATTAAAAATTTTGCCATCCACACCGGCATGTATAACAGATATGCGTTCTTTATTAATGCCTTCTTTTTCATAACAGGTTTTGCTATATTCACTGCCGACCCATATTTCATCCGGTGTATACATGAGAGTTTCTCTCCATGTACATGGTATTGCACCATATTCCCATGGCAACATAAGTATCCAATGTGCAAACTCAGGTGGCGAAAATTGAGCCAAAATTTGATGATTAATATGAAATTTGATATTAACCGGAATTTTGCCTATTTTATTTTCCAATATAAGAGGTAATAAGTTATTTTGTTTATTAAATTCATCATCAGCAATTATACCTATTTCATAAGAACCTTTATGAACTAATTGGGATGTCAGATATCTATTGAACCGACTTAAATGGTTATTACCAAAAATAGACCCATACCATACCAATCCAGGTTTGCGTTTAATTTCACCAATTTTTAAAGCCATTTTCTTTTCCTTATATTTTAAATATTATATTATCCAACATAATTATTTATAATTTTTCGTCTGGTTCCTGCTTTAGCGGGAATAACCGTTCCTGAAAATTTTTACCTTCACTATAATTTTCCTCTTATCCATCTAACTCTCCCTCATCCTATAATTTTTCTATATTACTTATCGGCATTACAGGCGATAAATGAAATACCCTATATAGTGTATATTATTTTTTATTAATCGGCAAAATATTAATTAATTGTCTATAAAAATTAAATTTTCTTTGCTTAAATTTAACCTGTTTTTAAGAAAGAATTGTCGTTATTTGGCTATAAATTTAGTGTTAAGAGGATGTGAAATAGGAAAGGAAAATAAATGTCAGAGCTAGCAGTAAAAGGAATCATCGATTACCCTAAAGATATGCTCTCAGGGATTTCTAAAGTTGGCTCAAAAATGATGTACAAAAACATCAAAGAAACTCGCAAAGATGGAATTTCAATGGCTGATAATTTTAAAGTGAGTATAAAAAATTTAGTGCAAGGTGATTTAAATAAAGCCTTAGCAAAAGGTTTTGAAGCTCTTTATAATGTTGGTGAAATGGTTGTTGATTCTGCTGAATTTGTAGCAGGAGTCGTTCTTTCAGTAGGAACAGTAACTCCTGGTCTTGCGTTCGCAGCAATTGATGCCGTAGGTGAAACTACTGCCCATAAATTAGAACAAAAAAATAATAATTATGCCAAAACCGCCTCCACCGTATTAAGGGTTGCATTTGGCAGAAATCAGTAAATTTTAAAACTCCAAAAGTCAGGATTATCCCCAAAAAATAACTATCTTGACAATTTGACCTCCATAACGTCTATTACAACATCTGATAATTATTCATTAAATTTTATTTTGATAAAAAACGTTTTCCTGAATTTTTTTGATATAATAAATTAATATATTTTTATATCTGTTTTATATCAATTATCGTTTTAGGAGGCGAAATATTTATGAAATTAACACCATTGGCAAAGGTTATTTTAGCATTGATTATTATTGGAGCTGTTGGTTATGGAGTATGGAATAATCGGGATAAACTTCCTATTAAAGATTTAAAATTACCATTTTCTTCAAATCAGACAACAACAGAACAGAGTAACAGTCCTGTTATAAGCACAGGAGAAAAAGTATTGGGCGTTACTAATGAATATAAAACCGCCGGAGCTCAGGCTTATAAAGATAAAAATTATGAAAATGCCGCAGTGGAATTCAATAAAGCCGTTTCTTCCAAAAGAAATGACGGAGAAGCTTATATATACTTACAAAATACCAATATTATGATGACAAAATCACCGTATTATAAAATAGCAACAGCAGGGTCTTTTTCAGGTAAATACGGTCAAAAAGGTGAGGCAATACTTCAGGGATTAGCTTATGTCCAAAAAATGATAAACTCACAGGGCGGAATAGGCGGTAAAAAACTTTTTATCGTAATAGGAGACGACCAGTCTACAACTGAAGGTGCAATTCCTGTTGCAAAAGAACTTGTCAAAGACAAAGAAATACTTGCAGTAATCGGACATATTGCAAGCAGTGCGACACTTGCCGCTGCACCAATTTATGAGGCAAATCAACTGACCATGATTTCATCTTCTTCAGGAAGCCCGGCAATAACACATGCCGGACAATATATATTCAGAGTCATACCATCTGATGATGCCAACGGCAAAATTTTAGCCTCTTATGTATTTAAAAATTTAAAGGTGAAAAAAATAGGTATATTTAAAGATTCTGCCGACCAGTACAGTCAGGGACTTGCTACTGTATTTTCAAGTCAGTTTACTTCATTAGGGGGCAAAGTGGTTGATACCAAAGAATTTTCCACCATCCCGGTTATAAATCTTTCAGCAGTTCAGGCAATAGCAAAAGCCGGCGCAGAGGGCGTTCTTGTGGCAGGTTCAGCCGCAGCTCAGGGAATATCAATTGCTGATGCAGTCAAAAACAGTGCTCCGAACTTAAAAGTTATAAGTGGACATGCACTATATATATATGAGCTTTTAACCGAAGGCAAAGCCAGTGTGGAGGGGATGTATGTCAGTTCCCCGTGGCATGCAAAAGTCAATAAACCCGAAGTTCAAAGTTATGCCAAAGATTTTAATGACTTTTTTGGTGGTCAGGCAAATGCCAGGTCAGCCCTTGCCTCTGATGTATTATTTTTAATTGCAAGCATTTTGGAAAAAAATCCTGATGCTGACAGACAAATGTTAATGACCAAACTTTCAGAAGTCGGGACAAAAAGCCCTGCATTTGAAGGAACTACGGGAACAACGGCTTTTGACAAAAATGGTGATGTTGTAAAACCTATTGTTATTCTTCAAATAAAAAGCAACAACTTTATTCCCATTGCTGTTTTCAACGGATAAAAATCCTTTTTATCTAACTTAGGCATTGTAAAAAAATTATTTCCCGTTTTCATTAACTATGTCATGCCGGAGTGTCATCTGTGGATAATATATTTAACAAACCCTTAATGAGTATCTGATAGTTGCTTTAATGTAGTGTATAATATTTTTATGAATAAACCACTATTGGAATTAAAATCTGCCATAAAAACTTATACTTTAGACCAGGATAAAGTTATAAGCCCGGAGGAAACCGTAAAAAAAGCATTTGAGATTCTTGCCGGCACTAATTTAGATATTCTTGAAAAAATTGAAAGAGGAGATATTAATTTAGATATACCGATTTATTGCGCTAAAGGTGGTGTTGATTTTGTTAATATAGTCAAACGAAATAATACGACAGGTAAAGGCGCCACTCTTCCACAGGCACGGGCAAGTGCGATTATGGAACTGCTTGAACGATTTAGCGCTGCTTCTTATGAATATAAATTGTTATATACATATAACGAAATTAAAGATATAGTTCCTGACTTTAAATTATTTTTCCCGTTATTAAAACATGTACCTGATGAAAAAGAAGTTGTGGAAGAATTATCAGATATTCCATTATACTGGACACCTGCCTATAATTTGACAAAAAATCAAAATACATTTGTTCCCCAAATTTATGCGGAGATAGTCGGCTCAAACGGATTATCCGCGGGTAATTCGATTGAAGAAGCAATTTTACAGGGGATTTGCGAGATAATAGAACGCCACGTGGTATCAAATATTGACTTAAATAAAATAGATACTGCGACTATTAAATTTGACTCAATTACTCACCCATTAGCAATTGAACTTATAAATAAATATAAAAATATTAAAATGAACCTGATTTTAAAAGATTTTACTTTAGATATGGAAATACCAACTATCGGAGTTATCGGTTATTATGAAAAAGGAATTGATGAATATGAATGGCGATATGTTGCGGCAGGAACGCATACTGACCCTATAAAAGCTCTTTTCAGAACTTTGACAGAACTTCCCCAGTATATAAAAAATCCACCTGTCATGATGTCCAAATATATACGTTCACCTAAAGAATTCATTCAGACCGGTTTTTTTGAAAAAGGTGTAATTATAACCGGAGTTCTGGAAAAAGAGGATTCTTGTTATATAGAAAATTCAACAAAAGAAATAAATTTTGAAAAAATTAAAAATTATTCTAAACAGGATATTAAAGATGAAATTGAAATGTGTGTTGATATACTTGCCAAAAAAGGAATTGAAATTTTAGTAATTAACAAGACACATCCTGTATTAAATATTCCTGTGGTAAGGGTTGTAGGTATTAACAGCATAGTAAATGACAAGTCTACCAATTTAAGCATATATTCGTATCAGGGATTATGTTATGAAAAAGCAGAAAAATTTGATAAAGCAATTAATGCTTTGCTTAATGCCAAAAAGGTCAATCCTGAATTTGCCCCTATATATAATACAATTGGTTTTTGTTATTATAAGCTCTATAAACAAAATGAAAATACCCAATATCTGGATTTAGCAATAGAAAATTTTAAACATTTTATAGAACTTGTTCCAAACAGAGCAATAGATTATTTTAATCTTGCAAGTATGCTGATGAAAAAGAATAATATAGACCAAGCAAAGACTTTTTTTGCCAAAGCATTGGAATTAGAGCCTAAATATATATTTACCAATCTATATAAAAAACTTATAAGCTTTGGATTAATTGTAAAATGAATTCTTTTTAAATACCCGCCAAACACAATTATAGTGTAACTATAACATAGATAAATTCAAATAACATGTGAATTAAAAAGCCCTGGCAGGGGAAACCACTTTTTAATATAAAATAAACATACTAAACATAAATCCAACATAAATGTAACATAAATGTAGTAAAATATAACTTAAGACAATGAAAAAGTTTGCAACTATATTATTATCTTTTTTGTTTATTTTAATAAGCATATATGTATATGCTGT
>Ga0208863_1002274_pt1 | contig 10194 bp, 10 predicted proteins | sample RifOxyD3_FD_184040 | JGI IMG/M metagenome (GOLD analysis project Ga0208863, IMG submission 184040) | Soil microbial communities from Rifle, Colorado - Rifle Oxygen_injection D3 (SPAdes) | ecosystem: Environmental > Terrestrial > Deep subsurface > Rock core/Sediment | place: Rifle, Colorado...
GGAAGATGTACCTCATTGAGATCAACCCCCGCTTTCCCGCCTGGATTTATCTTTCTGCCGGAGCCGGGATGAACCTGCCGGAAGCCCTGGTAAAACTGGCGCTGGGCGAGCCGCAAACCGATCTGCCTCCTGTCCCGGCCGGGGTCATGTTTATTCGTTATGCCTGGGATACTATTGTGACCTTGCAGAATTTTGAGGCGATTGTCACGGGTGACGGCTTATTTACCAGGTCTGGCAGCAATAAGAGGAAGAAAAACGCATGAAAAAGTCCTTTTCCCCCCGCAAGCCGTTGTTCATAAATAATCTTGACCGGAAAATTACAGAGCGGCATAAGGGGCTATAAATGAATAAATCGAAGAGCAAACTTTATTCATTAACAGACCCTAAGCACTGGATCGCGCCAACCATCCGGCTGCACGGCGGCGGCCTTAACAAGTTCGGCGCGGCCAGGCACCACCTCACCACGGAAAAAATTGACGGCGTGCCGGTGGCGGAGCTGGTTTCCCGCTTCGGTTCCCCGTTGTTTGTGATTTCGGAGAAGCGTCTGCGGGAAAATGCCCGCCGCCTGAAGCGCGCTTTTGCCACCCGTTGGCCCCAGGTCATCAATGCCTGGTCGTACAAAACCAACTACCTCGGGGCGGTGTGCAACACCCTGCATCAGGAAGGCTACTGGGCTGAAGTTGTCTCCGCCTTCGAGTATGAGAAGGCGCGCCTTCTCGGGGTGCCGGGCAATCGCATCATCTTTAACGGCCCCTGCAAGTTGCGTGCGGCCCTCCGGCAGGCAGCGGAGGAAGGCGCCCGCATCCACCTCGATTCGCTGGATGAACTCTACCTGCTGGAAGAGGTGGCGCGGGAACTGGGCAAGATCGTGCCGGTCGCCATGCGGCTCAATTTTGACACCGGTTACACTGACCCCTGGAGCCGCTTCGGTTTCAATCTGGAAACCGGCCAGGCCTTGGACTGCGCGCGGCGGATTGGCGCCAGCTCTCATCTCAGGCTCGCCGGGCTGCATACCCACCTCGGCACCTTTGTCACCGATACCCGAGCTTATGCCGCCGCAGTGCGTATTCTCACCGCTTTTATGGATACTGTGGAAGAGCAGACCGGTACGGTAATTGAGTATCTCGATCTCGGCGGCGGCTTTGCCTCGAAAAACGCCATGCAAGGGGTGTACCTGCCTCCTGAGCAGTTGGTTCCCTCGGCAGAACAGTACGCCGAAGCAGTGTGCGACGCGTTGATGGCCGGTACCCGTGAGCGTGAGGCCCGTGGTCTCACGCGCCCGACGCTGATCCTGGAAACCGGGCGGGCGGTGGTGGATGATGCCGTCTCGCTGGTCGCCAGCGTGGTTGCCAATAAGCGGCTGCCGGACGGACGGCGCGGCACGGTGCTGGATGCCGGGGTGAATCTGATGTTTACCGCCTTCTGGTACAATCACGATGTGCGCCCGGTGCGCCGACCCGACGGCATCGCCGAAGAGACGGTGCTCTACGGCCCGATGTGCATGAACATCGATGTGATGCGGCAAAGCATTCAGATCCCGCCTCTGAGCGTGGGTGATCTCCTGGTGTTCAATCCGGTGGGCGCCTACAACAATACCCAGTGGCTGCAATTTATCGAATATCGCCCCAACGTGGCCATGGTGCTGGAAAATGGCAAGGTGGAAGTAGTGCGGGTACGCGAAGACCTGGCGGTAGTTATTGGCCAGGAACGCCTGCCGCCAAGCCTTTCCCTGCCTTTCCCCGAAGAGCGCGATGCAAACGTCTGAACTCTCCCCTTCGTTTCCGGCGCGGCTTGCCGAGCAGCTTCGGGATTTCCTGTCCGGTTACGGGGCGGTGGTATTTACCGTGAGGCCTGCCGTAGGCGCGTTGTGCTTTGCCGCCACCTGGGCTTTCCCCAGTGCCGCGCTGGGGGGAATGATCGCCATCGCGATTTCGGCCCTTTTGTCCCGCAGCTTCGTCCTGCCTGAGGAGATTCGTCGTGCGGCTTTCGTCAATGCCCTGCTTACGGGCCTGGCGCTGGGTGCCTTCCAGCCCGTCTCCTGGCCGGGGCTGGTTGGCCTGGGCCTGGCGGCGGCGACGACGGTCTGGCTTACGGCGGCGCTGGTTCCGCTGTTTTGGCGCAATGGGGAGTTGCCGGTGTTGAGCCTGCCCTTCACCCTTGCCCTGTGGTTGTGGCTGCCTGCTCTGCCCGCTTCGCTTCCGGCTATCGGCATGTTGCCAAGGACGGAATTCGCCCCTGGCATGATGGCGGATTTTCTGACCAGCCTGGGCTGGATATTTTTTTCCCCTCATCCCTGGGCCGGAATTATGGTGTTCGCCGCCTTGGCCCTGGCCTCGCGCTGGCTTGCCTGGCTGGCGGCCAGCGGCTTTGCCGCAGGTTATATCGTGCTCGCCCTGTGGGCGCCAGGTGTTGAAGTGCCGCCGCTGGGATTCAATTTTGCCCTGGCGGCGATGGCGGTGGGCGGAATTTATGCCGCGCCTGGCATGGGCACCTTTCTGCTTGCTCTGTTTGCGGCGGCGCTGGCGGCGCCGATCGGGCTGACACTTTCCTACTGGCTCAGGCCGATAGGTCTTTTCCCCCTTTCCGCGCCTTTTGTTGCCGCTACTCTGATCGTGCTTGCCGGGGCGCGGATGGCGGCGCGTGGCATAAACCTGAGCCTTGCTCAGCCGGCGCTGCCTGAACAACACGCCGAGGCTATGCGTCTGGAAGCGGCGCGACTCGGCCCGCGCGGCTGTGTGCCCCTTTCCGCGCCTTTTCTTGGCGAATGGCAGGTTTATCAAGGTTTTGACGGCGAGCATACCCATCGCGGCCCATGGCGGTACGGGCTTGATTTCTTCATTGTCGAGGATGGTCGGAGTTTTTCCGGCGAAGGCCGCGCTCTGGCCGATTACCATGCCTTTGGCCTGCCGGTGCTGGCTCCGGCGGCAGGCGAGGTGATGGCGGTGCGCGATGGCATCGCCGACAATGCGCCCGGCGAAGTTAACACTCGTGAGAACTGGGGCAACTATATCCTGATTCGTCTGCCCGGCGGCGCCTGTGCGCTGCTTGCTCATCTCCGCCAAGGCAGTGTAACTGTCGCGCAAGGGGTCTGGGTCAAGGCTGGCGAGGTGGTTGCCGCCTGCGGCAATTCCGGGCGCTCGCCCCAGCCTCATCTGCATCTGCATGTGCAAGACGGACGGGCGTTGGGCAGCCCAACCCGTCCGTTTCAGCTTGTCAATCTGTTGCTGCGTGAGCAGGGAGGTGTTACCGACTGGCGTCCCGCTTATCTTCCTGCCCAGGGCGAGCGTGTTGCTCCTGCTCATCCAGAACCCGCTCTGGTCCAGGCGCTGGCCCTGCCTGCTGGACGGCGGCTGTATTTTGAGACCCGCGCAAACGGCGGCCCCTGGAGCGAATGGGAGGCTGAAGTAAAAATCACCCTGGCCGGTCAGACACGGCTTACCGCAACGAGCGGGGCCAGCGCCGCTTTTGTCCATACCGGGGCGATGCTGGCTTTCTTTGACCGCAGCGGCCCTGCCGATCCCTGGCTTGACCTGCTGCTGCTCGCTGTCGGGCTGACTCCGATGACGAATACCCGGCATTGGCGTGATGCGCCACCTGCGCGGTTATTCCCAGCCAGGCCCGCGATGCGGGGATGGCTGTGGCTTACCCGTCCACTTGGCGCGTTTCTTGATTCAACCTATCGCCGGACCTGGCATGAAACATCGGCGGCATGGCGGCAATCCGCCATTCATCTTCTTGCTTCTGCCCCAGGTTGGCAGACGAGACTGGAAACAATCGCCGTGATCATGCCTGAGGCTGGCCTTGTTCATGCCACAGCTAAAACAGGCGGCAGGCTGTGGGAAATACGGCTGGTCGCCATTGGCCAGAGCGCCGATGAGGGCATCCCCGCCTGGAAAAATGCTATTCTGAGTCCCAATAACATAGAAAAACTTATCAACCATACAGGAGAAAACACATGAAACGGACTTATGCCATCGTAACCCTCACCGCCGCAACCCTGACTGCCGCCCTTGCCGTGCCCGCCTGGGCCGCAGGCGAATGGACCACCACTGCCGGCGCGCAGGTTGTTTACGGCAGCTACGGCAGTTCGACGCAACGTGACCAGGTCACGGGCTACGGTGCTGTTTTGTCGTCAGATTATCTGGAGCGAGGCGGCTTCACTCTCGGGCTGAACAGAACAGACATAAAGATGAATGCGGGTTACGAGGATATCGGCCAGAACGCCCTGTTCGCCAGCGGCAAGCTCAATTTTACCCCGGATGGTGTGGCTGGACGCCTCACAGGACGCATGGATGTTCATGTTATCAATAATGACGATGCTACGAACGACACCGACGGGGTGAAGGCTTATGCTCCACAGGTAGCCTACCTGTCCTTTGATAAACGCCGTTATTTTGACCTTGGCTATGCGCGCTCCATTTACCGCAACGACCTGGATGTTAATCAATTTACCCCGACCGTTGGATTTGCCCTGAATGAGGGCGCCGATTGGCTGCAGGTGCGTGGCTGGTTGATTGATCCCTCAAATGTCGCCCGCGCCCAGGGCGAAAGCTCGACCACCGCGCTGGAAGCCAAGTTGACCCACTGGTTTGGTGCCAATAAGCCTCTTGGCCTCGATAACGTGCGGCTAAGCGCCTTGGTAGGCAAGCGTATCTATGCCGTGGATCCAGATGCGGGCGCGGTGGCCAATCTTTCAGATGTCCAGCGCGGCGGTGTGAGCCTGGGCGGCGAATGGAAATTGGGTAAGAGCATGTCGGTGCTTGCCATCCTGAGCCGTGACAACTACAACAATGCCACTCTTGCCGACGACTACAGCCTGACCTCCGGCTATATTTGGGTGGCTGGCAAATGGTAAGGAGATTTACGATGAAAGCATGGCTGGTAGTATTGTTTTTTGTGGTGGTTGTCTCCTCTGTCTGGGCGGATGAATCGTCCTGGCAGAAATCCTACCGGCTGGAAACGGCGGGAAAATATGCCGAGGCCTCGACGGCGCTGGAGAGTACGAACGGCAGCGTTGATGCCGATTTCGCCTTGATGCGGCGCGGCTGGCTCTCCTATCTGCAGGGGCGTTATAACGAGTCCGTGGATTTTTACGGGCGCGCCATCGGCAAAAATCCGAAATCGTTGGAGGCCAGAAACGGCATCACCTTGCCATTGCTGGCGCAGCAACGCTGGCGTGAGGCGGCATTTCATGCGCATCAAGTAATTACGGAATCGGCCTGGGACTATACGGCCCATCAGCGCTTGATGGTCGCTGAAGAAGGGCAGCGGGAATGGAAGACTCTTGCCGAACATGCAGCCAGGGTGGCTGATCGTTACCCCTCTGATGCTACGGCGTTGGTTTATCTTGCCAGGGCATATGCCTGGCTTGGGGAAATCAATGCGGCCAAGAGGGCTTATGGTCGGGTGCTCAGCCGCATCCCCGTACATATCGAGGCCACCAGTTATATGGCTGGCAAGCCCTGATCCGGTGTAATCACAGGTAAGCCGTTGTAAATAAATAACTGTAACATTCTCATATCGTAAGCGGCATAAGGGGCCGTAATAAAATAGATAAGAATGTAATGGTTATTTCTTAACAGCCCCTAAGCTTGCTTATTGCAGGTAATCTTCCTGATCTGACGCTTGAAAAACCTGCTTTCTTTAACCAAAAAATATGGTACCGTTGTCGAATGGTGCACTGAGAGCAGGGTTTTGTTTGGGGTTCTGTGAACTTCTTCGTTGAAGAAGTTCTGTTATCCCAGTTCACTCCTTGAAAATATGAAAGTTGTACTTCAGATTTGAATTAGCAGCCTGAAAAGTTATGCTGGAGCAAGTCTTATCCAGCGTAGAAAAAGGAGTGAATAAATTATGATGTTTCCTGAATATCGAGCCCGCAGGCTCAGACAAAGTGAAACCTTCCGGGCACTTATCCGGGAGACCAGTATTTCTCCTGCCCATCTTGTCTACCCGCTTTTTGTCATGCCTGGCAAGGGCATTAGAGAAGAGGTGCCATCTATGCCGGGAGTGTTCCGGATCTCCGTGGATCAATTGGTCAAGGAGGCCCGGGAGTGCATGGGGCTGGGGGTGAATTCAGTAATCCTTTTTGGTCTGCCCGATAAGAAGGATTCTAAAGGCTCAGGGGCGCATGCCAAGGACGGCATCATCCAGAGAGCGATCAAGGAATTGAAAAATTCGGCGCCGAAGCTCACGGTTTGCACGGATGTCTGTCTGTGCGAATACACCAGTCATGGCCATTGCGGGATCATGCTTGATGAGGCGGTGGATAATGACGCTACTCTGGATGTGCTTGCCAGGGTTGCTCTTTCTCATGCTCAGGCGGGAGCCGATATGGTGGCTCCTTCGGACATGATGGATGGCCGGATTGGCGAGATTCGGGGGATTTTGGATGAGAATAATTTTCACATGCTGCCGATCATGTCTTATGCAGTAAAATACGCTTCTGCGTTTTACGGACCTTTTCGGGATGCCGCGGAATGCGCGCCCCAGCATGGTGATCGTAAGTCCTATCAGATGGATCCGGCAAATGTGCGGGAGGCGCTGCGGGAGGCAACCCTGGATGTGGAAGAAGGCGCGGACATCCTGATGGTCAAGCCGGCCATGGCCTATCTGGACGTGATCAGCAGGTTGCGGGATGAGTTCGATCTGCCTATCGCCGCTTACCATGTAAGTGGCGAGTATGCCATGATCAAGGCGGCGGCGGCTAATGGCTGGATCGACGGAGAAAAGGTCATGCATGAGAGCCTGCTCAGTATTAGAAGAGCAGGTGCGGATATCATCATTACCTACTTTGCCAAGGACATGGCCCGTTTGCTCAACGGATAGGCGAAGAGGGAGAGTCGAGATTCAGGGCGGGCATGGGCGTGAGCAGATAGTCGGTTCTTACGTTGCCAAGGCTGGCGAAAATGGTGGCTTTGAGTGCGGGTTCCTGGTCGTAGAGTGGGGTTAGCCAGGCACGGATTTTTTCCCGGCTGGAATTTGCGGCAAGCGGACAGGGGTTGGCCACGGGCTTAATGTCCAAGCTTTGGCCCAGTTTGATGATATGTTTTTTTTCCACCATGGCCAGGGGACGGATAAGGGCCAGTTTGCCGCCGAACAGCTCCTGTTTTGGTCGCATGGCGCTGAGGTTGCCACCGTAGAACAGGTTAAGAAAAAAGGTCTCGATGATATCTTCCTGGTGGTGGCCAAAGGCGAGTTTATTGCAGTGATGTTCTGCCGCTAAGGAGAAAAGGCGATTGCGGCGCTGACGGGCGCAATGGTAGCAACCGCTTTTGCCATTTTCGGCGGCCAGCGCCTTATGCCCGAAGTCGGTCCGCTCCATCAGCATGGGCAGATCCAGGCGGCAGAGCTGTTCTTGTACCAAATCGTATTCCGCGCCGCCGAATCCCATGTCGAGATGTACAGCCAGAAGCTCATAACGGATAGGTGCCTTGCGGCGCCATTCCTTAAGGAGCCAGGAGAGGACCAGGCTGTCGATCCCCCCGGACACCGCGATCATCACCCTGTCGCCATCGGCCAGCATCTGGTAGAGATGCATGGCCCGGCCAACAAGGTGATTGAACTGTTTTGGTATGACGAGCACGAGTAGTTTTTACTGTTTTAGATAGGGGCAGTTGGAAATTTTTTGTGTAATGCCGTCGTGGGCAAGTTCTTCGACGCTGAGCCACTTAAAGCCGCGTTGCGCTTTTTTGAAGAACTGGAATATATCGGCAAGCAGTGGTTGCTGAGTCTCGTTGAAAGCACCGGAACACAAGGTCTGCCCGGTTTCCGATAGAATAAGTTTATAGTCAAAGGCGACAGAGGCCGGGCTGATAATGGAATACTCGCTTCCTTCCCGCTCGGTAAAACGGTGCAGGGTGCTGAGGAGGACCGCATCTGCCTTCTTGGCCCGGCCGATGGCGATGGCCGCAGTTGTTCGATTGCGGATCATATCTTTGTCAAGGGAATTACGTTGCCCCGGTGTGATAAGGGTGACATCCTCCCTGCCAGTAAAATATTCTGCCAGCATGGTATCAACGATTTTCTGGCCCTTTTCCAGGAGCAGTATCTCTTTGGGCGTTTGTTTGCCCTGACCATCTGGGTCTATTTCTACCGGCAACACGATGATGGTTTTAATCGGGAGCAGATCTTCGGCTGGTACCAAGGTGGTTGTTCGTGCACAGCCGGAAAGAAAGGTGAGTATAGTCAGGCTTGCGAGAAAAACGGTATATGTTTTGTAGGTTGTCACGATGGTTTCTCCAGTGGGGAAATTATAGGGAACCTTTGGATGAGATTGGCCCTGTGGCGCGGGGATCCAAGGTGGTTGCTTCATCGAGGGCCCGGCCTAAGGCCTTGAAAATTGCTTCAAGAATATGGTGGGTGTTCTCGCCATGGGCCATTTCAACATGCAGAGTTAGGCCGCCGTGCATGGTAAAGGCGCGGAGAAACTCTTTAGCCAGTTGGGTGTCAAAGTCGCCGACCTTTTGCTCAAGAACGGGAACGCCATAATGTAAATAAGGTCTGTTTGAACAATCCAGAGTCACCCGGACCAAGGCTTCATCCATGGGAAGAGCACTGAAGCCATAACGTCTGATATTACTAAAATCCTGTAAGGATTTTTTCAGAGCCTGCCCTAAGCAGATACCCAGATCTTCAACCGTGTGATGCGCGTCAACTTCTGTGTCGCCCGAGGCACGGACGGCAAGATCAAAAAAGCCATGCACGGCAAAGAGATTGAGCATGTGATCCATGAAGGGCACACCTGTGGCGCATTGGGCCTCTCCCTTGCCGTCAAGTGCGAAAGAGATAGTGATGTCGGTTTCCTTGGTCTTGCGTTTTACTTCGCATTGGCGGGTTCTCTGCGTTGCCATGGGCTACTCCTGCAATTGTCTGGCCGCTTGCACTGAAGCCAGTATCGTTCTGTGAAAAATACATAGGTAAAAAACAAAATTAACTGTTTATACCAAGATGTGACATAATGAAGCAATAGGAATCCCCATGCCTTCGGAGATTCTCATGGTAAATTGTTGAAAATCTTCTTTTTGCCAAGAAGGCATGGCGATCTATGGGACAAAATTATCCCGAGTGTGCCGGTTTTTTGTTGACAACCAGTTTCCGCATTGTTATACATCTGGCGGTTTTCAAATGCTGAAAATGAGCGGGAATAACTCAGTGGTAGAGTGCAACCTTGCCAAGGTTGAAGTCGCGAGTTCGAATCTCGTTTCCCGCTCCACAGTTAGCAACTAATTCTATTTGCATTGATCGACAGCCCGTCTGCATTTTTTTCTGGCAGAACGGGCCATTTTAACTTATATAGTTACTTTCTTTTTATTGAGTTTTGTGAGGGCTTTGAAATGAAAACATATTTGACCCCGGTCAAAGATATTGAGCGCAAGTGGTTGATTGTTGATGCTCAGGATAAGGTGCTTGGCCGGTTGGCTTCCGAGATTGCTACGCGGCTGCGCGGTAAGCATAAGGCAAACTACTGCACTTTTCTTGATGTTGGTGATTTTGTTGTGGTGGTGAATGCTGACAAGGTTCGCCTGACTGGCAAGAAGTGGGATGACAAGGTGTATCGTCATCATACCGGTTTTATGGGTGGCTTGAAGGAAAAAACTGCCAAGGTACTGCTGGCGCAAAAGCCGGAAGATTTGTTGCGTAAGGCTGTGCGTGGGATGTTGCCCAAGAATACTCTGGGAAGGAATCAACTGAAGAAATTAAAGGTGTATGCAGGCGCGGATCACCCCCATGCCGCCCAGCAGCCTGAGTCTGTGGAATTATAAACCCTGTTTTTGAGGCAGGATATCGGAGCTTGAACATGGCAGAAAATAGTTTTTACGCGACTGGAAAAAGAAAGACCGCTGTTGCCAGGGTGTGGTTGAAGCCTGGGTCCGGCAACATCCTGGTCAACAAGATGAGTGTGCCAGAATACTTCGGCGGCGGTTTTGACTACCTGCAGAAAGTTTCAAAGCCTTTGGCCTTGACTGATACTGTGGCAAAGTTTGATATCCTTGCCACCTTGCGCGGCGGTGGCAAAATTGCTCAGACCGAGGCTTTGCGGCATGGGATTTCCCGGGCTTTGCTGGTTGTTGATCCCGAGCACCGTGGCGCATTGAAAAAAGCTGGGTTTCTTACTCGTGATCAACGGGCGAAAGAACGGAAAAAATATGGTCAGAAAGCGGCCAGAGCGAGGTTCCAGTTCTCTAAGCGTTAATT
>Ga0208863_1002280_pt1 | contig 10163 bp, 8 predicted proteins | sample RifOxyD3_FD_184040 | JGI IMG/M metagenome (GOLD analysis project Ga0208863, IMG submission 184040) | Soil microbial communities from Rifle, Colorado - Rifle Oxygen_injection D3 (SPAdes) | ecosystem: Environmental > Terrestrial > Deep subsurface > Rock core/Sediment | place: Rifle, Colorado...
GGGGGGCGCTGGCGCTGGAGCGCTTTTTCCACGGCGGCAAATCCGAAACGGACCCACCTTGGCCGATGGTGGCGTTGAAGATGCTACTAGTATTCTCACTGGTGACGTTGGCCTGGCTCTTGTTCACGCTCCCTCATTTCGCCGATGTTGTCTCTTACCTCAAGGCCATGGTCGGGAACGCCCACCTGCCCACCGGCAAACGTATGACTATTCTGATTGCCCTATATTCGCTTCCTGTGCTCCTCTACCATGCGTATCACCTGCATATAAGCCGTAATCCGGATTCGAGCATTATCCGTTGGCGGTTTATCGCCAACGGGATAATGCTTTTCCTGATCGTAGTCAACTCGGGAGGAAGCGGTGACTTTATCTATTTCCAATTCTAAGGCTTCGCTGTTGATCCGATCCGTTTTGGTTTGCGTATGTTTGTTCGTAGGATATAACATGGTGCTTTTTGTTGTCCATCCCCATGGGGGGTATTTCCAGAACCAATGGGAGAGGAACGTTGCGACGGCGGAGGAGTATATTCTTGAGGGAAGCGCCCTTGACATTGTTATCGTTGGATCTTCCCTGGCTGCTAGCATGGAGAAAGACGACCTTGGGTTTCGTTTTAGAAATATTAGTTTTGTGGGTGGTTCGGCCCAGACCGGGCTTGAAATTATCCGTCGTTGCCGTCCCATGCCGAGGGTGGTACTCGTAGAAACCAACGTTCTGTGGCATCTGGACACCGCCTTCGTGGAGGCAAGGTTCGCTCCTTTTAAGTCCTCCCTGAAACGCTACATTCCATCGGCCCGTACCATAAACCAGCCTGTAAATCTCTTGTTGTCCGCCCTCAATATTAGGGATGGGAAGGAGGATTTTATCCCAGACGCAAAAGTGTTTGCTACATTGCTTGCAAAACAGATGCAAATGTATCAGCAGACGGATGATTTGTCCTTGGTGCGGACCTGGCTCGCTGCAGTTGCGGAAGCGGTGGAAGAATTAAAAGCTCGCGGAGTGAAGGTAGTTTTCTTTCGGATGCCAGTGGATCCGAGCATTGAAGAATCCCCCAGGGTACGTCGCATCCAAGAGGAATACACCCGGGAGTTCCCTCCCTCCCACTTCGCTTGGCTAGAGGTGCCGCACGGGGGGTATCTGACCTCCGATGGGGTACATTTGGTACCACAATGCGCCCGAGATTTTTCAGGGAAACTCAGGCGGGCTTTAGAATTGTCTGGCTATTGAAAAGAGTGGACAAGATGCAAATAGTAAGTATGTTTTCAATCCAGCAGGTCCTTTTCCCTGAGCAATATGATGGCTGCCAACTGGAAATGCTCAAGCTTTAATTGAGAGCCAAGCAATTTAGTAAATTCCACTCTTTACGTCGAGGAGTCCAAAAAACTGTGCTGGAACTGCTTGTAATCATGAAAACATTATTGCGAAAAATTGTAGGAGAATCCAATTATTGTAAACTACGTCAGGCCTATTTTGCCCTCCGGGCTGACCCTGCTGTTAGTTTATGCCATCAACAGGAAGTTCAAACGGTACTAGACGATAATTTTGTTACGAGCAATTTAATTCTATGTAATTTTTGTGCCACTGTTTTTCAACGAACCGAACCAAATCATCCAGAATTTTTGTCATGTCCAACGTGCGGTTCTATTGCGAGAGAGAGAGTTGTCATTCAATGTATTTTAAATGAACTCCATAATAGAACAGGTGAATTGAATTTGTTCTTTAATCAAATTCGAGAGATGAAAAAATACACATTATTAGAATGTTCTCCACGCATAAATGAAAACAAGCGAAAAATATTTGAGAGTAGTTTGGGTGAGTATATATCTTCAGATTTTGATATGTCTGCTCATCAAGCTGATGTGAAAATTGATCTGTGCAATTTAGATGATATCGAGCAATTTAAGGCAAGGTTTGATTTTATTATTTGTTCGCATGTGTTGGAACATATCCTTGATTATTCAACGGCGTTAACTAATCTTAAAGAGTTGCTGGCTCCTGGAGGAGTATTGGTTTTGCAAGTGCCGATACTCGAAGAAGAGTATACAAAAGTTACCTGGGATGAATTTCATGGAGATAACACCCGAGTATACCATCGGTTTGGGTTTGATCTGATTATTCCTATGAGAGAAGTTTTCAATAAGGTCGTGCCAGTCCTCGGACAGATTGATTTTCCGATCACATCGTCAGAAATCTCAATGGATAAATATAGGACCATTAAGGATCTCCGCGCTCAATGTTTGGTTTTAGGGGATGATTTGTTGAAATATTACGGACTTGGGAATCCTGACTTATGTGATGCATTTGTCGCCCATAAAGAGTGAGGGGGTAAGTTATGGGGCCACGGTTACAAGAATATGGATTTCAATCGCACCAGGTCTATTGGTTTTTTTCTGTATGCATAGTCTTGGCGGGAAAGTTATCTTTCTATGTCCTTGACCCAACCCCGATGTTTTTCATGAGCGACTCAATGGATTTTGTCAGGACCGCTTTAAGTGGAGAGGTGATTCCTTTAAGGTCATTTGTGTATAGCTATCTACTGAGATTTTTAGCGATTTCGCAGCACTCTCTTGCCCCTTTAATTATCCTTCAAGTCTTTCTTAGTGCGTTTTCTGCGATTATCCTAATCTATATTTTAGTCCGTTTCTTCGCTGTTTCACACGGGATTGCCTTGGGAATGGGCCTGTTGTGCACGATTGATCCTCTTCAGTTGTTGTATGAGAGGTATGTCATGGCAGAGACTACCTCGCTTTTTATCTTTGTCTGTTATATGGGGTTGATTTTTTTTTATTTTGACAAAAAATACGTACTTGGGCTTGTGATTGTCCAATTTGTTGGTTGCATCCTTATCTCGTTCCGGCTGAGTTATTTGCCTATCGTGCAGTTAAATGCTGTCCTTCTTCCGTGTATCGGATCAATTCTGCATCTTAGGTCATCTGGGGCTATAAGGATGGGGCCGTGGAGGAAACGATGGATGACTGTTTTGGTTGTCATCGCCCACTTTATTGTGTCGATTTGCAGTTTTCAACTTTTTCATACCGGATTTAAGCAGTTGACCGGTCGCCTTGCCAATATGGCGCCAGCTTACAGCAACGTTTCAGGGTTCCTCCCGCTGGTTTACTGGGCTCCTTTAGTGACTGTGGAAGACTTCCCGCGGCAAGATCTTGGCCGGATAATTTTGGACAAAACTATATACCCTTTAGACGAACGGAACGCTCAATGGATTCTTGAGGGAGGAATGATCCCCAACTTGCGGAGTTTGATTGGAGATCAACAAGAAGCCGAACGTTTTGCGAAAGAAACAGCCTTAAATATTCTTAGGCGTGATCCTATTGGGGTGGCAAAACTCTATCTGAAGACTTACAGAAATTACTGGTATGCTTCATATTTAAAGCTTCTGCTGCAGGTGGATAGGGGGGAAAGACCGTTGCCGGAAATTTTTTTGGGTATGTTAAAGAAAAATTTCAACTTGGATGCGGTTGCGTTCCCCTATATGGCTACTTTGACTAATCGATATTTTTACATGGCTTGGCCTTGGTACCTAATGTTACTTTGTACCCCATTTCTGTCGTTCGTTGCTTTAGGGGCCAAAGGTGTAGAGCAATTCATGGGCCGGGTTGTAATTTTTATTATTACTGGTTTGCTGATTGTAGGTGCTTGTCATATGAACGTGGTGCGTTATCTGCAGCCGCTAGGGTGGGTCTTTTTTTTGACTGTAGGCCAATTACTTGATGGTAAGCTGAGGGTGAGGAAGTTGGAGGTCAATTGGTCGGAGTTTGAAAGACAGCCTGTGGGGTGAAATAAGCAATGTGAGCTTATACACCTGTCTCAAAAATGGCACCACTTCATTGTTCCCACGTTGGCCTAATAATCTTCGCCATTTGTTCTGCGATAATCTTACATCCCCAGTCGCTGTAATGTGCTTGGTCAACATAAGGTAGCTCCTGTTTTGTGAATGTATCGAATATGTCATGTAACGTATGAAAATGTGGAAAGGTTTTGGCGTATGCTTCTTTGCTCAGAGAGTCGTATGCTTCTTTGCTGCCTGTAACAAGCTCGAAAAGCTCTTTTTTTACAGGCTGCAGGAAGAAGTGTACATCGATTCCAAATTTAGCGCTGATCGAAGCCGCCATATCGCGATTGAGGCGGTAGGTTTGTAGGATTGTTTGACTGGGGTTGGGAGTCTCACGTATATATGGATTATTTTCTTGAAGCAGTGAGTTTGTATTTTTTTTTGGGAGGCTACTATTAGCGCAAATATATTGCGTGATGCGTTGCAGCGGAAATACTTGGTCAATGTTAATCCAATTATGATCTTCAGAAAATCGCCGTTGGCGCTCTGTTTCCCATGCCGTTATCATTGCCCCTGCGAATTGTGGTGCCGTCCAACCCTGGGCCAACCAGATACTATCGTTGAGCCCATCTAAGAATAAGACAATGTCAGGTTTTTTTTCTGTGCGTAATAATGCAACGTAAAGGGAAACTTCTAACGAGCTGAAGTAGTACGAATGTCCGTGGTTGGTTACTTGGACGTGATAGGCTGGCATTAATTCCTGTAGTTGATCTTGCAGGTACGAAGCGATAGTTTGTGAATCTGGTACGCCCCAGCCAAACATTGTAGACCCGCCAAATGTCCATATTATAAGATCTTTTTGACCCACTTTTGCTGGAACTGGAGCTTTTGTGCCGCGCACATTGCTTGAAAATCCATGTTTGACCGTAACGAGGTTCCCTGCAAAGGGGCGCTCCTGAAAGGTCGTCCAAGGATTAAACGCATATGATTCTTGTTCGCCCATCTGATCAAATTCTTGGCCTGTCTGCACAGCCTCATCTTGGCTTATAAGTTTGTAGGATGCCATGTCGAACAGACGCGAATAAACCTTATTGCTCTCAGGCGGAACATGTTTTGCTTCGAGTAGAAAATGCATAATAGCAAGTAAAGTCGCAAATAAAATTACCGCGTTTAAAAATATTATCGCGAAGCGATTGTGCCATGTTGCAATCCATTGAAAATTCATGTGAATCCTTAATTGTAAGGTGATGGTTAGTCAGATTTTGAAAAGGCAATGGCGTCAAATTTGGCGAGGAACTCTGAGACAAAAACTTTTGAGCTAGCTGTTGTCAGATGCGAACCGTCCATAGTTTCAAATTCGGTGGTGTTTGGTACCACAAAAGGGATTTTTAGCTTCTGGGCGACTCCTGCGGCATAATCGCAATTCGAAGGGGGGATGCAGGTGATAATTAGTTTTGCTCCTATTTTTTCAAAATACTGCTTGAAAGCAACTGGGGTCTGGAATAGTGAGGTGTTGTCCAATAATTCATTAACGCCTGCATTAGAGATTTTGAGCGACACGGTTGACTTTTCCCCCTTGTAAGCGCCCACCAGTATGGTTCCATCCTTGCTGGAACGAAACTCTATCCAATCGGTTTGCTTCGGAGAAATATCAAAATAGGGTTCAAGCGAATGCAGTACCCGTCTAAACCAGAAGGATATGACAGTCTCGAATTTGAATTTGTATGCATCAAAAATCGTGGATTTTAATACAGAACTTGAGAACTCACTCAGGTGGGGGAAAAAATCGCTGTCGGTAGCCACCACCACCCATTTTGGCTTTAGGTTATATTTTTTGATGATAGCCCAAGGGAACTGAGCCCCTTCACCATAACCGAACCCCATGACATAGTATTTCATCTTTTTTTCAGCAAAGTATGGGGCTAAATTGTCGCGAAGGAAGGTGTATTTGGCTCTTGAATTGCCCAGAAAGATCACTTCCGCCTCCCGAGCATTATCTATTGTAGCATCAAGATTATGGAAAAGTTCATAATGATCAACCCCACCGCTACTGTATCCCAAATAATAGTCCGCTCCCGCTGGAATCGTAGCGTTGACAACCAAGGGTGTTTGAGTCTTGGCCGAGTACGAACAAAAAATAAAGGCCCCAATCTGGACGACACAAAAGGAAAAACAGCTAATTGTCAGACAGAAGGCGATCGTCTTTCGCCGCCCGGTCATGTTAAGTTTCATGTTCAAAATTGAAAATAGATGAAGTCATTAGAAGTCCCGTAAAAAAGGAGCGTAGCGGCAAGAAGAGCTCCCGTAAGGGCCGCCTTGTGGGCGTAGTTTAACGAATTTCGGCGGGATCTCTCCGCGCGCAATCCATATAAGTGCATCGCTACTATGGGAACCAGAAGCAAGAGGTTGATGTTTCCAATTGGGACTGGGACTTCTGAGCGGACTCGCAAAAAACAGTGCAAGAAGAGAACCGCTTGGTGCATTGAGCTGCTTCTAAAAAAAACCCAGGCAATTAGTACCACTGCTTGCACCGAGAGAAACCAGAGAAAGGAGATGTACGCTGGTCTTATGCCGATCTTTAACTTAGAATTTAATCCTAACCAACGTTCGACTCCTAGCCCAAGTCCATGGATTGCACCCCAAATTAAGAAGGTAGCCGCGGCCCCATGCCAGAGCCCAACGAGTAGCATAATAATGATTAAGTTGCGGATGATCTTTAACTTCGTCCCTCGATTACCGCCCAACGATACATATACATAGTCACGAAGCCAACTGGAAAGAGATATGTGCCACCTCTGCCAGAAATTACTAAACGAATGCGCCAAGTAAGGATTTTTGAAATTAATTGGGAACTTATATCCCATCCAATATGCCAGCCCACGGGCGATGCTGGTGTAACCCTCGAAGTCATAAAATATTTGTGCAGAGAACATGATCACGATTTCGAGCGCATAAAGAGCTGGCGCTGTCGAAAGAAATTCATCCTTCCATAGTGGCTTCAGTATTGTGCCAATGTTATCTGCACAGACCATTTTAAGAAATAGGCCTCGGATTATTAGAAATGCACCTTCGCTAAAGACCACAAAGTTCAACGTTCGTTTTCGTGGGAGTTGATAAAAAAACTGTCCTGCCCTGATTATTGGGCCTGCGACTAGGTGAGGGAAAAATGTAACGAAATAGTAGAAATCCTGAAACCGTTTGAGGGGAGGAAGCTTGCCTCGATAGATGTCAATAGTGTAGCTCATAGAACAGAATGTATAAAAGCTAATGCCCATTGGGAGAATGAGTTCGAGCCTTGGTATGTTGGGATTATAAGCAAGGGTGTTGGCGAGGAGGTATGTTGCTGAATCCAGAAAAAAATTAGTATATTTAAAAAATATTAAAAGTCCAAGATTAATAGACAAGGATGTATACAATATCAGCCGCTTAGAGGCCAATGGACGAGCTTCTTTCATGATCCATTGCGCGGCATAATAGTCGACGATGATGCTTGTGAGCATGATCAGGATGTATATCGGGACATGCCACATAACAAATATCGTGCTCCCAAGGAGCACTACAAAAGTCATGTGCCATTTAGTCTTGTCCTGTCCTAGGAAAAGACGGTATGCCAATACTTGGAGGAAAAGAAAAAAGAAACTCCAGGAAATAAAGTTCATGAATTAAACTATTGATGTGGTAAAGAGGTCAGTTGAAAATTAATTTTGAGAGTTATTCGTATGTACTTACATTTTTTTTGATAGGCTCTGAAATAATCTCCTTATTGACAGGCCTATATCTTTTTTGGGTATTCGTTCCCGTTTATTTCCGGTCAAACCGCCACGGGGGGGGGCTACATGGCGGATGCAATATTCAGGAGACCAGTGCTTGTAGTGTTCGGTTTTGCCAACATTGTGTTGTTTCATCACCGCAAACATGATTGTTGGTTTAAGGTAGCCAAGGTCAATGAGAAGGTTGTTGAGGAGTTCGAGAAAATCTACAAAGGCGAGGTCCTGTGGGGATGACGCATCAAAATTATGTCCAAAACATCTATCAATAAAGATATCCTGGAGATTGCCAAGAGCCAAAAAATTTCGAAAGGAGAAAGTTTTTGTGAGTAGCGGAAGAATCTCCTGGGCCCGCACTCCTTCGAAGCCTTCTGTTGAGCAGTCAAGGTTGCGGAAGGTTTTTTCGAAATGGAAGCCTCCTGCATCGTCATAACACAGTCTGTTATATTTGATATGATCGGGCAGGAACCCCCACATGGCATTTACCAGGGTTTCGCATTCAGGCCAACGCATATGGCCGTTTCGGCCTATCATATCATTCGACAAGAATAATCCATCCGGGTGTAGCGCCTTTTTAATTGCGGCGAAAAGTCGTTCGAGCTCTACAATATGGTGTAGAGAATGGTTTGCCATTATCGCTCCATACGTTTCTGCCGGACTCCAGTCGTTTAAGTCCTGGGTATGGGCATGAAAAAAGTCGGTTAATTTGTTGCGTTCGATGTTGGCAACAGCACGCTCTATTGAAATGGGTGATAGGTCAAGACATTCAAAGTGAAAGTTTTGAATCCCTTCCTTGAGTAGTTGGGAGGCAATTGTGATCTCTGTTTCACACTCACCGCATCCGATGCTGAGAAGTTTGTTGGCGTTCGGATTGGATCGGAGGCAGTCAATAAAATGTTTGGTGTAGAATTCGATGTTGTTGTTGACTCCGAAGACCTCTTGCAGCATCGGCACAACATATTTATTTGACCAGTAATGGAAGATTTCAGGTAGTTCCTGGTATTGGTTTTTGTCGTTGAATTGCTCGATTTGTTCGTGGACTTTTTTTTGGTAGGTATCCATGGTCTCTTGCTGAAGCCTTTTGTCTGTGGCTGGGGATGTCTCCCAAATGGAGATGATGTCGGAATTGTTATGTCTATCCCACCCTAAGCAATAATCGGTCTTTTGGCTAATTTTTTTTGATGGCGGTTTGTGTTTTGTCGGGAGAAAGATATATGAACAAATGGATCTCGGAGATCAATGCACTGATAAATGATGGGAGTGATTTTCCAGGAGTGCTTTGCTCCGTTGACCGGATGCAGCAAGAGTCCATCTCGGCCCTTGTGGCTGCCGGTATGTCAAGGGACTATGCTTGTGGTTTCTTGTTGAAGATTGCCAATTATCTGATCGGTAAATACCAATATCGCTATCGCCATGATTATCAAATAGCCCTGCCTTTTGCCTTGATCGTTGACCCTTCAAACAGTTGTCCTCTCCATTGCCCTGGGTGTCTGCATAACCGGACTTTTCAGCATAAAATTGGTCCTGACTGGCCGGAGGGTAACCTCGATCCGGAGGTTTATTCTGCCTTTATAAAGCGGTTTGGCCCTTATGCCTCGACGGTTTTGTTCTATAATTGGGGAGAGCCCTTGCTGAATCGGCACACTCCGTCGTTTATACGGCAGGCAAAATCCTATCTCCTCCATACCTCTTTATCATCTAATCTCTCTGTGAAGTTTGATGCCGAGGCCCTTGTGCTCTCTGGATTGGACTATATGATCCTTTCGATTGATGGGGCGACTCGGCAAAGTTATGAGCATTACCGCAGGGGAGGGCGTTTTGATCTTGTCCTGGATAATGTCAGGAAGCTCGTTGAGGCGAAAAAGAGGCATAAAATGGCGACACCTATGTTGTCGTGGCAATTCTTGATGTTCGAGCACAATAAGCATGAAGTGGAACAGGCTAAGGCCTTGGCCAGGGAGCTGGGCGTTAACGACATTAAATTTGCCCGCCCTTATGATGTGATTTGGGAGCCGGAGCTGGTGCCGTGTAAAGACGCGGCTGGGGATCTGTATGTCGTGGGCTATGAACAGGGCCCCGGGTATAATTGCTTTGACTTGATGGCAAATACATCGCCCTCCTTTTCTGGAATATTTCAGGATAGCTGGTTTGCTAAGCTTCCTTCTGGGCATGAATCTATGTTTAACAAGCGGCAAGGGCGGACCTGCCAGTGGTTGTACACGTCAATCAGCATGGACGCCCACGGCAGGTACTTGCCATGTTGCTATGTGCCCAGAAACAATGCTGGGTTCTCCTATGTCTTTGCGGATGCTAGGCTTGGTGGTGAGGTCAATCCATTTAACTCCGAGTTGTATCGCTACAGTCGCCAACACTTTGCGTGGCTTTCGGAGTTGGAAAGGCCAGATGGCGTAGCGCCGATGCTGTCCGATGGTCAGCCGGCGACCTATTGTGTGGCGTGCCCGGACCGATATGGCGAGCCCTTGGTGAGTGCGTTTCATCTGAAACGTTATCTGCAAGGACTGGACAGCTTTGGGGTGCTGAGTCCGGAGAGTGTGGAAATGATAGCGTTTTGGGAAAGATGACCTTTCGTGGAGTTGCTGGCGAGTCTA
>Ga0208863_1002281_pt1 | contig 10161 bp, 8 predicted proteins | sample RifOxyD3_FD_184040 | JGI IMG/M metagenome (GOLD analysis project Ga0208863, IMG submission 184040) | Soil microbial communities from Rifle, Colorado - Rifle Oxygen_injection D3 (SPAdes) | ecosystem: Environmental > Terrestrial > Deep subsurface > Rock core/Sediment | place: Rifle, Colorado...
GATGGCGAAGCTGATGGTGATCCCGAATCCAAAGGGGAAGGCGATACATCCTGTGATTCGGATGAAGAAGGAATTAAGCCTGAATCATCAGGATTAGAGATTGGTTCGCCTCCGATATTATCAATCGGATATGGTTCTCCGTCTATCGGGGGTATTTCTGTTGGAGGAGGGACCGGGGTTGCCGTTGCATAAGCACCCGGATAATTAGGATTATAATTAGTCGGTGCGTTCGGACTTTGCTGACATGCGATTAAACCAACGGAAATAGCCATTAAGTAGGCTGCTAATTTACTTTTTGTTTTCATTTTTTGACCCTCATTTTTTAATTCTTAAACTCCTAATATATATAATAGTATTTTATTGAAAAATCTTACTTAGTATACTTCATCATGAGTTCCGATATTAATGAAAACAGCTTCTTTATAGCCATTGACAAATTTAAAAACTAATCTGTATTTATAGTTAATATCCCATGCCCAAAGTCCTTTTAAAATACCACTTAAGCAATGTGTTTTTAGAATAGGATTAAAGGGATTTTCTGAAAATAATTCCAGTCTTTGTTTAAATATATTTTCTAATTCCGAATGTTTAATTATCCATTTTTGATATTTATTTTTAAATCGATCATTCCAATGAATTTTAAGCATTTAAATCATTCCATAAATCATTAATATTACCACTTTTACATTTACCTGTTTTATAATCATGCATAATTTCTTTGGCACTTTGGGCAATAGCCAATCTTTTAGATTCTATTATACGTTTATTAAGAATATCTGAGATATATTCCTGGTCTTCAATATCAAGTTTTTTTATTTTTTCCAGAACTTTATTTATATTTTGTATTGCCATCACTTTCCCTCCTTTTTATCAGGAAATTAGCTATAACTACTGGTTGAAGAGTAAGCCCAATCCGCCTCTTTCATTAGTTGGACTGCCATTTTCCATTGTAATAACCCCATTTACAAGCAAATCAATAATTCCTTCGGAATATTGGGATGAATCAGTATAGGTTGCTTTATCTTTAATTGTTTTTAAATCAATTACCGCAATATCCGCATAATAACCTACGGCAATTTTGCCTCTGCCCTTTATATTAAATGTTTGTGCCGGTAAAGATGTCATGGAACGGATTGCCGCATCTAAACCTATAACTTTATCCTCAATCGCATATTGTCTGATTTTTCTTGGAAACGTCCCAAAATATCTCGGATGCGGTTTCATAAGCCCCATAGGAATTCCTGACCCGTCAGAGCTTGTCATAATGTAGTCTTTGGACATAATAGCTTTTACTATGTTTTCATCCTGACCGAAAAAGATAGCAGATGGGGGATTTTTGTCATATATCATTTCCAGATAACAATCTATATAATTTTTCTTTTCCATAATGGAAATTTCTTTGAGTGATTTACCTTCATAAGATTTTTTTTCAGGATAAAAAGTTATCACAACATCTTCGGGTTTGCGTATGGTAAACTTTTTTTCAAGTTCTTTTTTTATTATTTCTCTTCCTTTTTCATTTTGATATTCATCTTTAATTCCTATGTCATTGACATATTTATTAGGAACAAGAATTATTACAGTAGTTGCTGCAAAAGTATACGGATACTGGTCAGCCGTTACAGCCAGACCTTGTTTACGAGCGTCTTCAATGGGTTTTAAAAGTTGCTCTGCCGTAACATTTTTAAATGGTTTACAGAGTTTTATGTGTGAAATATTTACAGCAATGCCTGATTCTTTACCTATTTCAATTGCTTCTTCAATCGCTGCTATCCCGCCATTGCCACTTTCATCCCTGATGTGGCTCGTATAAATTCCTCCGTATTTTTTTACAACTTTTGCAATTTCAATCAATTCATTTTTATCTGCCAAAAATCCGGGAGCATATTCCAGTCCGGTAGAAAATCCGATTGCACCCTTTTCCATTTCCTGAGAAAATCTTTTTTTTAAGGCTTCAAGCTGTGCCGGAGTTAATTTTGCAGGTTGATTTTTTCCGAACAACTCCTGTCTGATAGTACCATGAGGAGCAAGATGATACACATTTGAACCGAATCTGAGAGAATCGATTAGACCTAACCAAGAACCCGTATCAGTGATTCCCAGCCCGCAGTTACCTGTAATAACAGTAGTAACCCCCTGATATATATAATTATAGTTGCCCAGCCAGTCAGCAGGAAAAGAAGCCTGATTAATTTTCCAGCCCGCCTTTTCAATAACTGTATCTGTGTGTGTGTGAACATCAATAAAGCCCGGTGTAACAATATAGCCGCGGGCATCTATTATTTTTTTTGCCTTTTTATATTTAAGTTCCTGTATGGCAACTATTTTATCTCCAATAATTCCAATATCTGATGCATAAGGCTCTGAAAGAGCCCCATCATGAATGATGCCTCCCTTTATAATAATGTCAAAATCATAAGTTGGTGAGATACAGGAATTCCATACGATAAACACTGATAAACCGGCACAAAAAATAACAGTTAAAAAAGCTAAATATACAAATATTCTGTTCATTTTTAATCCTTATACCATTATGATTTTAAATATACATTGAGCCTAATTATATACTATTTAATAATATTCGATTTATTTAATATTTTTATCCATATATTTAAAACATCAAGCTTTTTTGCCCAATTATCAATATAATCCTTATTAATTAAATCACCTGATATTTTCAATATGCTTACTATATCCCTTATATGTTTTTCAGATTGTCCTTGTTTATAATATTTCATTTTCATAAGTATAACATCTTCAGGAGAAGCAAAATTTGCAATAGTGTTTTCTATCGGAGTAATTTTATTTATCCTGTTAAACCGGCTATCATCAAAATCATTCTGTTTACGGATTATAATATCAACTTTTAATCCTGATGCCGGATGTATGATATTAAACTGGGAATTATATTTTATCGCCTCTAAAACAGCCTCCTTGCTTATATAAAATTCATCTTCGGAAAAGGTTTTCAATAAATCAGGAATATGTTTTTTCTTAATATCCGCCACTATGTCAATATCATTGGTAAATCTGGGTTCTCCATAGAATATGCCTGCTATGGAACCTGTTATAAAATATTGAATATTCAATGATTCAAACGTCTTAATAATATACTTTAGTAATTCATACAGATCCATGAGATAGCCTCTTTTTTACTTCATTTTGAACTTTTTCATCGCTCCATTCAGGATGTAAAGATTTTAAATGGCAGGTTAATTGTTTTTTGGCACAATTCCACATGCTAAAGGCAATTTTAAGTCTTTCCTGAGGTGTTTTTTGTTTTAATACACTCACAAGAGCATCATCTAATATTTCAATATTTCTTTCCAAAGTATTCATTTTATTAATTAGTTTTGCATTAAATATTATTTTGAAATGTTTGTATTAGTTTAAATTATACATCGGATTTCATCTTCGAAAATTCAAAGATAATAATAACTACAAAAAATAAAACTGAATTATATCATTATTGTTGTATAATAAATCTGTAGTCTTTGTGACACAGTTATTATTATATCTATAGAAGGTTTAATACAATGAGTTTTACAAGAGCAAGTGGCATTCTATTACACCCGACATCTTTACCCAGCCGTTTCGGCATTGGCGCTTTAGGACAATCTGCCTATAATTTTGTGGATTTTTTGGTTGAAACCGGCCAAAAAATATGGCAGGTAATGCCTTTAGGTCTGACAGGTTTCAGTGATTCGCCCTATGCCAGTTTTTCGGCATTTGCAGGGAATCATTTGCTCATTAGTCTGGAAAAATTAGAAGAATACGGACTTCTTAAAGGAGCGGATATAGATAATGGGCCTTCTTTTCCTGATGATAAAGTCATTTATAATGATGTAATAAAATTTAAAAATGCGGTTTTAAAAAAATCCTTTGAAAATTTTGTAGAGCTTTATAATCATCCCTATATCAAAGAACAAAGAGATGAATTTTTATTTTTTTGTCAGAGGAATGCATGGTGGCTTGATGATTATGCTTTATTCATGGCATTGAAAGAAACTTATGATAATCATATATGGAGTACATGGGATATTGATATTGTTAAAAGAGAGCCTAATGCTATCAAAGAGTGCACAAAAAAGCTTGAAGAAAAGATGGATTTTCATAAATATATTCAATATAAATTTTTTAAACAATGGCTGGATTTAAAGCAATATGCCAATAAAAACGGGGTCAGGATAATAGGCGACATTCCTATTTTTGTAGCTTATGACAGTGCTGATGTATGGGCTAACCAGCATCTCTTTTATCTTGATGAAAATAGAAAATCAACAGTGGTAGCAGGTGTACCGCCTGATTATTTCAGCGAAACAGGACAATTATGGGGTAATCCTTTATATCGCTGGGATGTAATGAAAGAAGAAAATTATGAATGGTGGATTAAACGTTTTGCAATTATTCTGAATGTGGTGGATATTGTCAGGATAGACCACTTTAGAGGTTTTGAAGCATACTGGGAAGTCCCGGCAACGGAAAAAACAGCAGTAAAAGGGCAATGGGTCAAAGGGCCGGGCAAGGATTTATTCTATACCATAGAAAAAGATTTGGGCAAACTCCCAATTATTGCAGAAGATTTAGGTTTTTTAACGCCCGAAGTTCATGAATTAAGGGATACTTTTGAATTCCCGGGTATGACAATTTTACAGTTTGCTTTTAGTTCGGATGCCACTAATCCATATTTACCACATAATTTTTCCCGAAATTGTGTTGTTTACACAGGCACTCATGATAATGATACAACAATCGGATGGTTCAAAACCTGTCCTAAAACAGAAAAAAAATACTCGCTTAAATATCTTGGAACTAATGGAAAAAACATTCACTGGGATTTTATAAAAATGGGGATGTCTTCTGTTGCAGATACAGCAATATTCCCGCTTCAGGATGTATTAGGCCTGGGGACAGAAGCAAGAATGAATACACCTTCGACAGAAAGCGGAAACTGGAGCTGGCGTTTTACAGCAGATATGATTACGCCTGAAATCAAAGAAAAATTAAAAGATTTAGCAATAACTTACGGTAGATATATACCTGAGACAAAAGAGGAAGAAAAAGATACTGCTGATTCTGAAAATGATTAATATAATAGAAAATAATTGAATTTACACCCTCCCCTACACCCCTCCCATCAAGGGTGGGGAACAATATTGAGTTTTTTTTTACTTATTCTGGTATAATATATGCGGGAAAATACAAATAAAATATTATTTAAATATAAAAATGCCATATTCTTATTTGTGCTTTTTTTGGTTCTATGCTCATTGATTTTAACAGGAGGATTTTTTTATTACAAAGAGCAGGAAAAACAAATAATAAAGAACAATGAAGATACACTTATGTCTGTCGCAACCCTTAAATCACAGGAAATTACAAACTGGAGAAAAGAAAGAATTGCTGATGCCAATATACTATCTGAAGATTTATTATTTATTGATGCACTTAAAACATGGCTTAATAATCAGGGACAGGAAGAATTAAAAAACAAAATTATTAATCGCCTGAATATAACGCTTGAACATTATGACTATGAGAACATCGGCCTTATAGATAAAAACGGGAATATACTTTTATCAACAGGGGAAACAACTATTCACAAGTCAGGAAATGAGACTTTTTCTCTTATTCAGGAATCATTAAAGAATGATAAAATTATTTTCAGCGATTTTTATTACTGCTCTCTCTGTAAAACCATTCATCTTGATTTGACAGCTCCGGTACAAGCAATAGGTGGTGTTATACTTTTAAGGCTCAACCCTTATAAATTTCTTTATCCTTTAATCCAGTCATACCCCGTACCGAGTAAAACGGCTGAAACCCTTCTTGTAAAACGAGATGGCAATGATGTATTATTTTTGAATGAATTAAGGCATCAAAAAGGCACGGCTCTCAAGTTGCGTTTGCCCGTAACGGGCAAAGAACTTCCTGCATCAATGGCTGTGATGGGCAAGGAAGGGATTGTACAGGGTTTTGATTATCGTAATATTAAAGTTTTGGCTTATATCAACCACATCCCCGGCTCTCCCTGGTATATGGTGGTAAAGATTGATTTTGACGAAATAATTGTTCCTCTTAAGTCAAAATTTAATTATATATTACATATTTGTATAGCTCTCATAATATCAGCAGGAGCATTAATCGGATTTTATTTTAACAGGCAGGATAAAAAGCATTACAAAAAACAGTATTTAATGGAATTTGAACTAAACGAAAAATTAAAACTGTCAGAAGAAAAATACAAAAATATTTCCGAAGAAATCAGTGATGGTCTGGTAATTATAATTGATGGAACACATCAGTGGGCAAATAAGGCATTTGCAGACATATTCGGATATTCAAAAGAAGAAATTATCGGAACAAAAACCGAACTTCTCATTTTTCCGGCAGAAGTAGCAAAAGTAATTCAAAGGTTTAAGAATATAGTTGAAAAAGAAACATTCTCTCCACGTTCTGAAACCATTGGAATAAAAAAAGACGGGACACAAATTGTTCTTGAAGCATCGTTCAAAGTTGTAACTTTTGAAAATAAAAAAGCACTTCAGTTGCTCGTAAGGGATATAACCCAACAAAAAAAGGCAGAGGATGAACTCAAATTTTTAGCTTTTTTATTGGACAATGCTACTGATTCCATACATGCCCTCGATATGAAGGGGACAATTATTTATGTTAATGAATCGGTTATTAAGTCAACAGGATATTCAAAAGAAGAACTTATAGGGAATAGTATTAACATCTTGAATCCTCCTGATGAAACTGACCTTGTTCCATTACGCATACAAAAAATAGCGGAGCAAGGATTTGCAAGATTTGAGGCAACTCATATACGGAAAGATGGGACGTTGTTCCCTATAGAAGTATTTGCCCGAGTAATAGAAATAGGCGGGCAAAACTTTATTATAGCCATAGATCGTGATATCACGGAGCGAAAAAAAACAGAATCCCTTTTAACAGAAGAAAAAGAACGGCTTCTCGTAACACTACGCAGTATAGGGGATGCAGTTATTACAACTGATATAAATGGCAATATAGTAATTATGAATAAAATTGCTGAACAGCTTACCGGATGGACTTTACAAGAGGCTTTTGGAAAATCCCTTTCTGAAATTTTTCATATAATCAATGAGCAGACCCGTGAGAAATGTGAAAATCTTGTTGATAAAATAATCAAATCAGGTGGTATATGTGAACTTGCAAATCATACGATTATTATCTTACGAGATGGGACAGAAAGAATTATTGCTGACAGCGGGGCTCCGATATTTGACAAAGACTACAATATTATCGGTATTGTTATTGTATTTCGGGATATAACCGAAAAAATAAAAACAGAGGCGAGTTTGCAAAATATGCAAAAACTTGAGGCACTTGGAATACTTGCAGGAGGGATTGCCCATGATTTTAACAATCTTCTGACCGGGATATTCGGGTATATTGAAATGACCAAATTATGTATTAATGAACCGCAGGAAGCAACTGAATACATTGACAAAGCCCTTAGTCTTTTTGAAAGAGCAAAAGGTTTAACACAACAATTACTTACTTTTGCAAAAGGAGGCAATCCTATAAAAACCTTGACAAATATTACTGATTTACTTAAAAAAACAATAGAGTTTAATCTTACAGGGTCTAATATTACACCTTTATTTGATATTCCCCGGCATTTATGGTCTTGTGAAATTGATAAAAATCAGATTGGTCAGGTAATTGATAATATTGTTATTAATGCAAAACAGGCAATGCCTTCTGGTGGACAAATTATTATAAAAGGAGAAAATATTCCTGTTGGAACAAAATTGCCTCTTACGCTTCATGCAAAAAATTATATAAAAATATCTATTCAGGATTATGGCAAAGGAATAGAAAAAAAGAATATGCCTCATATATTCGAACCATTTTTTACCACAAGGGAAAAAGATAAAGGAAGCGGTCTTGGACTGGCAACTGCTTATTCAATCATAAAAAAGCATTATGGTTATATAGATGTGGAATCCGAACCCGGTAAAGGTTCAACATTTAATATTTATCTGCCTGCATCTGTGGAGTTATCATCCATTAAACCGGATATTACACCAAAAATACCAAAAGGGCAAGGCAAAATACTTATAATGGATGATGAAGAATTTATTCTAAAAATAGCAGGTAAATTATTAAAAAACATGGGTTATACAGTGGAATGTGCAAGTAAAGGAGAGGAAGCACTGGAGTTATATAAAAACGCAATTGGCCAGTCTCAACCGTTTGACCTTGTGATATTTGATTTAACCGTAAAAGGCGGCATGGGAGGTGCGGAGACAATAACAAAACTTTTGGAAATTGACCCTGATGTCAAAGCTATAGCTTCAAGCGGATATTCTGATGACCCTGTTATGGAAACACCAACAAATTTTGGTTTTGCCGCCAGCTTATCAAAACCTTACTCTATAAATAAAATGACGGAAATGATAAATAAAATCATCGGGATGAGGGAAAATGTATAATTTTAAGCCCCTGTTATGATTGCATTGCTCTGGCAATAAGCTCTTTTATTTCATTTATTTGTACAGGTTTGCCGAGTACATAACTAACACCATGCTTTTCTTTTTCTTCATCACTTATCTCAGCGCCCCAGCCGCTTATAACAGCAACTTTAGTCCCTTTATATTGTTCTTTTATTTTATCTGCCAGTTGCCAGCCGTTCATGTCAGGCATTCCTATATCTGTTATGACTAAATCATATTTATTTTTCGCAAGGTATTTAAGAGCTTGTTCCCCGCTATTGATAAAATCTGCTTTGTAACCAAGATGTTTGATTATTTTTTCTGCAAGGTTTAGTAATATTTGTTCATCATCTACCCAAAGGATTTTTACATACCCCACATAACCATCAGCCTCTTCAGGTTTTTTAATTATCATTTCTGTTTTTTGGTGTGAAGGAAGCATAATTTCAAAAGATGTGCCCTGTCCGGGTGCAGATTGCAGGACACGAATTGTACCTTTATGTTCTTTGATTACGCTGTATACTCCTGATAGCCCGAGTCCTCTTCCTGCTTCATATCCCTTTGTGGAAAAAAACGGCTGGAAGATTTTTTCTTTAACTTTTTCATCCATCCCGATGCCTGTATCAGAAATAATTAAGTAAACATTCTCATTGCTTTTTTTGGTTTCCATCATAATTTTGCCACCGTCAGGCATTGCCTCGATACTGTTTTTGAGCAGATTATAAATAGCATATCTCAGGTCTCCATTGCTTCCCATGACATTTGGAACATCACCAGGTTTTTTTTTCAATAATGAAGTTCTTGCCATTTTTTTGTACATAGTCTTTCCAGATAGACCGTGCTTGCGCAATAACATCCTGTACGACCATGTTAATGTCAACCAAAAAATATTCGGATTTCCCCTGTATTTTTCCCCCAAATCTCTGTAATTGTTTTACTCTTGCCGCTGCCTCCTCTGCTCCGGTTTTAATCGCTTCAAGATATTCCCTGACTTGTTTTGATATTTCAGGTTCAAGCAAGGCAAGCTCAATATTCCCAAATATCGACTGTAAAAAATTATTAAAATCATGAGCAACACCGGAAGCAACCTCTTCAACTGCTTTTAAGCGTTCGCTTTCTAATATTACCTTTTCTGCTTTTTTTCGCCCGGTGATGTCGATTATCACAACACGACACAAAGGGATGTTATCACTATCATGTATCAAGGTCATATCTAACCTTGCCCACCATTGAACGCCATCTTTCTTTTTCAGTCGCAATTCGCACATCTGTGCAGAGCCTGTTTCAATGAGCTTTTTGCGATGCCGGTAGTAGATGTCCTGATTTTCGGGTAATATAAAATAGCTTAACGGTTGTTTAATAAGATGACTTCTCAGCACTCCCAACAAGTCAGCCCCTGTAAGATTGGCTTCCATAATCAGTCCCTTTTCGCTTATGGTAAAATAACCGACAGGCGCCAGATCATATAAATCAAAATACCGTAACCGTGAGGCTTCCAGTTCTTCCTGCGCCCTTTTAAGTTCTTCGTTTTGCATCTCAAGCTCAATTTGATGTACCAGCAGTTCGTGAAGAATCTGGTTTGTTTTTGGGGAGTTCAGTGATTCTATGTCCTTGAACTCATTATACAGGATTTTTTTTTCTGCCCTCTTGCGAAGGTCAGTCGTTGGGTCAGAATGTT
>Ga0208863_1002286_pt1 | contig 10136 bp, 13 predicted proteins | sample RifOxyD3_FD_184040 | JGI IMG/M metagenome (GOLD analysis project Ga0208863, IMG submission 184040) | Soil microbial communities from Rifle, Colorado - Rifle Oxygen_injection D3 (SPAdes) | ecosystem: Environmental > Terrestrial > Deep subsurface > Rock core/Sediment | place: Rifle, Colorado...
TACTATATATTGGAGACCAGAATATTTGAAAATTTTGAAGGCGTTGTTACCAGAAAGAATTCAAAGACAAAGATTTTTGTTAAAATAAAAAGTTCATTATTTATTTAAGATTTATACTTGTGTTAGAAACTAAAGGAAAATTATATATTGTCGCTACACCGATTGGAAACTTAGGTGATATTACTTTGCGCGCTTTGGAAACTCTGAAAAGCGTTGATTTTATTTTGTGTGAAGATACTCGAGTTACTCAGAAACTTCTTAATCATTATGAAATAACTACCAAAACGATTAGTTATCACCAACATAGTGATGACAGAAAAGTTTCTGAAATAAAAAAATTATTGGATGAAGGAAAAAATCTTGCATTGGTGACAGACGCAGGCACGCCTGGAATTTCTGATCCTGGCAATCAACTTATCCAGGAAGTCACAATGGGACAATGGAGCAATGAGACAGTGGTAGTCCCTATTCCTGGTGTTTCTGCTGTAGTGACGGCGCTCTCTATTTCTGGATTTCCTACTGACAAATTTATTTTTCTTGGTTTTCCTCCACAAAAAAATGGTAGACAAACTTATTTCAAAAATTTGGCCAATATTGATTATACTACTTGTTTTTATGAATCAAATCACAGAATTCTCAAAGCCGTGGCAAGTATGCAAGAGTTTTTGGCACCTGAAACAAAAGTTTGCATTTGTCGTGAACTGACTAAAAAATTTGAAACTATTTATCGTGGTACTGTTGGCGGTTTGACTGATATGCAGGTCAAAGATAAAGGGGAGTTTGTTGTTATAATTAGTAAATAAATTATTAAAATTATGAGTATTAATTCTGAAAGTAAAAGATTTGATGTTCCAAGCTTTTTGACTAAAGATTATCCTCCTAGAGAATTTGATTCTACAGAAGGGGTGGTCACAACAGTAAGAGCTTTATCAGATTTACCGCCATGGGTATTAGAAAGAATACCTGAATTAAAAAAAAATGAAGGTTCGGAAGATGATGAGTACGTTATAAAGCAATATAATAAAGAAGGTGATCCTGATTTTTTTACACCTGGTAATTTTAGTGTTATGGATAGAATGTTATTTGATCCTAGTAATTATCCAAAGTCATTAAATCCAAAAGAAAAAGGGAAAGTTTCTGTAGTAGATAAAGCAAATATATTAAAAGCAAGACAAGAACATTTAAGAAGATATTTTGGAGAGAGTGGACGCAAATTTTTGTTGGATTCATTTTTTGTACCAAGTGCTAACAAAGATAGTAATGTGTCTGTGTATGAGATACAAAAAAAATTACCATCGCATATTCTTTTAATAGATTTTAGAGATTTTGAGTCTTTATCACTTTCAGACGAACAAAAACATAAATTAGTTCATAATGCTATTGCTTTAAAAAAATATTAGAGAAAATGTATGATGAATATTCTGATGATATTTTTCGTTTTTTTCTTCCTGATTTTCATAGTGGTAATATAGCCCTTACAAAATATGGAGATATACTTATTTTTGATATAAATCATTGGGTGTTTAAAAGAGGCAATAAAGATAATGATTTTATTGTAAAAGAAAATTTTTGGGAAACAATAACTGATTTGTATAATTTAGAACATATTTTTAAAGATTATATTTAATATGAAAAACAAATATTACATTACAACCACTTTACCATATGTGAATTCAGAACCTCACATTGGTTTTGCTTTGGAAATTGTGAGAGCTGATGCTCTAGCAAGATTTGAGAGATTGAAAGGTTCTGAAGTTATTTTCAATACTGGTACAGATGAACATGGTCTCAAGATTCATCGCAAAGCAGAGGAACAAGGTGTTTCTACTCAAACATATGTTGATGGCTACGCTAAAAAATTTAAAGATCTAAAAGAATTGCTAAATTTGAGTTTTACAAATTTTATTCGCACCACAGACGAACATCACAAAAAAGCTGCTCAAGAGTTTTGGAAACGTTGTGATGCAAATGGAGATATTTATAAAAAAACTTACAAGGTTAAATATTGTGTTGGTTGTGAACTTGAAAAAACAGATTCAGAACTTGTTAATGATAAATGTCCAATTCATCCAACTTATGAAATTGAACTTATTGACGAAGAAAATTATTTCTTTAAATTTTCTGCTTATCAAGAAAAATTATTGAAATTGTACGAACAAAAAGATTTTGTAATTCCAGAATTTAGATTGAATGAAATGAAAGCTTTTGTAGAGAGGGGATTGCAAGATTTTTCTATTTCAAGACTCAAAGAAAAAATGCCTTGGGGCGTAGAAGTACCAGGAGATGAAACGCAAGTGATGTATGTTTGGTTTGATGCTCTTGTCAATTATATTTCGACACTTGGTTGGCCAGAAGATGAAAAAAAATTTAATGATTTTTGGCCAGGTGTTCAGCTTGCTGGTAAAGATAATCTTCGTCAGCAATCAGCTATGTGGCAAGCGATGCTTATGTCAGCCAATTTGCCAAATTCTAAACAAGTTTTTATTGGTGGTTTTATTACGTCTGATGGACAAAAGATGAGTAAAAGTATTGGTAATGTCATTGCACCTTTTGAAGTTGTTGAAAAATATGGTGTAGATGCTGTCCGTTATTTTTTGCTTGGTGGACTATCAGCTTATGGTGATGGTGATTGGTCAAAGACAAGATTTGAAGATTTCTACACAGCTCATTTAGTAAACGGTATCGGCAATCTTACTTCAAGAATTTTAACAATGATTGAAAAATACAATGAAAATAAAGTACCAGCTTTGGCAATAGATATTTTTGAAACAGAAAAATTTTGGTTAGATTATGAAAGTGCTTTTGCAAAATTTGATTTTGAAGAAGTGGTCAAAACTATAAATTCGTTGGTTACTAAAATTGATGTAAAAATTTCAGAAGAAAAACCTTGGGAAAAAGTAAAAGTAGGGGAGAATATAAATATTTTGCTTTATCAATTAGTTGAAGGTTTGCGTCATCTGGCTTTGTCTGTACTTCCTATCATGCCTGAAACTGCGGAGAAAATATTAAAGCAATTAAATTTATCATTTGAACAAAGTTTTGAAGAATCAAAAGAGTGGGGGAAACTAGAAGAAGGGAAAGAAATTACAAAAGGTGAAATATTGTTTGCACGATTAGAAAAATAAAAATATAATTTTTATCATCAGCTTATGAATCTTATTGATATAGTTTTTCTCATAATTATTGGTTTTTTTGGTATTTATGGTTTTTGGTCAGGTTTTGTCCGTGCTTTTGGTTCACTTATTGGTACTTTTATTGGTGTTTATTTGGCCAGTCGTTATTATGATGATTTGGCTAATTGGCTTATCACAGTTACTGGTTGGGCAGAAAATACCAGCAAATTCATCATGTTTATTGTAGCTTTCTTTGTAATTACAAGTGCTGTTGGTGTACTCTTTTGGTTTATAGAAAAGATTTTCAAAATAGTCTCGATCATTCCTTTTGTCAAAACATTTAATAGATTATTTGGTTTGGGACTTGGTTTGATTGAAGGAATTTTGAGTTTAGGATTGTTTGTCTATTTTGTAGAGAGAATTCCGCTGTCCGAAAAAATTATGACAAGCTTGGCTCATTCTACTTTTGCGCCAATTTTGAGTGATATTGCCTCTATCTTTATTCCACTTCTGCCAAAGGCTTTGCAACTTTTGCAATCTACGGTAGATTACGCTGAGAATATACTAAAATAAAATATACCAATATACTAATGTTACGAATTATACGAATATTACTAATATTTTTTTAGACGTTTTTATTTAGAATTTGTAATATTAGTATCATTAGTACAATTTGTATATTAGTATATTAAATTGTGTCAATTATAAATGTATAATTATTATGTTGTTCGACTCTCATTGTCACATACAATTCAAAGGTTTTGATGAAGAACGTGATGACGTCCTAAAAGTTTGTGCAGAAAAAAATATTTGGCTTCATGCTATTGGTACTCAAAAAGAGACTAGTAAAAAAGCAGTTGAATTGGCTGAAAGTAATCCTCATATTTTTGCGTCAATCGGGATTCATCCAATACATTTATTTCCAACTTATGTCGATGAAGAGGAATCATCTTTTGTTTCTCGTGAAGAAAGTTTTGATGAAGAATATTTTGCTGAACTTGCTAAGTCAGACAAAGTAATTGCCGTAGGTGAGTGTGGTTTCGAGCTTTATCATGTCCCAAAGGATAAAACACTCGAAGAAGTACTAGCCAAACAAAAAGAAATATTTTTGGCTCAATATCATTTTGCTGTAAAACATGATTTGCCACTAGTAATCCACGTTCGTGATGCTCACAAAGAACTTATAGAAGTATTAGAAGAATTACCAAAACCAATTCGAGGAGTAATCCATTGTTTTTCGGGGAGTTGGGAAGTAGCTAGTAAATACATTGATTTTGGTTTACATCTTGGTTTTACAGGTATAATTACTTATCCTATCAAAAAAACAGATCCACAAATTCAAGAAGATCTCTGGGAAGTAGTACGAAAAGTTCCAAATGATAGATTTATTGTAGAAACAGATGCTCCATATCTCGCTCCACAAAAGTATCGTGGCAAGAGTTGTGAGCCTTGGATGGTGGAGGAAGTAGTTGATAAAGTGGCTGAGTTGAAAGGTTTAAATGTAGAAGAAGTGAAGAAATTAGCCTTAGAAAATAGTTTGAAGTTGTTTGATAAGATGAAAGTTAATTAACAACTAATAATTAGTAATTAATAATTTTATAAATAAAAAAGAATCTTATTAATTTTGAGATTCTTTGTTATTTAAGAGTAAATAACACTTATTTATCTTAGAACAACAAATTCTAATTTGTCAAGGGTTTACAGATTGACAGCGGACTTATCTGTGATAAACTGCTTGCGAATCAATTTTTATAGGAAGTTTTTGTGCTAGTTTATGCACTATATTTTTCTAAGATAATTGACTAGATTAGCTATATAATGTATAATATTGGCGTCTAATTTTTTAAAGAACTATATGACAGATATCTCTAAAGAAAGAAACAATTTACATTTTAGGATTTGGATGCTCATGATTAGAATTATCTTTATTTTTGGTATTCCTGCTGGAATTGGTTTCTTTGTAGGTAAATATTTGGATGAGCGTTTTTCGATGAGACCAAAAGCTACTGTCATTACTTTGCTTCTTACTTTTGTTTTGTCATGGTTTATTACAGTTTTTGAATATGGCAAAATAACAAAAAAATTGAAAGCTCTAGATGAGAAAGAAGAATTAGAAGAAAAGTCAAAAAAAAACAGTCAAGATAATAATTTATAAAAATTTCTATGTTTTTGCAAGTACAAAGTGAAAGCCCTACTATTCAACCTGAAACTATATTTAGTATAGGTAATTTTCCGGTTACAAATGCTATGATTACGGCTACTTTGGTGACCTTACTTTTGCTTTGGTTGTCTCTTTATGTCTCAAAAAGAAAAAGAATGACTGTACCTAGTAAATTTCAAATTATTATAGAAATATTAGTTGAAAGTTTTGTTGGATTGATTTCTACTATTACAAATAACAAAAAAAGAGCCATGAGTATTTTACCTTTGATTGGTACTTTGTTTTTATTTTTTGGAATTTCAAATTTAATAACATTAATACCGGGTTTTAGTTCTATGAGTTTTGATAGTTTGCCTTTGTTTAGAACACCTACAAATGATTTTAATACAACATTCACAGTAGCTTTGGCTATGGTAATTTTGACTCAAATAGTTAGTATAAGACATTTAGGATTACTTTCTCATTTAGGTAAGTACTTTAAATTCAAAGAAATATTTCTGGGTTTTAAACAAGGTGTTGGGGCTGGAGCTACTGCAATGATTGATTTTTTGATTGGTTTGTTGGATATAATATCTGAATTTGCAAAAGTAATTTCATTGTCATTACGTTTGTTTGGAAATATGTATGCAGGTGATATGTTGACAGTTGTTTTGTTTGGTGCTTTAGCTGTTTTGGCACCGACTCCTTGGCTTGCTATGAATCTTTTGACAGGAGTACTTCAAGCAATGGTATTTGGTTCTCTTACAGCTGCTTATTATAGTAGTATGTTTGATGGATCGGATGATGCTGATGATGAAAGAGAAAATAACAAGTTAGAGGTAACTCCAAAAGTTTTGGAAGTTGATAAGGTTTAAAAATTAATTAATTTATTTATTTTTAATTATAAAAATATGGACATAGAAGTAGCACGTCTTATTGCAAAGGGTTTAGCTACCACATCAATGTTTGGTTCTGCTATTGGTGAAGGATATTTGATTGGTAAAGCTCTAGAAGCTATTGGACGCAATCCTAAAATGGAAGGAAGTATCTTTAGTAAAATGATTATCGGCGTAGCTATGGCTGAATCAACTGCTATCTATGCTTTCGTTTGTTTCTTTATTGTTTAAGGAATAAAAAATGAATACGCTTTTGTGCGTATTCATGAGTGATTGGAGATTCATGAATAATCACAAAAATATTAATAATTATATATATGGAATATTTATTAGAAACATTGGGCAAAGTTGGTTTTGATTGGAGAATGGCTTTATTTAGTTTTATCAATTTTATATTAGTTTTCTGGTTGCTTAAAAAATTGTTTTTTAAAAAAATACTAAATATTATTGAAGAAAGACAGGAAAGTATCAAAAAAGGTCTAGAAAATTTTGAAAAATCTAAAATTGAAATTGAAGACGCTGGAAAAAAAGCTAATACTATCATAATAGAAGCTAAAAAAGAAGCAAATGGTATTATTGAACAAGCTAATGAAATGATAAAAATTGAAAATGAAAAGATGAAAGACAAAACTAAAGAAGATATCAAAGAATTGGTAGCTCAAGCTAAGAAAAATCTTGAAATACAAAAACAAGAAATGAAAGAAGAAATTCACAAAGAAACAGTACATCTAGTAATCAGTGCTGTAGAAAAAATATTGGATGAAAAAATTGATGAGAAAAAAGATGCATCATTTATCAAAAAAATGTTGGAATCTGTAAAATAATATATGAAAAAATTGTTACCTATACAATACGCCAAAATACTTTATTCTTTGACAAAAGATATTGATAAGTCTGACTTGGACAAGGCAGTTTCAGAATTTTTTCAATTTTTGAAAAAAGAAAGAATTTTGTTAAAAACAGATTCCATACTGAAAGCATTTGTTAAGTATTCAAAAGAACAAGAAGGTATAAGATTTTTGAAAATAAAATCAGCTAAAAAATTGTCTGATGCTCAGATGAAGGAAATAGTGACTTCTTTTGGAAAAAATGTAGAAGTAGAATCCTTTGTTGATGAAAGTTTGATTGGCGGAGTCGTCGTACAAGAAGGTAACACTGTGTTAGATGGTAGTATCAAAACTCAATTAAAAAAATTAGAACATAAACTTATATAAATAAAAATAATATTAATATTTATGGGTTACACAGAACAGATAGTTGAAAAACTAAAAAAGAATATTGATTCTTTCAAAAAAGAAATCAATGTTGAAGAAATTGGTACCGTGATTGAAATTGGTGACGGTATTGCTCGTATGAGTGGTCTTGAAAAATGTCAGGCTCAAGAAATGCTTGAATTTCCAGGAGGCACTTTTGGTGTAGCTTTGAATCTTGAAGAAGAGACTGTTGGTGCTATCATTTTGGGAGAATTTAGACATATCAAAGAAGGTGATACTGTAAAAAGAACTGGAAAAATTTTGTCAGTTCCAGTTGGTGACGCTATGGTTGGTCGTGTAGTAAATACTCTGGGAATGCCAATTGATGGAAAAGGTGATATCAAAACCAAAGATTTTTATCCAATGGAACGTGTCGCTTCTGGTGTGATGACTCGTGAACCTGTTGCAGTACCTTTGCAAACAGGTATCAAAGTTATTGATGCTCTTATTCCAGTTGGTCGTGGACAACGTGAACTTATCATTGGTGACCGTCAAACTGGTAAAACAGCTATTGCTATCGACGCTATTATCAACCAAAAAGGACAAAACATGAAATGTGTCTATGTGGCTGTCGGACAAAAAGAATCAAAAGTAGCTCGTATCGTAGCTAAATTGGCAGAAGCTGGTGCTATGGAATATACTACTGTAGTTGTGGCTGGTGCTTCTGAACCTGCTCCTATGTCTTATCTTGCTCCTTATGCTGGTGTGTCTATTGCTGAATATTTTGCTGATAAAGGTGAAGATGTTTTGATAGTTTATGATGATTTGACCAAACAAGCTTGGGCTTATCGTGAAATTTCTTTACTTTTGAGACGCCCACCAGGACGTGAAGCTTATCCTGGAGACGTGTTTTATTTACATTCTCGTTTACTTGAACGTGCTTGTAATTTGAATAAAGAAAATGGTGGTGGTTCTATCACAGCTTTGCCTATTATTGAAACACAAGCTGGTGATGTGTCTGCTTATATTCCTACCAATGTAATTTCTATTACTGATGGTCAAATTTTTCTTGAGACTGATTTGTTTTACAAAGGTATTCGTCCAGCTCTAAACGTAGGTTTGTCTGTTTCTCGTGTAGGTGGTGCTGCGCAAACAAAACCAATGAAAAAGGTTGCCGGCAAAATAAAACTTGCTCTTGCTCAATTTCGTGAACTTGAAGCTTTTGCTCAATTTGCTAGTGATTTGGATGAAAATACAAAGAAACAAATTGAAAGAGGCCAACGTGTTGTAGAACTTTTGAAACAACCTCAATACAGTCCAATGGCTGTAGAGGAACAAGTTGCTGTTATTTATGCAGTTGATAATGGATATTTCGATAGTATCTCTATAAGTGATATTACTAAAACAGAAAAAACATTCTTGCAATTCATGACTAGTGTTAAAAAATCTTTACTAGAACAAATCAAAAAAGGTGAGTGGAGTGAAGAAGTTGAAAAAGGATTGAAAGATGCTTGTGAAGAATTTAATAGTACTCTTTAATTTAAAAATTACGCTTATTTGAAATCTTATGGCAGTAAATGCAAAAGCAATAAAAAGAAGAATCCGTTCTGTTGGTAATACCAAAAAAATTACCAAAGCAATGGAAATGATCTCTGCTGTAAAAATGAGAAAAGCAGTAGATTCTGCTTTGAATACACGTATGTATGCTAGGCTTGCTCAAGAACTTTTGGATCATTTAGCTCATATTGATGAACCAAATTTTCCACTTTTTGAAATGAGACCTGTAAAAAAACTTTTAGCAGTAGTTATCAGTTCGAATAAAGGTCTTTGTGGAAGTTTCAATTCTAATATTTTCAAAAAAACTAGAAATTTATTGAATGACACCAAAAATATTGCCAAGCATCGTCTCAAAGGTGGCGAAGATATCATGCCAGAAGATAGTGTACAAATAGATATTATAGGTATTGGCAAAAGAACAGTTGGTTTTGCAAAAAGAAATAATTACAACTTGATCAGTCTTTATGATAAGTTGGATGAAAAGCCAGGGATTGATGATATCATGCCGATCGCTAAAACTATTATTGATTCTTACAAAAGTAAAAAATATGATAAAGTTGTAGTGGCTTTTACTGATTTCAAATCAAGCCTGTTTCAAGAACCAAAATTGAGACAAATACTACCATTATCTCAAGTCGATTTGGAAAAAATGTTGGCAGACATTGGTGGTTTAAAAAAGAAAGATGAAGAAATTATTGAAAAACAAAAAGAAGAAATCGTAGAAATAGAAAATTATTTATTTGAACCAGGACTAGAAGAAATTATTGAAACTGTTGTTCCGCGTTTAGTACAAGTTCAACTTTATCAAGCGTTGTTAGAGTCTACAGCCAGTGAACATAGTGCCAGAATGCTTGCTATGAAAAATGCAAGTTCAGCAGCAAATGATATGATAAAAGATTTGAATTTATATTATAATAAAGCACGTCAAGCAGGTATTACCCAAGAAATTGCGGAAATTGCTGGTGGAGCTGCTGCTCTTGAATAACAATAACTTTTAAAAAATAAAAATAATAATCTAATTCATATGACAAAAAATGTAGGTAAAATATCCCAAATTATTGGTGTGGTTGTCGATGTTCAATTCAATGATCAATTGCCAGCAATTTATAACGCTCTTGAAGTAAAAAGACCTTCTGGAGAAGTTTTGACTTTGGAAGTACAACAACATCTTGGTTCAAATGTAGTACGTACTATTTCTATGAATACTACTGACGGTCTAGAAAGAGGTAGTGAAGTA
>Ga0208863_1002289_pt1 | contig 10125 bp, 9 predicted proteins | sample RifOxyD3_FD_184040 | JGI IMG/M metagenome (GOLD analysis project Ga0208863, IMG submission 184040) | Soil microbial communities from Rifle, Colorado - Rifle Oxygen_injection D3 (SPAdes) | ecosystem: Environmental > Terrestrial > Deep subsurface > Rock core/Sediment | place: Rifle, Colorado...
ATAATTTAATTGTTGATAATAAAACTTTTGAATCAATAATATTTTCCTAAACCATAATTGGCTTTTAATCTGGTTTTGGCCAAACATTAAATAGCCCTGGGGTGTATCCTGTACCATTGCAAAATTATAAAAAATCTGATACAATAAATAATAAAGATTTGTAAAGGAGATAAAAAATTATGTTCAATAAATTTAACTCTATGCTTGGGACTTCATGTTTACTTGCATTTTTATTCGGATGTTCAACTAATATACCTGATACTATACAGGAAAAACTTCCTGCAATCATAACAAATACATTAGTTCCTGGTGTATCTTCTTCATCGGCAGTTACACCGCTTACAAACTCTTCCTCGATTCCTATTCCTGCTTTTACTGCTACACCTGTTTTAAAAACACGCCAGATAAAAGAAATTCGTATAACGCCTGTTCCGACAAATATTATGACAGGTAGGACCTTAAATTTAAAAGCAGAAGTTGTATATACAGATAAAAGTACTTCCAAAGATGTTATATGGGAAGTGGATAAAAATGACCTTGCCTCTATTGATTCTCAGGGGGACTTAAAAGGATTGAATAACGGGATTATTCGGATTACTGCCAAAGCAAAGAATATCCCGGATAAATCACAAAGTATATATGTTCGTGTATGGAATTTAACTTCTTCTTCATCTCCAACCTGGATGCCGACATTTTCTTCCGGTGCCGGAGGAGGGGGAGGCGGAGGTGTATTTTCCACCGGGGTCACAACACCTGTAACCAATGCACCTCAAAATGTAAATTTACAGGTTCCGTCAGGATTACATGCCAGTAATATAACATCAACCGATTTTACTTTAACATGGCTCGCTGTACAGGGTGCGACAAGTTATAAAATTTATAAAGATAGTGTGTTATATACTGATAATGTAACAACCACATCTAAAATTTTAACAGGATTAACAGGCGGAATAGTTTATAGTATGCAGGTAAGTGCTGTAAACACCTCCGGAGAGTCACTAAAATCAACAGCATTAACTGTTACTACAACTCCGACTACAACAGAAGGACTACAACAATGGGCTTTTTCTACTGATGATTGGCTTGCTTCAAGCCCTGCATTAGCAGATGACGGAACACTTTATATCGGTGGAGATGATGGCAAACTTTATGCAATAAACCCCGGTGGCACGGAAAAATGGGCTTTTACTACCGGAGGAGCAATTAAATCAAGCCCGTTAATAGGAGATGATGGGACTATTTATGTGGGAAGTGAGGACAAAAAACTTTATGCAATAAATCCAAATGGCACAATAAAATGGTCTGTTACTACTTCTAATGTTATAACTTCAAGCCCTACAATGGATAGTAATGGGACTATCTATGTAGGGAGTCAGGACGGCAATGTTTATGCAATAAATCCTGATGGAACAATAAAATGGTCTGTTGCTGCCGGTAATGTAATTACCTCAAGTCCTGCAATAGGAAGTGACGGCACTGTTTATATAGGAAGTAATGATAATAAATTTTATGCAATAAATCCGGACGGTACGGTGAAATGGTCGGCAACAACCGGTGGAATTATCGGACAGTCAAGTCCTGCAATAGGAAGTGACGGCACTGTTTATATAGGAAGTAATGATAATAAACTTTATGCAATAAATCCTGATGGAACAATAGAATGGTCAGTTACTACCGGTGGGGCTATTGATTCAAGTCCTGCAATAGATACTGATGGAACTATTTATATCGGAAGCAATGATGGCAAACTTTATGCAATAAATCCCGATGGAACAACAAAATGGACTTTTACCACCAATGGGCCCATTAATGCGGCAAGTCCGACAATTGGTGCAGACGGACTTATTTATATAGGAAGCAGTGATGGTAAGTTATATGCGATAAAGCCAAACGGAACTCAAAAATGGGCTTTTACAAGTGGCTGGAATATGGGGAAATCAAGCCCTGTAATAGGGATGGACGGAACTCTTTATGTTGGCGGGAAAAAACTTTATTCCATTAACTCTTCAAGTAAAGGACATGCTGCCGGAGGATGGTCTAAACCTCATAATAATAAAAAGAAATAGTAGTTATATTTTATTAATAATTCCCTGGTGTGGGTTGAAAACTCGGCTCTACTTTTTGGTCAGGGTCTAAAACATAACTTTTTACTTCAATTACTAAAGGTAAATCACATATTGTCTTTTTTTGAACCGGTATAGCATAAAGATAAACCCGTAAACCGTCTCTTAATAAAGCTTTGTCCTCAGTAATAACTTCATAATATATATGTTGGTCAGTTTCTATGTACCAGCAATTATAGCCTAAGCGTGCCGTATGATTCATTTTGCCATGAAGTTCCAGGTCTTTTGACCCGCAACTTAGAAGGGTTGATAATATTATAAATAGTATGAGATAAAATTTAAAATACTTAATCATAATATTTCATTTTAACATTTTTTTTTAAACAAGGGGTTGCAACCCCTTGTTACAATTTATGCTAATCTATCGTAAATCCTATAAGTAAAGTTCCTTCTTCCCTTTGCACCTGAAGTAATATAGAATCTCCTTTTTTTAATTTGCCTGTAACATTTTTAAAGTCTGCCAAAGATTTTATCCGTTGTCTGTTTATCTCTTTTATTATATCTCCTTTACGTAACCCGGCTTCCATTGCAGAAGACCCCATTTGTACGTCTATAACCACACAACCTTTTGTAGATGAATCAATATTTAACTGTTTGGCGATATCCGGTGTGATTTCTTTTACTTTAAAACCCAAATCTTTTGCTTCTTCTTCCTGGTCTGTCACTTTATCTGTTTCTTCTCCTTTAAGTTCTGCTAATCTGACCTTTATATCCATATTACTGCCATCTCTCCAGATAATTAAAGCAACTTCGGTATTTGGCGGGGTAATAGCAATGGTATTTCTGAAATGATTAATATCATCAACATCCTGACCATTTAATTTCATTATAACATCATAAGGTTTGAGACCTGCTCTTGCTGCGGGAGAATCTTTTATTACATCTCCGACTACAATTCCTTTACTTGTACTTTCCAGCTTTAAATTTTTTGCGAATTCTTCCGTCATATCCTGAATTCTTACTCCAAGGTAGCCTCTGGTTACCTTGCCTTTGGTAATCAAAGCATCCATTACTTTTTTTGCCATGTTAATGGGAATTGCAAATCCGATGCCCATATATCCGCCTGTTTTGCTTGCTATTGCCGTATTAATGCCAATTACTTCTCCTGAAAGGTTTACCAGTGCCCCGCCACTATTACCCGGATTAATTGCCGCATCTGTCTGGATAAAATCTTCAAAATCCGCAACCCCGACATTGCCTCTTCCTTCAAAACTGATTATTCCTGAAGTAACAGTGGACTTTAGACCAAAAGGATTCCCGATTGCAAGAACCCATTCACCAACTTCTAATTTATCCGAATCTCCAAGTATTGCCGGTTTTAAATCATTAACTTTTTTATCAATTTTAATTACAGCCACATCGGTTTTAGGGTCAGTCCCGATTAATTTGGCAGAAAATGTACGTTTATCGGATAAAGTGATTTTAATTTCATTCGCTTCACTAATAACGTGATTATTGGTCAAAATTGTACCGTCATCTTTTATAATAACACCTGAACCCATGCCCTGACTGCGATATTGTTGAGGTGTTTCAGGCGATTGAAAGTGTTTAAAGAAATCGTCATCCCCAAAAAAATCCTCAAAAGGAAAATTAAATTTTTGTTGCGGAGAATTTTTTATGATTTTAGTGGAAACAATAGTAACAACACTTGGAGTAACAGCTTTGGCAACTTTAATAAAACTTCTCGAAAGACCTGTTGCAATATCTTTATCAGGAGAAGTAATGCTTTGGGGATTGCTTGTTGCAGAAGGGATTACGTTTAGATTTGCGGCAATTATGAACCCGGCTAGAATTAGTAAATATAATAATCCAGTTTTTTTTATTTTTTAATATGTTCATTTTTTATCCTCCTAAATAATAACTATATTTCTACGTATAGAGTACATATATTTTAATAAAAAAAGTAAAAAAAGCAAGAGCTAAAAATGTATCTTCTCAAAAAAGGGTTGTCTTGTCATGCTGAAATGAATTCAGCATCTAAAATCGAGATTCTGAAACAAGTTCAGAATGACATAATATTGAGAAGATACAAAAAAGTTACACTATAAGAGGTCTTGTTGAAGTGAGAGGACCAGTCATTGCTCTTTTAACCTGAGCAACCTGAACTTTTGGTTTTTCAAGAATATTGGAAGGTATAATACCTAAAGTGAAAAGTAAAATAATTGTTGTAATTCCGATTCCACTCAATAATAATAAAGTCAAACCACCGATTGCATATAGTCCGAATAGGCCCATTAAACCAATGCCAATCTTCATAAGATTGTCAAAATTAAAAATGCTTTTTTGCTTTTTGGTTTTAGGCATAAGCGGACGTGTTTGTTTATGGAGAGATAGCATAATTGTATCTTTGCTTAAAGGGATTGCCGGTTCTCCTGAAAATTGTCTGTCTTTATCAGAGTTACCGGATTTAAGGGCAATGTCTTCTAAGTGGAATGTTCCTATTTCGGGTGCATTTAAAACTCTCAATTTAACCCTTTCTTTAATTATTCTAACTTTACCATAATATTTTCTTAATCTATTTATAGTGAGGTTAACAAAAAACTTGCTATCTTAACATTTTCTTAAATAAAAATAAATCATAATTTTTTTTAAATTATGATTTATTGTGTCCTGACTTTAAACAAAAAAGGTGTATTTTTTTTATTCTTTAACATCAACATCACGAACAAGTAGTAAGCCGCCTTTAACCCTTGCCCCGTTAGTTTGCCCGTCTACAATTATGACTTGAACCGGTTCTTCTTTTTCTCTTAAACCTGCCAGGGCTGATGGTGGATTAATAATTGTATTATAGAATCCAAGACCAAAGTTTAGCAATAATCCCAAAGCAATCGAACCAAATATGAATTTTGATGTTTTATCCATAATTCCTCCAATCTATATTAAATTATAATCATCTTAATTATATCGTATTTAAGTATTTTCTCAAAAAATGGTTGTCCTGTCATGCTGAAATGAATTCAGCATCTATAATTGAGATTCTGAAACAAGTTCAGAATGACATAATATTGGGAAGATACGTATTTATTATGCTATAAGAAAATATTTTAACTATTATTTAAAATATTAAAGCAAAGTTAAATAACGCTTAATTTTTATTAAAAAAAAGAAAGTAAAAAAAAGAAATTATAGATATTAATAATGTATGAGGTGGAAAGGATGTTATTAAATGAAAATAAAATTAAGTTCAATTACGGCATTAGCTATTTTAACTACAGGATTAACAGCTTGCGGCACATCCGGGCTAAATAATTTTTCTACTTATTCTCCGTCTTATTTGCAACAGGCAACTCAATTTTCTTCATATTCCCAGCCCATTGCCCGTGTCAATCCTATTGGTTTACCAAAAAGTACCGGAGAAAAACAGGCTACCATGTTTTCTTATGTGGCTATGGATGATGGATTATCAGGGTTTGGAGCTGCTTTTATTACAGGGCTGGAAAAGGCTGCCAATCCAAATGCTTATTATCTGGCATTTGGAGATTTTCAGGGACCTGATAATAGTTATCTGTTTTATATTAAAAATGCTCAACAAATAAATAAATCCCCTCTTCCTATGGGAGAGGAACTTAAAATGATTTCTTCGCCACGCTCCTTTTTGGCTCCTGACATCAAAGAAGTTAATTCTAATGACCCTAATGTATTATCTCAAACAATAAATTGGGCATTTTCACAATATCAGGGAAAATTTAAAGTTTTTGATATTTTGGCTCATGGTGGTGGATATATGGGCATTGGAACCGATGATAATCAAACAGGGCAAAATACAAGACAAATAATGACGGTTTATGAATTTAGCAATGGTTTAAGGCAAGGCTTAAAGGGAAGAAAACTTGATGTTATGAACATGCTTTCATGTCTTATGGGTAATGTTGAAGCAATATATGAATTAAGAGGAATAGCAGATGTAGTGATTGCATCTGAAGACAGTGTAAGGGCTACCCAAAATACAGGTATTGATTTTACGGCAGAACTGGCAAGAATAATTGCACAACCAAATCCTGATGCAAAGACTATCGGGAAGCAGATGGCAATTTTTGGAGATGCCAAAAATTCCAAAAGCGGTTATTCTACCATTGCGGCAGTTGATATGACAAGAATCGAATATTTAAAATCTTCTGTAAACAGATTAAGCAATGCTATTTTAGCTGCATTTCCAAAATTTAAAACAAATATTTTAACTGCTTATAACAATGTCCCGGAACTAATAAACTCATCTCTTACAGGACAGAGGGATTTATGGAACTTTTGCGTGCAGTTGCAAAAAATAAATCATGCTCCTTTGCAACAGGCGGCTTTAGAAGTAAAACAGGAACTAAAAATGACCATTATACATGCAAGGGACAGAGAAGGAGCCAATGCAAACGGACTTTCGATATTTATGCCCACACTTAATGCTGATATGAATCTTCCTCCTGATTTTAATATGGAGAATTCTTTGGACAGAATAGGTTATTTAAAAACAAAATTCGCAAAAGATACAGCGTGGGACAAAGTTATAGATGCTATCTGGAGTAAATGATATATGTTAAAAAGATTTTTAATAGTATTATTAATAATTATTATTACAGTCGGATGCAATAGTAACATAAATATTATGCCAATGCAGAATCAAACCATGTTTAATACTTTTTCCAATAATAATGTAAATAAATTACTTGTTGATAAAGATGAAATTTTTCCTGAAATTTATAACATGATTGATAGTGCACAAAAAAGTATTCAAATCAGTATATTTTTATATGGAGGCACAATAGCAAAAACAATTTCCGACAAATTAATAAGCAAACAAAAACAGGGTGTGAAAATCCAGTTTGTTTCGGATAAAAGTCTGGGAACAGTAAAAAAAGCAAAAGAAGATATGATTGCAGCACTTAAGTATTTAATTCAAAATGGGGTTGAAGTTAGATTATTTCCTATGGAAAAAATGCCTAAAGGACCAAGCTGGCTTTCAAATTTAGGAATTATCTGCCATTCGAAAATTGTTGTTGTAGATGGTAAGACAGCAATAATTGGCGGGATGAATTTTAATGATATGGAGTCAATCAATCATGATTATATGGTAAGAATTAATGGAACTGTTGCATCTGAACTTGGTAATTTGGTTAATGAAGACTGGCAAATTTCCACTCCTTATAATAATTCTGGCAAAAAGCAAAATATTAACTTACATTTTGATACGGTTAACACCACCGGGATTGTGGCAGAAACCGGGATAAAAATTCAAAATACCCGGCAATTGTTTGTAGCTGGTTTTAAAAATGCCAGAACCAGTATTTATATTGAACAGTTGTTTATGGATGACAAAGATTCAATTTCTGCTTTAATTGAAGCAAAACAACGCGGGGTTGATGTAAGAGTAATTTTAAATTGTCTTGAATACGGGAAACATTTGTTTGAATTTTTAGATAAACTTCCAATTAAAGGTGCTCCTAATTATAGTGCGATTAATAAACTTTTATCTGCAAATATACCGGTTAAATGGTTTATCCCGTCTAGTAAAGACCAGATGCTTCATGCAAAGACCCAGTTAATTGATGGGGAATATTTTATAATAGGTTCTGCGAATATGACATACCGGGCATTTGATAAGAATAGAGAAGTTGTAGTCGGTATTCGGGATAAATCCATAGGGGATAGATTTACGAATATCTTTTTAAATGACTGGAATAATCGCGGAGAAGAAATAAAATCCTTAACCAAATGGGAAAAATTTCTTGCATGGTGCTTTGATAAAGTAACACAAGGGCTATACGGACGAAATGAGCCTACAGAAGCAGATTTTGAAAAATTAATAGGTAATAAAACACCGGAAGATTTTGAATAACTATTTATTTTAGCCTTACTTGTACAAACACAATATTAAAGATTAATGTCAGATTAAACTTAAGGAAAATATCACCCTCTTTTACACAACTTTAAATGATTTTAGCCTATAAATAAATTGTTAGGAAGATGTTAATAAGGATTTAAGAAGATGGAATTAACAGTAAACAAAACTCAGCAGATAACCCAGGTCGCAGCACCTCAGTATGATATGCCCCAATATGATACAATTCAACAACAACCTGAAGAAATAAAAAATGAACAAGCTACAATTGCACAAGACAAAAATGAAGTTAAGACGACTTCAAAATCATTGAGTTTAAAAGATAAATTCCTTTTTGCACAACTGGCAGTTTTATCTGCTGCCCCTCCCAAAGCCCAACAGGCTGATAAATGGACTGATAAAGTTAAAAATGTATGGAAAGACTGGACAGGAGCCAGCGTTGATATGCAGAAAGACGAACTGGTAAAAGCTCAAAGCAAAGCGATTGATAATATACTGGAGCTTCAGGATAACAGGGCACTGGGAACTCTGATGTCAATTGTTACTGTGGAAAATGCTTCAAAATATGATTTAACAATCCGGGAAAAAGCAAAAGAGGCAATGGTAAAATTAGCTCCTTATCTTAATAATGAAGATTTACAGATTTGCTCTGAATTTTTAAAATATATAAATGCTGACAATAAATTAATTGCAACAGTAGACAAAGAAGTCGAAAGCAGAACCAAAGGCGGTAAACAATTACAACCCGATGTCAGCGTGATATGGAAAAATTATAAAGATGCAGGGTTAGCAGTTCTTAAAACCCCCATTAAAATGTCCGAAGGATTTGGCAGAATGGTAGTAGACAGCCCTGTTAAAGCCCCTACAAGAATTGTCGCGGGAATGGTCACTGGTATATATCATGCAGTAGTTGACATACCTGATGAAATTGCAGGGCTTGCAACAGCAGGCAAATATGGCTCTATGGGCGAAACTTTGGGAGATCAGGTAACTAATACGGTACTTACCCTTGCTCCTATTGTTAAAGCCATTAAAGGAAGAATAACAACAGCAAGAGCAGCTAAGGCAGCTAATGCAACAGCAGCCGATACTGTGGCAGCAAAAGATTTCTCAGCCATTCAGGAAGGTAGCCAGGGTAACCTGACAAGGCTGGTTGAAGGCAAAAAACCTAACTGGATTAAACGTCAATGGGATAGACTTTATTATGGTGCTGAAGTTGAATATCCTGATTCAATACAGGGAACCAAAAAGGTTAAAGGAGCAGTATGGCATCTTGATGACTGGGGAAAAAATGTTGAAGGAGATGTCAATTTAGCTTATGAAGATGCTAATTTGGGTCATGCTTTTGAAAATAAATGGACTGAAGCGGAATTTATTCAAAAACATGCACCTGATGCATTTCCTTTAACTGAAAATTTTAAAGCAGTTATAGACAAACTGAATTTAAAAAAACCTGAAACAATGGCAGAAAGAGTTCAATATCTTCAGACAATTGAAAAAGCATTACACGAACAGTATCCTGATGGATTTTTCTTAAAAGGCGTTAAAGATTATAATACAGGCGGCAACCTTCCAACTGCCAAAACAAATTTTATCGAAACATATAAAGGTTATCTGGAAAAGTTCGTTCCCTTAGAAGAGACCTTAAAGAGCGATCCTACTGTCCCTGACCCGCAGGTCATACTTAAAACGAATGAATTCCATGCAGGGCGGGCACTTCAGTCTTTAATTGATGACCCGTCAACTGTTATTGTTCAGGAAAAATTAGCTTTACAAAAATATACCAATGCTACATTACCCAAACATGTTCAACCATTTCATGAATTCAGAGTACATGTTGCTGATGGCAAGGTTATTGACGGATTGACATATCATAGATGGAAATTAAGCGAAAATTTCACAAATACAAAATTAATAAAAAATATAGAGTCATGGGTTCAGACACAAGTAGATAAATTCCCTGTTGATGTTAAAAGTAAACTTGGATTTGCTCCTGATATAGTTATTCTTGAGGATGGCTCATTTAAGTTTATTGAGCTTAATGTAGGTGGTAATTCAGGATTTCTGACAAATCCGATTTCAAATTATAAACTTGCAACAGTTATAACAGGTCAGAATCCTACTCCTTTGAGAGTTGCAAAAGCAATCGGAACAGCAGGCGTAATGGTTGCTCCT
>Ga0208863_1002292_pt1 | contig 10122 bp, 6 predicted proteins | sample RifOxyD3_FD_184040 | JGI IMG/M metagenome (GOLD analysis project Ga0208863, IMG submission 184040) | Soil microbial communities from Rifle, Colorado - Rifle Oxygen_injection D3 (SPAdes) | ecosystem: Environmental > Terrestrial > Deep subsurface > Rock core/Sediment | place: Rifle, Colorado...
GGCACGCGTATTTGTGTTTCGGTGCCGCGCGCGGCCTGCTCCAGCGTGATCTCCAGGTTGTAGCGCAGGTCGGCGCCGCGTTGCACATTGCTGCGCCCGCCGCCACCGCCCCGGCCACCGCCGAAGATGTCGCCGAAAATATCCGAAAAATCGAAACCTTGCGCGCCTGCTGCACCAGCGCCGAACGGGCTTCCGCCGCCCATGCCACCTGCTTCAAACGCGGCATGACCATATTGGTCGTAGGCTGCGCGCTTCTGCCCGTCGGACAGGGTTTCGTAAGCTTCCTTGGCTTCCTTGAAATGTTCTTCCGCCTTGGGATTGTCCGGATTACGGTCAGGGTGATGCTTCATCGCCAGTTTGCGATAAGCCTTTTTGATCTCATCGTCTGACGCATCGCGGTTGATGCCCAGAACGTCGTAATAGTCTTTTTTTGACATGGAAAATAGTTGTTAGTCGTTAGTCTCTAGTCGTTAGTTGAAAACAAGCTAGCCGTTGGTTGGTAGTCGCTAGTCGTTAGTTGAAAGCAAACCCAAGGGTTTAACTAACAACTAATGTCTAGCGACTAACGACTGTTTTTTACTTCTTGTCCTTAACTTCAGTGAACTCGGCATCTACCACGTCGCCTTCATCTTTTTTAGCTTCCGTGTCGGCTGATGCACCCGCTTCCTGTGACTTGGCCTGCTCGGCGGCGTACATTTTTTCGCCCAGCTTCTGTGCGGCAGTGGCCAGTGCTTCGGACTTGGCTTCGATGGCATCCTTGTCGTCGCTCTTCACTACTTCTTCGGCTTCTTTGACGGCGGCTTCGATAGCGGCTTTTTCTTCCTCTGTCAGTTGATCGCCGTATTCCTTCAGCGATTTATTGGTCGAGTGGATCAGTGCATCCAGCTGGTTGCGCGCACTCACCAGTTCAATCGCCTTCTTGTCGTCTTCGGCATGGGCTTCTGCATCACGAACCATGCTTTCGATTTCTGCTTCGGAAAGTCCGGAGCTGGCCTTGATGGTGATGTTGGCTTCCTTGTTGGTTGCCTTGTCTTTCGCGCCTACATGCAGGATGCCGTTTGCGTCGATGTTGAAGGTCACTTCGATCTGAGGCATGCCGCGCGGTGCGGGCGGAATGTCTGACAGGTTGAATTGACCCAGGCTCTTGTTGCCGGATGAGATTTCACGCTCGCCTTGCAGTACGTGGATGGTCACCGCGCTCTGGTTGTCGTCGGCAGTGGAGAATACCTGCGATGCCTTGGTAGGAATCGTGGTGTTCTTCTTGATCAGCTTGGTCATCACGCCGCCCATGGTTTCAATACCTAGTGACAAAGGCGTTACGTCCAGCAGCAGCACGTCTTTGACTTCGCCTTGCAGCACGCCGCCTTGAATACAGGCGCCGACAGCGACGGCTTCGTCCGGATTGACGTCCTTGCGTGGCTCACGACCGAAGAATTCTTCTACTTTCTTCTGGACCATAGGCATACGCGTCTGGCCGCCGACCAGAATCACGTCGGCGATGTCGGAAATCGCAATGCCGGCATCTTTCATCGCAATCTTGCAAGGCTCGATGGTGCGTGCGACCAGATCTTCCACGATGCTCTCCAGCTTGGCGCGGGTGATTTTCACGGCCAGATGCTTGGGGCCGGTCGCGTCAGCGGTGATGTAGGGCAGATTTACTTCGGTCTGCTGAGCGGAAGACAATTCGATCTTGGCTTTTTCAGCCGCATCCTTCAGACGCTGCAACGCGAGCATGTCTTTCTTCAGGTCGATGCCGGATTCCTTCTTGAATTCTTCAACCAGAAACTCGATTACGCGCATGTCGAAATCTTCGCCGCCCAGGAAGGTGTCGCCGTTGGTGGACATGACTTCGAACTGGTGCTCGCCGTCGATTTCTGCGATGTCGATGATGGAGATGTCGAACGTGCCGCCACCCAGGTCATAAACAGCCACTTTGCGGTCGCCTTCCTGCTTGTCCATGCCGAAAGCCAGTGCGGCTGCAGTTGGCTCGTTGATGATGCGCTTGACGTCCAGACCCGCGATGCGGCCAGCATCTTTGGTGGCCTGACGCTGTGCGTCGTTGAAGTAGGCGGGTACGGTGATGACGGCTTCAGAAACGGATTCACCCAGATAGTCTTCGGCGGTCTTCTTCATCTTCATCAGGACTTGTGCAGAGATTTCCGGCGCAGAGAATTCCTTGTCGCGTACCTTGATCCATGCATCGCCGTTTTTGGCTTTGACGATGGTGAACGGCACCATGTCGATGTCTTTTTGTACCATCTTCTCATCGAAGCGGCGGCCGATCAGGCGCTTCACGCCGTACAGCGTGTTTTTCGGGTTGGTAACCGCCTGGCGCTTGGCGGCTGCACCTACCAGCACTTCACCGTCTTCCATGTAAGCGATGATGGACGGGGTGGTGCGCGTGCCTTCGGCGTTTTCGATTACCTTGGTCTTGCCATTTTCCATGACCGCTACGCAAGAGTTAGTCGTGCCCAGGTCAATACCGATAATTTTTCCCATAATGTTTTCCTTTCAGTTGAATTGGTTTATTTCGATGTCGCCCTACATGGGGCGGGTAATTCTTATTTCAAGAGGCCGTCGTTAGTAGTTAGTCGTTAGTTGGGGTTGTCCGCTACGCGGGGTTTTACTAACGACTTACGTCTAGCGACTAACGGCTATTGTCCTTGCGACACCAGTACCAGCGCAGGGCGAAGCACGCGATCATTTAGTGCATAGCCTTTTTGCATCACGCTGACCACGGTGTTAGCAGGCTGTTCGCTTGGCACCATGCTGATAGCCTGGTGTTTGTGCGGATCCAGCTTTTCGCCGACCGGGTTGATTTCAGTGATGTGAAATTTTTCAAATACTGTGGAGAGTTGCTTGAGAGTCAACTCCATGCCGCTCTTGAAGCTTTCCACGGTCGCGGTTTCAACTGCCAGACCGGCTTCCAGGCTGTCTTTAACAGCCAGCATTTCATTGGAGAAGCGCTCTACAGCAAATTTTTGCGCCTTGCTCACATCGTCCGCTGCACGGCGGCGGATGTTTTCGCTTTCAGCCTTGGCGTACATCCAGGCGTCATAGTGTTCCTGTGCCTTGCGTTCGGCGGCTTGCAGCAATTCTTCGGTGCTGGGCATGACATCGTTAGGCGTAACGTCGCTTGCACTATCGGCTTCCGCGTTGTCATGCTGGTCAATTTTCGGGTTGTTTTGTTCCATTGTGTTCTCCAAAATTTACACTCGCCGTAGATTGGGTCCAATTTGTCGTTTTCAAGGGGTGAGATAAATTTTGTTGAGATCAGCGCCGTTAATTTGGGCTGAATCGTGAAATAAACGATTAAATATTACGGTTATTGGCATGTTAGTTAACATTAAATTAGATTGAGATGCTAGAATTTGCGCCGGTCGAGTACGATAACCGCCTGGGGGGCAATAATGAACGATACAGAAGAAAATTTAGGGTATTTTGCGCGGCATCAGTGTTCAATTCAGTGGCAAGTGTTTTTAAACGCTTTTGCCAGCGAATTCGGCCAGCAAATCCCTGTGGCCGAGTTGCGCGTCCTGATGGCGCGCCTGGGTACAACAATGGCGCAAAGCATCTCCACTCCCGCCGGCGATACCATTACTGAACTCGAAGACTCCATCAACTCCATCTGGTTTGATATGGATTGGGGTTGGGTGAATCTGGTCGAGAAAAACGATGGCCTGTTCATTGAGCATCATGTGGCGCCGCTGCAATGCGCGTTCGGTGAGGATGCGCTCTCCTGGTCCCCTGCAATTCTGGAGGGTATTTATGCTCATTGGTTCTCCATTATCAGCGGCGATTCCCGGTTGAAGCTCACTCAGGTTGAGCCTGAACAGCCTGGTGACTTTTTGCTGGTATTTCGATTGGGTCAGTCGGCATAAGCTGTGTTGATAACGGGGGCGTTATGAAAAAATCGGCCGATGCTGATATTCGCAATCTTTTTCGCCGTTTTGGCGGAGATGCAGATAATTACCAGGAAATTCAGCAGGAATACGTTGATACCAAGGCGGCGCAAAGCTGGCCTATCGTAGAGGCTATGGAGAAGGAGCGCGCCAAAGCGCCAACACTCAGGGCCTCTGCTGCGCAACAGGGTGGGGCTGCGCGTGTCGCGCCTGCTTCGAAACCTGCGGTCGCACCACACGTTGTCACGCACCATGAGCCTGTTGCAGAGATAGTGCGCCCGGCCAAACAATCAGGTGGTTTGACCTCTTTGTTTTCCAAGCCCGGACCTGCACCGACGCGTTCTCTGTTTTCCAAGCCCGAACCTGCTCCGACGCCTTCCCTGTTTTCCAAACCCGAGCCTGCACCGACGCGTTCTCTGTTTTCCAAGCCTGAACCCGTACCTGAACCTGCACTGGCATCGACACCCGCGCGTTCTCTGTTTTCCGGTTTGACTTCAACGCCTAATGCGATGAATCAGCAGGAAGCAATAGAGCGGCAGGCAGCACACGCTCAGCCGGTACAAGTACCTTACTCAGGAAATGACCCGCTTAATTCCGTATTTTCGCGTCTGATCAAGCCGCAAAATCCAGTTAATACGCGTACACCGGAAAATGGCTTGCGCAACATGTTGGGATTCTTGAAAAAATAATGACAGTAATAGCCGTAATTTCGCCCAAAGGTGGCGTGGGTAAGACGACTGTAGCCGTAAATCTGGCCAGTGCCATGGCAGAAAACGGGCGTGTCGTCAGGCTGGTGGACATGGATCCGCAAAATGCGCTGCGTCTGCATCTGGGGGGGGATCCCGGTGATGTGAACGGCTTGGTTCATCAGACCTTGCAACAAAGCAGCTGGTATTACACCGAATATGACAGCGCCTACGGAGTCAGCTTTATTCCATATGGCAAGGTGTCGGAAGTGGAGCGGATCACCTTTGAGGCCTATCTCGCGCAAACGCCGAACTGGCTGCGCGACAATCTCGCGGAACTGGATCATGACCCGAACGGGTTGGTCATTATCGACACGCCGCCTGGCCCGTCGGTGTACGCACAGCAGGTACTATCTCTTGCCAATCTGGTGCTGGTCGTGATGATTCCGGATGCGGGTTCGTATGCAACGCTGCCCGCTATCGAAGGTTTGCTTGATTACTACTGTTCACATCGCAGCGACTTTTACGGTTCATATTACGTGTTGAATCAGTTTGATGCCGAACATCCGCTCAATCGAGATATCAAAAACGTCATGCAAAATACGCTGGGCGAGCGCTTGGCTCCACATAGCATCCACCGTGATGAGTCACTGAGTGAAGCGCTGGCCTTTCAGCAGCCTGCAGCTAATTATGCGCCGCACAGTCAAGCGGTTGATGATCTGGCGCAACTGGCCGTGTGGCTGGAAAATAAAGTGGCGCAGGTCGCCAGGTGAGTAAGGCGCAGCCCGAAAAAATTCCTGTTGATTCCGCTGGTGTACAGCGGGAGGGCAGGCGTGGCAGGTCCAGGGAGAAAAGCCGTTATAAGTTCGGTAAACTGAACGAATACACGACGGCGATGATTGAGTGGTATGGCTGGGAGCATCGTTACTGGCGTATTGCCGTGATGCTGGTGGTGCTGGTGTTGTTTGTGTTCAGCATGACAGTTCCGATGAGTCTGGCCGTTCAGTCGGTTTATGCCGCGACGATACTCGTGATTGCGCTATTCCTGCGCCGCTACACCGGCACTCTGTTTACCCTCGTCATGGTGGTGTTCTCGGTCAACCAGTCCAGTCGTTACCTGTATTGGCGGATGACGGAAACGCTGGTGCTGGATAATTGGGTGGACGGCACATTTGGTATCATTCTGCTGTTGGCGGAAATATACGCCTGGATGGTGCTGCTGTTGGGTTATGCGCAGACGATCTGGCCGCTCAAACGCAAACCCGAACCCATGCCCGAAGATACTGCGCTCTGGCCTAGCGTGGATATTTACATAACGACCTATGACGAGCCGCTCAGGGTGGTTCGTCCAACCGTTTTGGCTGCCCTGGCGATTGACTGGCCGCGCGACAGGCTGAATATTTATCTGCTTGACGACGGTCGCCGCGAGGAATTCCGGGAGTTTGCCGAAAGCGTGGGCATTACGCATCTGACGCGTGACAATAACTTTCATGCCAAGGCAGGCAATATTAATGCCGCGCTCACCAAAACCAGCGGTGAATTCGTTGCCATCTTTGACTGCGACCATATCCCGGCGCGTTCTTTCCTGCAGATGACCATGGGGTGGTTCCTGCGCGACCCCAAGCTGGGGATGATACAAACACCGCACCACTTTCTGTCGGCTGATCCGTTTGAACGCAATCTGGGCACATTCCGTCGCGTGCCCAATGAGGGTGAGTTGTTCTACGGTCTGATCCAGGATGGTAACGATCTGTGGAACGCCACTTTCTTTTGTGGTTCCTGCGCCGTTACCCGTCGCTCCATATTGCTGGAAATTGGCGGTGTGGCGGTGGAAACCGTTACGGAAGATGCGCACACCGCATTGAAGATGCACCGGATGGGTTATACGACGGCCTATATTTCCATACCGCAGGCAGCGGGGCTGGCGACTGAGAGCCTGTCCGCGCACGTCGGGCAGCGCATACGCTGGGCGCGCGGTATGGCGCAAATATTCCGTGTGGATAACCCCTTGTTCGGTAAGGGCCTCAGCCTGATGCAGCGGTTGTGTTATTCAAACGCCATGTTGCACTTCTTTTATGGTTTGCCGCGCATTATATTTTTGACGGCGCCGTTATCCTATCTGTTCTTCCAGGCGCACATCATCAATGCCGAGGCGCTAATTATTGCAGCGTACGCCATCCCCCACCTGGCGCACGCCAATTTGACCAACTCGCGTATGCAAGGCGCGCATCGTCATTCGTTCTGGGCGGAACTGTATGAATCCACGCTGGCGTGGTATATCCTCAGGCCCACGCTGGTTGCGTTGATAGACCCGAAATTCGGTAAATTCAACGTTACGGCCAAGGGTGGTCTGGTTGAAAAAGAATTTCTGGATTGGCAGATCGGTGCACCTTACCTCATTATGCTGGCGCTGAATCTTGCGGGTTTGCTGATCGGTTTTGTGCGACTGTTCTGGTGGAATAGCTTCGAGGCGCAAACGGTTATCCTTAATCTGATATGGACTATATACAATCTGGTTCTGCTGGGCGCGACCATGGCGGTTGCAACAGAAGCGAAGCAGGTGAGAGCGAACCATCGCGTCAATTGTAATCAGAAAGCCATGTTGAAACTCAACGGCGGGAGTCGTGTTGTTTGCCGCGCAAGTGATTATTCTGAAGGCGGCCTGGGCTTGATTATGCCTGACGCTGGCATGGCGCCGTTACACAGCGAGGTGCGCGTTTCGCTGTTTATGGGGGTGCGTGAATTCGTATTTCCTGCGCGCGTGGTTTTCGCGCGGGACACCGTAGTCGGCATCGAATTCGAAGGACTGAACATGCAACAGCAGATGGATCTGGTGCAGTGTACGCTGGCCCGTGCCGACGCCTGGCTGGACTGGACGGACAATCGCGTTGTGGATAGACCCATGAAGGGCTTGCAGGAAATATTGTTTCACAGCATGAAAGGCTTCGGGCATCTGTGGCACTATTTGATGAAACGCGGGGACAGCACGAGTCCTCAGCTTGCTGAAATCAAAAAACCTGAACAGGATGGTTTTTATCAGAATATATCGAAAAAAATAACCGGTATAAACCCTCGGGAGACGATGTTGCACAGGTTAAGCGGTTTTATGGAGAAGGGGCGTGTGGTGTTGCAGAAGTCAGGTAACTCTGTCCGTGCGCGTTTGGTCAGGGGCAGGACATAGCAGATTCATCCCGGTGTAGTACAGACGCGCGAGCGATTATTGATAGAAAACTGTGAGTTAATTATGGAAAAATTACGCGATTGTATGAATTACAGCTATATGTATAACTCAATTCGCCTGCGCAAAGTGCTGCTGGGCTTGTCACTTGTCACGCTAGCCAGTGCACCCGGACTGGTTTTGGCGAAGAAACAGGCTGAGCCCGCACCCGTAGAAATCACGGAAACTGCAACCATTGAGCTGCTTGAAACTGATGCGGCGGCAAAAGAAAGCCAGGATGAGTTCAGTCGCTATACCTATACACTCGAAGAGTTGGGCGCGCTTACACCTGTTGAGCTGCATACCGTAGACGGCAGACGACATTTGTCATTCTCGATGCGCGCGGATGAGCTTATCACTGCGGCAAAATTAAGGCTGAACTATGCCTGGTCGCCCGCCCTGATTCCTGAATTATCCCATTTGAAAGTCTTGTTGAACGACGAGCTGATGACCACATTGCCGCTGCCACGCGAGAACAGCAATGGTCAGACTAGCGAAATCAAGCTTGATCCCGGCATGTTCATCGACTTTAATAAGTTGTCGTTGAATCTGATCGCGCACTACACGCGTGATTGCGAAGACCCCATGCACTCGACGCTGTGGGCGAATGTCAGCAATCAAAGCAAGCTTGACCTGACCATCCGCCATCTGAAGCTGCCCAATGATCTTGCGCTCCTGCCTGCGCCATTTTTTGACAAGCTGGATAACCGCAAACTGATCCTGCCCATGATCTTCCCCGCGACGCCGAGTAACGACGTGCTGCGTGCGTCGGGCGTGGTTTCATCCTGGTTCGGCGCGCTGTCCAGCTATCGCGGCGCGCAGTTCCCTGTATTGATTAATACTTTGCCTAAGGGTAATGGCGTGGTGATCGTCGCGGGTAGTTCTGCTCCGGCCGGTCTCGATCTTCCTGCGGTGACCGGTCCCAGCCTGGCTGTGATAAGCAATCCGCTCAACGCCAATGCCAAATTGCTGGTGGTTATGGGGCGTAATGCAGCTGAGCTGGATATTGCAGCGCAGGCATTGACGCTGGGAAAATCCACGCTGACGGGCGCTTATGTCAGCGTGCAGCAGATGGCAGATATTCCTGCACGCAAGCCTTACGATGCGCCGAACTGGATACCGACGGATCGCCCGGTTAATTTTGGTGAGTTAGCCAGACCCATGGACTTGCAGGTTGAGGGGTTTACACCCGACACAATCAAGGTGAACTTCAACGTGCCGCCCGATCTTTTTTCATGGCGTAGTACGGGCGTTCCGATGGATCTGCACTACCGCTATACGCCGCGTCGAGCAGCAGATAAGTCTACGTTGAACGTCAACATCAACAAGCAATTTGTTCAGGGGCTGCCGCTTTTCAGTGTTCCCAGCAAGCTGGAACAGAAAATGAAATTGCCGTTGATGAAGGATGGCAAGGCGATCAGGAATGAACTTGTGCTCATTCCTCATACCGATATTTACGGAACGAACCAGTTGCAATTGCACTACTTCTTCGACTACAACAAAGAAGGTTCATGCAAAGATGTTTTCCTGAACAACGAACGCGGGGTGGTCGATCCGGAATCGACCATAGATTTCTCATCGTTGCCGCATTACACGGCATTGCCCAATCTGCGTTTCTTCGTCAATGACGGTTTCCCTTATACGCGTATGGCGGACTTGTCAGAAACAGCCGTGGTTATGCCGGATAATGCGGCAATCGGGGAAATGGAAACCTATCTGACGGTGATGGGTCGCATGGGCAAAGTGACGGGCTATCCTGCCATACGGCATGTGGTTATCCAGGCGGCTGGTGTCGATGAAAATTCCAACAAGGATTTGATCCTGATCGGTTCAGCAGGCAAACAACCCCTGTTGGAGCGCTGGGCGGACAAAGTGCATCCGCTGCTGGAAAATGGTACGCACAACCTCAGATTGCCGGGGCCTTTCGAACGCTTACTGTCACGCTGGGAAAATCGCGATCTGGAAGATGCCATGCATCGTGCGGGTGATTTGATCAGCAAAGGCGATGGTGGACTGGGAGCACTGGTCGCCTTTGAATCGCCTTTAAAGAGCGGTCGCAGCGTCGTGGTGTTTACCGGTGACAGTGCCGAGCAGATATCGGCGCTGACTGGCTACATGGTCGATCCAAAATACAACGCTGCTTTTCATGGCGATCTGGTACTGCAAAGCGGAAAACGCATAGATGGTTTTCAGACGGGGCCAACTTATTATGTCGGTAGCCTGCCATGGTGGACGGCCATGAGTTGGTATGTTTCAACACACCCCTGGCTTCTGGTGCTGGCGATAGGCCTGGTAGCACTGCTGGTTGCGGTAATGA
>Ga0208863_1002295_pt1 | contig 10106 bp, 10 predicted proteins | sample RifOxyD3_FD_184040 | JGI IMG/M metagenome (GOLD analysis project Ga0208863, IMG submission 184040) | Soil microbial communities from Rifle, Colorado - Rifle Oxygen_injection D3 (SPAdes) | ecosystem: Environmental > Terrestrial > Deep subsurface > Rock core/Sediment | place: Rifle, Colorado...
CCATGGCACGCCCTGCTGAACTACATCGTCTCCAAAATAACGCGCCGTCCACCTCCTATTTACGCTCGGATCTTCACGCTGGAGGGAGGTTAACTGCCGAATTTAGGTTCAATGCACTGGTCTCGAATATGGATGACCACTCCCGCAATCACGCACTAATCCATGACGGAAACTGGAGGTTGTCGCCAGCCTTTGACATCGTAGCCGCTCCGGTTGCGGGAGCGGCAACATATTGGCGATCAAATGAGTGGTTCCGCCGTAGACCAGCTTGTCCTGGCATTCAGGCTGGCAGAGGAAGTGCGGCAGTTTGATTTTGCCAGTTTGCCGCCGCCCGCCAGATCACGGCGATATCCGGCAGTACGCTAATGCAGATGGCACACACGCCAACTTGCCTATCGGTACGCTCCAAACTTATCGTTGAGATACGGCCGGATCATTCTTCTGTCGGTCGATCTTCCAGCTTCGGCATATAGCCCCAATGCCAATCACCGTACACGTTGGAAAAACTCCCACCGCGATGCCGGGCATAATCCCACGGCGGCAGGATATTAAATCTCACCAGCACTTCCTTGATGTGCCGGTAAATCCCATTCAGTAACTCCGATAAATTGGGAACATCCGTCTCAATCAGAAACTGGATGACCAGCGTGCCGTCTTTGGGAGGGGCGATGCGCACCACCGACAGGCCGCCATCCCAGTCTTCTGCACTCATATCGCCATAGATAAGCGTCAGTCGTTCACCGTCGAGATCAACCACGCCGCGCACCACGCGCTTGACCGTGTTCCAGTCTGCAGGCGGCATCGGCATCGCCACGCGAAAACCCGTCAGCTCATTTCCTTCACCCGACAATCCAATCCACGAGCGGCAAGCACTGCGCAAATATTCGGCAGGCAAATCCCATGAACCGCCACGCGTCACCTTGTCGTCGCTGCCGCGCCTGAAGCGTGGATCTTTCCATGCACTGCCGTCGGTCGGAGCATTACTATAATCATCCGAGTCGTCATCCTCCACGATCTCCCAGACGTTGCCGATCATATCGTGCAGACCGAAAGCATTGGGGCGACCACCATACACGCTACTGGTACCAAGCGCCGTGTCGGGACGATTAAACGTCGCATCACCAGGTTTAATCGTATCGCCCCACGGATAAGCCGTGGTACTCCCGGCGCGGCAGGCATATTCCCACTCAGCCTCGGTGGGCAGCTGATAATAATTACCGGATTGCCTGCTTAGCCGCTCGATATAACTTTTAGCATCCCGCCAGCACACGCGTTCCACAGGGCGATCGGCATTGGACTCGAAGTTGTCAGAACTGAAATAGCTGGGATTGTCACCCATCAGTGCATGCCACTGCCGCTGGGTGACGGGATACTTACCCAGCGCAAAGGTGCGGATTTCCACGCGATGTTGCGGACCTTCGTTCTTATCCCGCCCCGGCTCTGATTCCGGCGAACCCATCAAAAAACTGCCGCCCGGAATCACCACCATTTCCGGCAAATCCGCAGCATCTTGAAAAGTGCAGCCCGGTTCAGGCAGACAAGCGGCGTTGAGATGCGCAATAACGGCATCGAATATGGTTGGATTAGTGGTGCTCATACTCAGAGATCCATTCGGTTAATGAAACAATTACTTGATTAGCCACACTGTTCAACTACCAGAAATGCCGTCATTATTGCGATCCAGGCTGATGCTCGGCAATCCGGTTGCCTGACTTTGTTGCACCCCAATCTGCCAGACTACTTGCAACCGACCGAATACAGGTTGTTCTTGTTATGGTCAATTGTATTCGCTCCCTCACATCCGTCAAAAATCACCGTATCGCCTTGCTTCGCATCGAGAGGCATTTCTACGCCGGGATGAATCGTCCACGAATTATCCAGACGACTGCACATTGAGCTACCCGCTCTGGAAATACACCAGGCCGCCTCGATGTCGGTGCGGCACGTATTTTCGAGGGCCAGTTTCCCTCCCCATCCGGAAGGACTAGTCACGCGCAAACAGTATTTTGCATTGAAAGCCCATGCACTGCTCGCCATCAAGCTTGCTGCCAGCCCTACTAATATTATGATTTTCTTCAACACTTCCCTGCTCCTTTTTTAAGTTAAACAACAAAAAATATCTGTCGCACTGTGACTGCAAGTCCAGAATCTACCTTGTTCCAACTAGGCTACGTTGGCCTCAGAAGTCTAGCCGACAAAACCTATCGAAAGCACCAGAGCCGCCAGCCTAGCCGAGTTCATCGTATAGCTCATTTCTGCGCCTCCTTATTATTTACACGTAACTAAACCACCTACTGCCACGCCATCCGCGCTCGGGCCATTTTTGTTAATCGTCACCACAGCGACAGAGTATTTCTTGCCAGCGGCACAACCTCCCAGCTCCATCTTCGTGTTTGGTTCACTTGTTTTTATCGGCAATGACTCAGCCAAATCGTCCTCTCTGGTTGCTGTTGCCTGATATTGAACGATGGGGGGATCGTTATCACCGACTGCTGGTGGCGTAATGTCGATAGCGATTTTCCTGCCATTCATCGCCTCAGCCTTCACGCCCGGCGCGCCGGGAAGTGGCCCGGTCACTGACAACGGAATCCATTGCAGTGCCAAAACGCTAGCGTGATCTCCGATCTTGAGTATTTTGTATGACTCACGGCGGTAGCCCGCATTCAACGCAGCAAGCGCTCCGGGAATGCTGGCCTTGGGTACGCCATTGCCGGCCAAAATGTTGCGCAGATCATCGCAGGTAGTTGCATCATTGCCTATGGATTCAGCTTTATTGCCAGTCTTGCGCACCCCGACTTCAGTTGTCGAGCACGCCTCAGTTTTCCCGCTACGCGTACGCAGAATGGCTACGCCAGTGATGATGCCCAAGCCCTCATCCTTATCTAGCCTAGGCATTTTTGCCAGATTAGCGTTGAGTTCCGTCAATGGACTTGTGCAATTAGTCTTACTCGCTCCGGCTTGAGCATCGGCATTTTCAAGCCGCTTTTTCTCCTGTTCGAGAGGCAAGGAAGTCTGTCGCGCCTCATCCCTTTCCGCCGGTTGAAAACTGATGCAACCGTCAAGCTTGTTTCCCGCCAGCTCATCCAGTTCATCCGCAATCATCGAGACGAAGTAATAACTGCCTGTTGCCAAGCTGGTTTGGCTCAGTGCGGTCGAGAGTTGAGCGGTCAGTTGTGACTTCAATGGCGATGCCAAGCCCACCGCCCCCACCGCCTGCGTCACCAGTTTATTTACGTCTACCGTCCCGTTCGCCCCCAGCGTTTTGCGAATTACCCCGCTGAGATCGGTGTTGACCAGCACCTCGGTTTTCAATCCTCGAACAGCTATTTTCCCTATTCCATTCAGAGGAATGAGTTGAAAATTCCCACCATGCCTAGGCACTTTGAAACGATTTTCCGGCTCTGGTTTGCCCAGCAATTGCTCAAGGTCGCTCAGCGGGCTACCGCTGCTATCCTTGTGCGTAACAAACACGCGCCCAATGAGTGAGGGCAGCAGATTGGCATGGATTGCCGATTCGGACGTGTCATCGAGCAAGAGTTGTTTGGCCGCCGTCGCCGCATATCGAAGCTGAGTCGACGAGAGCGATGCGCTGGTAGTATTCAGCTTGATGCCGCTCAAATCGGCATGAATGATTTTCGCATCGCGGAGGATTTCATCCTTGGTTGAATCCAGCAACGATTTCAGGTGTTTTCCGTACGAGTTGAGGTGGGATAACGGCGCAATATGCAACTCAATCTCCGCCAAATCGCTTTGCAGAGCCTGAGCAAGGGCAGTGAGTTTCTCTCCAGCTACTTTATTTTTTTCGCCAATCCTTGTGGCATCTTCTTTAATGAGCTCTATCGCATGACTCAGGGAATTTTCACCATCAAAATCCTTCAGCTTGGCCGTTAACTCTGCATCTAACGTCCCCAGCCGAGCCGATGCGTTGAGAATTTCCTCTCCATCCATCAATGCTGCGATAGCTTTATTTAGCCCAGCTAATCGCTCACTACCTTTGACTGAAACATCATCCCTCTTGCTTACCTCATCAATAGCAGTCTGAATGTTATCCCGTAACGCATTGACTTCATCAAGTGCCTTCGACAGGGAATCGTTATCCCCCGTCAACTTAAATTTCGATCCGTTTTTCCCTATTCCATCTGTTAGCAAAGTCACAATGGCATTGACCTTTGTAATCTTGTCCAGCACAGCTTTATCGATAGCTGCCACATGAGCGGCAGCATCTGCATCCTTGACATCTTCCGCCGCCTTTTTCGCTGCATCGACTGCGGCTTTCCGCTTTTCTAGCAACTTACTCTCGCCCACAGCAACCAGATCAACCGACTTGATCGTTTCTGCCATAACAGTGGCCGCATCTGCTGCTCGTACCAGCGCAGTGGACTCAGCGAGGAAGCCTGCCGCTGCCGCATCCACTTTGTTTGCTTCGTCATGCGAAATCGGCAAGCGCATTCTTTCAAAGAAGTAATTCTGGATATTCGATACGCGAGCTAAAGGCAAGCAGCCGCTGTTCGGATTCCAATTAGTCGCCCCCTCTTTGGAACAAATCTCAGTAGCCCTGAATTTCACGTCACCAACGTAAATTCCATCACCGTAAACCGGCGATCCCAACGTGCTGGCCAGCGCCAACGCAATTGCAGTTTTCTTCATGACCTATCTCCCTGAAATGCCCCCGCTTCACTTCACTCTGGCGGACGCGGCTGGCCAGTTTTTCTACCGCTGCACTGTAGATCGAGATTCATCATCATTCATGCGGCGCAATGCCCGTTGGTTATTGCTCCCTACCGGGCTGTCCAGCAATTCGGCTCCATCGGCGCGGGCAACATACTGTGCAAAGTCGCATAGGCCGGAACGATCTCAAAATCAAAAGTACCGCCCGCCGTGGCGTTCACCGCTTGTGGAATCGGCAAAGCATCTACAAAAGCAAAAGTACCCGGAAACCCTGCTGGTATTGGCATCGCTACTTCCCCCTGAATTTGTACGGCAATGGTCTAACCCAACTGAATGAATTGTAATATGTTGAAAATTATCAGAATAGTGACTTTTTACCGCCAGAGATTTCGATTAGATGCTTCAGGGCTTTGGCGGCACGTTGCGCATTAGTCTCATCACAGAGCTTTAGCTTCCAAGATGAATATCTTTTCTGCTCTACCTTGTTTTGAGTGTCTTTGGCTTCAACCTGAATACATGCGCCTGCATTGGGATTGCATTTAAATTCGACGTTTTTTCCTTCAAGTGCAACATCTACATCCAATTCTTTAAGATTAACAGAGACATCATTGGTATAGTCAGGATGTCTTGGCTCATCACTAATTTTGCCGTGTATCGCTTTTACGGTTACTTCTCTATCCACTTTTTCAGATAACAACAGAATTCCTTTATTTGCTTTAACTATGCTGTTTTGATATGCACTGAAAAGTACATAGTATTCATTTGACCCTCGTTCTCCACGTTCACCAACTGTCTTAACTTCACACGCCAGCAACCCATTGATAAACTCAACAGTCTCCTGCTCGGATGGCCCGCTACTCGCCTTACCCTTTTTCTCCGCCCAAGCTGGCGAAGCCACCATCATTCCAGCCAAGGCCATCAGAGCCAGTTTCATTGCAAAGTGTTTACGGTTCATGATTTTTCCTCTCTGGTTATGTTATTTTTTGCCATCTTCATTGGCCGGCGGTTTCGCGTTCGGAGCTAGTTGAGCATAACCCGGTGAATGCGTCGTCACTTGCTGATTCCATTTACTGCCCGTCTCGAACCAACCTGACAGTCACAAAATTATCATTGCGCGGACGATAATTTAGAGCAAATCCACCATTAGCAAAAAATACATAGCAAAATCTTTGCTCTCCCTCATGAATAATACCCCTAAGCTACTTGTCCAGTAGAACTGATGTCGCACATCCATATCAGGAAATGCCACCTCATCAATTGCAAGTATTTGCTCACCTTTCGTCTTTTCATGATCAATTAGAGAACTCAACTCATCTACGGTTGGTACGCGCCATTGTGCGCTGGCCTGTCGTTGAGCGTCATCCCAGTTAAGAGTTTTTATGATGCCCACACAACCAAGGCCATCTTTCCAATGTTGCCCGAAACTGCAACGCTGCCAGGTCAGGTCAGTTTTCTTGTCGTACACCTCAGCGCTGTTGATGACATAACGGGGATTCACTTTAGACGTTACAGGCAATGCAGCGACACTACCCTTTTTCTCCGCCCAAGCCGCTGGCGATGCCACCATCATTCCACCCAAGACCATCACGGCCAGTTTTATTGCAAAGTTTTTACGGTTCAATTTTCGCTCCCTCTGGTTATGTTACTTTGTTGCCATCTTCATCGGCTGGCGGTGCCGAGTTCGGGGCTGCGCTATGATATTTATCTGAGTCCCTTACGTTGCTGCGTTTTAATCAGTAACTTGTTCAACAGGTGTAACAGGCCACGGATAAGCAAGTTTCTTCAATCGTCCACTTGCCTGCATACTCAACCGGGAAAAGGTATACACGCAGAACAGACTAACTCCCATACACGCCCAGCGTGCAGTCAGTAACTCTTTGTCAGGCCACGCCACCCTCTCATTGCTTAAAACTGACCAACAATCCAAACCGAATGATGCTGCTAGTGCCCCAACCGGCAGCCAGACAGCAAGAAACAGCAGTGAGTTGCTAACGCAGGAAATGTCGCCACGCGCATCGGGAAAAGCAAATGTCATACGGTACTTCAACGCCTCAATCATGTGGTGTCCGTCCGCAAAGGTGGCTAGTTTCTCCATCGCCGCAGCCATCGAGCTGACACTCAACCATACGGCTGCCGACATAATTGCAAGCAAAATCGCCAACACTGGAACATAATCGTTGGCATCCATTTCGAGATTAAGAACTGGCAGCGACCGACTGCGCAATTTATAATCATGAAATTCATTGTAATGACGCAATACACGAATTTTGTCAGCGGTATACTCTGCCAGCACCTTTTGAGCTCCCTCTTTCAATAATTCAGGTTCCGCTTCCTTACAATCCATATCCATCACTAATTTCTGGACAACCTCATCCTCTTCTTTTTCAAGTTTCAATAAGCGACCATAAAAATACACTGGCTCGACTTTTTTGCCCTCCTCCATCTCGGTTGAAATACTAGCATTCTTCGTGTCGGAGCGATGCTGAGTCGCTGAGATTTTCACCTTTGCTATATCGGCTTGGGACTGAGTATTTGAATTTTTTGACTTCCCTTTTTCGGCAGTATGCTGTTTGATCTGTAGTTGTTCATTGACCTGTTTTTTACATTCAACCGCTTTTTTCTGTTTGGCGATATAGAGAAGATCGTCCTTAATCCAATTTTTTAGTTGCCACTTAAATGTCCCGAATTGCTCCAGATACATATGAGTAATCATCAGGCTGGACAGTAAAGTTGTAGCGAGGAGAAACCAGCGAAAGCGTACTTGCGATTCCTTCGCGGCATCGTAAATGAGTTCATTAAGTTTGTCGGTCATGGCGATTTACCCTCCCCGGATAATGCAGTCAATTGCACCCACCCAAATTTGAGCGGACGCGGAAAGTGTTTAGATTCAACGCAACCCGGAAGTAGCGCAACGGTTTACGAGCGTTCAATGCTCCGAACGTCCCGGATTCCGCTTCGCACCAGCCGGGCTACGCTGGCCCCTATCGCGTCATTTATCAAGATCAAAATATCGTCACGTAGATGTGATACCAGTAGCTGCCATTTCCGTTCGGTACATACTCGTTTCTGTACGCAACGGTCACGTCCTTGCCGCAGGCATTAAAGGTTACTGAAGTCCCCTCGTTAATGATTGCAGTATTTTGAGGGCCATCCTTATAAAAAATATGATCCAATCCGGGAGCCTTCATTTTCAACCTCACAGCTGGAGTAAATCCCCTGTTGTCTGCAACTTCCGTAAGTATTTTCAAATCACCAAACTGATTCACTTGTCCCGCTCCTGTTCGAGAATCGCCCGGGTTGATCGTGCAAGATTCCGCATGGGCAAGCGACATTCCCGTGGACAACACTCCTGCCAGCAACATCGGCATAGAATATTTCATTGCAATCATTTTGTAGTTCATTTCAGCTCCCTCTAATTAAAATTTAAATTCACAAACACTTACTTCATCACCCACAGATTATTTTGCGTGCCGCTGCGCGCCCGCTGCCGCCGTGGATCGTCCTGTTCCCAGCCGTCCAGGCTGGCGCGTATGTCGGCGTTGATGTTGCCAATCAGGTAATAACTGTGCTGCACGAAGTCATGCACCACGGGCGTGCAATCCACTTGATGCACCTTGTTGTGTAGCAGCGAAGGATGCGCGGCACCGGTATGCCCCAGCCGTTCCGGGTTGCCTTTGGTATAGTCGGAAACCCACATCGCCTTGTCGTTGCGGTTGTGATAAATCGTGACGCAACGGGCGATTTGATCGATGCGTTCCAGCGGTTGCCCGGCTTCGAGTGCGTTGTCGTCCACATCGGCGGCACACAAATAGACATGCTCGAAGATGCGCGGCAGGCGGCTGCCGGGCGTGTGCTCAAAGGTGCGGTCGAGCGCGCTTTGCAACAGGAAGTTGCCCATCGAATGGCACAGCAAATGAATATCCTGCCCGCACAATTCCTTGCCGCCTTTCTTGGCGTGGTCACGCAGGTCGGCCAGATAGTCGCGCGCCTTCAGGAAGGCGCGACCCACGGCACCGCCGGAGGCGGTAGCATCGCTGCGATCCGAACGGTAAGAAACCCAAGGTAACGCCGCACCATCGGACGGCCAAGTGAACAGAATAACCAGTGCGTTTTGTGTCGGGTCACGCCGGGGCGAATTTTGCTGCATGATTTGCAGTGCCAGCGCTGCTCCCACTGCATCGCGCCACGAAACATTGAAGCCGTGGATATAGATCAGCATATCGCTGCAATTTTCCATGTCCTTCTGGATGTCGGCGAACATGGACTGCGAGCCGAACACGGCATTTTTCTGCGCGGTGTCGGCAATATGGTCGCCGATGTTCTCGCGGTAAGCCTTGATGCGCGCGGATTCCGCGCACTCTGCCAGATAGTTGCCGAGGCTGATGCCATCACCTCTGCCGCAATTCTGCATATCGGCATTCAGATAGTCGGCAACTTTGTGTTCATCTGCCGTCACCGTCACCACGCCGAAGCGCAGATTTTCCATGCCATCGTCGCTGAACTTGATACCGTATCCTGTCGGATTCCAGCGATCCTCGCCGATATGATTACGGTTGGTTGCGTAGTAAAGCGTGTAGTCAGTCATCAACATTCCTTTCAAGTTAAACAGCAAAAAGGCCCTGCCTGTTTTCACAGGCAAGGTGGACAAACAACAGACGTGACAAAACCTCGCGCAAGGGCACGAAAATAAGGTTTGAAACGCAGGAACTTTTTAGAAAGATGCGCCCAAACGCTGGACGCTGGACGCTGGACGCTGGACGCTGGACGCTGGACGCTGGACGCTGGACGCTGGACGCTGGACGCTGGACGCTGGACGCTGGACGCTGGACGCTGGAAAAGCGGTCGAATAAATTCGACCCTACAACACTGAACGATGAAAAGGCGGGCTGGACGGCGATGCTGCGGATTCCACTACCTTGCGTTCGGGCTAGACGCTGAACGACCCCATGCCGCCACCGGGCTTGAATGCCGGACGAACGATGAGTTAACGCGTTATTTGCAAGTGATCTAAAAAACATCAAAACACGCTCCAGGTGTTCAATGCAGCACGTTAAAAATCGGGGATTCGCAGAATCCGGGGCGAATGGCGAAGGGGAAATACGGTCTGGTTGATCAATTACCCCTATAGGTCGGCACTATAAATCAACTTAAAATTTTCCGCCTCCCCCATTTGAGGGAGAAAGCAAATTTTTAAGCAATTTCATTTTCTATCTTCACCACCATCAAAGCGCTGATAGCGTCACTACGCAACAAATTACAAAAAATTGTCTATTCTATAAACATGATATACATTGCGATCATATTTATCATTTGCGTATTTCGGAGCATCGTGACCGGTGATTTCGCTAAGTCGTGACCGATGATTTCGGTCTATCGTGACCGCTCGTTTCGCTAAGTCGTGACCGATTTTAGGTGTCGAGCGAAATGAGCGGTCACGA
>Ga0208863_1002298_pt1 | contig 10090 bp, 5 predicted proteins | sample RifOxyD3_FD_184040 | JGI IMG/M metagenome (GOLD analysis project Ga0208863, IMG submission 184040) | Soil microbial communities from Rifle, Colorado - Rifle Oxygen_injection D3 (SPAdes) | ecosystem: Environmental > Terrestrial > Deep subsurface > Rock core/Sediment | place: Rifle, Colorado...
TTTTTTTCATTTTTAAGGAGGAAAACACACCTGTTATGAAAACATTAATTGTTTATTTTTTTATTTTCACATTATTTTTTTTAAGCACAGTTTGCCAGGCTCAGGAGCTTACACTTGAAGAAAGCATAAATGAAGCTGTTTTGAATAATATGACAATTAAGGCTGCCAAACTGAAAGTGGAACAGATGAAAGCAAGAATAAAAATCGAATCAGGTCAGCCTGCTCCTGAATTAAATCTTTCAATAGGCAGTAAAGCAGAAGATTCAAATAATTTAAATCAAAAATTACAAATACAGGCATTTTTAAAAAATACTCAGGCTGAGTATGAATATCAGAAAGCAAAAACAGATTATGAAGAAGAACTTTTGGAATTTACTTATAATATTAAAGTCTCATATTTCCAGATTTTATTTGCCAAAGAAAATGTAAACATTGCAGAAGCGAACCTTGATATAATGAAATCTATTTATAAATCAGCCGAAAAACGTTTTGATGCCGGAGATATACCCAAAGCACAGGTCATTAAGGTGAAACTTGAGCTTACAAAAGCCGAATATGATTTATTGTCTAAAGAGAGAGAACTTACTTACAAAAAAATAAGTTTTAATAATCTTTTAGGCAGGCAGGTTACTTCAGAAGTGATTTTAAAAAAAATATCTTTTCCTGTTTTACAGATTTCTGATATAAGCGAATTGAAAAAGCTTGCCTATAAATCAAGACCATTGCTTTTAGCTTCTTTATATCAGATAAAAGCTAAAGAAAGTCAATTGACAACATCTTCTTATTTTTTTCTTCCTGAAGCCACATTAGCCTATTATCAAAACGACCTGTTCAATTCTGATATAAGGGGCGTAAGTTTTTCTCTGTCTTTTCCTGTTTTTGACTGGGGCAAGGCCAGGGGGGAAATCGAACAGGCAAAATTAGATGTAAAGACAGCAGAATATGAATTTAAAAATATAGAAAAAACAATAGATATGGAAATAGAAGAAAATTTTTTAAAAGTAACTGAAGCACAAAATAAAATAAATTTTTTTGAGAACAATCTTTTAAAAGAATCCGAACAGCTTTTAAAAATGGCACAAAAAGGTTATGAAAAGGGAGAGTTCGATATTCTTGATGTTCTGGAGGCTCAAAGAACCTTAAAAGAAGTACAGACAGAATATCAACAGGTTTACATGGATTACCAGACAGCAGTTTTGCAGTTAGAAAAAGCAGTTGGTCAAAATATTTTTACACAAGGAGAAATAAAATGAAAATTAAATTTTTGGTTATTATTGTGGGGTTTTTGTCTTTAAGCGTATTAACCTATTTTATATATTCAAAACAATCTCCAAAAATCAATGCTGAGGAACCGAAACCGAATGAAAACACAGAAGAAGTAAGTATAAATAAAGATAAACAAAAATCCGCAGGAATAAAAATTTGGCAGGTAAAAAGAGACAAACTGGAAGAAACTCTGGAGGCAAACGGTGTGCTTGAAGCTGATCCTGCCAGATTGGTAAAAGTAACATCAAGAGTTGGCGGCAAAGTTTTGAAAGTTCTGGTAAATACCGGTGATAGAGTATATAAAGGACAGCCTCTTATAATTATTGACAGCATCGAAATTGCAGAAGCAAACGAAAATTATCTACAGACCAAAGCAAAAGCAGAACTTTCCAAAAAGAATCTTGAAAGACAGAAAAAAATGATAAAATTAGGACTTTATTCCAAAAAACCAATGGAAGATGCAGGCAATAAACTAGCAGAAGACAGGGCAGAGTTTGTTTCATCATCTTCAAATTTTGATATGGCAAATAAAAATTTTCAAAGAATAAAAGAACTTTTTGAAGAAGGCATAACTTCAGGAAAACAATTGGACCAGGCACAGACAGAGTATGAAATAGCTAAAGCCCAGCTGGAAAAAAATAAAGCTAAATTTGAAATTTCAAAAAATTATTATGAACGAGAAAACAAGATTTACAATATGAATCTTTTTAACCGTCAGGAATTGGAAAATGCTGAAAATGAATATCAAAGAGCATTAATAGAATTTAATGGAGCAAAAAATAAAGTAAACATTTTAGGCCAGGCAAGTACAGGCAGATTTTATATAAATGCCCCTCAAAGCGGTATATTACTTGAAAGAGATGTTTCTACGGGTGAAGCAGTTGATCCTTCAAAGACACTTTTAATTATTCTTGACACATCGCGTTTATGGGCAATTATTTCAGTATATGAAAAAGATGGCGATAAAATAAAAGAAGGGTCTTTTTGCAATATAAAAATAAATTCTATTCATAACCGTATTTTTTCAGGATATATTTCATATATAAGCCCTGTTTTGGATATTAAAAGCCGTACATTAAAAGTCAGGGTGGAATTGAATAATACTGACAGTGTATTAAAGCCCGAAATGTTTATAAGTGCTTTAATTAAACTTTCGTCAAAAAACGCTGTTATTATCCCCAAAGAAGCCGTGCAACAACAGGAAAGCAAAGATGTCGTATATCTTTTTAATGAACCGGATAAATTTTTAAGCAGGCAGGTTAAAATCGGAAGTGAAACAGAGCTTTACTACGAGGTCGTTGAAGGATTGAAAGAAGGAGATAAAATCGCTTCGTCCGGAAGTTTTAACATAAAATCCGAGTTATTAAAAAATACACTGGAGGAAGAGTAATGTTTGAAAAAATTATTTCCTTTACTCTTAGGCAAAAACTTTTGATTATGCTTGCTGTTTTATTTATACTTGGAGCAGGTATTTATTCCACCCTTAAATTACCTATAGATGCTTTTCCTGATGTCACCAATATTCAGGTGGAGTTGATAAGCGTTGCGCAGGGACGTTCTCCGTCAGAAATGGAAAAATTTATTACCTATCCTATAGAAATGGGAATGAGAGGTTTGCCCAAGCTTACACAATTAAGGTCTATTTCCAAATATGGAATATCCGTAATTACATTGGTTTTTGAAGATAACACTGATATATATTTTGCCCGTCAGCTTGTTTTAGAAAGGCTTATAGAAGTTAAAGAAACTTTGCCCAAAGATGCTCAAACAGCATTGGGCCCGGTATCCACCGCAATGGGGGAAATTTATCAATATACTTTGGAATCAGAAGAAAAAAATGATACTCCTGAATATTTAACACAATTACGTACAATTCAGGACTGGACAATTTCGCCTATTTTAAAAAATATTCCCGGGGTCAATGAAGTAAACGCTTTAGGAGGATATATCAAACAGTATAAAGTTTCTGTATATCCTCAATTACTTATCAAGTACGGTCTAACATTAAAAAATGTTTTTGATGCAATACAAAATAATAATTCCAATGCCGGAGGCGGCTTTCTTGAACAAAATTCACAACAATATTTAATACGCGCCGCAGGTCTTATCCAATCTGTACAGGATATAGAAAATATAGTATTAAAAAGTTATGAAGGAACGCCAGTGCTTGTTAAAGATGTTGCAGACATTAATGTTGGCGAATCAGTAAGACAGGGAGCAGCTATAAAAGACGGAGAAAAAGAAGTTGTAGGCGGCATAGTTATGATGCTCAGGGGAAGCAATGGACTTGAGGTGGTCAGTGCTGTAAAGAAAAAAGTGGAGGAAATAAACAATAGTAATATTTTGCCCAAGGGGATAAAAATAAAGCCTTTTTATGACAGGACAGAACTGATAAAAGATTCCATACGGACAGTTTCAGAGGCATTAGCTCAGGGAGCGGTATTTGTAATAATAATTTTATTCTTATTTCTCGGTAATATCAGGACAGCACTTGTCGTTGCCGTTACTTTGCCTTTAGTTGCCCTTCTTACGTTTATAATTATGAAGCTTCCTTCTATAAATCTTACAGCCAATCTTATGACACTGGGAGGTCTTGCAATTGCAATAGGAATGATGGTTGACGGTTCTGTGGTGGTAGTTGAAAATATTTACAGGCATTTATCGGAATCTAAAGATATTAAAGGACAGGATTTAATAACAATGATAACAAATTCCGTAAAAGAAGTTGGCAAACCTGTTATATTCGGCATAATGATAATTGTTATAGTATTTTTGCCTTTATTTACTCTTGAAGGCATGGAAAAAAAGATGTTTACCCCTTTAGCCATTACAATTTCAATAGCATTGATATGTTCCCTTTTTGTATCTTTGCTTATTTCTCCTGTTTTATGTTCATTATTTTTAAAAACCGGTAAAAAAGAAAATGAAACAGTTTTTTTAAAAATGTTAAAAAAAATTTATCTCCCTGCTCTCCGATGGGCAGTATCCAATCAGAAAAAAGTCATGTTGGGCGCAATAGGTCTATTTTTAATAGTAATGCCCATTTTCTTTTTTTTAGGCACAGAATTTATCCCTGTTATGGATGAAGGGGCATTTGATATGGATACCCGTTTACTTGCGGATGTGTCTTTACCTGAATCTATAAAAGTCAATAAAAAAATCGGACAGATAATTAAAAGTTTCCCTGAAATTGAAACTGTTGTATCCAAAACAGGCTGGAGCGGAATGACTATCGAAGCTGAAGGAGTTGACAATACCGGTTATGTAGGAATATTAAAACCCAGAAAGGAATGGAGAAAAGGACTTTCTAAAGATGAATTAATCAATAAGATGAGAGATGAGATTGCTTCTTTACCCGGTGTAGCTTTCAGTTTTAGTCAGCCAATACAGTGCAGAATAGATGAAGTTACAGCAGGAACAAAATCACAGGTGGTAATTAAAGTATTTGGCGAAGACATTAATATTTTGGAAAAAAAAGCAAACGAAATAGCACGTGTATTATCATCTGTAAAAGGAATCACTGATTTATTAGTGGAACAGACTGTTGGTCAGCCTTATATATCAATAAACATAGACCGAAAAAAGCTGGCACTTTACGGAATGAATGTAAGCGATGTTCAGGAAACAGTTGAAACTGCAATTGCAGGTAAAGCAGCAACTCAGGTTTATGAAGGAGATAAAATGTTTGACGTGGTAGTGCGTTTAGTGAGTGAAAAAAGAAACTCTTTACAGGAGATTAAAAACACTACTGTTGACATTCCTGAAAGTGAAGAAAAAATACCGTTAAGCGAATTAGCTGATATATCGTTGATAAACGGACCAGTTCAGATTAACCGGGAGTACGGACAGAGAGTAACATTAATACAGTGCAATATTAAAAATAGGGATATAGGCTCGTTTGTTGCACAGTGCCAGAACGAAATAAAAGGAAAAGTAAATATGCCCACAGGATATTACCTGACATGGGGCGGACAGTTTGAAAATCAACAGAGAGCAATGAACAGGCTGATTGTAATTGTCCCTGTAACTATAGGTTTTATTTTTATTCTTCTTCTTTCTGTTTTTAATTCTTTATCTCAGGCTCTTATAGTTATATTGAATTTGCCTTTTGCATTAATCGGCGGTATTTTAGCATTATTTATTTCAGGGCTTTATCTTTCTGTGCCTGCTTCAGTAGGATTTATAGCCCTTTTTGGCGTTGCGGTTCTTAATGGGGTTGTATTAATAAGCTATCTAAACCAGTTAAAAGAAAAAGGACTTTGCATGAAAGAATGTATTATGGAAGGATGTGAATGTCGTTTGCGCCCGGTTCTTATGACAGCCATGATTACTATATTTAGTCTGATACCATTACTGTTTGCCACAGGTCCCGGGTCCGAAGTTCAGAGACCTTTAGCTGTTGTAGTCATGGGCGGGCTTATAACCTCTACTTTGTTGACATTGTTCATATTGCCTGTTATTTACAGCAGATATGAGTCCTGATAAATATCAATTTGCTAAAAAAGAGATAACATATTAAAATAACGATAGATAAATTAAATAGCTATAAAATGGATATTTTATGATTTTAGTTACCGGTGGAGCGGGTTACGTTGGTTCTGTTTTAGTAAATGAATTATTAAATAAAGGAGAAGCGGTTCGTATTGTTGATAAACTTTATTTTGGAGACGCTCATCTTAAAAATATTCGCAACAGACTGGAAATAATACAGGCAGATATAAGAAATATTGATGAATCTGTTCTGGATAATATCAATGCGGTTATTCATCTTGCCGGTCTTTCAAATGACCCTACTGCAGAATATAATCCCAAAGCTAATTATGAAATAAATACCTGGGCAACGGAAAAACTGGCAAAATTATGTAAAAAAAAAGGTATTAAACGTTTTATTTTTGCTTCTACCTGTTCCATTTATGATAAAGGAATTTATTCACAGGATATTTTAAAGGATGAAAAATCTGAAGTGTCGCCAAGAGCTGCTTATGCCGTATCTAATTATGATGCGGAACAGATATTGTTAAGTCTGTCAGATGACAATTTTTGCCCTGTTATTTTGAGAAAAGGCACTGTTTATGGTTTTAGTCCAAGAATGAGATATGACCTTGTGGTTAATACTTTTTTAAAAGATGCTGTTACAAAAGGAATTTTGACGGTCTTTTGCGGCGGGGAAATGTGGAGACCTTTGGTTGATGTAAGTGATGCGGCAAGGGCTTTTATTTGCTGTGTCGAAGCACCGGAAGAAAAAGTAAAAGGACAAATTTTTAATGTGGTTTATAAAAATTATCGGGTTTTAGAATTAGCCCATTGGGTCAAAGAAGCAATTAAAAATAAAATAAAAATGGACATTGAAGTGGATTATAATTATGCAAAAGCCCGCAGCTACAGAGTAGCAGGCGATAAAATCGAATGTGTATTGGGATTTAAGTGTATTGTACCTGTTAAAGAATCCGTATTGAATATGTATGAGAAAATATATGAATACGGTTATACGGACTTTTTACATCCTAAATATTATAATATTCAATGGATGACTTTACTTGATGAAATGGAAAAAACAATAAAACAAATCGGGTCGGTGTTTTAATTAGTGAGTAGTGAGTAGTGAATAGTAACCCAAATGTAGGGACACGATAAATCGTGTCTTTGTAATGTAGTGAATAGAAATAAGGTTTTATGAAAATTTTACTTATCGGGGCAAACGGACAATTAGGATATGATTTGCAAAAGAGTCTAAAATATCACACTTTAATTCCTTTGACCCATAAAGATATAGAAGTAACAGATTTTAATAATATAAAAGAAAATATTTTAAAATATAAACCTGAAATGATAATTAATACATCTGCATTTCATAAGGTTGATTTGTGTGAAGATGAGATAGAACAAAGCTTTAAAGTAAATACTTATGGAGTTAAACATTTATGCCGGCTTTGTGATGAAAATAATTGTACATTGGTTCATTTTAGTACTGATTATGTTTTTGATGGGAGGAAAAATAAACCTTATACGGAAAATGACTTGCCATCTCCACTTAGTGTATATGGCATTTCCAAACTTGCCGGAGAATATTTTGTTTTGAATTTTTGTAAAAAGTCCTATTTAATCAGAACTACCGGTTTATATGGTGTGGCAGGATGCAACGGTAAAGGCGGAAATTTTGTGCAACTTATGTTAAAAATGGCATCAGAGGGCAAAGATATTAAAGTGGTAAATGATCAGATTTTAACACCGACCAGCACAAAAGAACTGGCAGAACAGATTAATCAATTAATAGAAACGAAATGTTACGGACTTTATCATATTACCAATAACGGAGAATGTTCATGGTATGAATTCGCAAAAGCAATATTTGAGATTAAAGGGTTAAACGTAAATTTAGAACCTGTAACAACGAAACAATTTTTTGTAGGGGCAGGTTTTACACCTGCCCGACGTCCCGGATATTCGGTATTGGAAAATTATAACCTTAAAAAAATTAATATTGATAATATGAGCCATTGGAGAATAGCATTAAAAAATTATTTAATGTTTATATAATTCTTTAGATAATCTTAACTATAAGTTAACACAATGAATCCATAGAAACTTACTATAAAAATTATAGTAAGTATAATTTAATAAAAAACGGGAGGTAGAAAATGGAAGTTAATCAGGTTTCAAATGGGAAATGGGATGAAGCCTTTAAAAAGGCAGCAGCGGAAACAGATAAAAAATTTGCAAAAGAAATAAAAGAATTAACAACTGTTCCTGATGGTATTGTTCCTAAAACTTCAAAGTATGATTTAACATATCAGGAGCCAGCCAAACCTAAAAAAGAACACGGTTTCTCTTTTACGGTTAATGATTTTAGCAGCTACAAAACAGGCGACAACTTTACAACTTATGGTATCAGAGCAGAAAAAGAAGTAATTATTACAAAAAATAACTGGCATAAATTTTCTGCCATTGGGGGAAAACAAATAACTTTTAATAGCGAAAGTATTCATTTTGAGCCCGGATTAGGTGCAAAATTCCAGTTGGGCGGGGACGAACAATTAATTCGCGCTTACACAAGTGCAATGGGAACACTCAATATTGGTGTTCTTGATGGTAAATTCACAGGTGGTATAGGTGTAAGAGGTGCAGTCGGCGGTGAAGTCGGACCTCTTTATGCAGAGGGATTTATCCAGAAAGCAACTAATTATACATCTCATGGTGTTGCTATGGGATTAAGATTAAAATTTTAGAAAATAATTTGCATTTCTAAGCCGCCTAAAATAGGCGGCTTATTTTTTTCGTATATAATATAAAAAATGGAGGTCTAAATGGAACCTAAAATATATCAAATAACAGCACAGATTCACTTAATTGACTGGATAATTATTGCTTTATATTTTCTATTTTCCATTGGAGTCGGCCTTTATTATACAAAGCGGGCAACCAAAAGCACCAAAGATTATTTTGCATCAGGACAGGGAATTGCATGGTGGTTACTGGGAACATCTATGGTTGCAACCACTTTTGCGGCAGACACTCCACTTGCCATAAGCGGGTTAATCATGAAGCAGGGCATAGCAGGAAACTGGTTCTGGTGGTGTCAGGTTCCGATTGGTATTTTGGGAGTATTCTTTTTTTCAAGGCTCTGGAGACGTTCAGGTATTATTACGGATACCGAATTAATTAATATTCGATATTCAGGACGTCCTGCCAAACTTTTACGGGGTTTCAGGGCATTATATTTTGCCATTCCGTATAATTGTCTTGTTATAGGCTGGGTTAATCTGGCAATGGCAAATATTATGGCACTTACTTTTAATTTTGATAAATTAACCGCTGTATTGATTTGTTTTTTTATTACAATGGTATATTCTGCCATTTCAGGTTTATGGGGCGTTATGGTCACTGATTTTTTCCAGTTTATACTGGCACTCGGAATGGCTGTTTTTCTGGCAATTTATGCAGTAAATTATATGGGTGGTATGGATAATATTATTCAGCAGATGTACACTATTTACGGAGACAAAACAATTGCAATGACAAGTATATTCCCAATAAATTCTCCATTACCTCCTTTATATAACGAACTTTTATTACCGGTATTTTTATTCTTAATTTATATAGGGCTGGTATGGTGGACAACAGGAAATACAGATGGCGGTGCGTATCTTGCACAAAGAATGTTATCGGCAAAAAACGAAAAACATGCTTTTTTAGGGTATTTATGGTTCAATATAGCTCATTATTGCATTCGTCCATGGCCCTGGATTGTCGTGGGATTGGTTGCGGCAGTCATGTTTCCCGGAATTGCAGACCCTACTACCGGTAAATTAAATCCTGAACTCGGATATATTGCAGTAATGTTAAAACTGTTGCCATCCGGTTTATTGGGACTTATGCTGGCATCATTTTTGGCAGCTTATATGTCAACTATTTCCACCCAGTTAAACTGGGGTGCCTCTTATCTGATAAATGATTTTTACAGACCATTTATAAAAAAAGATGCAGGAGAAAAACATTATGTCATAGCCTCTGTGGTAGCAACAGTAATTGTTGCATTAATTGGTGCAGGCGTTACTTTTATTCTTAATGACATATTTACTGCATGGCTTATTCTTTCTGCAATTAATGCAGGGGTTGGAATTGTTTATCTTGCCAGATGGTACTGGTGGCGGGTTAATGCATGGTCCGAAATAACTGCAATACTGGCATGTATTGTTACGTTTATAATTATATTTTTTGGTATTGACCCGCATATTTTTAATCCTGCGACAACTGCGACTTCAATTAAATTCCCTGTGACATTACTCTTTAGCGTGCCGGTGTCTCTTATTTTATGGGTAATAGT
>Ga0208863_1002299_pt1 | contig 10089 bp, 9 predicted proteins | sample RifOxyD3_FD_184040 | JGI IMG/M metagenome (GOLD analysis project Ga0208863, IMG submission 184040) | Soil microbial communities from Rifle, Colorado - Rifle Oxygen_injection D3 (SPAdes) | ecosystem: Environmental > Terrestrial > Deep subsurface > Rock core/Sediment | place: Rifle, Colorado...
AAAAAGCCCCGGGAGCGTTACCACCGGACAGTGTTCCGGTAACACGTGCCCCTATAATGCCGCCGCCGGAAAATCCGTTTGACTTCCTGAGAGGAATATCAGCCACTACAGTAGCACAAATATTATCATCAGAAAGACTTCCGACACTTGTTGCCGTTTTAGCACAGCTTGAACCCGGACAGGCTGAAGAAGTAATAAATCTTTTAAACCCGGAAATCCAGACTGAAATTCGCAGCAGACTTGAGACCAACCCTGTTCTTCCGCCAATGACACAAAAAATGGTGAGCCAGTCATTGCGTAAACGACTTTCAATGATGGGTGCGGCAGTGTCATAGACACCAGGAACGTAAAAAAGAAATAATTTTAGGCGGGGATGGTTTCCCGCCTTTATACATGAGTCTTTGACCTGTTAATTTATCTAAAATTTAAACAAGGTCCCGGTTTATCAGACCTATATTAAAAATAAAATAATTCTCTCTCCCAAGTCAGGAGATGATTAGAATGAGGCAGTCGGAGGTATTATGAGTATAAAATTTCCTGAGCATAGACAACAAATAGAAAAACCGGATTACGCCATAAGTAAAAATATTAATAATAATCCTGTTTCATCTAATGTTGAGCCGGAAAATGAATCCCAAACCCAATGTTCCGCTTTACAGAAAGATGAGACCAAAATCATCTGTAAGGACCTTAAGGAGCCTCCTTTTTTCTCTAAAGATGTAATTTTTCATTTAGAAGAAGCTGAATCCCCTTCAATTCAAGATAAGACCAAGCCTTTAACAGAAAAAAGAATGCCTACGGAAGATGAATTAAAAGTAATGGAATTTATAAATAAAGTAAAAGATGAAAATATAAAAGCAATCTTTAAATCTTTTGACCAATCAATAGAAAATGCAAGAAAATTAATGAAATTATACAATGAATATGTTAAAAAGGTTGTAGTACCAAAAGAAATAATAAATAAGGATGAAATAAAAAAACAGGAAAAGCAAAAAATAATTACTTAGTACATCCGGACATAAAACAATTAAGCGATTCTTGTATACTTGGAACATTGCTCTTTCCTAATTTTTCTTCCCTAACTCTTTAACTCAAATTTTATTGTCTTAGTTGCTCTTAATATCATTATTAGGAATTATTTACAAAACTTTACAAATTTTTCTTTACATATCAATTTGGAATAAAAAAGTATTTTTATTTTATAAATACATCATTAATACGTATAAAAATATATGATAAAATCATATATTTTTATTTTTTATTATATAATCTTGTTTTTACTTAATATTTTGTATTTGAATTTCATCTATAAAAACAGTCTAAAGACGGCATTTCATCGGCAATACCACGATTTTTCTTGACTAAATCGAAATTTTGTGATAATATAAATGGTTGCCAGTTAAGTAACTGGGGAGAAAATTCTGAGAGCTATCGAAAGCCAGATCCAACGATGTGTCTGACCTTCCCAATAAAAAATAAATAGGAGGATAAAACTATTTATGATTATAGATAAAGAAGATACTCGGGGTCATCAACTATTTAATAATTTAGACACACTTGAAGCCGAAGATTTTGATGAAGTGGAAGAATCTTTGGGTGCAGACGATGATGTGTTCAGCGGAGATGAACTGGAGACTATTACTGTAACGAAAGAAGATGAAGTAAGTTCTATTCAGGCTTATTTAACATCTATAGGCAAAACTCCGCTCCTTACCGCAGAAGAAGAAATTGAGCTTGCGAAAAAAGTTAAAATACATAATAGTGCTGCAGCTAAAAATCATCTTATTACAGCGAATTTAAGACTTGTAGTCAGTATTGCCAAACGATACTGCGATTTGGGTTTACCATTATTAGACCTGATTCAGGAAGGCAATACTGGTTTGATTAAAGCCGTTGAAAAATATGATCATACCAAAGGTTATCGTTTCAGCACTTATGCAACATGGTGGATTCGACAGGCAATTACCAGAGCAATTGCTGATAAAGGGCGTAATATCAGATTACCGGTACATGCCACAGAAGCTATTCAACGCTTAAAAAAGATTCGCAGACAATTGACGTTTGAATATGGACGTTATCCAACTGATATGGAATTGGCAGAAGCTTCACGGTTACCTTTACATAAAATCCGCCAGCTTAAACGTATTGTAAAAAGAACTGTTTCTCTTGCCGCACCAATAGGACCTGATGATGACAGAAGCCTGGTAGATTTAATAGAAGATGAATACACTGTACATCCAACCAGAACTGTTACCAATAAATTTCTTTCCGAAGATATTCAGGAAGTCCTCTCTGTATTAAGCACCAGAGAACAGGAAATTCTTACAATGCGATACGGTTTTCATGATGACCATCCCCGCTCTCTGGCAGAAATAGGCCAAAGAATGGGAGTTACAAGAGAAAGAATAAGACAAATAGAGGCAAAAGCCCTTCGTAAATTACGTCATTTCAGTCAACGTAAAAAATTAGAAGAATATTTGCATGAAGATTAACTAAATGCCCGAAGAAAAACCTACAATAAAAGACGATAAAGAGCTTCAGATTGTAACTTTTCATATTGGAGAAGAAGAATTCGGTATTGATATTTTTCTGGTCCGTTCTATTATAAAAATGCTTAATGTTACCAAAGTTCCACATTCACCTGATTTTGTCGAAGGCGTTATAAATTTGAGAGGGAAAGTCATACCTTTAATTAATTTACGAAAACGTTTTGGGTTAAAGGAAAAACCTTATGAAAGGCAAACCCGTATTATTATTGTTGAAATTGAGAACCAAATCGGATTTATTGTTGATTCCGTATCCGAAGTCTTGAGAATATCCTCTTCGAATATAATGCCACCGCCTTCAATTGCAGTTATAGACGTTGAATATATAAATGGGGTATATAAGCAACATTCTGACTCTAAAAATAAACAAACAGGAGATACGGAAGGAAGATTAATCATTCTGCTCGATATCGCCAAAGTCTTAAGTTCTTATGAAAAATCTCAAATCAGGGATGGATTTTCTTAAAGTTGAAAAACATGTATCTTTTCAATAAAGAATAAAAAATAAAATAATTTTTTGTGTCCTTTGTTGCATTGTATGAGAAAATAAAAGAGGAATTATTTTTTTTAATTGAAGACTTTACAACTATTTTTTGAGAGGATACAAAAACATTATGTATAGAATTACACAACATCCTATTCTTGATATTCCGGTAACAAAAGAAGTTGATTTTTTCTTTAACGGACAAAAATTAAAAGCAAGAGACGGAGAAGTAATTTCTTCTGCCCTTTTTGCCAATGGGATAAAAATTTTTGGGTCTCATCATAAAAATAACAGTGCTCAGGGAATTTTTTGTGCAAACGGACAATGCGCCCAATGTACAGTTATTGCTGATAGTTTTCCCGTTAAAGCATGTATTACACCTGTTAAAGAAAATATGAATGTTCAGAGTTGTGAAGGTTTGCCGTCATTGCTTTTGCCTAACCCCCTTAATCCCCCTTTACAAAAGGGGGAGATAGAGAGGGGTATACAAAAGGAAGAGGTCGTTACATCCTCTCCCTTGATGGAAGATACTATCGCTGTCTCCTCTCCCTTGATAGACGATTCTTTACCTTTCCCCTCCCAATCTCCCTCTCCTGCCAGAGGAGTTTCCCTCTCCTGCCAGAGGGGAGGGGAGGGTGAACAATCTATACAAAAACCTGATGTTTTAATAATAGGCGCTGGCCCTGCCGGCCTGTCAGCAGCTATAGAACTTGGCAAACTGAATGTAAAAGTCTTACTTATAGATGATAAACATAAACCCGGTGGGAAGCTTGTTCTACAAACCCATAATTTTTTCGGTTCTGTCCATGATTGTTATGCAGGAACAAGGGGCATAGACATTGCTAATATTTTAGCTGACCAGGTTTCTTTGCTTCCAAGCGTAAAAGTCTGGCTTAATGCGGTTGCAATAGGGGTTTTTAGCGATAAAAAGATAGGTGTGGTAAAAAACAATAAATATTTTTTGATTGAGCCTGAAAAATTACTTGTCTCTACAGGCGCAAGAGAAAAAGCACTTCCTTTTAATGGTTGGGAAAAGCCCGGAGTTTATGGTGCAGGGGCATTTCAAACACTTGTAAACAGGGATTTGATAAAACCCGCAAATCGTATTTTTGTCATAGGCGGTGGGAATGTTGGTCTAATTGCAGCATATCATGCTCTACAGGCAAATATGACTGTTACGGGAATAGTAGAAATTTTACCTAAAATAGGCGGGTATAAGGTCCATGCTGATAAAATTAAACGTTTGGGCGTCCCTGTTTATTCCTCACATAAAGTGCTGGAAGTTTTTGGAGACAAGCATGTACAGGCAGTTACAATTGCACAGGTAAATGATAAATTTGAAGCCATAAAAGGAACAGAAAAAACTTTTAATGTGGATACGGTATTAATAGCAGTAGGTCTTAATCCTATTGATGAATTTTTTAAAGATGCCCAAAAATTCGGATTCGATGTATTTGCCGCCGGAGATGCAAAAGAAATCGCAGAAGCATCTGCCGCAACCTTTAGCGGTAAAATAGCAGGCAGAGAAATTGCCAGAAGTTTAGGCATAGAAATTGATTTACCTGCTGAATGGTATGAAAAACAGGATATTTTAAAAAGTAAGCCCAAATTAGTGAATAGTGAACAGAAAATAGTAAACAGAAAGAATAATGAACTTATATTTCCTGTTATACGGTGTTTTGAAGAAATTCCATGTAATCCCTGCATGGAAGTTTGTAAAAAGAAGGCAATAGATATTCCTTCCAAAAAAATTACTGATTTACCGGGATATTTCGGAGGATGTACAGGCTGCCTTAAATGCGTTGCAACCTGTCCAGGTCTTGCCATAACGCTTGTAGACTTCCGAAAAAATCAGGATATGCCTTTTGTAACTTTACCATTAGAAATAATTACTTCATTTAAAGAAGGTGATTTTGTCCCGGCTGTAAATACTGACGGTGAAAAAATAGGTGAATTTGAAATAGTAAAGATAAAAAAACAAAAAGATAAAAGATTATTAGTAACTTTAAAGGTTCCTGAAAAACATGCTTTAAAAGTCGCAGGAATCAGACTTTTATCTGAAAAAGATATAAAACCTTGCAAAACAATATTACCTGAAAAAGAAAATCCGGTTTTATGCAGATGCGAACAGGTAAACGCTCAGGAAATTGAAAATCATTTAAAAGACGATAACATTGATTTAAACCGGTTAAAAGCCTTAACAAGGGCAGGAATGGGATCATGCGGCGGGAAAACATGCTCTAATTTAATAAAACAAAAAACAAAAGGGAAAAAACAAATAGTAGATTTTACCCAAAGACCATTATTTTGTGAAACTAATTTAGAAACATTTTTAAAAGACTAAATTTTGCTTACTTTCATATCCATTACCAGAAGTTTTTCATTGGTTAACCCGGGTAATAAACTATTGCTGCTTACACCACGGTAATCTTTGCCAAACAGATCAAACATATTTGAAGAAAGCTGTATATCAGTTAACCTTCCTATAAAATTTTCTCCGTCAAAGAAAAATGCAAGCTGAACGGGTGCGGCATAATCTCCTTGCGGAGTAAAATTTCCGCCTATGGAAATCATAATCAAAATTCCCTGCTGCCCGCCTAAAAGTTCTTTAATTGTCTTACCGGATTCTTTTATTTTAAACCCAACGGGACAAATACCGGGGATGCTGTCATAAGCCGCTCCCGCACTGCCGGTAAGTGGAAAATTAAACATCTTTGCTGTTTTTTTATCCGTGTACGGGGTTATAACTGTTCCGTTTTCTATTAAAGTATATCTGTAGTCTTTATTGACAATCCCTTCTGCATCAAAAAATGGGGCACCTATATTATCATCAGGATTTAAAGACTGATAGAGAGTAAAATCATTATTAAAAACTTTTTGACCAGCTTTATCTGATAAAAGAGATGTTTTTGACCCGAAACTCAAACCATTTAAATCTTCGATAAGTTTGGAAAAACCAAGCCCAAAAGCCGCATGTTCGAAAAAAATAACCGGATATGTCCCTTCTTTTGGTAATGCCATATTATTTTTATGAGCATTAAGGATTTTACCCCAAAAATTTAAAATTTTCTTTTTATCATATTTTCTTGAGCTATAAAAAATTCCGCCATCCATAAGATTTATGGAATCTTTTGTTTTATATATTAATTCAATTGAAATATACTTATCCTGATAAGATAAATCAAGATTCTTATCATTTTTTAATTGAATATTTTTATTTACTATTCTTGCCTTATTGGAAAATGCAAAATCCGGATACTTTTCGCGTAAATGATATAAAATATCTTCTGTTTCATTGATAAAATCATTACTGTTTTTAATGTCGCAATCAAAGGTAAGATTTAAATTGTTATCCCCGGCTAATTCATAAGGATAAGATATTTTTTGTTTTAATGCCTCCGTTGCATCAGCTTCAAGTTTATCCTCATCGGCTTTTCCGATTTTACCCGCAACTCCAATTAACCCATTATCGTATACCCTTAAGCCGGTTCTGGTAATATCTTTGTTCCTTACGGATTCTATAGTTGTTTGAACTACATTTAACGCACTTTCTTTTCTTTTTATTATATATGTTTCTTTTATCATAAAAACTCCTAAATTATATGTCCCGTTTTCACGGAGATGACAGAAAATTAAATGACCCTGCCATAAGTATAATGTATAATTAAATTATGCCAACAGTTTTAAGAGTATGGAATAGGGTTTTTCAATAAATAAGAAAAGTATCTTCTCAAAAAAGGGTTGTCATGTCATGCTGAATTTATTTCAGCATCTAAAATTGAGATTCTGAAATGATCCTGAAACAAGTTCAGGATAAAGTTCACCAGAATGACATAATATTGAGAAGATACTAAGAAAATATTAGGGAATTGATATGACACAAAAAGAGCTTGAAGATTATTTATGGGGTGCTGCAAATATACTACGCGGTATGATTGATGCGGCAGATTTTAAACAATATATTTTTCCTCTGTTGTTTTTTAAACGTATTTCAGATTTATGGGATGAAGAGTTTGAAGAAGCAAAACAACTTTTTGGCAATGACATTTCTCAGGAAGATTTCAGCGAACAGCACCGTTTTCAGATACCTACAGGTTGTCATTGGGACGATGTGCGAAAGAAAACACTTAACGTGGGTGAAGCCTTGCAAAAAGCCATTAATGGAATTGAAAAAGCCAATTTTGAAATGCTGCACGATGTGTTTGGCGATGCCCAGTGGACTAACAAACGCCGAATGAGTGATGAAAAGATGCTTGACCTGATTGAGCATTTCTCTAAAATGAAACTCACTGTTGCCGAAGTGCCGCATGATATTATGGGCCAAGGCTACGAATATTTGATTAAAAAATTTGCCGATGATAGCGGACATACCGCAGCCGAATTTTACACCAACCGTACTGTGGTAAAGCTCATGACCATGATTACAGACCCGCAGCCCGGAGAAAGAGTTTACGACCCCACATGCGGAAGTGGCGGCATTTTGCTAAACAGTGCTTTGCACCTGAAAGAGCAAGGCAAAGAATACCGCACACTTAAACTTTACGGACAGGAACTAAACCTTATTACCTCTGCCATTGCCCGTTAATATGTTTATGCACAATGTAGATGAATTTTTGATTGTTCAGGGCGATACGCTGGACAATCCGCAGATATTGGAAAACGATGAGTTGAAAAAGTTTGATGTAATAATGGCTAATCCTCCTTACAGTGTAAAGAGGTGGAACCAGCAAAAATGGATGAACGACCCTTTTGGACGTAATATCTGGGGCACACCGCCACAAGGCTGTGCTGACTATGCTTTTCAGCAGCATATTATGCATAGCCTGAAATCCGAAACAGGACGTTGCGTAGTGCTTTGGCCTCATGGCGTATTGTTTAGGGATGTTGAAAGCGAAATACGCAAGAAAATGATTGAAGGCGATTATGTAGATGCCGTAATCGGTCTGGGCAAAAACCTTTTTTATAACAGCAGTATGGAAAGTTGTTTGCTGGTATGCAGGATGAAGAAGCCCACAGAGAGAAAAGGCAAAATCATTTTTATTGATGCCAAAGAAGAATTGAGGATTGAAAGAACCAATGCGTGGCTGGAACCGCAGCATATTAAAAAGATAAGCGATGCGTACTGGAAATTTAAAGATATCGAAAATTTTGCCAAAGTAATGAGCAATACAGAGGTATTGGAAAACAACGGTAACTTAAGTTTGCAATTGTATGTAAAACAAGAAAAAATAGATGACGAATACGATGTTGAATTACTTTTAAAGCAGGTTAAAGGGGGACAAGTTGCAATAAACGAAGCTCTGAATAACTTATATTTAAAATTAGAGGATATTGGATATGAATTTGGTAAATAAAAATTTATACGAAAGTATAAAACAACTTATTGAGCAAGCCCGCAGTAATATTTATAAAACTGTAAATTCTGTTTTGGTGATAACTTATTGGGAAATTGGTAAAAAAATTGTAGAAGAAGAACAGCTCGGCGAAAAAAGAGCTGAATATGGTAGCGAATTACTAAAAGAACTTTCTCAAAAACTTACCAATGATTTTGGAAAAGGATTTGACCAAAGTAATTTACGCTATATGCGATTGTTTTATTTTACTTTTCCAATTCGTGACGCACTTCGTCACGAATTATCATGGACACACTACCGCACGTTACTTCAAGTAAAAAACGAAAACGCACGTAACTTTTATATTGCGGAATGTGCCGAAAATAACTGGAGCACGAGACAATTAGAACGACAAATCACATCATTTTATTACGAACGGCTTTTGGCAAGCCAAAACAAAAATTTGGTAAAAAAAGAAGCCGAACAAAACAACATCCAACTAAAACCGCAGGATTTGATAAAGAATCCATACATACTGGAGTTCCTTGATTTAAAAGAAAAAAAAGATTATCTGGAACGAGATCTGGAAAAGGCTATTTTAGATAAATTGCAGGAATTTTTGCTTGAACTCGGCAAAGGATTTTCGTTTGTTGCACGTCAGCAACGTATTACTACCGATGCAGGTCAACACTATTATATTGATTTGGTGTTTTATAATTACCTGCTTAAATGTTTTGTAATCATTGACCTGAAAATTGGAACACTGACCGCACAAGATGTAGGTCAAATGGATATGTATGTGCGACTTTACGAAATCCTGAAAAAGCCAAAAGGCGATAATCCTACAATAGGTATTATTCTTTGCTCTAAGCGAGACGAAACCATAGTTCAATTCTCAATGTTGAACGAAAGTGAACAAATATTTGCTTCACAATACCAACTCTACCTGCCAACGCAGGAACAATTAAAACATCTGATAGAAACAGAACTCGAATTTTTAGAACAAGAAAACAGGTTGAAGAATAATGAGAAGGAAGCCTAATAACGAAAAATTTATGATAGAACAAACAAATAATTTCAACGAAAATTTATACAAACAGATAGCAGGGCTTTTGCAGGCTGCAAGGCAGGCTGTTGTCGAAATAGGACGAATAATTGTTAAAGATGAACAACAAGGCAAAGAGAGAGCCGAATATGGTAAGCAAGTATTAAAAGAACTTTCAAAACGCCTTACTGCAAATTTTGGTAAAGGATTTTCAGTTCAAAATCTTGAAAACATGAGGAAATTTTTTCTTTTATACGCTCCTTCTGAAAAATCCCAATCACCGATTAGGATTTCTGAAAATAATAATGCAGTATTGAGTTGGACTCATTACTTGGTTTTAATTCGCATATTTGCCAGCCGCTACCAGACAGTACTGCCCGATAAACAAGCGTTTATAGAACTTTTAGAGCAGGGGGAAGTATAATGAAAAACAGACAGACAAACCGTTTAAAAAATTATGATTATAATTATTCCGGTTATTATTTTCTGACTATATGCACCAAAGATCGTGAATGTTTTTTGGGATGTATTGAAAATGACAAAATGCAATTATCCAAAATCGGAGAAATCGCCCATAAATTTTGGCAGGAAATACCGGATCATTTTGATGATGTTACATTGGACGAATTTGTAGTTATGCCGAATCATATTCATGGTATTTTAATTGTAGGGAACAACGAT
>Ga0208863_1002302_pt1 | contig 10066 bp, 8 predicted proteins | sample RifOxyD3_FD_184040 | JGI IMG/M metagenome (GOLD analysis project Ga0208863, IMG submission 184040) | Soil microbial communities from Rifle, Colorado - Rifle Oxygen_injection D3 (SPAdes) | ecosystem: Environmental > Terrestrial > Deep subsurface > Rock core/Sediment | place: Rifle, Colorado...
CCCTTGGTGGAAGACTCAAACTGGGAGCCGGATGGTGTAACGCTCCAAGTCCGGTTCTGCGAGGAGCCGGGGACAAACCCAAGCATGGCCGTAATACCGGGGCACCGTCGGGAAACCAGGCGGCAACAGAGAACACAAACTTCGGCCTAAACGGGGGTGAGGCACCGGTTTACTCTCCGACCACGGTTTATCTCATCCACTAAGAACAGGCCCTATCACGAAAACAGTGGTCTGTCCCCTGTTATTTTGCGAATGAGTTACGCTGATCAATGCCGGGCCGTTTCGCTACAAAAGCCCGCCAATTGTTCCAATACAGACTGCACCACGCGATTGGCCGCCACCACCCCGCCGTAGGTGTCTGCGCTCTCGGCCGCCACCGACTGATCAAACTCCCGCCAGGCCAGCACCCGACGGGTGACGTTATCCACAAGATAGGCCCGCAGCGTGAAACGCACATAGCTTGCGCCGCTGGTGAAAACCTGATGCAGGCGAATGACTTCGGTATTGAGGCGTAGATCTCCGGCGGCGGTACTGGGCGTAGGTACGACGGCATGGAAGGTTGCGCCTTTGCGGATCGCGGCGACCATGAGCGGTTCAAGCATGTGTGCTGGCGTATCCACCCATTCGCTATGGGCAAAATATTCGAGCTGATGGTCCTCTCGCACGTAGAGAATACGTGGGCTGTCGTAACCCGACGCCGCGCTCGGCGGATGGACGATCAGGGTCGGCCCCCCCTTGCTGTTGGTCCGGCCTTGAACAGGCTCAGATTGGGTAGCTGCTGCCAACCCGCCCGTGCGGACTGCCCGTGCGGGGCTCGCTTCGCGGCGGGTATGATCGAGCGAATAGTAGGCGGGCGGTGGGACTGTCGAAGTGAATACACTGCACCCGGAGATCAGCGTCAACAACAAGGCCGTGGAGCCGAGCGATTTGCCCAGACGGACGAAAGCAGCTGCGATCATGGTGAAGACTCCCCTGGCCCTGCCGGCACGGGCATACGCCCGAACAGCAGACCGGCGGGGTTGCGCTCGGTTTGCTCGCTAAGTCGTCGCAGCGAGGCCGAAAGCGTCTGAAGCCCCGTGAGTAGCCGCTCCAACTCGGGCAGCGTCTCCGCGCTAAAACGCTCCACGTTAGTCCCGACGGCCCGAACTGTCTTACCGGCATTGGCAACCTCATTGCCCATCTTCTCAATGGCTTCGGCGCTGCGTCCGATGCGTGTGATCACCGGTCCGATCTGCTCCGTTGCTTGTGAGGCCTTGATCAAGCCACTGTCGATATCATCCTTACGGGCGGCCAGGGTGTGTGCCACAACAGCGATGTCGGCAAGTGCACTTTTGAAAGCGGCCTGATTCTCCGCCCCAAGAATCGCGTTGATGTTATCGGAGGTACTGTCTACTTTCGCAAGCACGTTGCTCAGCACATTCTCTAAGCGGGCGCTGAGCGAGGGCTTGGTACGGATCACTGGAAACTGGCTGCCCTCAACAGGGCGTAAAGGCAACGAAGCTGGAGAGCCACCGCTGAGCTCAATGTAGGCGATGCCGGTCAGCCCTTGGGTTTTCAACATGGCCACGGTGTCCTCCTTGATCACCGTATCTTGCTCAATGGCAAACAGCAGGTTCACCCGTTCTGGGTTGTCGGGATCGAGCTGTATCTGTCGCACATGACCGACCTCGACCCCGTTGTATTTGACCGGCGCATTCAGATTGAGGCCAGACACCGATTCATCTTCGATGGCGCGATAAAGGTCAAACGCCTTACGAGTAGCCCCACCAGAGGCAAGCCAGAGTATGCAGACCACCAACGCCGCGCCAAGGAACAGCACAAAGGCGCCAACCGCCACATAGTTCACATTGTTTTCCATTAGGGACTCCTGCCATCTTCCATTTGGGTTACCGCCGTAGGGACCTGGCGCCTATGCTGCTCTTGCGCCGCTCGGCCACGCGGGCCCGCAAAAAAATTTCGAATGGTCGGATTGTCCATCTGCGCCAACTCAGACATCGAGCCAATCCCTTGCACCCTGCCATCGGCCAGCACCGCGACCCGATCCGCCAACTGCCACAACAGGTCCAGGTCGTGGGTAATCATGACGATGGTCAGGCCAAACCGCTCATGCAGTGTGCGTATCAATTGATCCACATCCCCGGCGCTCTCCGGATCGAGCCCCGCCGTTGGTTCGTCGAGAAACAGCAGTTCCGGGTCCAGCACCAGGGCACGCGCCAACGAGGCACGTTTCAGCATGCCGCCGCTGAGCTCGGCTGGATACTGGGCACCAGCACTCGCCTCCAGCCCCGTCATGGTGAGCTTTTCTACCGCCAGGGCATCGATCTTCACATCATCGAATTCGGTGTGTTCCCGCAGCGGCAGACCCATGTTTTCCAGGATGGTCAGTGCGCTGAACAGGCCGCCATGTTGGAACATCACACCCCAGCGCAGACGCAAGGCCAACGCCTCTGCGTCGCTGATGTTCTGCAAATCGACGCCAAGAACCCGGATAGTGCCGCCGGTCGGGCGTTGCAGCAGAATCATCTCGCGCAGCAAGGTTGACTTGCCAGAACCGCTGCCGCCAATCAGGGCGAAGATCTCTCCAGGTCGCACCTCCAGATCGAGTTGGTCATGCACTACGTGGTCGCCAAAGCGCGTCGATAGTTGCCGGATCTCAATGACGGGGCTATCCCCAGTGGCGTCGCCTGCCATTTCAGAGGTCTAACGCGCTGAAGGCTATGGAAAACAGGGCGTCGGCCACGATGACAAGAAATGACGCCTGAACGACGCTGCGTGTGGTCTGCCGCCCGACGCTTTCGGCGCTGCCTCGGGTGCCAAAACCCTGAAAGCAACCGACCACGGCGATGATGGCGGCGAACACGGGCGCCTTGCCGATGCCGATCAGATAGGTGGTGACACTGACCACCTTGGTGAAGCGATCCAGAAATTCGCTGAAGCCGACACCCAGTTGCGCACGGGCCATGAGCATGCCGCCGAACACGCCAAACAGATCGGCGCATACCGTCAGCAGTGGCAAGACGAGCAACAGCGCCAGAATCTTCGGCAAGACCAGCAATTCGATGGGCGCAATACCCAGTGTGCGCATGGCATCAATCTCTTCGGTGACGACCATGGTGCCAATCTGCGCCGCGTAGGCAGCCCCGGAGCGTCCGGCGATGATGATGGCGGTAATCAAAGGGGCAAACTCGCGCAACATTGAGATACCCACCAGATCGGCCACAAATAGATTGGCGCCATATTGCCTGAGCTGGGCGGAGCCTTGGTAGGCCACCACGATACCGAGCAGAAAGGAGAGCAGACCCACGATGGGCAACGCACCCACCCCCGCACTACCAATGTTGTAGAGGATTGGTCGCCAGCGTATGCGAGACGGATGCACAAACCACCCCACCAGCGCCAACGAACTCTCCCCGACAAAGGCGAGTAGTGCCACAGTACGCTCGAAAGCCGCGCTGGCTCTGAGTCCAAGTTGTTCTAGCGCAGACAAAAAGGTCATGGTGGATAGGATATAAGAAGCTGGCCGATTGGTTTGTACGCTAGCGCACATACCCATGCCCAATGAGTCGATCAATTTCGTATCCGTTCACCCCCCCTAGCGCCGACACCCGATAGAGAATAAAATAATAGGGGACGGACCAGGGTTTATCTCATCCACTAAAAACAGGCTCTATCACGAAAACCGTGGTCTGTCCCCTGTTATTCTCTATTATTCTCCCTATTATTCTCGTGGACGTACTGACCCGCTTGCGGATCAAGGGAGTCAGCATCTCCCTGGACGACTTCGGCACCGGCTATTCCTCCCTCGTCGAACTGCACCGCATGCCCTTCTCCGAGCTGAAGATCGACCGCTCCTTCGTCATGAACGCGGACAGGGACAAGGACGCCCGGATCATCGTCGAGGCCATCATCGGCCTCGCCCATACCCTGGGACTCAAAGTGGTGGCGGAGGGCATCGAATCCCGCGCCCACTGGGAATTCCTCAAAGGGCTGGGATGCGATCTGGGACAGGGGCATTTCATCTCGGAACCGCTGCCTTCCCTGGAGTTCCGTTCCTGGCTGAAGGATTGGCGCCCGCCGGGGTGAGACTGGAGTGCGGGCTGCTTGAGAATGCTTCTTTGCATTCTGCGTTACGGCGTCTACTGCGCCGCAGCCGGCCTGAAGGCCGGTCTACCCAACAACGTCCGATTCGCTATTTTCATTAAATCCTCCCACTCATCACCTCGCGGGTCCGCCGGGCGGTTTCGGTCAATAGGGCCTGGCGGGCCTTGGCGGCATCCCGGTCTTGCGCGCGCGCGGCCTGATCCAGTTCGGCGGCGACCCTGTACAAGGCTTTAAGCCCCAGGGTCCCGGCCACCCCTTTCAGTCCGTGAGCGACTTTGGCGACATCCGCGAGACGCCCTTCGGCCAAGCCGCGTTCGATATCGTCCTGACGCTTGCCCAGGTCTTGCATGAACTGACCCAGCATCTCCTTCAGATTTCCTTCGCCCAGATCCTCGATGAGTCCCTGAAGGTAATCCTCATCCACCAGGGGTTCCGCCGGTCCGGGCGGCGACTCGGGTTCCGCCGGGGCTTCGGCAGTTTGCGGCTTGTTCGATGTCACGGCGATGATGGCCTGGAACAACCGGGCCTTGTTGATCGGTTTGGGGATGAAGGCGTCGCCGCCGGCCTTGAGGCTGGCCAGCCGGTCCTCTTCCATGGCGTTGGCGGAATCGACCACGATGGGAACGCGCCCCTTTTCGCCCCCCAGGGCGCGGATTCTCCGGATCGCCTCCAGCCCGTCCATCTCCGGCATCTGGATATCCATCAGGACCAGATCGAAGTGGAACGCCTCGACCGCCTCGACCGCCTCCCGCCCGTTGCCGGCGATACGGACCTCGGCCCCGGCCCGGCTCAACAGAACGCGCAGCATCTCTTGATTGATGTCGTGGTCCTCGGCCACCAGCACTCGCAAAGGGCGCCCCTCCGGCCCCAAGGGCAGGGTGGGGACCTGTTCCTCGCCGTAGTGCTGGGCGCTGTGCCGCTTCTTCCGCAAGGCGATCGCTTGCAGGCAGTTCAACAGGGAGGAGGTGACGATGGGCGCCATGAGCACCGCGATGAACCCCGCCTTGCGGGCCTCTTCGCGCTGCGCCAGCATGGGGTTGCGGCTGACCAGGATGAAATCCGTGTCGGCCAAAAGACCGGACATGTTCTGCCCCAGTTCGATGGGATCACCGTTGGTGAGATCCGCGCTGATGATGCAGAAATGGGGCGGGTTGTTCCGCCGTTCGCCCGCCCGTTGCAGGGCCAGGGCATGGGACTGCGACACCTCGCTCCTGAGCCCCCAGCTTTCCAGGCTTGCGGACACCCCTTTGCCCATGACCACATCGTCGCTGATGAAGAGCACATCCTTGTCTTTCAGCGGATTGCCCGAATCCTCCCCCTCGCCCTCTTCTTCTTTCGCAACCGGCAACCGGACGGTGAACCAGAAGGTACTGCCCTGCCCTTCGGCGCTCTCGACCCCGATATCGCCGCCCATCATCTGACACAGACGCTTGCTGATGACGAGGCCCAGCCCGGTGCCGCCGTAGCGGCTCTGGATCGAGCGGTCCGCCTGGAAGAACTGATGGAACAGGCCCTTGCGCGCCTCTTCGGCGATGCCGATCCCCGTATCGACCACCTCGAACTTGATCTCCGCCCCGCCCGTCTCGCTTGACGCGCCGTTTACATGGACGGTGATCCCGCCCTGTTTGGTGAATTTGATGGCGTTGCCGATCAGGTTGAACAGGATCTGGCGCAAGCGGCCCGAATCCCCGATCAGGCGGCTGGGGGTATTGATCTCCACATAGCTGCCGAGGCTGATGCCCTTCTCCTCGGCGCGGGGGGTGTAGAGGGCGACAACGCTCTCCAGCACCTCTTTCAGCTCGAATTCGGCCTCGTCCAGTTCGAGCCGGCCCGCCTCCAGCTTGGAGAAGTCGAGGATGTCGTTGATGATCCGCAACAGGGCATCGCTGGAGTCGTTGATCGACTTGGCGAAACGGCGCTGCTCGGGCGACAGGGGCGTATCCATCAGGAGGCTCGCCATCCCCATGACGCCGTTCATGGGGGTGCGTATCTCGTGGCTCATGATGGCCAGGAATTCGGACTTGGCCACATTGGCCGCCTCGGCGGCATCCTTGGCCTCGGCCAGCTCCTTGGTCATATAGATGAGTTCCAGGGACTGCTCCTCCAGCTTCGCCCGGCTCTCCTCCGACTCCCGGATGCGCCGCTCCAGCTCGCTCTGCTGGCGCAACAGCTTCTCCGCCGTCTCCACCTCGCCGGTGATGTCGGACCCGGTGCCGCGATAGCCGAGAAACCGGCCTGCCTCGTCGAACAGGGGCTTGCCGTTGATGCGTACCCAGCTCTCGCGGCCCTCCGGCCCCGACACCTTGAATTCGAGGTTCCGCACGATTTCGTGCCGCTCCAGGGCGAACAGGTGATCCTCGATGAACTCGGCGGAATTCTTCTCCAGCATCAGATCGCTGGGCGTCAGGCCGACCAGTTGCCCGGCCGTCCGGCCGAAGACAGGCTCCACCGCGCCGTGAAACTCCGAATAAATGAGGCTGGCATCCAGCTCCCAAAACCAGTCGGACGAGGCCTCGGCGAAATCCTGAAAGCGCGCCCGGCTCTCCCGCATGGCCCGCTCAGCCTCGGTCCAATGGCTGATGTCCTTGATGCTGGCGACAAAAAAATCCTCGTCGCCGAAGGCCAGGTGCTCGATGGCGATATCGGCGGGGAAAAGGCTGCCGTCCTTCCGCAAGGCCTCCACCGTGCGGATGGTCCCGACGATCCGCTTCTCCCCGCTGCGAATGTAGCGTTCGATGAAACCATCGTGTTGACGGGCAATGGATTCCGGCATCAGCAGCGAGACATTCCGGTCCAGCACCTCCTCCGGGGAATAGCCGAAGATCTTCTGCGCGGCCGTGTTGAACACCCGCATGCGCCCCCGGTCGTCGCTGATGATGATGGCATCTCCCACCGTCTCCAGCAGGGCGCGCTGCCGGGCCTCATCGTGCTCCAGGTGGCGCTTCGCCTCCGCCAGCAGGATGCTCTTCTCCTTCTCCGCCTCCGCCATGGACGCCAGCCGCAGATAGGCCCGGCCATACCCTCGCGACAGCAGCCAGAGGGAACCGATAGCCGCCGCCAGGGAAAGCGTCAGAAAAAGGGTCGTGGCGAAAAAATGGAGCTGGGCATCGGCAGGGTTCGAAGCAGCTGCTTCCAAGTGCATCGCATCGTAGCGATGGTTCAGAAAGGTCAGCACCAGGCCGACAATCAACACGAAGGCCACCAGATTCAACAGGGGATGTTGAATCAGGTTCCGCACCAGCCCGTTCTCGTCAGAGAAGGGATCGCCCCCTTCACCCCTCACTCGCCTTGTCCACAACATTGGAATAAGCACCTATGTCCACGGGGAAAAGCTTGGCCGCCGCTTGACGCGGCGCACATGGTCTCCGAATCCTACGGGATTTTCACGCCGGCCAAAAGAATGCGATCTTGCCTCCCCCCTTTTCAAAAGGGGAAGCGGGGGGATTTATCCGGCTCAGATAATGCAATCGGCCCTGCCAATGGTTATCCTGTACGGGTCAGCGATGCACCAGATGCCCAAGGGACAACCCAGATGAACAACAATCGTCGCAGGTTTCACCGTGTTGAATTCAATCTCCCCGCCCAGCTCTTCCTGGACAGCGGCGAACTCAGCTCCGAGGTGATCGACCTCTCGCTCAGGGGCGCCTTGATCCGCCGAAAGCCGGAGTGGAGCCCCGTGGTGGGCTCCGAAGTCACCCTGGAATGCGACCTCGTCGGCAACCGCGAAGAGATCATCCGCATGGACGCCGTGGTCAGACACCTGGGCGAAGAGACCATCGGCCTCGGCTGCCGCAACATCGACGTGGACAGCATCATGCGCCTGCGCCGTCTGGTGGAGCTGAACCTGGGCAGCCCGGCCCTGCTGGAACGGGAACTGGAAAACCTGATCCTCGACCAGACGGACGATTCCAACCCGCAATAGCGCCTTTGATCGTTTGATCGTTCCCACGGGGAGCGTGGGAATGATCAAAATCATCAGACCTAAAGTCTCAAGCCCCAGGTCTATAAGCGCCACCGCAGTGGTAAAATCCTCCTCCCTCCCCTGCGATAGAGACCAACCATGGAACTCTCGACCCTCACCGCCATCTCCCCCGTCGATGGCCGCTACGGCGACAAGCTCACCGATTACCGGACCATATTCAGCGAATACGGCCTGATCCGCCACCGGGTGCTGGTGGAGGTGCGCTGGTTGCAGGCCCTCTCCCGCCACGGGGCCATCAAAGAGGTGCCGCCCTTCGGCGAGCATGCCTGCAACATCCTCGACAATATCGTCGAGCGCTTCTCCGAGGAGGATGCCCGGCGGATCAAGAACATCGAGCGCACCACCAACCACGACGTGAAGGCCGTGGAGTATTTCCTCAAGGAAAAGATCGCCGGCAACCATGAGCTGGAGGCGGTAAGCGAGTTTATCCATTTCGCCTGCACCTCGGAGGACATCAACAACCTCTCCCACGCCCTGATGCTGCGTGAGGGACGCGGCCAGGTGCTGCTGGAGCAGATGGACGGGGTCATCGAGTCGATCCGCCGCCTGGCCCACGCACACGCCGAACGGCCCATGCTGTCGCGCACCCACGGTCAGCCCGCTTCCCCCACCACCCTGGGCAAGGAGATGGCCAATACCGTCCATCGCCTGCACCGCCAGCGGGAACAGGTCGCCGCCGTGGAACTGCTGGGCAAGATCAACGGCGCCGTCGGCAACTACAATGCCCACATCACCGCCTATCCCGAGGTGGACTGGCCCGCTTTCGCCAAGGAGTTTGTCGAATCCCTGGGCATCACCTGGAATCCCTACACCATCCAGATCGAGCCCCATGACTACATGGCCGAGCTGTTCGACGCCATCGCCCGCTTCAATACCATCCTGATCGACTTCTGCCGCGATGCCTGGGGCTACATCTCCCTGGGCTACTTCAAGCAGCGGACCATCGCGGGCGAGATCGGTTCCTCCACAATGCCCCACAAGGTCAACCCCATCGACTTCGAAAACGCCGAGGGCAACCTGGGCATCGCCAATGCAATCTTCGGCCACCTGGCGCAGAAGCTGCCCATCTCCCGCTGGCAGCGCGACCTCACCGACTCCACCGTGCTGCGCAACGTGGGCGTCGGTTTCGCCTATACCAGCATCGCCCTGCAATCCGCTTTACGCGGCATCAGCAAGCTGGAGGCGGACGACGATCGTCTGTTGTCAGACCTGGACGCCAACTGGGAAGTGCTGGCGGAACCCATCCAGACCGTCATGCGCCGCTACGGCATCGAGAAGCCCTACGAAAAACTCAAGGAACTGACCCGTGGCCGTCGCATCGACCAAGCCGGAATGCTGGCCTTCATCGACGGATTGGACCTGCCCGCCGAGGCCAAGGCCACCCTCAAGGCACTGACCCCCGACTCCTACACCGGCAACGCGGCGGAGCAAGCGAGGAAAATCTAGGCCATCGGCTAACAATCATGGGGTGAGGCGAGCCACGCCGGAAGATGAAAAAGTGCGGAGTGCGTTAGGAATTTCCCGCACTTCGCACTCCGCGCCACGCAGTATTCCAGGCCAAGAACAACGAGCAGAAGAAGCTGGCGGCGGTGGCGTATCTTAAGGGTTGCCGCCATTGCGAAAAATTCACTGCCTCTCAGTCCTGAAAGACCTCGTCAAGGCTCTTGGCGTCAAGGATATTGTCGGCCCAGTGCTCCAATTCCGCTTCGCTGGCTGTTTCCAGCCGCTCCCGGCACCAGAGCGGTAAGAGACCAAAGCGCCGCGCAAGCTGACGTTGCAGCACCCTCGATTCGCCTTCCTGCCGTCCCTCTTGCCGCCCCTCCTGCCGGCCCTCCTGCCGCCCCTCCTGCCGGCCTTGCCTGAGCCACTGCTGGGTCCAGCTTTCCACACGTTCGGCGATCATGCTGTTTACCTCCGATAGGTCTTGTAGTTCGGGGAGCTCCCCCGCCGGGGCGAAGCGTCGCAGGATCAGGCGCTTGATCC
>Ga0208863_1002303_pt1 | contig 10058 bp, 8 predicted proteins | sample RifOxyD3_FD_184040 | JGI IMG/M metagenome (GOLD analysis project Ga0208863, IMG submission 184040) | Soil microbial communities from Rifle, Colorado - Rifle Oxygen_injection D3 (SPAdes) | ecosystem: Environmental > Terrestrial > Deep subsurface > Rock core/Sediment | place: Rifle, Colorado...
AGTGAGCAGCAGCCGTCTGCCCTGAGAGATATCGATCATGAGTGAGCGTACGGAACGCGACATTATTGCAGCTATCCGGAAGATGGTCGGCAGTGGGGATAGCCGGAATCTGCTGGCAGGCATTGGTGATGACTGCGCGGTGATCCGGCAGGATCCTCCGGGCGACAAGGTCTGGCTGCTGACCACCGATGCCCTGGTGGAGGCGGTGCATTTCGACCGCGCCTGGCATTCGCCGCGACTGCTCGGCCGCAAGGCTGCGGCCGTCAATATCAGCGATATCGCGGCAATGGGCGGCCGGCCGCTTTTTGCCCTGTTGAGCGTGGCGCTGCCCGCCGGTTTGCCGGATGCGTGGTTCGATGATTTTCTGGCCGGTTTCAACGCGGTGCTCCGGGAGCACGGCATGCTGCTGGTGGGCGGCGATACGGTGCGTAGCGGCAGTGCGGCAATGTTCAATGTCACGGTGATCGGCGAGGCGGAGGCGGGTCTGGTTCTGTACCGGGCCGGCGCCCGGGATGGCGACACGGTCTGGGTCAGCGGCTCGCTTGGTCTGGCCGCCGCCGGTCTGGAACTCTGCCGACGTGGGGTGGCAACGGATGCGGCGGAGTGGGCGGAACTGCTCAAGGCCCATCTTGACCCGGAGGTCCAGGTCGCCATGGGCCGGGTGTTGGCGGCCAGCGGTCTGGTCCATGCCATGCTGGATATCTCCGACGGCCTGGCCACGGATCTTGCCCATCTGTGCACGGAGAGCGGTGTGGGTGCCGAGGTGGTTGCCGAACAGTTGCCGGGTACTGAAAAACTTGCCATGGCCGCGGCGTTTTGCAACATGTCCGGCCTTGACTGGATGCTGAGCGGCGGCGAAGACTACCAGTTGCTGTTCACCACGCCAGTTGCGGCCGCCGCCATCCTGCCGCAATTGGTCCTGGCGCAGACCGGCAGGCAGATTCATGCCATTGGCCGGATCAGGAGCAGGCATGGCGTGGTACTCTGTAGTCGGGATCAAGACGGTGGCGAGCAGCGCCGGGAAATCAGCTATCAGGGCTTTGATCATTTTGTGTGAATGCTGCTTCCACGCTTCCAGCCGGTTTAATCGCCTGTCCAGCGGGGAGTCGATCGACTATCTGTGCAGGCATTGCTCGGAGCTTGCGTCTACTTTTAGGGTGCGGAGTGGCGGCCGGTTGGTTTATGATGGGCCTCGGTGCAGCGCGGGCCCCGCGGTGAGACCGCTTTCGACCACTACAAACGAGAAAGTCGCGTGAAAACGAACAACCGTTCGACAACGCCGCCAAGCCGTCTTGGAATCTACACAATTGTGCAGGCTCTGGGCTGGTCCGGCGCCATCATCACCTCTTTGATCTGGAACCTGTCTCTATTTAAGCAGGAAACCCGTGAGATCGCCCTGAACGTCGCTCGGACTCATATCGAGAGTGAGATAAGCTATCGCCGCTGGAATGCCATGCATGGCGGGGTCTATGCGCCAGTTGCCGGGGATACCGCGCCGAATCCCTATCTGGCCGGGAGGTCGGATCGAGAGGTGCACACGCCGGCTGGTGTACTCCTGACACTGATCAACCATGAAGTTATGACGCGCCAGGTGAACGCCATGGCCCACCAGGCTCTTTTCAGTCAGGGGCATGTCGTGAGTCTTTCGCCGCTGGATCTCGATAATGCGGCTGATGACTGGGAACGAAAGGCCCTGGAAAGCTTTGCCCGCGGCGCGCCCGAAGCCTCGGCCTTTGTTGAGCAGGATGGGCAGGAATACGTCCGTCTCTTGCGGCCGTTCCCGGTTGATGTGGAATGTCTGCAATGCCATGCCGGACAAGGGTTCAAGACAGGTGATATCCGGGGGGGCATCAATGTACTGGTGCCGCTCGCTCCTCTGGGGAGCGCCCTGCGGAACCATGTGAGTTCTCTTTGGGTAGGGCACGGCCTCTGGTGGCTTCTGGGCATTTTCGGTATTCTGGCGAGTTTTTTGGGCATGCGGCGCCACACCGCAGAGCGGCGTCGGGCCGAAGAGTCGCTCGTACTGTTGAAGCATCAGCAGGAGCAGATTCTGCATGCCGCGGCCAATGGAATCTGCGGCATCGATCAGCATGGCGTTATTACTTTTGTGAATCCGGCAGCGGCAACGATGCTCGGCTGGCAGGCAAACGATCTGGTCGGTCAGTCACTGGTCGAGGTTGTCGGTGATGCCGGTGCCGGTTCGACGGTGAGCCGACTTTCGGACTCCTGCAGGGATGGCCAGGTGCATCAGGCCTCGGATGTCGTCTTCCAGCGGAAGGGTGGCACCAGTTTTCTGGTGGAGTATGTCAGCACACCGATTATGGAGGAGGATCAGGTTCAGGGGGCGGTGATAACCTTTGTCGATAGTACCGTACGCCGGCAGGCTGTTGAGGAAATGGCCGGGATGCGCCGTTATCTGCAGAATGTTATCGATGCCATGCCTTCGGTCTTGATTGGCGTTGACAAGGAAGGGCGGGTGACCCAGTGGAACAGCGAGGCTGAAAAAGTGGTGGGGCTGGATTCTGCCAAGGCCCGCGGCAGAAGGCTTGAGGAAATCATGCCCATGTTCGCCGAGCGGATGCCGGAAATCAAGGCGGCCATGCAGGAAAAGAAGCCGATGAAGATTGAACGGCTCTGGTGCCCTGTCCGGGGCGTGGTCCGCTATGCCGATGTTGTCATCTACCCATTGAGTCGCAATGAAATTGAGGAGGCGGTGATCCGGGTTGACGATGTGACCGAGCGGGTTCAGGCCGAGGATGAGACAATCCAGGCGGAAAAATTGATGTCGGTGGCCAGTCTGGTCGAGGGAATGGCCCATGAGATAAACAATCCGTTGGGCGGGATCATGCAGGGAGCCCAGACCGTGGCGCGGCGCTTGTCGCCTGATCTGCCCATCAATGTGGAGGTGGCAACGGCCTGCGGGGTTGATCTGCAGAAAATTAGCCGCTATATGGAGCAGCGCGATATCAACAGGTTTCTGGACGGAATCCAGGCGGCCGGCAAGCGGGCGGCCCGAATTGTTTCCTACATGCTGCAGTTCAGCCGGGACCGGGAGGCGACCAAGGAATATACAGATTTGGCCGTCCTTGTGGACCGGGCCGTTGATCTGGTGTGTCTGCACCCTGACCTGGCTAAACAGTTTGATTTCAGCCGCCTTGAGATTATCCGAGAGTATGAGGACGACATACCCAAGGTTTTTTGCTCTATTGCCGAGATGGAGCAGGTGCTGGTCAACCTGTTGAAAAACGCGGTGCAGGTTCTGTTCGACTCGGAGAAAACTTCGCCTGCCCATTCTCCCCGCATCACCTTGCGGATAAGGTTAGAATCGGAAAACGACTTGATTTGGATCGAGGTTGAGGATAACGGGCCGGGCATCGAAGAAAAGAGCCTCCGTCGGGTTTTTGAGCCTTTTTTTACTACCAAGCCGCCGGGTGAGGGCACCGGGCTCGGTCTGTCGGTCGCCTATTTTATCGTCACGGTGACCCATCAGGGCAGCATGAATGTTGAATCGGCACCTGGTCGGGGCGCGCGGTTTATCATCAAACTACCTTTGACGCGGGACAGTAGCGGCGTGTCAGGTCGAGTAGTGAAACCCCTCGAGGTAAAGGTGCCGGTCGCTCCAGATAAAGGAATATCAACCCCATGAGAAATGCGGCGGAAACAAAAATACTTACCATAGAAGACGACGATTTTGTCCGGGAAATCATCGTGGCGTTTCTGGAGGATAGCGGTTTCAAGGTTCTGCAGGCGGAAAACGGCCGTCGTGGTCTGGAAATTTTTCGGAACGAAAAACCGGATCTCGTCCTGCTTGATCTGCGAATGCCTGAAGTTGACGGCCTTGAGGTGCTGTCCATCGTCACCAGGGAAGCACCGGAAATGCCCGCGATCGTGGTTTCCGGCATGGGCACCATTGGTGATGCCATCAAGGCCTTGAAGCTCGGGGCCTGGGATTACCTGACCAAGCCGATTTACGATATGGCCATGCTCGAATACGCGGTCAAGCGGGCACTGGAGCGGGCCGACCTGTTGCGCGAGAATCGCCAGTATAGAGAACATCTGGAAGAAGAGGTCAGAAAACGGACCTCGGAACTGATGCAGCGCGGGCTTGAACTGGAGAAGGCTTATAAAACCCTGCAGGAAGAGGTTGAGTACCGCCGGAAGGCTGAGGAAACCGTCAACAAGATCAATCTGGAGCTGACCATGCTCAGCGATTGCATCCATGCGGTAGTCAGGGCAAGTGACGAAACCGATCTGATTAAAGAAATCTGTCGGATTATCGTTGAGGTTGGCCAATACAGTATGGCCTGGGTCGGATTCGCAGAACAGGATGAGGCGAAAAACATAAATACCGTTGCCGCGGTAGGCATTGAGAAAGTGTATCTTGAGAACGTACGGATGACCTGGGGGGATACGGAAACCGGCCGTGGGCCAACCGGCCAGGCCTTTCGTTCGGGTGAACCCGCCATTAATACCGATACCAGGACGAATCCCGAGATGTCTCCCTGGCGGGAGGAGGCGCTCAAGCGAGGTTATCTTTCCTCTGTTGCTCTGCCCATGGCCGGGGCAGGTAAGGTGTTCGGTACGCTCAACATCTATGCGGCGGAGGTTGACGCCTTTGATCACTATGAGGTGCAGCGGCTGCGTGAGGTGGCCAATGATCTCGCTTATGGGGTGATCGCCCTGCGAACTCGGGAAGAGCGAAATCTGGCCGGGGTGGAGTTGCAGGCCAACCTCGAAAAACTGCAGGCGGCGTTGGAGGGGACCGTCAAGGTGGTGGCCTCAACCGTCGAGGTGCGCGATCCCTATACAGCCGGTCATCAGAAGCGAGTAGCCAATCTGGCCAAGAAGATAGCAGAAAAAATGGGCCTGCCGCCAGAAACGGTCGACGGGGTCTACATGGCCGGCCTTGTCCATGATCTTGGTAAGATATATGTGCCAGCGGAAATACTTTCGAAGCCGAGCCTGCTGGCCGATATCGAGTTCAATCTGATCAAAACTCATCCCCGCGTTGGTTTCGATCTGTTGAACACCATCGATTTTCCCTGGCCGATCGCCAAGATCGTCCATCAGCATCACGAAAAAATGAATGGTTCCGGATATCCCGCCGGTCTGGCCGGCGAAGAGATTCTCCTGGAAGCCCGGATTATCACGGTGGCCGACGTGGTCGAGGCTATGGGCTCGCACCGTCCGTACCGTCCTTCCCTCGGGCTGGAACGGGCCTTGAGCCAGATCCGGGAGCAGCGGGGGATTTTGTACGATTCCCAGGTGGTTGATGTTTGCCTCGACCTTTTTGCCACGGCGGAATTCAGTTTTGAGTGACAACCGCGTTCGCCGGTCGAGCCGCAAGGATTCTACGCTGTCGATTCTTTGTCGGTGACGTCCATGATGGTGACGGTGTAGGTGAGGATCTGGCCTGCCAGGGGATGATTGAAATCAACGGTTACCTGGTCTTCCGTTACTGCGGTGACCAGGGCTGGGACTTTGTGTGTCTTGCCGTTTTTGTCGAGGTTTAGGCCGAGAACCATTCCTGGTTGCGGAACGATCTCCTTGCCGAATATCTGGCGGGCAAACGTCTGGATCAGATCCGACTGCTTGAGCCCATAGGCTGCTTCCGGCAGAATGGTGATTACCTTCCGCTCGCCGGTTTTCATGCCGAGAAGTTCCTGTTCAAAGGCGGGAAGAACCGTGTTGCTCCCAATCTCGAAGGTTAATGGACCTGAGTTTTCGGTCGAATCGAACAACTCGCCATTGGCTAATCTTCCTTCATAGGTGACTGTTACATGATCGTTTTGTTTGATCGGTCCCATTTCGTTAAATTCTCCTGTGCCTGTGAGGGGTGTTGTGCATCCGTACACCGGTTGGTCATGAAAATCATGTTCGTTTGCGTTGCGGGGTTAATCGTCGGGGCAGTTCCGCATGATCGGCAAGCGGCGGATTAACCGCGAGAAAAAAAGCTGTGCCGACGGTTTGCGCCCCCTTTATTAAAATCTATAACAGGATAAATCAACTGAAAATAATGTTATTTGGGTGCATCTGTGCTATTGTCGCTTTTTTTGAGGCTGTCCTTACGGCGTTACGGCGGGGTCGGTCTTGCCGGTCGTAAGGAGCATGTCGGAAAGTTGTTAGAGTCGTTGCCACGTCCTTTCATGATGATATCCCAGTGGGTTCATTGCAGAGGGGCGCGGCCGCCGATAGCTCTGGTCGTATGGAATTAATCTGCGAAAAATACAAGGAAAAAATGTCGGCGGATGAGGCCCGATGCCGGCACCTTAAGGAATATTGTAAATTCAGGACGTCATGCATGATCCAGTTCATGTCATCATCCGGTATTTCTGATGCAGGAAAGGAGCCGGCCGCTGTCGACCAAGGGGCGTCGATAGAGGTAAAGCTGAATTTCGCCAAAGGCGAAGGCCTGTTGCCGGCCATTGTTCAGGACGGGCAGAGTGGTGAAGTGCTGATGCTGGCCTATATTAACGAGGAGGCATGGCGCAAAACCCTGGAGACCGGCAAGGCCCATTATTGGAGTCGATCGAGAAACAAGCTGTGGCTGAAGGGAGAATCCTCCGGGCATGTGCAGTTGATCCGGGAGATTCTGGTGGATTGCGACGAAGACACGGTTGTCTATCGAATCGAGCAGGTTGGCGGTGCCGCCTGCCACACCGGGCATCGCAGTTGCTTTTATCGACGGGTTGCGGAGGATGGTTTCCAGGAAAAAGATGATCTGGTGTTTGATCCCAGGGAGGTATATGGCAAATGAGTGTGTTACGTTTGGGGATTCCTAAGGGCAGTCTTGAAAAGGCGACAATCGAGCTTTTTGAAAAATCCGGCTGGCGGATAAAACTTTCCTCGCGGAGTTATTTCCCCGAGGTTGATGATCCGGAACTCGCCATCTCGATCTGCCGGGCCCAGGAGATGTCCCGCTATGTGGAACAGGGAGTTCTGGATGCGGGGATTACCGGCAAGGACTGGATTCTGGAGAATGAATCGGATGTGCAGGTGGTGGCCGACCTGATTTATTCCAAGGTCAGCAAGCGGCCGACGCGGTGGGTGGTCGCCGTTCCCGGTGACTCGGCAATCAGTTGTCTCGAGGACTTGGAGGGCAAAAAAATTTCCACCGAGCTGGTGAATTATACGAAGAAGTTTTTTGCCGAGAAGAAGATCAATGTGGAAATCGAGTTTTCCTGGGGCGCCACAGAGGCCAAGGTGGTTTCCGGTCTGGCCGATGCCATCGTCGAGGTGACCGAAACCGAAAGCACCATCCGCGCCCACGGCTTGACAATAATCCATGAAATGATGGCCTCCAACACCCAGTTCATCGCCAATAAAAAAGCCTGGCAAGATGCCTGGAAGCGGGAAAAGATGGAAAACATCATCCTGCTCCTGCAGGGGGCGCTCAAGGCCGACAAGATGGTCGGCCTGAAAATGAACGTGCCGAGCGACAAACTGGACGCAGTGATCGGTATCCTGCCCAGCCTGAATGCCCCGACCATTGCCAGTCTTTATCACTCAGACTGGTATTCGGTTGAGACGGTAATTTCCGAACACCAGGTGCGTGAACTTATTCCACGCTTGCTTCGCAACGGCGCTGAAGGTATCATTGAATATGGGCTTAACAAGGTGATTTGATGAGCCTCATCAAACTTTGCGCTCGGGAAGTCGGGCTGCAACTCATGGCTGGTTGGGATAAAAGGGGTGTTCTCCTTGCGGTTAAGTCTCCCCGCATCTTCAATCTTTATGCTCCGCGGACCAACTGATGGGATTTCTGGCGCAGGTTAATCTAGCAGACATTGTTTTTTTGAAAAGCGTATTCCAGCTTGAGCATCTGCCTGCGGTAGAATACCCGGAAATTGCCTTTGCCGGCCGTTCGAATGTCGGGAAATCAAGCCTTATCAACCGGCTGGTCAATCGAAAGGCCCTGGTCAAGGTCAGCGCCCGACCAGGGAAAACTCAAAGCCTGAACTTTTTTCTGGTTGGCCAGGCCCTCTACCTTGTCGATTTGCCGGGATACGGCTATGCCCGGGTTTCGCAGGAAATGCAGGCCCGCTGGCAAGGCCTGATCACCGGCTACCTTGAAACCAGGAAGACGTTAAGGGGTGTTGTGGTAATTATTGACGTCCGGCATGCCCCGAAACCTCAGGACCTCGAAGTGATTTCCTGGCTGCGGGAACGGGGAATTTTTTTTATTGCGGTATATACAAAAACTGATAAGCTCTCTGGGAATGAATTGTCAAAACAAGTTGTTATACTTGACAGGGGGCTTGGCGTCTCTGCTTCTGAGAGGGTGTTGTTTTCTTCGAAAACAGGAATAGGAAGAGAGAAATTGCTAGAATGCCTTGACAGTTTTTTCCTGTAATGGTTAATTCCAATTTTTGGAAAAATAAGGATGGAGGATTTTGATAGTTCTGCGGAAGATGTAACCGTTTGTTTCTACTTAAAATCTGGAGGGGAGGGGATCTGTATGCAATTCAATGGCGAGTGGCCCTGCTGGGAAATTATGCGTTGTGAGGGAACAGATAGTTGTCCGGCCAGAAAAAATCCTAAAAAACCGTGCTGGGAAATCGCCAGCAAAATGGATGACTATCGGAGCGCCTTTAATGTTTGCAAGGACTGCATAGTGTATCTGTTGAAGCAGGAACAATCCGTGTTCACCGACCAGGAAATAAGAGTCATCATGGAGAGAAAAGGTTCCTGCGCCCTGGCCGCCAGGGTCAATTGATAAGAAAAGGTTCCTGCATCTGACTGAACTGCCTGTCTCCCAATCCTTAAGGGGGACAGGCAGTATTTTTTTGCAACCCACAGGATCAGGTTTACGTCTGTTCCGATTTCAGCACCGCCAGAAAAGCCTTTTGCGGGATGTCCACATTGCCTACCGTCTTCATTCGCTTCTTGCCAGCCTTCTGTTTCTCCAACAATTTTCGTTTCCGCGTGATATCGCCGCCATAGCATTTTGCCGTGACGTCCTTGCGCAGGGCGGAGATGGTGGTCCGGGCGACAATAGCGGCGCCGATGGCCGCCTGGATGGCGATTTTGAACATCTGGCGCGGGATCTCTTCCTTGAGGCGTTCGCAGGCGTGCAGGCCCCTTTCCCTGGCCTTGGTGCGGTGCACCAGTTGGGACAGGGCATCGACCCGCTCGCCGTTGACCAGGATATCGAGTTTTACCAGGTCGCTTTCGCGGTAGTCGGCCAGTTCATAATCAAAGGAACCGTATCCCTGGGTAATTGATTTGAGTTTGTCATAAAAATCGTAAATCACCTCGGCCAGGGGGATTTCACTGATGAACTCGATGCGGCCCGGCATGGGGTAATGATAACGGGTATTGATGCTTCGCCGCTCCATGCAGAGATTCATCACCGCGCCCATGTAGCGTTCCGGCATGAGGATGGATGCCTTGATGTAAGGTTCATCGGTCCTGGCGATGGTGGTTGGCTCGGGGAAATAGGCCGGGTTGTCGATCTCCACTGTGTGGCCGTCATTGAGGGTGAATCGATACAACACGGTCGGCACGGTCAGGATAAGGGAGATGTCGAACTCCCGTTCCAATCGTTCCTGAACGACCTCAAGATGAAGAAGCCCAAGAAAGCCGCAACGGAAACCGAAACCCAGGGCAGTGGATGAATCTTTCTGAAAGGAAAGGGCAGAGTCGTTGAGCTTGAGTTTTTCCAGGGCGACCGCTAAGTCTTCGTAGTCGTCGGTGGTGATTGGGTAGAGCGAGGAGAAAACCACCTGCTTTACTTCCTTGAATCCAGGCAGCGGGTTGGCGCAGGGCCGGTCCCGGTGGGTGATGGTGTCGCCGGCCCGGGTGTCGCTCACGGTCTTAACACCGGCGATGATGTAGCCGACCTGGCCGGCAACGAGTTCTTTCTGCGGCTCCTTGCTCATGCGGAACAGGCCGACTTCCTCCACCTTGTGCACGGCGCTGTTGTACATAAAGGTGATGACGTCGCCGGGTTTGACCCGACCTTGAAAAATTCGGCAGGAGATGATGGTGCCCCGGAAGGAATCGTAGCGGGCATCGAAAATGAGGGCCTCCAGCGGGCTGTCCGGATCGCCGGTCGG
>Ga0208863_1002304_pt1 | contig 10054 bp, 7 predicted proteins | sample RifOxyD3_FD_184040 | JGI IMG/M metagenome (GOLD analysis project Ga0208863, IMG submission 184040) | Soil microbial communities from Rifle, Colorado - Rifle Oxygen_injection D3 (SPAdes) | ecosystem: Environmental > Terrestrial > Deep subsurface > Rock core/Sediment | place: Rifle, Colorado...
TGTCGCCTCAGTTGATAGCATTGCTGATGACATGGATCTGCTGATCATTCTGGGTGGAGATGGCACCTTGCTCCATGTCGCGGATCAAGCAAGTCGACTGCAAGTGCCGGTGGTCGGGGTAAATCTTGGTGATCTTGGATTTTTGACCGAAGTGGCGGTCAGCGAGCGCTATGCGGTTTTGGAAAGTATTCTGGCCGGACAGGTTGTGGTTGAGGAAAGGCTGATGCTTAAGGTCAGACTTCATCATGGCGCCGAGACGGTTGCCTGGCGTTATGCATTAAATGATGTCGTCGTTAGCAAGGGCAGCGCCGACCGGCTTGCTCAGTTGAGTACCTGGGCTGATCAGGAGTACATCACCACCTACCGGGCGGATGGTCTGATCTTTTCCACGCCTACCGGTTCCACGGCCTATAACCTCTCCGCTGGCGGGCCTATCGTCAACCCGGCTTTGCAGTCCATCCTGGTCACGCCGATCTGCCCGTTCATGCTGGAAAGTCGTCCGGTGCTTCTCCCTGCCTCGGTTTGTCTTACCACCAGACTTGCCGAACAGGCTGACAGGGTAAAGGTTATTGTCGATGGCCAGCCGGCCTGGGAGATGTCGGCCAACGACACCCTGGAGGTAATGGCCTCGGAAAGACCTTTGCGGCTTATCTGTTCTCCGCAGAAGGATTATTTTGAAATCTTGCGCAATAAGTTGAACTGGGGTGGTCGGGCAGGTGAGATGCGCAAAAAATCGTAAGCGGTGATGGTTGCGTATTGGAGCATAAAAAAAGCGGATGCCTCTTTGCCTTGAGGCCTCCGCTTTTTTTTATGGCCAAGTTTTGCGTACGGTTTTTAATCCTTTCCTGCAAGTTTGTGAGACAGTGCTTCCCGCTCTTCCTGCATGGCAATCTTCCCGGCTTCAATGGCTTCGTTGAGGGTTCGTTTTTTATCGTCGAGAAATTCCTTGCCCTGCGCGGCAAGGTCTGTGCCGCGGCTGATGAGTTCCTTGCCCTTGGCGATCATATCTTTGCTTCGTTCAAGAGCGGTTTCTTTGTATTCCTCAAAATCATCAGGGAAGGTCTTGGCTCTTTCCTTTAGCTCGGCTCCATAGTCGGCCAGCCTTTCCCGGGTTTCCTGCCCTGTCCTTGGGGCGGTTAACAGGGCTATAGCTGCCCCGACAACGGTGCCGGCCAGGAAGGATAGTACTGCCGTGCTGGAATTGTCGCAGTTGTCTCTGCTCATATCAGGCTCCTTTTTTTGGTTGTTTTTAAGGATCGGTTGAGAAAATGTGCAAAAGTCATTATTCCGGTGCTGAAACCGCCTATTTTGCTGATAAAGGGGCTTACCGTTTCTTTGAGTATGGTGGCGGTGGTGAGCAAAATGTCTGCCGATTTCTGGGCGGTGTAGATAACCTTGTCTGTTTTTTCCAGCTTGTCGCTTAATGAAATTGAGAGGAGCTGGATTTCATGGGATGCCTTGGTCAGGGATTTGCACAGCGGGTCAACATGCGTGTTCAAGGCATCGATAAAAACTTCAATCTTCTGCCAGGTACGTCGGAATTGGAGGAAGGTTGGAACTATGGCGACGGCAATGGCAAAAAGGCTTACGGCGCTAAGCATGGAGAAAAAATCTGAATAGGTCAATTCCGTTGCTCCTGTGTGGGCCAGTAATAGTGATACAATAGCATGTGTATATCATAGAGGTGTTTGTTCAGGGCTGCAAGAAGAAAAGTCGTCAACTGTTGACGCAGGTGGTGGCCTTATGACAGATATAGCGTTACCTGCACGCCAGGCTGATAATCAGCGGGATAACATGTATCTTTTTGGAAACGGTCTGGGTAGTGCCGAGCTTCCAGTCGGTACAGGTAGCCTTGTCGCCCAATAGTGCGTCGATCTCCGTTACCAGACCCTTGATGTTGATGATGGGGTGGCGGTTGAACACTCCGGGCAGACCGTAGGTCAGATTGCAGGCCAGACATTTGCCTGGACGCTCGTGGAGTTCGAGGGCCAGGGTGAGGGTGTCGGCTGTCTGCTCCTTGAAAATCAGGTGGATGTCGTAGGCCCCTTCTTCGGCGTTGCCGAACAGGGCATCGAAGAAAGCGTGGGCCCGTTCGGGTGGAAAGAGGGCTTGCAGGGTTTCCGGGGTAAAAATATCCTGTGCGCTGTCCATGTATATTTCCTTGGCCTTGAGTGAAAAAAGTTTTGTTGATGTCTGTTTGCCATGTTCAGGTACTCTACCAGTCAGGTATTAAAATTCAACTTTTTTGTCGATTGCCGCCCTACTGATGTGTTAGAGTTGCCGCCATGCAACCCACCCTTTTTTCCATCGAATCAAAGTCCCCTCCCGCACGGCCTGCCAGCCAGATCAGCCGCAAGGCCTTGAACGAGGCGCAATACGAGGCGGTGACCACGGTGAACGGGCCGGTGCTGGTTATTGCCGGGGCAGGCAGTGGCAAAACCCGTACCCTGGTCTATCGCCTGGCCCATCTGGTTGAGCAGGGCGTGCCCCCGGAGCAGATCCTGCTTTTGACCTTTACCCGCAAGGCCTCCCAGGAGATGTTGCACCGGGCCAGCTTGCTGCTGGACGATTCCTGTCGCCGGGTGATGGGCGGCACCTTCCATGCCACGGCCAATCTGCTGCTGCGCCGCTATTGCCGTCATCTCGGCTATGCGGCCAATTTTACCATCCTCGACCAGTCCGATGCCGAGGGCATCGTCAATCTGCTTAAATCCTCCTTGAATCTGGGGGGCGAGAACAAGCGTTTTCCCTCCAAACGGGTGGTGGTCAGCATCCTGAGTAAGTCAGTGAACAAGGGCCTTGGGATCGAACAACTGGTCGAGACCGAGTATGGCCATTTTCATGATTTTGCCGATGATCTGCAGACCATTGCCCGCCATTACCAGAAATTCAAGCTTGAACACAGCCTCATGGATTACGACGATCTGCTGGTGAATTGGCGCCGGATTCTCGAAGAGTTCCCTGAGATACACGAGGAGCTGGCCACCCGTTTCAGCCATATCATGGTGGATGAATATCAGGACACCAATCCTATTCAGGCAGCCATTGTTCGTTTGATGGCGGCGCGGTATAATAATGTGATGGTGGTGGGCGATGATTCCCAGTCCATCTACAGTTTTCGCGGTGCTGATTTTCGCAACATCATGGATTTCCCCAATCTTTTTCCCGAAACCCGGCTTATCCGTCTGGAAGAGAACTATCGGAGTACCCAGAAGATCCTTGACCTGACTAACGCCATCATCGACAAGGCCCAGGAAAAATATACCAAGACCCTGTTCACCAACATCACGGGCGGGGAAAAGCCGGTGGTTTATGGGGCCAGGGATGAGGTCGCCCAGGCCCGCTATGTGGCGGAAAAAATCGTGGCCTTGCGCAAAGCGGGTGAGCCGCTCGATGAGATGGCGGTGCTCTTTCGCTCCGGTTTTCATTCGTACAAGCTGGAGCTTGATTTGAGCCACAGGCAGATTGAGTTTGAAAAACGCGGCGGGTTAAAGCTCAACGAGCTGGCCCATAACAAGGATGTCATCTCCTATCTGCGGGTGGTGGCTAATCCCCACGACCATCTCTCCTGGAACCGGCTTCTGCTGCAGCTCGACAAGGTGGGGCCCAAGACGGCCCAGAATATCCTGAGCCGGGTCAAGAGTGCGGATGATCCTCTGACGGCCCTTAAGCAATACCCGGCTGGAAAAACCTGGGCCAAGGGTTTGGCTGAGCTGCTGGCGATGCTCGAAGAGCTGAGGCTGCCGGGGATGGGCGTGGGTCAGATGTTTGAGCGGATCATGGACTACTACGAGCCGATCTTCGAGCGGCTTTACCACGACGATTATCCCCGCCGCCGCCGGGATCTGGACGAGTTGGGCCGGGTGATGGCTGGGTATGCGGAGTTGCAGACCTTTTTGGATGATGCCTCTCTCGATCCGCCCCAAGCCGGGGCGGTGGCGGAGGATGGGGGCAAACGACTGGTGCTTTCCACTATTCATTCGGCCAAGGGTCTGGAATGGGACACGGTTTTTATCATCAATCTGGCGGAAGGCCGCTTTCCTTCGGCCCAGGCTGTGCTGCCGGCCCATCGGGAAGAAGAGCGTCGTCTGCTCTATGTGGCCGCGACCAGGGCCCGGAAACAGTTGTATCTGGTCTATCCGCAGGAGGTAATGTCTTACGATTCGTCATCAGCCGCGGGTGGGCCTTCCCCCTTTATTCAGGAGTTACCCCATGGCCTGACCCAGACCTCTGCGCCCCGGTTCTTTGCCTATGCAGGTGGGCAGGAGGAGCGGCATTCTGATATCCCCCCGTGCAGCTCTGGATCTCAGGCAGATTTGTCCACTCAGAGCGGGGCTGAGGCAGCCCCTAAGATCAAGCTCGGCAACCGGGTGCGGCATCCTTTCTTTGGGGAAGGTGTAGTGGAAAAGATTATCAGCCCCAAATCGGTGGAGATTTTATTCCACCGGCACGGCAGAAAAACCCTGCATCTTGATTATGCCAAGCTGGAGCTGATATCATGAATTATCAGGAGGCTTGGGCCTTTCTCGATAATCTGCAATTTTTCAAGATCAAGCTGGGGCTTGAGAGTATGAGTCAGTTTCTCGAGGAGGTGGGCAACCCGCACCGGGCCTTGCGTTATGTGCATGTGGCGGGGACTAACGGCAAGGGCTCTGTTTCCACCACTCTGCGCACCATCCTGAGCATGGGGGGGTACAAGGTCGGGTTGTATACCTCGCCGCACTTGAGCTGCGTGCGGGAGCGTTTCCAGATAGATGAGCGGTTTATCTCCGAAGAGGCATTTTCCCGGCATGCCAGTGTGATTCGGGAGTCGCTGGGAGAGCGGCAGATTACCTATTTTGAGTTTGCTACGGCTCTGGCTCTGCTCTGGTTTGCTGAGGAACAGGTGGATGTGGCCATTCTGGAAGTTGGCCTGGGCGGCAGGCTTGACGCCACCAATGTAATCATCCCCTTGGTTAGCGTGATTACTAATGTCAGCATGGATCATGAGCAGTACCTTGGTAACACCCTGGCGGCAGTGGCTTACGAAAAGGCAGGGGTCATCAAGCCAGGTGTGCCAGTGATTGCCGGGGTAGGCGCGGATGAAAGCCTGGCGGTGGTGACCCAGACCTGCCAGGAGCGCCAGGCCCCCTTGTTTCTGCTGGGGCGGGAGTTTGCGGCAATTCGGGCTCAGGAAGGAAGCTGGCAGTATAGAGGCATTGAGCATAATCATTTCTTGACGGGATTACATTGCCGTCTTAAAGGAGGGTACCAGGTTGGCAATGCTGCCCTGGCTTTGGCCGCGCTGGAAATTATCTCTGATTGTTTGCCGGTGAGCGGGGAGGCGATCCGGCAAGGGCTGCTTTCCGTGACCTGGCCAGGCCGCCTTGAATATTTCTGTCTTGAAGACGGAAAGGCAAGGGAGTGTTCAGCCGAAATCGAAACCGGTAAGGTTGCCTCTATACGCCGTTATCTGCTGGATGGGGCGCATAATCCTGCCGGGGTTGAAAGCCTCAAGGATGCCCTGGTCAGCGAATTTTACTACGACAGGCTCATTCTGGTCTGGGCCTGCATGGCGGATAAGGATATTGCCGCTACCCTTGCTACTATCGCCCCGCTGGCGGATCGGATCATTTTTACCCGTCCGGAAAGTGAGCGTTCGGCAACCCCTGAGCAGTTGATCGCTTTCCTTGGTGCAGACGGCAACAAGGCACAGGGGGTGGCAACGGTTGCCGAGGCTCTGGCCCTGGCTGCTGAGCTGGCGAACGCCGGGGATCTGATCTGTGTGGCCGGTTCTCTTTATCTGGTAGGGGCGGCGCGCAAGATTTTGCTGGGGGAGGTGGCGCCATGAGCCTGGATGAAAATCTGTACGGTGAAGGGGTGGACGAGGAGGATATCCGGCGTGAACGTGCCAAGGCAAGAGAGATTCGGAAAAGCAGATGGTGGCAGACAAAGCTTTCCCTGGGAATCTGCTATTATTGCGGCACCAAGACCCCGGCCAAGGAACTCACCATGGATCATATCGTGCCTCTGGCCAGGGGAGGGACAAGCAGCAAGGGGAATCTTGCCGCCTGCTGCAAGGAATGCAATAACCTGAAACGAACTATGCTGCCCATCGAATGGGATGTATATATGCAAAAGTAAGGGACTTAGCTGATATTATATGAATTTGCTTAGAATCACCAGCCTGCGTCTCAGAACCAGGATCATTCTTTCCTGTGCTGTTGTTGGCCTGTTAGGGCTAATTGGTTCGGCTTTGCTGCTTCCGCGGCTCATGGAACTTGACACGCTCAAAGCGCAGATGACTGTCAAGATAAATGCCCGGCTGGAGGGCTCTCTGCAGACCGATCGTCTGGAATGGAGCTGGTTGCCCCTGCCTCATCTGAAGCTGCACAATACCCGCTTTACCAGCGCGAAAACCGCGTTTGTCGTGCCCCTGGCCAAGGTGTATCCAGACTGGTGGCCCTTGCTTCGTGGTCAGGTTCGGATCGGCAAGATTTTGTTGGAGAGTCCGGAGATTATGGTTAATGGGTTGCCGGCCTCGTTGTCCGAACCACCTGACCCTGAACTTGTCGGCCTGAAAGTGGTCATCCGCAACGGTACCTTGCAGGTTGCTCCTAACAGCCAGTGGCATTTGTTGCCACAAACTTTCTCCATGAAAGCCCTGAATGGCAGGGTGACGGCCGGTTTGGCCGCCATTGATTTTGATCTTGCCGGGGTGCCTGTGGAGGGAGGACATCTTGCGATGTCCGGCCGGTATCTGCGTGCGGATGAAGCCTATCGCGTAAAATTTGCCTGCCGCAATTTTAATCTGCATAAGGTGATTTCTTCCCTTGCCCAGGGGAAACTGGCGCTTACCGATTCTCCGCTTAATCTCACTGGCAGCCTTGAAGGCCGTGGGTTTGCAAAAATCACCGGAAAAATCGTGGGTGATTCGCTTTGTCTGCTGGCGTTTCCAAAAGATAAAAAAATCGTGCTGAATTGCGGAGTTGTTGATCTGACCTTTGCTAAAGATGGTTACGATCTGCTGTTGACGCTTAATGAAGTAGAACTGCATGAACCGGGACTGAAAATCGCAGGTACGGTTCGGCGTTCCGGTGCAGAAAATACAAATTCCGCGCCCGTGTGGCAGATTGATCTCAAAGGCGAGAATCTTGATCTAACCAAAATTCGCGCCGCTGTCCTCGCCGTGTGGGGGGAGAAGGAGATTGTCAAAGAGATTTGCGAAATCGTGCAGGGCGGCACGGTCGGCAAGGCCAGTTATGCCTTTAAGGGCAGGGCGGCTGATTTTGAATATGTGCGTAAAATGCAGGTTACAGCCGAGGATATTGATGCCACCATCAAGATTCCGGAAGTCGATCTGGTGCTTACCAACACGACGGGCAAGATGCGGATCGAAGGCGGCATTCTCACGGTGGATGCCGATCAGGCTCAGATGGGCAACAGCCGGGGCAAGAATGGCCGTCTGCTCCTCGGTCTGCCGGATGATGATTTTCTCTTTAAACTTGATGTCGATCTTGATGCTGATCTGGCTGAGCTTCCAGAGGTTCTGGGTCGGCTTGTCGAGCACCAGCCTTTTCTCAACGAGTTGGCCAAGTTCACTGCGGTCTCGGGTCGGGCCAACGGACATTTGCATCTTGGCGATCATCTGAAAAATTTCCAGGTCGCCCTTGACGTTGCCGCCATGCAGGGTAAGGGACGCTATGCCCCTTTGGCCTCGGATTTTGTTATCGAGAGCGGGGCGCTGACTATTGCTCCGACCTCGTTGCAATGGCGGAACGTGCGTGGCTCCTATGGCAACCATGTGGTGCAAAAGACAGCCGGGCAGGTGCGTTGGCCAGACGAGGTTTTTTTCGCATGTCAGCTTGACGCGGTGTTGGCGGCTAAAGAGCTGGCAAAGGAAGACTTATCCAAGTTCAAGGAAATAAGCGGGGCTCTGCACGAAAATATCACCCGGGCGGATGGCAGGATAGAGCTGCGCAATACCACAATTTCCGGAAAGGTCTCGGAGCCTAAGCTGTGGAAGGCTGACTCGGATGTTATCTTTCAAAATCTTAGCGTGAAAACGCCGTTTTTTCCGGAAACGATACTGGTGAAACAGGGAAAGGGTCATCTTTCGCACAAGGAGATTACGGTCTCTAATGCCACCGGCTCCATCTTTGGCGATTCGTTTGTTATGGACGCATCATTGACCTATAAGACCTTTGCCGAACTGCGGGGCAAGATATCCCTGCAAGGCAGAGTTGGGCAGAGCTTTGGCCAATGGCTGAAGAGTAAGGATTTCATTTCCCCAGACCTTTTCCCTCGCCTGCCCTTTCAGCTGGAGTCATTGCAGGTTGACCTGCAGGAAGAAAAAACCTATGTCAGGGGGATGATCAAGCCGGAGGGCGCAGTATTTAGTCCACCTAAGGTAGATTTTTCTCTGGAACTGGCCAAGGACGATTCTCTGACCCCGCTAAACGGGATAAGTGAGCCAACGAATTTATCTTCTGCCGAAAAAACGCAGAAAATAAATGCTAACTTACTAAAAATGGCGGCGCATGTTTACGGTGGCAAGGAAGAAGCCACGATCAGCCTGAATTTTCTGGACAAAACCAGAGAAGCTTTTCTCTTTTCCTGGAAGGGTGAATTATCCAAACAAACCGTTGATCAACTGTTGGATCAAAAAGGTCTGCTGCAAGGAAAGATCACCGGAGATTTTCAGCTTTATCTGCCTTCAGACCCCAGCAAGGTTGCTTTTTCCGGGCATCTTGAGGCCAAGGATCTGCGCTGGCTTATGGATCAGGAGATTGAACGTTTCCTTGATATTCAGGAGCTACAGCTGGTGGGGAAAGGCAAGGATCTCCAGGTGAAGCGTCTGGCCTGTGCTTTAAATGACAAGGAATCCGTGGTGGTCAATGGGCTGGTCTCAAGGGTGGCCAAGGGGTTTGACTTAAAGCTTGATCTTGCCTCTAAGGCCTTGTCCAGGGAAACGCTGCTTGATTTGCAGACAACCCTTAAACGGATCAAAGACAAGGAGCGCAAATCATCTGCTTCAGGAGAATCCTGGCAGACATCCTGGATCACCGGCACCGTGGCCTTTGCCGTGGATGAATTTACTGCCGCTCATAAAACAGGGGAGGGCGTCTTTTCAACTCTGGTGTGGCAGCCGTTCAAGGGCGAAATTAAGATTCATCCACATTGGCAGTGGTCTACAGTTATCACCAATGGCCGCCTCTGCTGCCTGGACACTACTGGCGCCTGGTTTTCCACGCCTGAGCTGGGCATAAACCATTTTGACGTGAGCAGTGCTTCCTGTACTACCACGTCGCCTATGTTTGAAACTGTCTTGCCCTGTCTTGGCTATCCCCAGGATATCATAGAGGGAGGATTTTCTCTGGCTGGTTTCCTGGATGGGACGTTGGATCACTGGCAGGAGGGACAATTGCAGATAGAATCCCATCAGGGACGGATTCTGCGCATGAAGCTTCTTTCGAAGATCTTCAGTGTGATCAACATTACGGATCTCTTCAGCGTGGGTCAGGGGGGAGATGGCGCTGATACCTCTACCCGGGGATTTCCCTACACGGATCTTGTGTTAAAGGCCCATGTGCAGGAAAACGAACTTATCATCGACGAGGCGGTGGTGCGTGGAGAAGGGCTTAATCTTTTCGCCAGGGGCAAGATCAATCTCAGCACCCTTGATCTGGATGTCGTGGTTATGATCTCCCCGTTTAAAACCCTGGATGCCATTGTCAGCAAGGTGCCGCTGGTGGGCAGGATTATTGGCGGGGAAACCGCCACTATTATAACCTTTCCGGTGGGGGTCACCGGCAAGGCAAGTGATCCTCAGGTGACCCTCTTGCCTCCCAGCGCGGTGGGTGATGGCCTGGTGAATATAATCAAAAGAACATTATTGCTGCCGTTTTATATTCTTTCTCCGTAACCGCTCAACCTTCAGTTCATTTTCTTATCCTGTATTTCCTTGATAATTTCGCTGATCAGCTGACCATTGGGCGCCGTAGCCATTGGGTTGAGATTGACCAGTCCTTGCCAGGCGGCAAGGGCTCCGGGCTGATCCTTGAGGTCGTAGAGC